>Ga0233425_10004812_pt1 | contig 22123 bp, 19 predicted proteins | sample Watercolumn_Towu_2_FD_181712 | JGI IMG/M metagenome (GOLD analysis project Ga0233425, IMG submission 181712) | Freshwater microbial communities from Lake Towuti, South Sulawesi, Indonesia - Watercolumn_Towuti2014_140_MG | ecosystem: Environmental > Aquatic > Freshwater > Lake | place...
GGTCCGATGACGCGAATGTAGTGCCACTTGGTACTTTTTTGACGACGTAAGCCAATGATAGGGATGGAAATAAAATCTTGGATGTTAAAGATGGGTTAACGGCATTGGGTAGAAGGGTGGGCAGGCTCTATCTGCCCACCGCCACGAAATAACGGGAAAGCAGCGCCCGACTCATACCTGCCTGACGAGTCGGAATGCTGTAGCGGTCGAACGCCCCGCGGCGGCTGCGGTACGCCGAACGGCAGTTGAAGGCGCCAAAATCCCAGAAGCCACCACGCATGAAGCGGTGGAAGCCTTGAGCGACTAATCGGCCGGACAGCCGATTTGCACGGCCAAAGGCAGCCCTCGGGGCGACGTACACGGAAGTCCATCGATGAAAACCGCCGCGGTGGTCCCACTTGCTCATCATGTCCACCACGTCGGCCGACAACACCGCTCGGCGCTCGAACAGCTTGAGGACGCGCTGGCGCGCCCGCTGCTGCACGCGGGCGATGGACAAAGCTCACCGCCCCGAAACGGGCCGCTCCGGGTACGTCCAGGCCACAAGAGCGCAGCGCCGCTTCCAGTTCAGCCAGGAAAATCCGAAGGATCGCATTGACCAGCCGGACATCCTGGTGGAGGAAGTAGTGCCGGCGTTTCGGAAACGACAGGACCCACTGCCCCCCCCGGGACTTGGGGAAAGACGTGATCCACCAGATGGGCAGCCGTTTCGTCCAACCGCCGTGTGTTGCACGACGGGCCGGCGCCGATGGTAAACCGCCGACCGCGTGCCAAGCGTGGGTAGACCGACGGCATAGACCGCCATGGAATCCGGGACCGGGCATTTGAGTTTCCGGACGGTCGGCAGATAACCGCTGAACCTGAGATTGACCTTGCCGTTCTGTGCCGGATCTCACGAGATTCTCGCCTTGGCGATCTAAGCGCTGCGGTCCTTACCCCGCTGCGCTCTTTGTCCGTTGTGGCGCATGAATCTGCCGTTCCCGGGTGGTGGCCCTTCGGCAGCAACGGGCGAGGAGATCTCAACCCTCCGCCGGCAACATCTGCCAATTCCCGACCCGCCGGCGCCATGCCGGACTCCTGCCCGCCCCGCTGATCCCCGGCGCCGGGGGTTCCCGGAAAGCATGAGCCTGGTCCAGTGCCACAGGAAGCGGGAGATTCAGAGTTGCTTTGGCCGCCCGCTTGCTTGAACATTGCCGAACCGACACCCGCAGCACATCCCATGAACTCCCGACCTTCCGGCCTGCATTCCTGGCACGCGATTTCGCGACATGACCCCGGAGCACGACCATGAGCGCCGGCGTTACGCTAGTCACGGGCGCTACCGGCCACCTGGGTGCCAATCTGGTCCGCCGCCTGCTTGCCGATGGTGAACCGGTCCGGGTGATGCTGCGTTCCGGGAACGACAACGGCGCGCTGGACGGACTGGCGGTGGAGCGGGTCTACGCCGACCTGCGCGACGGCGAGGCGGTATCCGATGCCGTGCGGGGCTGTGACCGGGTCTATCACTGCGCCGCCCTGGTATCCACCATCGACGGCAACGCCGCCCACAAGCGCGCGCTGTACGACACCAATGTGCGGGGTACCATCCATATCCTCGATGCAGCCAAGCGCCAGGGCGTCGAAAAGGTGGTGGTGTCCGGCTCGCTGAGCGCCACCGGCTACGAGCCCGATCTCGCCAGCCACGAGGACATGCCGTTCTATCCTTTCGAGCGCCATCTGCCCTACGGTTTCACCAAACACCTCACCGAACACGAATGCCTCAAGGCCCACGCCGACGGACTCGACGTGGTGGTCGCCACCTCCTGCGCCATCATCGGTCCGCACGATTACGTGCCCTCGCGCATGGGCCGGGTGCTGATCGACTATGCCCACGGCAAGTTGCGCGCCTATATTCCCGGCGGCTTCGAGTTCGTGTCCACCCGCGATATCGCGGAAGGCCACGTGCTGGCCATGCGGCATGGCCGTTCCGGGCAGAAGTACATCATCAGCACCGCCTACGCCAGCGTGGACGACTTGATGAAGCTATTCCGGGAAGTCACCGGGCGTCCCTTACCCCGGCTGCGCTTGCCGTCGCCCCTGATGGCCGCGCTGGCCGAAGTGGCCGACAAGACCTGGTACCGCGCCTTTCCCAATCGGCCCAGGCGTTTCACGCCGGCGGCGGTGCGCCTGCTGCAGATGCAGCGGCGGGCCGACCACGACAAGGCGAAACGGGAATTGGGCTACGTCCCCACCGAGTTGTCTGCGGCGGTGCGGGAAGCCTACGACCATTTCGTATCCCGCGGTGTGATCGTCCGGGCCAACTAGTTTCTCCCGAACAACCCCGTACCAGTGAGCCCGAACATGAGCAATGCGCAGATCAAGGCCCCACCCCCCGTTTTTTCGGAAGCCCGGAATCCACGGCAGCGAGCCCGCTCCGCCGGTTTGGACCCGGATCGCTGGTACGTGGTGGAGTACGCAAGTGCCGTCAAGAAGGGCCAGGTCAAGGAGGTGACGTTCTGGAACACCTCCATCGCCCTGTACCGGGGCGAGGACGGGGAACTGGCGGCGCTGCAGAACCGCTGCCCCCATCGCCAGCTCAAACTCAGCCATGGCGCCGTGGACCGCTGCAATCTGCGCTGCGCCTACCATGGCTGGGCCTTCAACCGGGAAGGCTCGCTGGTGGACTATTCCCACGACAGCTTCGGCAAACCGCTCATCAAGAGCCAGTTGCGGACCTACCCCGTGCAGGTGCGCTATGGCTTGATCTGGCTGTTCCCCGGCGATCCGGAACTGGCCTCGGAGCGCAGGATTCCGGAGATTCCCGAACTGACCGGAGCCGATCCTTGGGCCAACTTCACCGCGGATTTCACCTGGAAAACCCATCATTCCATGGTGATCGACAATATCTGCGATTTCGCCCACGCCTTCCTGCACCGCAAGTACCGGCCCTTCACCGACGCCAAGCTGACCCATCATGAGGCCGACGACGACCGGGTCTACCTGACGTACGACGCCTTCATGGCCGGTGGGCGGCTCTCCGGATTCTTCGTGGACCGCCAGCGGGTCAATACCCGCTCCATCGAGCTGTGCTACGAATATCCCTATCAGTGGACCAACACCGGCGACAGCATCAAGAACTGGTCATTCATGTTGCCCATCGACGAGCGGACCACCCGGGCGTTTTTCCTGTTTTATTTCGACGCACTGAAGATTCCGCTGATCGACCTGAAAACCCCCAAATGGCTGACCCAAACCGTCCTCAATATCGCCAAGCCGCTGGTGTTCAAACCCATCCTGCTGGAAGACGGGGTGGCCCTGGAGGCCGAGCAATTGGGCTACGAGGCGAACTGGGATGCCCCCCCCATCGAACTCAATCCCGTGGTGCCGATGTTCCAGAAATTGATCGCGCGCAAGTGGGAGGAGCATCTGGCCAGGACGGGGCCGCAGGCCGCGTCGCCAGGCGGCGGATAAGCCGCGGGCGTTTCGGCATTCCGAATATCCAATGACCAAGACCGGCCAGCTATTCGAATACATACTGACCCATCACCGGGGCCTTTTCGCCACCGTTTTCCTGCTGCCCGTTTCCGTGGTTTATGGCGCCTGCTCGGCGGTCCGCAACTGGATCGTCTTTCACCGCAATAGCGCCCCCGCCGAACACGACACCAAGGTTCAAGCGGTGCTCCGGCAAATCGAGGGGTGGAAACAGGACGGCTGCCGGGAAAAGCTCTGTACCGCGCGGTCCGGCTGGAAAACCATGAGTGAGCTGGTGCCGAGATACAAGCTCACCCATCGCAAGATCAAAATGGGGATGTACGACATACTGGAGATCGACGAACGGCGCGGCATCGTTCGGGTGGAGCCGTTGGCGACCATGGGTCAGGTTTCCCGCAGCCTCATTTCCAAAGGCTGGACCCTGCCGGTGGTGCCGGAGCTGGACGATCTGACGGTGGGCGGACTGATCATGGGATTCGGAGTGGAAACCAGCAGCCATAAATACGGGTTGTTCCAGCATGTGTGCGTTTCCTTCGAAATGGTGACGGCGGAAGGGAAGCTGGTGAAATGCAGTTCGTCGGAAAACCCGGAACTCTTCTACCAGATTCCGTGGAGCCATGGCACGCTCGGGTTTCTGGTGGCGGCCGAGCTGCTAATTATCCCGGCTAGGAAGTATGTCCGGCTGCACTACCAGCCGGTTTATACCCTGGACGAAATGATCGATGTATTCGAGCAGGCCTCCCGCGATAAGGAAAACAACGATTTCGTGGAAGGTTTGGTGTACAGCCGGGATACGGCGGTCATCATGCGGGGGAAACTCACCGATACCGTGGCTCCGGATGGGCCGGTCAACGCCATCGGGCTTTGGTATAAGCCCTGGTTCTACAAACATGTGCAGACCTATCTGGATGGTCGGCGGGAGGGCGTCGAATCGATCCCGCTGCGGGATTACTTCCATCGCCACACCCGCGGCTATTTCTGGGCGATGGAGGAAATCATCCCGTTCGGCAATTACCCGCTGTTCCGTGCCCTGCTGGGGTGGGCGTTGCCGCCGCGAATCGAGTTATTGAAATACACGGAAACCGAAACCACCCGGCGGCTGCGGGAACGGTTTCACGTGATTCAGGACATGCTCATGCCGATCGGGTACTTGGAAAAGTCGATCCGCTATTTCGACGAACATTTCCGGCTCTACCCGTTATGGCTTGCGCCGATGGCGATCCAGGACAGCGGCGGGTACCCCGGTTTCGTCCAGCCTTTCAAGACGGAAGACGGCGCCGCGGATGAACTGTACGTGGATATCGGCGCTTACGGCACGCCGGACAAGCCGGATTTCGACAACGCGCTCGCCTTGCCGCTGCTGGAAAAATTCGTCATCGAACACCGCGGCTATCAGGCACTGTATGCCAGAACCGCCATGAGTCGGGAGGATTTCGGGACGATGTTCGACCATTCGGGCTACCAACGGATGCGCGAGCGGCTGCCCTATTGCCGGCAAGCCTTCGACGAGGTGTACGACAAGGTTTCCGCGACGGGCCGCGTGTCGCCAGTGGAAATGAGGAAGCTGGAAAACTCCGCTTGAGAACTGCCGAAAAGCCGCCATTCCCCAGGTGTGGTCGAGCGCCACACTGAAATCCCTCGAATCGGCATGAATAAGGGCTACGCGGGACATCGCGTTTCCCTTGCGGATCCCGCATTCCACTACCTACCATCCGCGCTGGCTTGCGCCAAAATACCAGTCCCCATGCCCAACTGGACCACCCCTTCCGACCTCCGCAGCCAAGTCCAGAAACTCTGGGACCGGGGCTCGATTCTGGCGTCGCTGATCACCGGCGAACCAATCTTCCCGCGCCGGCTGATCCTCAAAGGCCCAAGCTCCACCGAGCTGGCCGAGCGCTTCGACGAGGCGCGCGCCTGGATCGCCGACCTCCTGCGGCAGCGCCACGTGCGGATCGAGATGCGGGAGGTCAGGCATCGGGTTCTGGGGAACAACAGCGTGCCGGAGGAGGGCTGGGCGGACACCCTGGAGGATGCCCTGGTGCTGATCGGCAAGACACGGGACGCCGCCCGGTTCCGCCACCTGGCGGCGGTGACGGCGGAGCGCCAGCCGGCCTGTTGCGCCTGGCTCGCCCGCTACCCGTTGAAGGCCCTGGAACTGGCGGCGCATTGGCCTTCGCTTCTGGAGGTGGTCGGCTGGGTTCAGGATCATCCGCGGTGTGGCATCTACCTGCGCCAGATCGATCTGCCCGCCATCCACACCAAGTTCATCGAGTCCCATCGTGCGGTGCTGGCCGACCTGCTGGATCTGGCTCTCCCCGCCGACGCCATCGACCACCGCGCCGCCGGCACCGGCCAGTTCTGCCGCCGTTACGGCTTCCAAGACAAACCGCTGCGGGTCCGTTTTCGCGTGCTCGATCCGCGGCTGAATCTGCTAGCCGGAGGCGGTCCTCAGGATCTGACTCTCGACCACGGCAGTTTCGCGCGGCTGCCGCTCAACCCCGAGCGGGTGTTCATCACCGAAAACGAGATCAACTTCCTGGCCTTTCCGGCCGTCTCCGGCAGCCTGGTGGTCTTTGGTGCGGGCTACGGCTTCGACCATCTGGCCGAGGCGCACTGGTTGCAGGACTGCCGCATCCACTACTGGGGCGACATCGACACCCACGGCTTCGCGATCCTGGATCAGTTGCGCGCCAACCTGCCCCAGGCGTAATCGCTGCTGATGGAGCGGGAGACGCTGCTGGCGCACCGGGACCTGTGGACCCGCGAGACCAAGCCGGAACGGCGCGATCTATCCCGGCTGACGCCGGCCGAACGACAGGTTTACGACGACCTGCGCGACCACCGGCTAGGAACGGCGCTGCGCCTGGAACAGGAAAGGATCCGGTTCGGCTGGGTGGAGTGCGCCTTGGAGGGACTGCTGCGGGCCACCAACGGCTAGTTCCTCCGCCCCGACGGCGGCAGACTCCCGGGAAGCCGGGAGTCGCGGCCATGTAGCTTCAGTCAGGCGGCGACGGCCTCGACGCTGGCCGGGTGCATCCGGGCCACCTCGCCGAGCATTTCGTACCAGTTCAGAAACTGCGCTTCGCCTTCCACGGCCCGCTGCTGCACCTTGCGGCAAATGGATTCGAAATCCCGGTATCCATTCTTGCGCCATTCGGCGCTCAGGCTGCGGAGCGGAGCGTCATACAGATTACCCAGCGCGAATCGCCGCGGGAAGCCGTACTGCATCGGGACCACCGTGCCGTTGGATTCGATCACCAGAGGCGACAGGATTTCCCCCAGCGGCCGACCCGGATCGACGGAGCCCGACTCGGCGAAAAAGCGGCGCGGGTCATCGCGAAGGACGCCGGAATGAACCAGGTCCAACTGCAGGGTCAGCTTGTCCCCCAGGCGCTTCTGCAGTTCGTGGCGGAGCAGGTAGGCATAAGTCGCTTCCAGGGCGTCGGGTACGCTGTCGGCCAGATTGGTGGCGGCCGATCCCACCCGTTCGAGGGGATGGATTTGCACCAGCTTGGCCCCCTCGGCCTGGGCGAAGTCGATGATCCACATCACCTCGTGGAGGTTGTGCTGGGTCAGGGTGAAGATGAAGCCGAACGGAATCTGCCGTTCGCGGATCAGTGGCAGGCGGCTGGCCATGGCGTCGAAGGCCTTGGCGGTGCCGCGCAGCTTGTTGTGGGATTCCGGCACGCCGTCCAGACTCAGTACCATCAGATCGGTGATCGGTGCCAGTTCGTCCAAGCGGCGATGATTTAGCATGAGACCGTTGGTGACGACGATGGTCCGCAGTCCGGCGCGCTTGGAATGGCGCAGCAGCATGGGTAATGGCACATAGGTGGTCGGTTCGCCACCGGAAAAGCTCACCCAGTTGTAGTTTTCGGCGGCGACGTCGGTGATCGCTGCCTTGAGCAGCTCGTAATTCAGCATCTCCGTGACCTGGGGAGACGAGGACGAATAGCAGTGAAGGCAACGCAGGTTGCACTGCCGGGTGGGATGAATCTGCACCACGCGAGTTTCGCCTGTGGGTCCCATGATCTTTTCCTCTCGAAGAAAAAGCCGCCGCCCCGGCAAACCATGCCGGGGCCCGCAGAGCGGGAGGGGGTACGACCGGTTTCACCCCCCGGTTGCGGATACCGAAAATCCCTGACGGTATGGCGGATTGGTAGTGGAGTTGCTGCTGGCTCAAGAAACCATTGCCGTTTCATCCTTCCTGGACCTATCCCGCAGCAGGGTCCGCTGCTGCCGAAACGGCCGGATAGTCAGTAGTCCCTCATTCCGGGCGCGATACCCTCCCGCCGGTCCCTGGCGGGGAGTGTCGGGACGCTCCTAAATCCTTGTCGCTGCGCCCGGAAGTCCTGTCCGGAAACCCGGTTTCCGGTGGTCCTGTGTGCTCCGGCCTGCTTCCTGCTAGCCGTTGTCGAATCCCTGCGAATCCGGCGGCGCCGGATATTCCTCCGAAATCTCAGCGGGTCAAGACCGGCTGGCTGATGCCGCCGACATTGAAACTGCCGAAAATGTCCGGCCACGGGATGCCCTTGGGAAAATAAGCGTAAGCGGAACCGGAGATGGATGCACCACCGGCAACGGCATTGATTTCCTCGGGGCTCAGGTTGCGGATCTCACAGCAAGCCTGTTTCAGTTTGTCCGAACCGCGGATCGTGTCTGACATCGTGATACTCCTTGTGTTAGGGGTTGGTAATACCGCCCACCGGGAAATCGGGTTCCTTGTGTCGGTGGAAACAAGGTATCGCAAACCGTTCCGATTGCCACGGAACTATTCACACATCGATTCGGCATTAATTCCCGGATTTCCTCTGCCCACCAAGATTAAAGTCTTGCCGCGGGCTCCAGGCACTGCCGCCGCATTCTCCCTACACAGCAAAGCTTCGGGATAGGGGTGGTGGCGGTTCGGCGCCGCCCAATCGTGATCACAATTTGGGAAACTCCATCATGACTACCGATTTGTTCCGGGAAGAGGCGGTGGCGGCCAGGACCGAACGGCTGCTGGGCGAAGTGGCGCTGACCCAGCCCCTCGCCGGCTATCTGCTGACCGCACTGGCGCTGGCAGCGGCGCTGGCCCTGTTCGGATTCGCCTGGTGGGGCGAATACACCCGCAAGTCCCACGTGAGCGGCTATCTTGCGCCGGATCGGGGCCTGATCAAGGTCTTCCCGCACGACGCCGGCACCGTGGTGGAGCGCTGGGTCGGCGAAGGCCAGCCGGTGGGGCCGGGCGACATCCTGTTCGTGATTTCCACCGAGCGCAGCGCGGCGGGCGCGCCGCAGGTGCAGGCGGCGGTGATCGCGCAGGCCCGGCAGCGCCTGGAGAGTCTGCAGCACGAGCTGGCCAACCAGGTGGAGCTGGATCGTGGCGAGGAGCTGGCGATGCGGGCGCGGCTGCGGGCGCTGGAAGCGGAAGCGGGCCAACTGCAGGGGGAGATCGCCACCCAGCAGGAGCGCCTGGCGAGCGCCGAGGAAACCGCGCTGCGCTACCGCGACCTGGCCGGGCGGAAATTCGTCGCGGCGCTGCAGGCGCAGGAGAAGACCGATACGCTGCTGGACCAGAAGTTCAAGCTGCAGGAGTTGCAGCACCGCCGCATCGAACTCGGCAGTGACGTCGACGGCGCCCGCTCCGACCTGGCGCTGCAATCGACCCGGGCCGAGAACCGGCGCTCGGTGATCCAGCGGGAGATCGCAGAGCTGTCGCAACAGCTGACCGAGCAGGAATCGCGCCGCGAGATCCTGATCACCGCGCCGCTGGCGGGCCGCGTCACCACCATCCTGGCGGAGCCCGGCCAGCAGGTGCTGCCTGGGAAGCCGCTGCTGTCGATCCTGCCGGATGGGGCGATGCTGGAGGCCCATCTGCTGGTTCCCAGCCGGGCGATCGGCTTCGTCGCGCCGGAGCAGAGCGTCGCCATCCGCTACCAGGCGTTTCCCCACGAGCGATTCGGTGCCCAGGGCGGTCGCGTCAAGGAGATCTCCCGCACCCTGCTGACCCCGGCGGAGGCCAATGGGCCGGTGCCGCTGCAGGAGTCGGCCTACCGGGTCACGGTCGGACTCGAGTCGCAAGCGGTCTCGGCCTACGGCAAGGCGGTGCCGCTGCAGGCCGGAATGCTGCTGGATGCGGATATCCGGCTGGAGCGGCGACGTCTCATCGAATGGGTGTTCGAGCCGGTGCTGAGCATGGCGGGAAGACTGTAGGAGCGGGCCGTGAGCGAAACGATCAAGCTCGGGGGGCGCCGCCGCACCCCCTTGTACCTGCAGACCGAGGCGGCGGAATGTGGCCTCGCCTGCCTGGCCATGGTGGCCTCCCACCACGGACACCGCATCGACCTGCCGACCCTGCGGCGGCAGCACCCCATGTCCCTGAAGGGAGCGACGCTGCTCCACCTGATCGGCATCGCCGCGGTCCTGGAGCTGTCGACGCGGCCGGTCAAGGTGCCGCTGCAGGAGCTGCGCCGGCTGACCCTGCCGGCAATCCTGCATTGGGACTTCAACCACTTCGTGGTGCTCGACGAGATCCGCGGCGCCAGAGCCGTCATCCTGGACCCGGCGCGCGGCCGGCGCCGGCTGGCCCTGGAGGAACTGTCGCGGAGCTATACCGGTGTCGCCCTGGAACTGTGGCCCGGCGAACGCTTCCGGCCGCGTCGGGAGCATAGCCGGGTCTCCCTGGGGGCGCTGGTCGGCCGCTGGCCCGGCTGGCTCGGCGGCGCCGTGCAGATCCTGCTGCTGGCGGCGGCGCTGGAGGTGGCGTCTCTGGTCAGTCCGTTGTTCATGCAGCTGGTGGTGGACAGCGCGGTGGTGTCGGCCGACCGCGACCTGCTGACGGTGCTGGCGCTGGGTTTCGCCCTGCTGGCCGTGATCCAGGTCGGGATCACCGCGGCGCGCGGCTGGAGCGTGATGGTGTTCGGCACCCTGCTCAACCTGCAACTGCAGTCGCGCTTGTTCGGCCACTTGCTGCGGCTGCCCCTGGAGTACTTCGAGCGCCGCCATCTGGGCGACGTGGTATCGCGTTTCGAGTCGCTGAACGTGATCCAGCGCACCCTCACCACCAGTTTCATCGAGGCCATGGTGGACGGCGCCATGGCGGCGCTCACCCTGGCCATGATGGTGTATTACAGCGCGCCGCTGGCGGCAGTGGTGCTGGCGGCGGCGACGGGCTATGCCCTGCTGCGGCTGTCCCTGTACCGCCCGCTGCGGGATGCGTCGGAGCAGCAAATCGTCTGCCACGCCAAGCAGCAGACCCATTTCCTCGAAACCGTGCGCGGCATGCAGAGCCTCAAGCTGTTCAGGCGCCAGCCCCAGCGCCGCGCCGGCTACCAGAACCTGATGGTGGACAGCTTCAACGCCGGCATCCGCATCCACAAGCTCGACATCCTGTACAAGGCCGGCAACGGCCTGTTGTTCGGCCTGGAAAACATCGCCGTGGTGTGGCTCGGCGGACACGCCGTCCTCGACGGCGGCTTCTCCGTGGGGATGCTGTTCGCCTTCGCCTCCTACAAGCAGCAATTCACCACCCGCATCATCAGTCTGGTGGAAAAAGGAATCGAATTCCGCATGCTGGGACTGCACCTGGAGCGGGTGGCCGACGTCGCACTGGCGCCGCCGGAGGCGGACCCCGCGGCGGCGCTGGCGGCCGAGCCGGAGTGGGACATCGAGCTGCGCGACCTCAGCTTCAGCTACAGCGAAGTGGAACCCTGCGTGGTGCACGGGCTCAATCTCCGCATCGAGGCAGGCGAATCGGTGGCGATCGTGGGCCCCTCTGGCTGCGGCAAGACAACCCTGGCCAAACTCATCCTCGGCTTGCTGACCCCCAGTTCCGGCCAGGTCCTGGTGGGGGGCACCGACTTGCGCCGCCTCCCCATCGCTGCCTACCGGGATGCGGTGGGCACCGTGATGCAGGACGACCAGCTGTTCGCCGGGTCGATCGCCGACAACATCTGTTTCTTCGACCCGCAGCCGGACCCCGACCGCATCGCCGAGTGTGCCGCCCTGGCCGCGGTCCACGACGACATCGAGCGCATGCCGATGGGCTACAACACCCTGATCGGGGACATGGGAACGGTCCTGTCCGGCGGCCAGCGCCAGCGCGTGCTGCTGGCCCGGGCGCTTTACAAGAATCCGAGAATCCTGGTGCTGGACGAGGCTACCAGCCACCTCGACGTGGTACGGGAACGGCGCGTCAACCAGGCGGTGCAGAAGCTGCGCCTGACCCGCATCATCATCGCCCACCGTCCGGAGACCATCGCCAGCGTCGACCGGGTCATCCTGCTGGGCCAGGATCCGCGCGAGGCGGCGGCCCAGGAGCTCCCGGCGCCGCTGGAATCGGCCGCCTAGCGGCCGGCGCTGCGGGGCTTCGCCTTCCGCTCTCCGGAGGGCGATGGGATAATGGGTCTTTTCCCCGCGCCCATGGTCAAGAAACCCTTCCGTTTCGAAGAAGCCCTCGCCGAACTGGAACAGCTGGTCGAGCGCATGGAGCAGACCACCCTGCCCCTGGAGGAGTCCCTCCGGCTCTTCGAGCGCGGGGTTCAGCTCACGCGGGGTTGCCAGAAGGCCTTGCAGGAAGCGGAGCAGAAGGTCCAGATCCTGCGGCTCGACAACGGCGAACCCAGCCTCAAACCATTTACCGATGAATCCTGAACAGTCCCTGCAAGAATTCATGAGCGCCTGCCAGAGCCGGGTCGAAACGGCTCTGGACGCGCGTCTTCCCGCCGCCGCCAAGCTGCCGGAGCGCCTCCACCAGGCGATGCGCTATTCCACCCTGGGCGGCGGCAAGCGCCTGCGCCCGATGCTGGTTTACGCCACCGGCGCCGCTCTGGGGGTGCCCGCCGCGACCCTCGACGGTCCCGCCTGCGCCGTCGAGTTCATCCATGTCTATTCGCTGATCCACGACGATCTGCCGGCCATGGACGACGACGACCTGCGGCGCGGCAAGCCCACCTGCCACAAGGCTTACGACGAGGCCACCGCGATCCTGGCGGGGGACGCCTTGCAGGCGCTGGCCTTCCACGTGCTGGCGCACGATGCCGCCATGGCGGTTTCAGCCCCGCAGCGCCTCGCCATGATCGAAGCCCTGGCGCTGGCCAGCGGCTCTCTGGGGATGGTGGGCGGCCAGGGCATCGACCTGGATTCGGTCGGCAAGCAGCTGGACTTGCCGGGTCTGGAGGCGATGCACATCCGCAAGACCGGCGCCCTGATCCGCGCCAGCGTGCGGCTGGCGGCGCTGGCCCGGGATGGCCTGGCGGAGGACGTGGGCGAACGTCTCGACCGCTACGCCAAATGCATCGGCCTCGCCTTTCAGATCCAGGATGACATCCTCGACATCGAGAGCGACACCCAGACCCTCGGCAAGACCCAGGGCAAGGACCGCGACCACGACAAGCCCACCTATCCGGCCCTGATGGGCTTGGCGGCGGCCAAGGAGAAGGCGCGGGATCTGGTGGACGAGGCGCTGGAATGCGTCGCCGTGGTGGGAGCGGGCGCCGACGCCCTGCGCGGACTGGCGAACTTCATCGTCAAGCGCCACAACTGACCCCGGCGGCAGCCGGCGCTGGGCATTTCGCCGCGGCTCGCAGAGCCGGTGGCAGCCTCGCCGGGGCGGCCCAGGACGCCGCCGGAAAGACCGGACGGGGCTTGCGGGGGATCGGCTTTTTCTTGATCGGTCGCAGCTTCACGGCCCATAATTGCGGCGAAACTGTATCCGAATCGACCGGTCGGACCGGTTCCCTCCTCGCCAGCGCCCCAAGTTCGGAATCCGCCATTCATGAGCCATTCACCATACCCATTGCTGCAAGGAATCGACAGCCCTGCAGACTTGCGCGAGCTGTCCGAAGCCCAGTTGCCGCGGCTCGCGGAGGAGTTGCGCGCCTATCTGCTGGACAGCGTGAGCCAGTCGGGCGGCCATCTGGCCGCGGGCCTCGGCACGGTCGACCTGACCATCGCCCTGCATTACGTGTTCAACACCCCGGAAGACCGCCTGGTCTGGGACGTCGGCCATCAGGCCTATCCCCACAAGATTCTCACCGGCCGCCGCGACCGCATGACCAGCATCCGCAAGAAGGACGGGCTGTCGGCGTTCCCAAGCCGGAGCGAAAGCGCGTATGACACCTTCGGTGTCGGCCATTCCAGCACCTCCATCAGCGCCGCCCTGGGGATGGCCATCACCGCCGCCCTCGACCACAGCGGCCGCCATGCGGTGGCTATCATCGGCGACGGCGGCATGACCGGCGGCATGGCCTTCGAGGCACTCAACCACGCCGGGGTGATGGATGCCAACCTGCTGGTGGTCCTCAACGACAACGAGATGTCCATCTCCCCCAACGTGGGGGCGCTCAACAACTACCTGGCCAAGATCCTCTCGAGCAAGTTCTACTCGACCGTGCGCGAGGGCAGCAAACAATTGCTCAGCCACAGCATGCCCAGCGTGTGGGAGCTGGCGCGGCGGGCCGAGGAGCACGTCAAGGGCATGGTGGCGCCGGGCACCCTGTTCGAGGAACTGGGGTTCAACTACATCGGCCCCATCGACGGCCACGACCTCGACGTGCTGGTCACCACCCTGCGCAATCTGCGCGACCTGCCGCCGGGACCGCGCTTCCTACACATCGTCACCAAGAAGGGCAAGGGCTATCCGCCCGCCGAGCAGGACCCGGTTGCCTACCACGGCGTCGGCACCTTCGATCCGAGCCAGGACCACCTACCCAAGGCCAAGCCCAGCACCCCCACCTACACCGAAGTGTTCGGCCGCTGGCTCTGCGACATGGCGCTGCAGGACCCCAAACTCCTCGGCATCACCCCGGCGATGCGGGAGGGTTCCGGCCTGGTGGAGTTCTCCGAGCGCTTTCCCGACCGCTATTTCGACGTCGGCATCGCCGAACAGCACGCCGTCACCCTGGCCGCCGGCCAGGCCTGCGAGGGCTACCACCCGGTGGTGGCGATCTACTCGACCTTTCTGCAGCGCGCCTACGATCAGCTGATCCATGACGTCGCCCTGCAGAACCTGCCGGTACTGTTCGCCATCGACCGCGCCGGTCTGGTGGGGCCCGACGGCCCCACCCACGCCGGCAGCTTCGATTTCAGCTACATGCGCTGCGTGCCCAATCTGGTGGTGATGGCGCCGGCGGACGAGAACGAGTGCCGCCAGATGCTGTACACCGGTTTCCGTTACCCGGGGCCGGCTGCGGTGCGCTATCCCCGTGGCAAGGGTTCCGGGGTCGATCTGCAGGCGGAGATGGAAGCCCTGCCCCTGGGCAAGGGGGAGATCAGACGCAGCGGCAAGCACGTGGCGATCCTGGCCTTCGGTTCCCTGGTCGCGCCGGCGCTGGCGGTGGGCGAGCGGATGGCGGCGACGGTGGTCAACATGCGCTTCGTCAAGCCGCTGGATGAAGACCTGGTGCTGGAATTGGCGCAGAGCCACGATTGCCTGGTGACGGTGGAGGAAAACGTGGTGGCCGGCGGCGCCGGTTCGGCGGTTTCCGAATTCCTCGCCCGGCGCCAGGTGCTGCTCCCCATTCTCCACCTCGGCCTGCCGGACCATTTCGTCGAACAGGGCAGCCGCGAGGAGTGCCTGGCGGCCTGCGGCCTCGACGAGGCCGGCATCGCCAGTGCCATCGACCAATTCCTGGCACTCGCCGCCCGCAGCAGCGCGGCGCGGCCGGCGAAGGTCAAGGGCAAGCACTGATGGAGCGGCTCAAGGCCAAGGTTCGCGACATCCCGGATTTCCCCAAGCCCGGCATCCTGTTCAAGGACATCACGCCGCTGGTGAAGGATCCGGCGGCGCTCCGCCTCACCGTCCACCAGCTGCTGCACCCGTTTCTCGGCGAGAACATCAGCGCCGTCGCCGGCATGGAGGCGCGCGGATTCATCTTCGGATCGCTGGTGGCGTGGGAACTGGGGGTGGGGTTCGTGCCGCTGCGCAAGCCCGGCAAGCTCCCCTACGACGTCCAGACGGTGGGCTACGATCTGGAATATGGCAGCGCCGCCCTGGAAGTCCACATCGACGCCCTGAGCGCCGGCGACCGCGTGCTGCTCATCGACGACCTGCTGGCCACCGGCGGCACCGCCCGGGCCAGTTGCGAACTGGTGGAGAACCTGGGCGCCGAAATCGCCGCCTGCGCCTTCGTGGTGGAACTGGATTCCCTAGGCGGTCGCAACCAGCTCGCCAAATATCGCGTGCACTCGCTGCTGCGCTACTAGGGAAGCGCTGAAGCTATCCATCCCGGATTTCTCAGCGCCCGCCACCAGCAAACGAGGTTTCCCGGTGGCTCACAAAATCAGCGGCTTGCAGCAGCCAATTTTTGGCGGTGCATCCCTGCAGCGCGGGAACCGCCGAATCAATCAGCGGTTCCCTGGGCTGGCCGCGAATACCCGGCCCGAGGCAGGTGTCGTTTCAAATTCAGCGGGGGAAGCGCCGCAATGTCCACCAATAGCGACCGCAATGGCAGCGATGCCGGCTTTGTCCTCGACAAGCCCGGCGAAATCGTCGAAAAGCTGCGGCTGATGGCGAAGCTGCACTGCCTGGTGTCGGTGCAGATCGGCCCGCGTGGACCCAGTCTTGGCGCCATGATCGACCGGGTTTTGCCGGAAAAGGGTCTGGTGGTGGTGGATCCCAGCGTCAACGGCGAACGCAACCGGCAGCTGCTGGCGGCAGGCCGGGCCCGCTGCGAAACGCAGGTGAACGGCATCGAAGCCGGTTTTGACCTGCATGGACTGCGCGAGGCCACCCTCGACGGCCGCCAGCTGTTCGCCGCGGCCATTCCCGAGACGCTGTTCTGGCTGCAGCGGCGCGCCTATTACCGGGTGACCATACCGATTGGACGCAGCGTCCGTTGCCAGGCCCATCTGCTCGGGGAAGGCCAGCTGGAGTTCGCCGTGCACAACCTCAGCCTGGTCGGCATGGCCCTGCTGGATGGCAGCGGGCTGCTTCGGCAATGGGGCCGCGCCGGCCAGATTCTCAAGCCGTGCCGGCTGCTGGTGGCGGGGCTGGACGACGAGGACTTCGCCCTCGAACTGCGCAACAAGATAGAGCCGCTGCGGCGCGAAGACCTGCTTTCCGCCACCCGGGTGGGACTGGCCTTTCGCGGCATCGGCCGCGGTTTCGAGATCAAGCTGCAGAAATACATCTTCGAGTTGGAACGGGAGTTCCGGCGCGAGCAGGACGGCGCCGGAAGCTGACCGCGCTGGCCACCGTCGCCGCGGCGCCAAAGACCATCCAAAGACGACACCATGCCATGACCATCTGTCTCACCGTGCCCATCGCCCCTTGCTCCCGTGTCCGGACGGTGGGCGCGATTGCCCTGCTGTGCGCCTCCTTCGCGCTGCTGCCGCTGCCGGCACGGGCCGGCGCCGATTTCATCGGCGGTCAGGCCAACGCGGAAGCGGAAGACGGCCCGGAGGGGGGGGAGGACGGCGCCTTTTCGGAACGGGCGCGGGCGATGCAGACCTGGCTGCAGGGGCGCGAGGAACAGCGCCGCGAAATGGGCGTCGCCCATGTCTATGAACGTCCGCGGGCGATCGAGGACCACTTCGACCGCCCGCGCCACAGCCACGCCGAACGGCGCAACCTGCGCTCCGGCAAGGCCTCGGCCCATGGCCGCAAGGGCATCCGATCCGGTGGCCGGCACGCCTCGTCGCGCAGCGTTTCGCACTCCACCGGCCACGGGAAGCTCCAGCGCGACCGCAGCGGAACCGGCGCCAAAGCCGGCGCCCGCACGACTGGGAAAGCCCGGCCGGCGCCGGCGGCCAAGGCGCGGTCGGGCAAGGCCGCCGGGCCGGCCAAGGCATCTCCCGGGAAGCGCCGCGCCAAGCGCTGATCCTGACTGCACCTAGGGAAGCGCCGAATCAATCAGCGGTTCCCTTCTAGGGACGGCGGTGGCGGGGTCAGGACGAACCGTCGTCCACCGGTTGCGGGTCCGGATCGCCGGCCGGGGTGATGCGGTTGTCGATGATCAGCGGCGTACCGTTGCGCAGCTTGATCTGGCCGGCGGTGACCACGGTTTCCCCTTCCTTCAGCCCGCGAGTCACCGCCACCTGGTCGCCGCGGCTCGCGCCGATCTCGACGAAGCTCTGACGCGCCACCAGCCTGGGCTTGCCGGTTTCGTCCTGGCCTTGGCGTTCCACCACGTAGACGATGGCGCCATAGGGGTTGTAGCTGATGGCAGCACGCGGCAGGGTCAGCTGGCCCCGGCGCGGGCCGACGTCGATCGCAAGTTTCGCGAACATCCCCGGCAGCAGCCGGCGACCGGGGTTCCTCAGGGTGGCCCGGACCGCGACGTTGCGGCTGGCTTCTTCCACCTTGGGATTGATCACGCTGACCGCGCCCTCGAAGGCGGTCTCCGGGTAGCTGTCCACGGTCGCCCGCAGGGTCTGGCCGACTCCGATTGCCGCCAGCTCCTGCTGCGGCAGCAGAAAATCCAGGTAGATCGGGTCCAGCGCCTGGAGCGTGGCGATGACGCTGCCGGCGCCGAGGTACTGGCCGAGGTCGACGCGGCGCAGCCCCAGCCGGCCGGCGAAGGGCGCGCGGATCTGCTTCTTGTCGAGCAGCGCCTGCTGTTGGGCCACATCCGCTGTGGCCCGGGCCAGGGCGGCGACGTCGGCGTCGACGGTCTGCTGGCTCACGGCCCTGGCTTCCAATTGCAGGCGGTCGCGCTGCAGCGTGATGCGGGCAAGCTCGGCGCTGGCCTTGAGGGATTGCAGCCGCGCCGTGTCGTCGTCGGCACGCAGTTGCAGCAGGGCGGCTCCGGCGGCGACGTCGGCTCCCTGCTCGAAATGGATGGCGCTGACCACCCCGGCGACTTCGGCGCTGACGTCGGTGCCGCGCACCGCCTTCAGCGTACCCACCGCCTGCAGCTGCGGCTGCCACTCCTCAAAGCCGACGGTGGCGGTGGCGACGGTCTGCGGCGGCAGGCCCTGGGATGACAGGAACTGTTTCGTCATCCGCCCCTGGAAAGCGATGAAGCCGAACACACCGCCCAGGACCAGCCCCAGTGCGAGGAGCATCAAGAGCATACGCCGCATCATGCAGTCCTCCGCCGGGTCACGGCCAGTCGCCGGCACGGGGAGGGTGCCGGCAGCAACGGATCGAAGGGATTCATCGACTGCTGTTCTCCGCGGACGGCGCCAGTTCACCGTCCCCACGCCGGTTCCACCAGCCGCCACCGAGGGCGTGGAACAGGGCGGCGGTGTCGGTCAGCTGTGCCGCCTGCGCCTGCACCCGCTCGAGCCGACTCTGGCCGACACTGCGCTGACTGTCCAGCAGCGCCAGGTAACTGGTGGCACCGGCGGAGTACTGGCTGCGAGCCAGTGCCAGTGCGCCCGCAGCGGCTTCCTCGGCGGCCCGGCGCGCCGCCAGTTCGGCGGTGTCCGCTTCCAGCGCCCGCAGCACGTCGGCGACGTTCTGCAGCGCCTGCAGCACGGTGCTGCGGTACTGGGCGTCGGCCGTCTCGAAATCGGCCACCGCGGCGCGCCGGCCGTGGATCGCCTGGCCGCCATGGAACACCGGCTGCAGCAGGTTGAGGCCGGTATTCCAGATGCCGGAGCCGGGCATGAACAAATCGCCGGCGCGGGTGGCGACGGTACCGACGCTGGCGGTGAGGGTGAAATCGGGAAACAGCCGGGTGGTGGCGACGCCGATGCGGGCGCTGGCGGCGTGGGCCATGGCTTCCCGGGCACGGATGTCGGGCCGCTGCAGCACCAGTTTGGCGGGGACACCTAGGGGGAGTTCCGTCGGCAGGCCGAGGTCTTCCAGGTGGAACTCCTCCAGAACGGTTTGGCCGGGCGGTTCGCCCGCCAGAACCGACAAACGGTGGCGGGTCTGTTCCAGCTGCCGCCGTAGCGGCGCCAGATCGGCACGATTGCGGTTGACCTCGGCGTCCTGGGCCAGCACCGCGGCCTCGGCGGTGCCGCCCAGGTCGCGCTGGCGCCTGAGGATGGCCAATTGCTGCTCGAGGTCGGCGAGGACGTCCGTGCCAGCATCGATTTGGGCGCGCAGACCCGCTTCCTGGATGGCGCCGGCCACCAGGTTGGCGACCAGGGTCAGCTGCGCCGCTTCCAACTGGAAACGCTGATAATCGGCTTCCGCCGCGCCGGCTTCCAATTGCCGGCGAATGCCCCCGAACACGTCGATGGTGTAGCTGACGTTGAGGGATCCGTTGTACACGGTGAACAGCGAGCCGGGCGCAGAGGGATTGCCGAACAGCGCGCCGGACACCTTCTGCCTCTTGACCGAGCCGCTGGCGTCGAGGGCCGGCAGCAAGGCGCTCTCCTGCGCCGCCAGGGTCTCCCGGGATGCGGTCAGGGTCGCTTGCGCCGCCTGCAGGTCGGGGCTGTGCCACAGCGCCCGCTGGATCAGCGACTGCAGCCGCGGCGAGCGGAACACCCGCCACCAGTCGGCGGGGACGTCACGGCCGGCGAGCAGACGCTGCCCCGCCAGCTTCACCGGCTCCGCCGTGAAGCGCGCCACCGGTGGCGGTGGCGGCCGCCGGAAATCGGGACCCAGGGTGCAGCCGGCGCCCATCAGGGCGAGACCGCAAATCACCGCGGCGCGGTGCCGTGGCGACGGGGTGGCGGAGACGGTGGCGATCGGCAAGGGGGTGGGCGGTTGTGACGGAGTGGCGCAGTTTACCGCAACTGCGCCTGCCTGCGGGGCGGCGTCGGGACCGAAAGAATTCGCCGGGCGCCCGCCGCCGCGGTGTAAAATGGCAGCCATTTTGCTCCCCGGGTTGACGGCGGGCGGTCGTGACAGGCCCGTCTCAACCCTTTCATTTCCCCTGCCATAGTTCGATACGGTGAATTTCATGCTGCACAAATGCCCTTCCTTCGCCGGGGTGAGCGGTCCGGTGGTGACCGTCGTCATGGACGGCATCGGAGTCAGCCCCAATCGCGAGGGCAATGCCGTGGTCCAGGCCTACACCCCCACTCTCGATCGCCTGTTCGCCCACTATCCGAACACCATCCTGCGAGCGCACGGCACCGCCGTCGGCATGCCCAGCGACGACGACATGGGCAACTCGGAAGTGGGACACAACGCCTTGGGCTCCGGGCAGGTCTATCAGCAGGGCGCGGCCCTGGTGAGCGCCTCCATCGCCAGCGGCGATCTGTTCCGCGGTCCGGCCTGGCAAGAGGTCGCCGCCAACGCCAGGGATCACGGTACCTGCCTGCATTTCCTCGGCCTCTTCTCCGACGGCAACGTCCACTCCCACATCGATCATCTCAAGGCCCTCATCGTCCGTGCCAGGGAAGAGGGCCTGAAGCGGGTGCGAGTCCACATCCTGCTGGACGGCCGCGACGTCCCGGAAACCTCGGCGCTGGACTACGTGGAGCCGTTCGAGGCATTCCTGAACCAGCTTCGCAGCGCCGATTTCGACGTCCGCATCGCCAGCGGCGGCGGCCGCATGAAGATCACCATGGATCGCTACGAAGCCGACTGGGCCATGGTGGAACGGGGCTGGCACACCCACGTGCTGGGCGCGGGCGACCGCTTCGAATCCGCCGTCCAGGCCATCCGGGCCCTGCGTGAGCGCAATCCGGGCGTAATCGACCAGGACCTGCCGGCCTTCGTCATCGCCGAGGGCGGCGCACCGGTGGGCCCGATCGTGGACGGCGACAGCGTGGTGTTTTTCAATTTCCGCGGCGACCGTGCCATCGAGATCAGTCGAGCGTTCGAAGATGCCGCATTCCACAAGTTCGAGCGGGTGCGCCATCCCCGGGTGGTCTATGCCGGCATGCTGCAGTACGACGGGGATCTCAACATCCCGGCCCGCTATCTGGTGGCGCCGCCGGCCATCCGCAACACCATGGGCGAACTGCTCTCCGGTGCCGGCATCAGCCAGCTGGCGATCTCGGAGACCCAGAAGTTCGGCCACGTCACCTATTTCTGGAACGGCAACCGCAGCGGCAAGTTCGACGAACGGCTGGAAACCTATGTGGAGATTCCCTCCGACCGGGTGCCCTTCGAACAGCGGCCGTGGATGAAATCGGCGGAGATCACCGACGAACTGATCGGCCGGCTGCAGACCGGCCGTTTCCGCACTGCCCGCGTCAACTACGCCAACGGCGACATGGTGGGCCACACCGGGAATCTGCAGGCCACCATCCTGGCGGTGGAGGCGGTGGACCTGGCCTTGGCGCGGCTGCTGCCGGTCATCGACGCCCTCGGCGGCGTCGCCCTGATCACCGCCGACCACGGCAACGCCGACGAGATGTACGAGATCAGCAAGAAGACCGGCGAGCCGGCCCGCGACCAGGCCGGCCGCGCCAAGGCCAAGACCGCCCATACCCTCAACCCGGTGCCGCTGATCCTCTACGACAACGCCAGCGGCGGCCGGCTGCAGCTGGTGCAGCAAGGCACCCTGGGGCTCAGCAACCTGGCGGCAACCACCCTCGAGCTGCTGGGCTTCCAGGCTCCCGATCTGTGGGACCGCAGCGCCTTGCGGGTGGCCTGACCAGGACCCGGTGACGGTTCGAGCTGGCGCAGTTCGCTAACGCGGCAGGATAGCGGAGCCGGGGCCTGCGAACCGGTGTGGGTGGAGGAGGGGGCGGAGCGCTGACGCCGCTGCTGGCTACAAATTCGCGCGATTAAACTAGACTAGGGAAGCTTTTCAACGCGGCATCGCATCGGCACCCGCCCGGCCACCCGCCCAGGGCCTTGCCCCCGGCGCTTCTC
>Ga0233425_10004813_pt1 | contig 22119 bp, 19 predicted proteins | sample Watercolumn_Towu_2_FD_181712 | JGI IMG/M metagenome (GOLD analysis project Ga0233425, IMG submission 181712) | Freshwater microbial communities from Lake Towuti, South Sulawesi, Indonesia - Watercolumn_Towuti2014_140_MG | ecosystem: Environmental > Aquatic > Freshwater > Lake | place...
AGAAATGGCGACAATCTCCTTAAGGCAGGCCAGCCCCTCCGTTGCCCCGTCTTTGTGCGGGGGCAGGCCGAGGTCCAGAATCACAACGTCTGGAGCGTCCGCCTTGACAGCATCGACCGCCTCCTGACGCGCGCCGGATACCGAGACGCTCCAGTTGCCGGTCAGCCCCCACTTGAGCTGTGTCTGAATGCCGACATCGTCTTCAACTATCAGGAGTTTCTTCATACCCCCTCTTAAATAACTTTCCGGCTAGTTCCTTTTATCGGCAGTGGATGCCGAACTTTGATCCCTCGCCCGGAGCACTCTTAACCGTAAACCGTCCCCAGTGCAATTCAACTTCCTCCCGAAACTCCTTTGTATAACGTCCGTGCGGAATCCCTTTCATCATGACACCTCCGTCGTTCTACTTTATCCGACTTTGGTGCCCATTGTTTCCATCCTACATCACCCGAATAATCAAAGCGGCGCGAAAGCGCCGCTTTTTTTTTGTGTGTGTATTTATGGAACTCCGGCTATTGCCTGGCTCAGTGTCCCGGTGAATTCAACCAATGCCTGGCTCAGTGTCCCGGTGAATTCAACCAATGCCGGGCTCAGTGTCCCGGTGAATTCAACCAATGCCTGGCTCAGTGTCCCGGCACATTCATGTCGTATTTCTTGATCAAGTCGTGCAGCGTGGGGCGGCTGATGTCCATGTCCTCGGCGGCCTTGCTTATGTTTCCGCCATGGATAATCAGGCTTTTCCTGATCAACGATATTTCGGCAATGGCGCGGGCTTCACGAAGGGTTTTGGGCTCCGAGTCGTCCCACTCGGCGGCTTGAACTCCGGGCAGTGATAAATCGTTCCAGTCGATGACCGGTTCGCCGGACATGATGACAGCGCGCTGCATCCTGTTTTCGAGTTCCCGCACATTGCCCGGCCATTCATATGACTGCATGGCTGCCAGAGCCTTCGGGGTAAGCCCCCTGAATTTCTTGTGGTGCTGGCGGCCGAATTTGGCCAGAAAATTGCGGGCCAGAATAAGAACATCGTCGCCGCGCTCCCTTAGCGGCGGCAGATGAAGGCATATCACGCTTACGCGGAAAAAGAGGTCTTCCCTGAACTTGCCGGACTGCACGGCCTTTTCCAGATCCACGTTTGTTGCCGCTATGATGCGCACATCAACGTCAACCGGCACGGTTCCGCCGACACGCTGAATCTTGCGTTCCTGTATGAAGCGAAGGAGCTTGACCTGAAGCTGAACAGGCAGCTCGCCTATTTCATCGAGAAAGAGCGTGCCGCCCGACGCCTTCTCGATCAGCCCGATCTTGCGTGCCTTAGCATCGGTGAATGCGCCCTTTTCATAACCGAAAAGTTCAGATTCAATTAGTGTGTCGGGGATGCCGCCGCAATTGATTGCAATCATGGGGCCCGCTTTCCGAGGGCTGCGATTGTGCAATGCGCGCGCCACAAGCTCTTTTCCGGTTCCCGATTCTCCGGTGATAAGGACTGTCGCATCGGTTCCAGCCACCTTCTTTATGGCGGCAAAAACCTCCTGCATTCCCGAACAGTACCCAAGCATGTCCTCGAACGTGCTGCTTTCCGCAAGGTGCCTTTTAAGCCGCTCGTGTTCACGTTCGAGTTCGGCAACATGAAATGCACGCTGCAAGATTATCTTCAGCACGGTCATATCAACCGGTTTCTGATAAAAATCGTAGGCGCCAAGCCCGATGGCCTCCAGCGCGTTGGCGCGCTCTTCGTTTCCGGTCACGACGATAACCTTTATGTGGGGAGAAATGGCGACAATCTCCTTAAGGCAGGCCAGCCCCTCCGTTGCCCCGTCTTCGTGCGGGGGCAGGCCGAGGTCCAGAATCACAACGTCGGGAGTGTCTGCCTTGACAGCATCGACCGCCTCCTGACGCGCGCCGGATACCGAGACGCTCCAGTTGCCGGTCAGCCCCCACTTGAGCTGTGTCTGAATGCCGACATCGTCTTCAACTATCAGAAGTTTCTTCATAACCCCTCTTAAATAACTTTCCGGCCGATTCCTTTTATCGGCAGGTGGATGCCGAACTTTGATCCCTCGCCCGGAGCGCTCTCAACCGTAAACCTGCCCCCGTGCGATTCAACAATAGAGCGGCAGTGATAAAGCCCGATGCCCAGCCCGCCGTTTTTCGTCGTGTGAAATGGCCTGAAAAGTTCGCGTTCGATGAAATCGCGCGACATTCCGCAGCCCGTATCGCTTACAGACGCACAGACGTCGCCTCCCGATTCGGAGACATCGAGCGTAATGCGTCCGGAACCTCTCTGTTTCATGGACTCGACTGCGTTAATAATAAGATTTACCAGAACTTTTTTCATCTGCTCCCTGTCGCAAGGCACGGGAGTATCCTGATGTTCCCTGAATACCAGTTCGATTTCGCGCGGAATTGAGAGCGTCCGTATGACCTCGCGTGCAATAACGCTCAGGCGTTCGGAAGCCATGCGCACGTCCTGCTGTTCCCTGAGGTGCGAAAGCTTTCGCATGACGCTCGACATCCGATCCACAAGGCTTCGAATTGTTCCAAGCATGTCGCGCTGAAAATCAGGGTGCCCTATGAAATGCTCGGCGTTTTCAAGCAGCATCGACATGGACGTGGTCATATTTTTCAGGTCATGCATCACAAAGGATGCCACCTTGCCCATGGCTTCCATCTCTCTCGCGGCGGTCAGCGAATCGGACAGCGCGCTTCGTTCGATGGAATAAGCCCCCTGCCTTGAGAACGTGAGCATCAGTTCGTAATCCTCGTAGTCGTAGGACGCCCGCGCGATATTGCCTCCAAGCACGACAAAACCCAGAAGCCGCTCGACGGTGAAGACCGGTATCACAACGCCCGTCTCCGTAGAGGTCAGCAAGTCGTGGTGAGCCGATTCTATTTCTGGGTCGGGTGAGCCGGTATCGTAGATTTTCCCGGCCCGCATCAATCTTATCAGAGGACTGTCCGCCGGTATTTCGGTATTCGGAGGCGGGAATCCGGGCGATGAGGAACGGATGCATCTTGCCGGCTGCATGTCTGCCCCGCAGGCCCAATAATAGGCGGAACGCACGCCGAACGCTTCCACCATGATGCCCAAAATCACGTCGATGATGCCGCTCATTCCGGACGCTCCGGCCAGCGTCTCGGTGAACTTCATCCATTCGTCCTTGTACTCGTAGCGGTTGCGGTAGAAGTTGTCGGTGATGAACCGCTTGGCCCGTCTGCGGAAACCCTCGGTAAGAAACAGCACGCTCAAGCCGATCGTTCCGGCGAACACGAGAAATAGCATGATCCGGCGGCTTACGCCCTCGCCGAAGTACCTCATGCCCTCGCCTATTATCCCAAGGAAAATGAAATATATGCCTACCACAAGAAGCGACGCCGAACGGAAGATCATGCGCCTGGAAACAAAGACGTCAACATCCAGAAACTGCTGGCGGACGAAAGCCGCCGCAAGCAGAACGGTTGAAATCAGGAATACCGCGTTTCTCACCTCAGCCAGATTCATGTCGATGGAGCGGTAGAGGATCGACTGGCTGTAATAGTAGATGAACATGCCGAGCAGTCCGGCAGCGCCTACCACCGCGTATTTCACCTTCCACCTCGTGCCGCCGCGCGAAAGCCACAGAACGCTTTCAAGCCTCACCAGCGCGATGATTGCCACCATCACAAGCACCATGTAGAAATAAAATCCGGGAGCGTTTAGGTAGATAATTCGTTCCGTTATCAGTTCCGGAGAATACATGAAGCCCAGTGTCGGATAGTAAAGCGCGGCGAAGGTCAGGCCCCCGGCTCCGGCTATCGCCAGAACCGCCAGCAATATGCGGCCTGATCTGCTTTCCGATGAGCCGTAACCGGACGAAAAAAGAAGCCACGACATCGGAAACAGCGACTCGCCGATCATCGAAAGCCGCTTCCAGGCGATTGCGTTCCATGAGTCCTGAATGGACATGTAGTCGCCAAACACCAGAAGCGCGAGCGAGACCATGCCGATGGAGAATGAAATGTTGACAAGCGAGCGGAAATTACGAATGAGAACGAACAGCGCGAATATGACGCACAGGGCGATTTGTGTTATCGATGTTATGGCGAATACATCCATGCCTGTTTATCTTGCTCCAGGCAGGAGGCTCGTACCGGAAAGGCGCGAAACCGCCGCCCGTTCATGGAAGAAACGATTCGATTTCAGGAACTGCTTGAGCAAGAAACTCCTCGCCAAGGCGCAGGGTTTTTCCCGTATTGTCACCCGTGTCCGGAATGGACAGCCGTATGAATGCGGCATCGCTCCGGTTGTCGCGCATAGAATGCCAGATCATTGCAAGCTTCATCAGGTACTCGTTGGTGATCTTGCGCCCATGCATGTCGTACCAGTACAGGAACATGGTCTTTTCGCGTTCCTTCTGGTAAACAGCTTCAACGATTCCAAACGGAGGCCTGCCGGGCGGCGAAAAATTGCGTATGGTCTCGCTGATCTGAAACCAGCCGGAGCCGGGCAGGCAGTGTTTCGGCGAATGAATCTGGGCTCCTTCGCGCTGCGTGCGGTAGTAGCCGATGTATAGCTGAATCTGACGTTCTCCGTTCGTGTACGAACGAAACAGAAAGTCATCGACACGCAGGTTGGCCATGGTCTCCTTGTCGAAATCGTAATCCCGCACGGCGGTCCATACGCCAAGAGCGCGGGGAAACTCCGCGAACGGCTTTCTTGGCGGAACAGAATCTACCTTCAGGAAAAAATTAACGTACAAACCGACCGCAACAACCATTGCCGCGGCAATATAAAAAGAGACCTGCGGATTCCAGCCGGAGTAATGGGCCTGTTTCATGATGCCGCATGATCCTTTGCATCAGTTCTGCTTAGTAACGCGCCCAGAGCGATAAGCAGAACAATCGAAACGGCGAATATCACAAGCCCCGCGAATTCATGGAAAAAACCCTGGGCTGCCGCCGCGCCGTAGTAACGAGCCAGAATTCCGGTGCCGATTACTCTTATGGAGTTTGCGAATATTGCTATCGGGATTGTGGAGACAACCAGTATCAGTTTCCGCGAAAATCTCCTCTGTGAAAAATGCGCGTATGCAACGCCAAGCGCAAGCAGGGACATCAGCGACCGTATGCCGCTGCATGCGTCGGCAACCTCAAGCGTGGTGTTGGGCAGTATTATGATGTTGCCCTCGCGCAGAACGGATATGCCGATCAACTGCATGGTGATGACGGAATACTTTGCGACAAAAAGCTTCAACGGGAAAGCTACGGCGTCGTACAGGAGATACGGCAGCGGAATCATGAAGTAGAGATAGCCGTACGGCAGCAGTACTGCCCGGAAGAACTCCATGCCATATGACGTTATGATTACGCCGGCAAGGCAGACAAGAAGCGAAACGCGCATCGTAAAAAGTTCAGCAGCCAGAAATGCAAGGATATAAAGCAGAAGCCCGGCGGCCAGAACGAAAAGCCCGCGCGAGGATGGATTGTGCCGGATGCCGCTCAAGCGATCCTTCTCCTGCCACAGGAAATAAGCCGAAATGAACGGAACGATGAAGCCGTGCGAGTAGTTCGGATCGGCATCCCAGTGGGCAACCATCCGCGCAATCACCTGAAAATACGCGGCGGCCAGAAGCAACGCGAGAAGCCCGCTTTCGTAATGGCGGGAATTAATGCCGCCTGTTTTTATGTTGGCCGATGGTGACATGTTTTTTGTGGAGATGTCAGATAATAATATCACAAACAGCGCCGGATATTTCATCGATCACTGCCGGAACATATTGTATTATAATTATAAAAACAGGTTGCAAGGAGATCGGCTTGAGCATCGGCAAGACAGACAGGCAGAGCGGAACCGGAGTTAGGGAGCGCATGGCTTTCAAAAGACCGAGGCTTTACCGCGTTCTGCTTCATAACGATGACTACACCACAATGGAATTTGTCGTGGCGGTGCTCACAGGCGTATTCGGGAAGAGCGACGCGGAGGCCGTGCATATAATGCTTACGGTACATCACAAGGGAATGGGTGTTGCCGGAGTTTACACTCGCGAGGTCGCGGAGACCAAAATAGAGCAGGTTCACGAGTTCGCAAAGAGCGGTCAGCATCCGCTTCGTTGCAGCATGGAACCGGAGAGGTAGTCTGTAATATGTTAAGTCCGGAAATCGAGATAGCGCTCACAGTGGCGCAGGCGGAAGCGCAGTCGAAGCGTCATGAGTTTTTTACCACCGAGCATCTGCTCTTTGCGCTGCTGATGGATGATGCCACGGCTGAGATTATAAGGCATTCCGGTGGCGACGCGGACATGATTCGCCGCAATCTTGAGGAGTATCTGCGGACGTCGATGCCGCCCAAAAGCGGCGGCGACGCGGTTCCGGAGCCAACGCTTGCGCTTCGGCGCGTAATACAGCGCGCGGCGGCGCATGTTCAGAATACCGGAAAGAAGGCGATAACCGGCGGCGACATGCTGGTTTCGCTGTTTCACGAGCCCGATTCCTACGCGGTTTATTTTCTCGGTCAGGGCGGAATAACGAAACTCGATGTGGTGAACTATCTGGCCCACGGCATCTCGAAAAATGCGGGCGGCGACGAGGAGGCGGCGAAGCCGGCCGAGCCGGGAAACGGGCGGGAAAATGGCGAACAAGACGGTGGATGCGACGCAAAGCCCGCAGCCAATCCGCTTGAGGCCTATACGGTAAACCTCGTGGAGAAGGCGGCTGCCGGACGCATCGATCCGCTCATCGGGCGCGACGCGGAGCTGAAGAGGGCGATGCAGGTTCTGTGCAGGCGCAACAAGAACAACCCGCTTTTCGCGGGCGACCCCGGCGTTGGGAAAACCGCGCTGGCCGAGGGACTCGCGCTTCGCATATACGAAGGCAAAACGCCGGAGCCGCTTGGCAATGCCGGTCTTTACATGCTCGACATGGGCGCGCTCATGGCCGGAACGAAGTATCGCGGCGATTTCGAGGAGCGGCTGAAGGGCGTTCTGAAGGGGTTGGCCAAGGCCGGAAACGCCATTTTATTCATAGATGAAATTCACACAATAGTTGGCGCCGGCGCTGTGAGCGGCGGAACCCTGGACGCATCGAACCTGCTGAAACCGGCGCTTGCCTCCGGCGACATCCGGTTTATCGGCTCCACCACTCATCAGGAATACCGCAACCATTTCGAGAAGGACAGGGCGCTTGCCCGCCGGTTCCAGAAGATCGACGTCGCCGAGCCTTCGGTCGAGGAGACGGTGCTTATACTTCGCGGCCTGAAAACGCGCTACGAGGCGCATCACGGCATAAAATATTCCGCTGCGGCATTGCGGGCGGCTGTCGAGCTTTCGGCTCGCCACATCACGTCGCGCCGCTTGCCCGACAAGGCGATAGACGTGATCGACGAGGCGGGAGCTGCCGTGCGCCTGATGCCGCAGGCGAAGCGGAAATCGGTGGTCGGCGTTCATGAAATCGAGGAAATTGTTGCGCTTACGGCCAGAATTCCGTCGCGGAATATCTCGGCGGACGACAAGTCGGCGCTGAAGACGCTGGATCGCGATCTGAAATTCTCCGTCTTCGGGCAGGACGCGGCTATCGAGGCGCTGGTATCGGCAATCAAACTTTCGCGCGTCGGGCTTTCGCATCCGGATCGCCCGATGGGATCGTTTCTTTTCACCGGCCCAACCGGCGTGGGCAAAACCGAGGTTGCGCGCCAGCTCGCGCGGCTTCTGGGCGTTCAGTTCCTGCGTTTCGACATGAGCGAGTACATGGAGCGCCACGCTGTGTCGCGTCTGATCGGCGCGCCTCCGGGCTATGTGGGCTTCGATCAGGGCGGGCTGATGACCGACGGCATCATCCGGAATCCGTACTGCGTCTTGCTGCTGGACGAGATAGAAAAGGCGCATCAGGACATGTTCAATATCCTTCTTCAGGTGATGGACTACGCCACGCTCACCGACAACAACGGCAGAAAGGCCGATTTCCGCAACGTGATCGTCATCATGACCAGCAACGTGGGCGCGAAGGAACTGTCACGGGGAAGCATCGGTTTCGGCTCCGATAAAGCCGGTACCGACGCGTCTGGCGCGGTTTCGGCGAAGTTGAAGGACACTTTCAGCCCTGAATTTCGTAACCGCCTCGATGCGATCATCGCGTTTGGTCAGTTGAGCGAAGATGTCATGGCGCAGGTGGTTGATAAATTCATCGCCGAGCTTGAACTCCAGCTTTCGGCGCGTAAAGTGACGCTTCGCGTATCGCGGGATGCGCGGCGATGGCTTGCCCGATACGGCTTCGATCCGGCCTTCGGCGCGCGTCCGCTTGGGCGGCTGATTCAGCGCGAGATCAAGCAGCCGCTTTCGGACGAGATGCTCTTTGGCGCGCTCGAAAAGGGCGGCGAGGCGGATGTGGACATGAAAGACGGCAAGCCTGCGTTCGAGTTCCGTCCGCCTGTCTGATGTGATCGTCTGATGCGGCTGCATGATACCGTGGCTTGGCCAATCGCTTTGCTTTCCGCCTGTAGAACAGTCAACGCCTGAGGGAATCGTTGCCGTTGGCGGCGATCTGTCGCCCGCCCGCCTTCTTCTTGCCTACCGAAGCGGCATCTTTCCGTGGTACGGCGCCGGTCAGCCGGTCATCTGGTGGTCGCCCGATCCGCGCGGCATAATCCCGCTTGAAGGCTTCCGCATTAACCGCTCGCTAAAAAAAGCGCTTCGCCGCGCCGGGTTCGAAATCCGGGTGAACACAGCCTTCGACAAGGTTATCGCCAGTTGCGCGAGCGCGCACGAAGGCTTGCGCGCAACAGGCTGGCTTACCGACGATATGATTCTGGCCTATATGCGCCTGCGCCGCCTTGGCCTCGCGCACAGTGTTGAAACATGGAGGGACGGCGAGCTTGTTGGCGGATTGTACGGCGTTGCTGTTGGCAGGCTGTTCGCCGGAGAATCGATGTTTCATCTTCTGCCGAACGCGTCGAAGGCGGCGCTGGCTGCGCTGGTGCAGCGGCTGAAGGAGCGCGGATACATGCTTCTTGACTGCCAGATGGTTACGCCGGCCACCGGGCCGCTTGGGGCGATTGAGATTCCCAGGTCGGAATATCTGGAAAGATTATCTGTGGCGCTTGGTTGGGATTGTGTGTTTGAGTGAGAGTGAGCTTCCCCCTGTTTTTCGTCTTCCAGGGCCGCGTGATCATGCTGCCATTCTTTCCTGATTCAGTGTCTTGAGCCAGTTTTCCATGAACCGGGATGGGGTCTTGCAGCCGGGGGTTGAATGGCGGCGTTTAGGATTGTAAAAAACTCAATGTAATCGAAGGCATCCGAAATGGCTCTCGCGTGGCGCAGCGTGTTACGTGAAGCCGGTCAGGGTTTTCGGGGCTGTTTCTTTTCTCTGGCGTACTTCTGCTGCGGGGTTTCGTACGGGATGACCTCAATCAGGTGACCAATCCCAAGCGCATCGAAGAACTCCTGCGTTTCCGTGCCCACGGATCCGGACACCACGCCTTGATTGTCGTCCACAACAGACGTCATCACCAGCTTGCCGTGCTGCTTGAAGCTTTCGCGCACGAGAAGCTTTGCCATGCGGACAATGGTGGTTATCGAAAACTCGTGTGCCGAGTCGAAAAATATAAGCGATTGCCGTATGAACAGATCCTTGAGAAACTCCGGGAGGTTGAACTTTTCCACAATGCGCAGGCCGAACTTGCCGTGATGAACATTAATATAGCTCTCTGTCATCGTTTCGACGATCTCGCGATCAAAGGCGTTGCCCTGCTTGTATAGAAAAAATGGAATCTTGCCGCATTCGCTCAGCATGGCGCAGAGCTGAACCTTCGGCGTCGAGGCCCGATCGTAGCCCAGAACATTGTGCATTATCGCCATGGATAATCCGGCGGTAGCCAGACACTTGTTCTTCAGCATTACAATGTCCGGATTGGTGGTTCCGGCGCCGTACAGGGCGCTTATCATGATGTACGACTTGATATTCTCCAGCCCGAGGATCGACGCCACCTCCCAGAAGTCTGTGGCCATCCTTGCGCCGTCCTTTGTGTAAAACGGAGAATTCGCTATATGAAACAGCTCGTTTCGGACAGTCACCGGCAGATTGTCTTCGAGCTTCAGAATCTGGTGTTTGCCTGCCATATGGGGCTGGTCGAGAACCGCCCGGTCTTCCGGCCCAAGGCTGAACCCGATGTGCATGGAATCGAGCTGTTTTTCCACCCCCTGTAAAATGGATTCGTCCGGTGCGCTCATTATCCCATCGACCGCCTGCCCTCAAGCGACTTGGCAAGCGTCACCTCGTCGGCAAACTCTATGTCGCCGCCAATGGGCAGACCATAGGCTATGCGCGAGACCGCGACATTGAACGGTTTCAGCAATTCCGCGATATACTGCGCCGTCGCCTCGCCCTTTGTGTTTGGATTGGTGGCGATGATAACCTCGTCGATTCCGCCGTGGGCAACCCTTGTTACAAGCTCCCTGATCTTCAGCCGCTCCGGCGTAAGGCCGTCCATCGGTGAAAGCGAGCCAAGAAGCACATGATAAAGCCCGCGGTAGCTTCTTGTGCGCTCAATCACAATCAGGTTGCTCGGCTCCTCGACCACGCATATCTTCGATGCATCGCGGCGGGCATCGGAGCATATGCCGCAAAGTTCGGTTTCACATATATTGAAGCATTGGCCGCAGAAACGCGCCTTGTCCTTCAAGGCTGAAATGGCGTCGGCTATGCCGCGCGCCTCGGCGTCGGGCATCGCCATTATGAAAAATGACAGCCGCTGCGCCGATTTCCGGCCTACGCCGGGCAGCTTCGAAAGCTGCTCTATAAGGTTTTCAACTATCCCGATGCTCATATTGCCGCAAACCCCTTCACATTACCTTCACTCCACCTTCTTCCTCCCTCTCCTTCAGGAGTTTAAAGGGGTGTAACATATGAACACGTTTAACTTCCCTCCACCTTCTTTTTCCCTCTCCTTCAGGAGATGGCCGGGGTGAGGTCGAACGTACCGGGGTGAGGTTTCCACTTTCTCCCTCTCCTTCAGGAGAGGGCCGGGGTGAGGCCGAACGTACCGGGGTGATTGGCAAAATGTGAGGTGGTATCTCAACCGCCGAAAAGCCCGCCAAGGCCGCCCATGTCCGCCATCGCGCCCATGCCCGGCAGGTTGAGACCGCCTGTAACCTTTGCCATCTCGGTTTTCATCATGTCCTGAGCGCGGCGCAGGGCCTCGTTGGTGGCCGCAGCCACGAGATCTTGCAGCATTTCGATGTCGTCCGGATTGACGACGTCGCGCTCTATCGCAATCGACACGATCTCGTTCGCCCCGTTTGCGACAACCTTCACCATGCCGCCTCCCGCCGACGCCTCCACCGTCTTCCTGGCCGCCTCGGCCTGAATCCTCATCATATCTTCCTGCATCTTCTTGGCCTGCTGCAACAGGCCGCCAAGCATCTTCTTAGACATCGTCTCCTCCGTTATGCTCGAAATAGCCGTCAAGCGGCCTGACGTCAACAACCCGCGCGTCGAAAAGATCGATAACCTTCCGCACAAGCGGCTCATTCAAAATTTCGCTTTTCACCTCTGACGGCTTTGGCCGGACATCTTCCGCCTTGCCCTCGCCCGCGACAATCTCCACGCGCAGCCGCTTGCCGATGATGGGTGCAACCAGCGTCTCGATGTCGTCAATGCTGCGCTTCGCCGATTTCAGATAGAAATCCGACGCGGTATCGAACGCGATCGTGAGCGTGTTTTCGTTCATTGCGGCAAGGCGGCCATGCCCAAGCATCGAGGCAAGGCGATGGTTTTTGGCGTCGATGGCGGCGATTATTTTTTGCCACGGGTCATCGCCCGCAGCCGCCGTATATGATGCGGCTATATTTTCCGATATTGCCAACTCCGGCGCGGGCATATCCGGCTGTGGTGGCTCCGGCTGTGGTGGCTCCGGCTGTGCATGTTCAGGCTTTGCGGCGGAAGGCCCGGCAACGGGTTTCGACGACGGCGGCGCGGCAACCGGCCGTGCGGGTAATGAATGCGGCAAGGAAACGGGAGGGGAGGAAACCTCCGGCAAGCCTGCCTCCAGCCTTTCGATTATCGTGTCCATCGATGCCGCGCCCTTGAAGAACGTGGCTCTTATGAAGGATAACTCCAGCAGATAGCGTGGGTTTGTCACCGCCCTGATATCGCCTTCCAGCTTCAGAAACTCGTTCAGCATCAGCATCAGTTCCTCGGAAGATGAACTGCCGGCCAGCGCCTTGAGTTCGGCTATCTCGTCGTCGGGCAGTTCGAGCAGGCTTGCCGGACGCTCCGACACCCGCACGATGAGCAGATTTCGGAACATCGTCACCAGCTCGCGCGGGAATGTCCGCAGATCGCCGCCCTCGTCGGCAAGCGTGTTGACGTAATCGAGCAATCCGGCGCGGTTGCCGTCAAGAAGCATTCCGGCGATTCCAAACAGCACACTTCGCTCCGGCAGGCCAAGCATTGTCTGAAGCACGTCGTCGCGGATGTCCGCGCTGAAGGCCATAGCCTGATCGAGCACGGTGAGCGAATCGCGAACGCTTCCCTCGGCAACGCGAGCTATCATTTCGAGCGCGCCGGGCGTGATCGTGGCTTTCTCCTGCTCGCAGATATACGACAGATGCTCCATGATGCGCGTCTTTGTAACGCGCCTGAAATTCAGGTGCTGGCAGCGCGAAAGAACCGTGACCGGGATGGCTTTGGGCGATGTGGTGGCGAAGACGAAAACCACATGCGGCGGCGGCTCCTCAAGCGTTTTCAGGAGCGCGTTGAACGCATCATTGGTGAGCATGTGAACTTCGTCGATTATGTAGACCTTGTAGCGGCCCGAAGACGGAGCATACCGGACGCCCTCGCGCAGCTCGCGGATTTCGTTGATGCCCCTGTTGGATGCGCCGTCGATCTCGATTACGTCAACCGCCGAGCCTTCGGTTATGGCCGTGCAATTCGGGCACTTGCCGCACGGATGCGGAGTTGGGCCTTTCTGGCAGTTGAGGGCGCGGGAGAGAATGCGGGCGGTGGTGGTCTTGCCAACGCCGCGCGGCCCGGAGAATACGTATGCGTGGGCAACCCGGCCCTGACGCAGGGCGTTCTGGAGGGTGCGGATGACCGCCTCCTGCCCCACAAGCTCCTCGAAGAAGAGCGGCCGCCATTTACGCGCAAGAACAAGGTAGCTCATAGTGACAAGTTAATAGTTAACGATCCCGATCGATTATTCCCTGAATGAAACCGGAATCACGCAGCCCGCGGATCAGGATTATCCGCGGCACTCGCGTCAACCGCCTACCGTTGCTTCCTTCCGGACCTGGCGGGGTTCGGCAGCGCCGCGATGCGCGGAGCCAAACCCGCGGACTGCGTGATTCCTCCGATGTGTGAGTTTTCGGCGATGCGCGCGCTTCCGGTCTGTTTGCCGAAATGATTGTGCAACGTCATGGCGGAGAGGGTGGGATTTGAACCCACGAGACGCTATTAACGCCTACACGATTTCCAGTCGTGCTCCTTCGGCCGCTCGGACACCTCTCCACTTGTTCACGCCTCGGATCGAATATTCTAAAGAGTAGGCATTGGTGAATGCAAGCGCCCGACGCTTGAGGGTCTACGACAAAAATATGATGGGATTGATATGGATATCTCTGTGATGTAGGATGGAAAAAATGGACACCAAAGCCGGATAAAGTAGAACGACGGAGGTGTCATGATGAAAGGGATTCCGCATGGACGTTATACGAAGGAGTTTCGGGAGGAGGCTGTAAAAATGGTGCCAGATGGTGGCATATCTTTGCCGGAGGCGGCGCGGAGATTGTCGTTGCCGCCATCGACACCGGGCAACCGGATAAAGGCATATAAGGCCGGCAAACTCAAGGAAATAGGCAAGAACTACAGGCCGCTTACGGAGCTGGAGATGGAGTTGGGCAGAGTCAGGAAGGAATTGGCGGAGACCAGGATGGAGCGGGATCTGCTAAAAAAAGCCGCCGCGACCTCAACCGACAACCGATCTCGACTGGCCGGGTATGTTCTAAAAATTATGGGACAGCAGTGATACCGCATGAATGACGACAACCGGATAAAAAACGCAGGCGGGCTGGCGGGCGATTATTTTAAAAACGGACTCTGCTGTTCCGAGGCCGTATTCAAGGCCGCTCTCGAAGTTTTCGCGCCCGGCTACCCGAAGGAAATCATCCGCTTGGCAACTGGCTTCTGCGGCGGCGTGGGCGACAGAAGTGGCCCGTGCGGCGTTCATTCCGGCGCGATCATGGCAATCGGCTATTTCGCCGGACGCCACGAGCCGGGTTCAAACGACAGGCTCTGCCGCGAGCTTTCCACATCTTTCAGCGAGAGGTTTCTTGCCCTGAAGGGTGAGATCGTCTGTAAAGACCTTCTGCGCAACATGCGATGGACGAACTGGAACAAGCGTGGCTGCCGGAAGCTTACCGTGACCGGCGCCGAGATTCTGGCCGCAATCATTATTGACAACAACCTTGCTTGCGCCGCCGACGCGAGTTGTCGGTAGCCGATATCAACCTACTTTCCGCCCTCCGCCTTCACAATCCCCCGCGCCGCCGGAGAAACAAGCATCGCCCCGTTTGCGTCGATGATCACCCCCGCAAGGCCAAGCTCCTCCATCTTCTTTCGCGCCCGTTGCGGCCCAAGCGCGAAGAGGCCGGTCGAAAGCCCGTCGCACATGACGCCATCCCTGTGCAGAACCGACAGCCCGCGCACTCCCTCGGCCGGATAGCCGGTTTTCGGATCGATGATGTGGTGATAGCGTCTGCCCTCATATTCAAAGTAGCGCTCGTAGTCGCCTGATGTCGAAATCGCCATGTCGGCCATTGCGGCTGTAGCCGCCACGCCTTTTTCGCGCGGATGCTGAATGCCAACGAGCCACGGCGATTTGCGCAGCCCGCCGCCGAATGTCTTTATATCTCCGGCGCTCGCCACAATTCCGCTTCTGATTCCCAAACCCTTCAATACCGCAACCACCCTGTCCGACGTGTAACCCTTGGCTATGCCGCCCGGATCGAAGACGACGCCATTTTTCAGAAACCGGATTGTGTCGTCCTCGATAACGATGTTGCGGTAATCGACAAGCTCTCGCGCTTTTGAAATTTCCTCCGGAGTTGGCGGAACCTTGCGTTTCGTCACGCTCCAGAGGCGCACGAGCGGGCCGACCGTCGGATCGAACGCGCCGTCCGTCATCCGCGCGACTTCCAGGGCGCGTTTCACAAGCTCCATAACCTCCGGCGACGCTTTGACCGCATGATCGGCAGCCTGCGCGTTTATCCGCGAAAGTTCCGTGCCCTCGCTCCAGATACTGAAAATTCCGGCCAGCCGCTTGATCTCGGCAAAACCGGCGTCGATTGCGCGTTTGGCCTGATCCTCGTTTTCGGCATCGACGGTTATGGTGATGTACGTCGCCATCAGGGTGCGGGTTTCCTGAAACGTGCGCGGCTGTTTACGGGCGCAGCCGGAGACAACGAGAAGGCAGAGCGCAAATATCGCAGTGATATTAAACAGTTTCATAACAATTAACATTCCGTATTTCAACTCGCCCCTCTCCTTCAGGAGAGGGGCCGGGGGTGAGGTCGAGCGGGCCAAGGGTGAGGTCGAGCGGGCCGGGGCTGAGGCGGTCAGACCTGAAGCAGCGCACGCGCCAGATACCGCCCGGTAAGCGACGCCGCGTTGGCTGCAATAGCCTCCGGCGTTCCGACCGCCACAACATAGCCGCCTTCATCGCCGCCCTCCGGCCCCATGTCGATTATGTGATCGGCGCATTTCATCACCTCGATGTTGTGCTCGATCACAACCACCGTGCCTCCGGCCTCAACCAGCGCGTTCAACACCGAAATCAGCTTTTTCACGTCAACGAAGTGCAGTCCGGTTGTCGGCTCGTCGAGGATGTAGATCGTCTCGCCGCCGGGCCGCCTGCTCAGTTCCTTCGAAAGCTTCACCCTCTGGGCCTCGCCGCCCGACAGCGTGGTGGCCGGCTGGCCAAGCCGCAGATACCCAAGCCCCACGCTTTCAAGCAGCCGCAGCTTTCGCGCAAGCGGCTCGTGCAGATGGAAAAACTCCGCCGCGCCGGAAACGGTCATGTCGAGCACGTCGGCTATCGACATGCCCCGGTAGCGCACCGACAGCGTTTCCGGGCTGAAGCGCCGCCCTTTGCAGGTCTCGCACGGCACATACACATCGGGCAGATAGTGCATCTCCACCTTCTTCACGCCGTCGCCGCCGCACTCCTCGCACCGCCCGCCCTTCACGTTGAAGCTGAACCGGCCCGGCCCGAAGCCGCGCACCCGCGCCTCCTGCGTGCGGGCGAAAAGATCGCGCATCAAAGCAAAAAGCCCGGTGTAGGTTGCCGGGTTCGATCGCGGGCTTCGGCCAATCGGAGCCTGATCTATATGAATAGCGCGCTCGATGGCCGCGATGTTTTTTATAGCGCCGTGCCGTCCCGGCTTTCGCCCTGCCCGGTAAAGCCGCTTTGCAAGCGCGTGATAAAGAATGTCGAAGATGAGCGTGGATTTGCCTGAGCCGGAAACGCCGGTCACGCATGTCATCGCGCCAAGCGGAATCTCGACTTCAACGCCTTTGAGATTGTGCTCCGACGCGCCGGTTATCGTGACATGCCCTCGCGCTGTGCGGCGGACAGGCGGAACGGCAATGGTTTCGCGTCCGCACAAAAACGCGCCTGTCGGCGAATCCGGGCATTCCATAACCGCGTCGAGCGCGCCCTCGCAGACCACGCGCCCACCGTGTTCGCCCGCGCCCGGCCCCATATCCACCACATGGTCTGCCCGGCGGATCGTCTCCTCGTCGTGCTCTACGACAATCACCGTGTTTCCGGCGTCGCGCAGGGCGGAAAGGGCGTCCAGAAGCCGCCCGCAGTCGCGCGGATGAAGGCCGATGCTGGGTTCGTCAAGCACATACAAAACGCCGGTGAGCGACGAGCCTATCTGCGTGGCAAGCCGGATGCGCTGCCCCTCGCCGCCCGAAAGGCTGGCGGCCTGGCGGTCGAGCGCGAGATACGGCAATCCGACCCGCACAAGAAAGCCCAACCGCTCGCGAACTTCCTTCAGCACCCGCGCGGCGATAAGCTTTTCGCGCTCGGAAAGTTGCAGGTTTTCGATGAAATTCGCGGCATCGGCCACCGGCAGCACGGAAATCTCGTGGATGTTCAGGCCGCCCACGCGCACCGAAAGCGCCTCCCGCCTTATTCGCGCGCCCTTGCAGGCGGGGCACGGCGCGCTTGCGGCGAAGGAGTCCTCGTCAAGTTCGCGCTCGTCCGACGGAACGCCCGCAACACCAAGCCCCCGGCATTTCGGGCAAGCGCCGTAGGGGCTGTTGAAAGAGAACAGGCGGGGCGACATTTCCGGATACGAAAAACCGCATTTCTGGCAGGCGAGCGATTTGCTGAACAGAAGGTCGCGCCCCTCGTCGGCCAGGTTCACCAGTACCAGATCGCTGTACCGAAGCGCCATATCTAGCGCGTCTGAAAGCCGCCGGTTGATGCCCTTCTTTATTATCAGCCGGTCGATCACAACCTCGATGGTGTGAAGCTTTCGCTTGTCGAGGCTGATGTCGGCGGTAAGGTCGGTCATCGCGCCGTCGATTCTTGCCCGGATGAAACCGTCGCGCCGCATTCGCTCAAGCTCGGCCTTGTGCTCGCCCTTCCGGCCCCGGATGATCGGCGAGAGAATCTGCACGCGGCTTCCCTCCGGCAGCGAGAAAACCTGCTCGTGAAGCTGCTGAACGCCCTGCGACGTGATCGGCGAACCGCATTCGGGGCAGTCGGATTGGCCTATTCTGGTAAATAAAACGCGGAGATAATCGTAAATCTCGGTAATCGTGCCAAGAGTTGAGCGCGGATTTTTCGATGTTGTTTTCTGCTCGATGGCGATGGACGGCGACAGGCCTTCTATGGAATCGACGTCGGGCTTTCTGAGCTGCTCCAGAAACTGCCGGGCATATGACGAAAGGCTTTCCACATAGCGCCGCTGGCCCTCGGCGTAGATCGTGTCGAAGGCGAGCGTGGATTTGCCGGAACCGGACGGCCCGGTGATGACGGTGAGGCTGTCGCGCGGAATGGCAAGCGAGATGTTCTTCAGGTTATGCTCCCGCGCGCCCCTTACGACGATGAAGTCCTGTGAGTGTTCCGTTATTTCAGCCATTAAACCGCCGATTCCGATTCTGCAATCATGAAGTATAGCACTTGCCTCTCGCCGCATTCTCCCCATGTGTCGGCGATAATCAGGGCGCGGAATCCTGGCGTGCCTGTGGCGCGGGGCATTAACGGAAACGAGGCGAACGGTATCTGTTGGCCGGATTGCCTTTTCAGCAGATCCTCGGCAGCTGCTCTCCCGTAAGCAGATCGAGAATCCGCGTTCCGCCCGCTATTGTTGCAAGCAGCGCCTTGCCGTCGGTTTCGGCGCCAACCGAGCCGATTGCCGCCGCGTGTTTCCCGAACCTGTGCGAGCGCATTGACGACAGGACAGTTTCCGCCGCGTCAGCCGCCACAATGGCAACCAGCACACCTTCGTTGGCGACATAAAGAGGATCGAGGCCGAGCATGTCGCACCCGCCTCGCACCGAAGGCAGAACCGGAATGGCGCGTTCTTGCAAAATTATCCGCCGCCCGGCATCCGAGGCGATTTCCTTGACTATGGTGGCAAGCCCGCCGCGCGTTGGGTCTCGAAGCATTTTTATCGCATCCGGCGCGGTTTCCAGCATTGAAGCCACAAGTCCGTTCAGCGGCGCGGTATCGCTTGAAAGCGGCGGATCGAACGACAGTCCGTTACGCTCCGCCATGACCGCCATGCCGTGGCTGCCCACCGGCCCGCTCACTATCACCGCGTCGCCCGGAGACATGCGTTTCGGCCCAAGCTCCACGCCGTCCGGAATGACGCCCACGCCGGATGTGTTAATGAAAATCCGGTCGCACTTGCCGCGCTCAACAACCTTCGTGTCTCCAGCGACTATCCGCACCTCCGCCTCGTCCGCCGCCTTCGCCATCGACGCAACCAACCGCGCGAGGTCTTCAATCGAGAAACCTTCCTCGATGATGAATCCGGCGGTCAAATAACGCGGCGCCGCGCCGATCATCGAAAGATCGTTCACCGTGCCGTTCACCGCAAGCTCGCCGATGTTGCCTCCCGGAAAGAATATGGGAGAGACAACGTAGCTGTCCGTGGTGTACGCCAAACGGCCGGAAAATCGGCCGGTAGTCGGACCCAAATCGGCGGCGTCGGCAAGGCTTGTCATGCCGAACGCGGGCGCGATCAGTTCGCGTATGAGCCGCTCCATCATCCGCCCGCCGCTGCCATGCCCCATCAGAATCCGTCCGTCCACAATGCCTCCAGTATAATGAACTTACTACGCGGAGCAAGGCCAAGCCTCCAGCCAAACTAAATCAACCGTTTTTCGGCTTCTCCGGCAGACATCGGCGCTACCATGAACGAGCCGCCTTCGGGCGTTCGCGCTTCCACCGATGTCTCGCCGCGAAGCCTGGTGTATCGGGCGCATATCGAGGCGGCAAGCCTGACGTCATCGTCCGAACCGGAATGCCGAACAATCGCTACCGGGCTGCCGACGCCATGAATCAGCACCAACCTGTCGCCCTCGCGCCGGAGCGTTTCAATTCGCGCATTATCCGTTTCGTCCCGGCCTATGACTATCCATGTGCCCGTATCCGTCCAGCACTGACGGCCCGAACGCAACAACTCCAGATCGTTGAAATCCACATCGGCGCGGTGTTCCAGCAGCCGCCGCAGCCGCCGTGAGTAAAGCTCTTCGGTCAGCAGGCAGCCGCCAGCAGGAGAGGGGTATTCCGTAAGCCCAAGCTCGCGGGCAAGAGCCATCTGGGGCCGCCGCGATCTGCCGCTCATGCCGAAAAGCTTTGTCCTGTCGATAAGCCCCCGCTCCTCCGGAATGGTTGGCGGCATATTAAGGGCCGACAGCGGACGAAGAACAAGCCCGGCAACGCCCGCCTCGCCTTCGATAAGCCGAAGCGTATGCTTTTTCTGGCTCATCGGGCGCTGGCCCACAACCTCGCCGGTAACAAGAAAGTCCGCGCCGGTCATGTCCATCAGGCTTTTCGCTTCCCGCAGCATCAGAATCCGGCAGTCGATGCAGGGGTTCATGTTCCTGCCGTATCCGTGGCGAGGGTTTCTGACCATATCCATGAACGCGGAGCCGAGGTTACACATTTTAAGCGGGAAACCGAACTTTTCGGCTGCCGGAAGCGCGTTTCCGGAACATGACGACCTGTCGGACGCGTCGCAGCCAAACGGCGTCATGAACGTGACCGCCGTAACGTCGATGCCCTGATTCTTTACGATAAGCGTTGCCAGAGTGCTGTCCAGCCCGCCGGAAAGAAGGGAGACTGCTTTTATCATGCTATGACTTGCAGTCCTTCGTTTCTGGCGGCATCATTTGTTTCCGGAGAGATCATGGCGGGCTTGCGAAGTATTCGTCCGCCTCTCGCGCCTGTCACCTCTCCATCCCGCACCGCGTGAACGCCGTTTACGAATACATGCCGGATGCCCTGCGGCGGAGTGAACGGATTTTCGTAGGTTGCTCCGTCCATGAGGGAATCGATGTCGAGTATCACCATGTCGGCCCATGCGCCCGGCCTTATGCTGCCCCTGTCTGCAAGCCCGAACGTGCTGGCGGCAAGCGAAGTTATGCGCCGGATTCCCTCGGCCAGAGGCAGAACGCCTTCGTCGCGGCAGTATTTTGCCAGATAGCGTGGAAACGAGCCGAAGCCGCGCGGATGCGGCTTGCCGGATGCGGTTATGCCGTCGAACGAACGCGCCGAAGAGTCCGTGCCCACCATCGCGTATTCCTGCGCGAGAATCCGGCGCAAATTGTCCCGGCTCATGCCGAAGAATATCGCGCCGGTTCGCAGGCGGTCTGCCACAATCGTCTCGATCATCGCGTCGAACGGCTTTTTGCCCAGCTGCGCGGCGATTACGGCCATGTTCATGCCCTCCATCCAGCGGTTTTTCTCGTTGGCGGTGGAGGAAACGAAAACCGTCCGCCAGAAGGCTTCGTCTTCCGCCTCGGAGTTCATGTCGCGCCGGATGCGCTCCAGAGTTTCTCTGTCGTTAAGCCGCGCAAGCTCCGCCTCGGTTCCGCCCTCGAACGCCCACGACGGCAGAACGGAATCGAGATCGGTGGACGACGCCGTGTAGGGGTAGCGGTCGCAAGTCACGCGAAGGCCGCTTGCCCGTGCGGTCTCTATTGTTTCCAACATCGCATCAATCTTGTGCCAGTTGCGCCGTCCGGCTGTTTTCATGTGCGAGATGTGAACCGGAAGGCCGCCGGATTTTCCGATGGCGATGGTTTCGTTAACGGATTCCACAACGCGGTCCGTCTCGCTTCGCATATGAGTTGCGTAGATGCCGCCATGCCGCGCGGCCACGGACGCAAGCGCCGCGATCTCGGCGGTGTCGGAGTACACGCCGGGCGGATAGATGAGGCCGGTGCTCAGGCCGATGGCCCCGGCGCGCATGGCATCATCCACAAGCGCCTTCATCTCGTTCATCTCCGGCCCGGTTGCGGCGCGCGCGGCGTATCCCACAACCGCGCCCCGGATGTTGCCGTGGCCCACCAGCGTTGCGAAATTAACCGCCGGATTCCGGCTTTCAAGCAACGCGAGAAATTCGCCCATTGCGCTCCAACGCTCGCGTATTCCGTATTCGTTCAGATCGGCCTCGCGGCGCTCGGCGTATGCGCCCATGAGCGGGCCGCCCGACAGGCCGCAGTTGCCGTTTATCTCGGTTGTCACGCCCTGCGCTATCTTCCCGGCGGCGCGAGGGTCGGCCAGAAGCGTGAACTCGGAATGCGCGTGGGTGTCTATAAAGCCGGGCGCAAGGCACAGGCCGGAAGCGTCTATCACGGTTTCACCGGAAGCGATATTATTGCCGACGGCTGTTATCCTGCCGTCTCGAATCAAAACATCGGCGGCAAACGGCTCGCCGCCTGAGCCGTCGTAAACCAAAGCGTTCACAATGGCGATATTATTCATTCCTTAGTCCTGTTCAATCGTTCAATCCCTGTAATCGTGTTCAAACGCCTTCCTTCACCTGATGCATGAACGCCTCAAGCTGAAGCATCATTGTCGAGGATTCCGATCCGTCGTAGGCGGCGTTCAGATAAGGGATGCCG
>Ga0233425_10004814_pt1 | contig 22110 bp, 12 predicted proteins | sample Watercolumn_Towu_2_FD_181712 | JGI IMG/M metagenome (GOLD analysis project Ga0233425, IMG submission 181712) | Freshwater microbial communities from Lake Towuti, South Sulawesi, Indonesia - Watercolumn_Towuti2014_140_MG | ecosystem: Environmental > Aquatic > Freshwater > Lake | place...
GCGCACCTCGACGGGCGGCGGATCCGGGACGACCTCGACCGGCTCGGTCGCCTCGGGAATGACCGGCTCCGGGGGGATCGTCACGGGCGGCGGATCGGGCGGCGGTGGCAGGGGCTCCGGGGGCACGGGCACGGCGATGCTGGGCGGGGTCGGCAGCACCTCGATAGGCGGCGGTTCGGGGGCCATCCTGGGGGGCTCGTCCCGCACGTCGATGGGGGGGAGTTCGGCCGAAGGGGGCTCGCCGACCTCGGGGACCGGGGGCGCCTCGCCATCGGCGGGGACATCGCCCTCCGGGGTGGTCTCCTCCTCGGGCAGGTCCTGCTCCGGGACGGCCGGCTTGGGAGGCATGGCCCGCACCACGAGGGAGTCGCAGCCGGCGGCCCCCACGGCGGCGGCGGCGGCCAGGGCCACGGCGGCGGCGGCACGGCGCGGGGCGGCCGGCGGGGCGGGATCGAGCAAGGCGGGCGCGTGGATGGCCAGAGCGGGCCCGTGGACGTGGACCCGCAGCGAGGTGGCCTCGAACGCGATTCCGTCCTGATCCCGCAGCACCACGGGCTTGCCTTCGGGGACGGCGAGCGCCCGGCCGGCGCGCTCGACCCGCACCGGTACGGCGCCGACTGGCCGCAGCAAGATCAGGCGTTCGTCCTGGGAGATCCACAGCTCGCAGGCGCACGGGCCGGGGGAGCGCCAGCGCACCTCCCCGCTGGGGGCCACGGTGAGGCCGGGCTCGGCGCCGGACAGGGCCACGCAGCGCAGGAAGCGCGCGCCGGGGTCGCGGGCGTGGAGATCCTCGAGGCACAGGGCGAGCGGCTGGGGCATGGAGACCTCCGGTCAGGGGGTGCAGTGCAGGGAGGGGCGGGCCAGCGCGAGGCGTTCGGGGGCCGGTATCCCTCGGCGGTGGGCCTCGGCCAGCAGGTGGGGGGCCGGCCAGTGCAGGGCCGTGACGTGGTGCTCGGCCAGCAGGGCGGCGATGACCGCCGGGCGCCAGGGGCCGCAGGCGGGGACATCGACATCGCCGGTGAGCAGGAGATTCTCGGAGCGGCAGCCGCCACCGCACAGCGTGCGCAACGGACAGTCCCGGCAGGCGGACAGGGCGGCGGCCGGATGGGGTGCCTCGCGCACGCTCGCCACGGCCGCGGCGAAGCCCCCACCCCGCAGGTGCCCCACGGGCTCCTCCATCTTGAAGCAGGAGAACAGGGCGCCGTCGCTGCGCAGGTGCAGGTGGTGGCCGAGCGCGCAGCCGCAGCCCTCGCGGCGGAAGGCGACGGGCGCGCGCCTCGGGGCGGCGATGGTCTCACCAGCCTCCAGCGCCACCCGGTCGAGCGCGGCCTCCATGTCAACCCGGGAGGAAAACACGTGCTCGCCCCGCTCGCGCCCGCCGAGGAACGCGAGCCCCAGCGCGATGAGAGTGCCCGGCGGCAGCCGGCGGCGCAGCGCTGGGAGGTGCTCGGCCACCTCGGGCACCTGCTCGGGCACCAGCATCAGGTCCACGGTGGCGCGGGCCCCGTGTCGGTACAAGGTCTGCAAGCCGGCCAGCACACCCTCGAAGCGCGGCGCCCCAGAGAGCGCATCGCAGCTCTCCTGGCGAACCCCGGCCAGGCTGACCCTCAGGTTCATGCCATCCAGCACGAGGGCGGCCACCCGCGCCGCCAGGGCCTCGTCGGCGAGCGCCAGGCCGTTGCTGAAGAGGGTCAGCGGCAGGCCTTCGGCGCGGATGGCTGCGCACAGATCCGGCGCCCAGGACACCCGCAAAGGCTCGCCGCCGAGCACGGCCACCCGAGCGTCGTCGCCCAGCAGGGGCCGGATCCGCGGCAGCAGGGGGAGGAGGTCCTGGAGCGTGAGCTCCCCGCCGCGGGCCGTGCCGGAGTTGGTGCAGCAGTAGGCGCACCCGAGATCGCAGGCATTGGTGAGCTGGATCTGGACCGTGGGCGGGTCGGGCTCGGCCGGCCGCGGCGGGCCGAAGAACCCGTGCTCGGCGAGGGCGGCCCCAAGCGGGGGCGGCACCGGGCCTCCCGCGAGCGCGCGCTCCAGGGCGGGGATCTCGGCTGTCGGGACCGGGCAGAAGGTGGCCAGGGAGGGGGAGACGAGCAGGGCGCCGTCGGACAGGGGGAGCAGGGTGGCGTCGAGAGGGAGGCTCGTCTGCATGGAAGAGGCCTATCGCCATCAGGGCGGGCGGGCTCACGCCAGCGTTTGAGGCCACCTCCTCGGGTGAACCCCGAACGCTAGGGGTCAGGTCGCTAGAATTACAATTTCCCTGGGGCACAAAACAGCAGACATGCCGATCTGCTCTTGTTCGGTCGCAGGCCACGCGATCGGTGCCATTCGGCGTCCAAGGCTGGTCGCTGGAGACCTGATTCTTCCGCGGGCGCAGCCACGGGAGGCCGCTGGGGGGCGGCGAGCCCCCCTGGAAAGGCCGCGCTGAGCGACCTCAAACGCCAAGCGCCCGCAGGACCGCGGCCGGCTCCAGCCAGAGCCATCGAACTCATTCGGATCGGCAGAACGTTAGAAAGCTCATTTTTGAAAGATTAATTGTAATCGTAACGACCTGACCCCTCCTCGGGTGAACCCCGGGAGTGCCGGCGGCGTTATCCTGAGCGGCATGCGTTTCGACCCCGAGAACCCGCTCATCGTCCAGGGCGACATGAGCCTGCTGCTGGAGACCGAGAGCCCCCGCTACGCGGAGGCGCGCGACGCCCTGCTCGCCTTCGCCGAGCTGGTGAAGAGCCCGGAGTACGTGCACACCTGGCGCATCAGCCGGCTGTCGCTGTGGAACGCGGCCGCCAGCGGGCATTCCGCCGAAGACGTGATCGCGGCCCTGACGCGCTGGTCCCGCTACCCCGTGCCCGAGAACGTGCCCCAGCACGTCCGGGCCACCATGGCGCGCTACGGTCGCCTCCGGTTGTTGCGCGACGGCGAGTGGCTGCGGTTGGAGGCCGAGGACCCGCTCGATCTGGAGGCCCTGCGCGGGCTGCCGCCCCTGCCCGAGCTGGAGGGCCTGGCGTCGGGCGAGCGCGCGGTGCGCATCAGCCCGCGCCGGCGGGGCGAGCTCAAGCGTGCGCTGCTCTCGCTCGGGCACCCGGTGGAGGACCTCGCCGGCTTCACCGACGGCGAGGCCCTGGCCATGCGCCTCCGGCTCCCCGGAGCCGACGGCGGATCGTGGTCCCTCCGCGACTACCAGGTCGCCGCGGTCGACGCCTTCTGCGAGGGAGCCGGGGCCGGCTCGGGCGTGGTGGTGCTGCCCTGCGGGGCGGGCAAGACCCTGGTGGGGATCGCCGCCATGGTGCGGCTCGGGATGCGCACCCTGGTGCTGTGCGCCGGACACACGGCGCTCCAGCAGTGGAAGGCGGAGATCCTGGCGCGCACAACGCTTTGCGCGGAGCAGGTGGGTGAGTACAGCGGGCAGCTCAAGGAGCTCAGGCCCGTCACCCTGAGCACCTACCAGCTCCTGACCTGGCGCCCCCGACGGCAGGCCGGCGCCCCGCACTTCAAGCTCCTGCACCGGGCCGATTGGGGGCTCGTGATCTACGACGAGGTCCACCTGCTGCCAGCTCCTGTGTTCCGCGAGACCGCGCTCCTGCAGGCCCGTCGCCGGCTCGGGCTCACCGCCACGCTCGTGCGCGAGGACGGCTGCGAGGAGGACGTGTTCGCCCTGGTGGGCCCGAAGCGGTTCGACCTGCCCTGGCGCCTGCTGGAGCGGCAGGGCTGGATCGCCGCGGCCCGCTGTGTCGAGGTCCGCGTGCCCCTCTCGGACGAGGACCGCCTGCGCTACGTACGCGGCTCCTCCCGGGTGCGCTACCGCATCGCCGCCCACAACGCCCGCAAGTTGCCGGTGGTGGAGTCCTTGCTGGAGCGGCACGCCGGCGTCCAGGTGCTGGTGATCGGCACCTCCCTCGATCAGCTCCGCTGGCTGGCCCGGCGCCTGGGTTTGCCGCTCGTCACGGGCGCGACCCCGATGGAGGAGCGCGACGCACTGTTCGCCCGCTTCCGGCACGGCGAGATCCGCGCGTTGGCCCTCTCGAAGGTGGGCAACTTCGCGATCGACCTGCCCGCCGCCGCGATCGCCATCCAGGTCTCGGGCACCTGGGGCAGCCGGCAGGAGGAGGCCCAGCGCCTCGGGCGGATCCTGCGGCCGAAACCCGGGGACAACCAGGCCACCTTCTACACGGTGGTCACGGCGGAGTCCCGCGAGCAGGAGCTGGCCGAGCGTCGGCAGCTCTTCCTGGCGGAGCAGGGCTACCCCTACCGCATCGAGCGGGCCTCCTGATGCGCGCGGTCTCGGTGCTCGCGGTGCAGAGCCCCGCCGGTTGGCAGGAGCTGGAGGCCGTGGGGCCGTTGGCCGCGCACCTGGGCGAGGCGCTCGATCCGCTCCGGCGGGTCGCCCTGCCGTCCTTCGAGGAGGAGGCCCTGCCCCGGCTCAGGGCGGCCGGGGTGCTGGTGCTGGTGCGCTTCGCTCGGCAACAGCCTGTCGCGCCGGTCACGTGCGAGCTTCCACCCGACCTGCCCGCGGACGCGATGCGCGTGCTGCACGCCGCCCAGCGCCACGCCCAGGACGGCCTGGTGCTCGGCGCCCAGGCCTGGGACCCGGAGGCCGACGCCCCCGCCGTGCGCGCGCTGCACGCCGCCGGCCTGCTGGCGCAGGTCGAAGGGGAGGTCTACGGCGGGCGCTACCTGCTCGCGCCGGGCCTGCCGGCGCCGCCCGAGGTTCCCTTCGACTTCGCCGAAGCCCTCCTACCCGAGCCCGGGGACCTGCCCGAACCCGGACCCGGCGCGGTGGACCTGCTCTCGGACCTCGGCTCGCTCGCCGCCGCGCTCGGCCAGGTGCGCCCGCGGCGCAGCCACGCCGGCCCGCTGCTCGTGGGCGACGCCCGCCGCCTCGGCCGCCAGCTCGGGATCGGACGGCTCGCACGGGAGGGCAGGTTTGAAGAACATCCCCGTTGGGTTCGAGCCCTGACGGCCCTGGAGGCCCTGGGTGGAGTGGCCTTCGACCCCCTGACCCGCGAGCTCACGCTGGAGCCTGGCCTCGAGGAGCTCCTCGTGGGTGAGACCGCCGAGGTCGTGGATCGCCTTGCTCGGCGGCTGCTCGACCCCGACCTGCGCCTCGGCCTGCCCGCGCTGCGGGCCGCGCTCCGCCAGGCCGGCGATCAGGCCGTCGACGAGGTGGTCTTCCTCGACCTGGTGCGCGCGCAGCAACGCGAGGTGCTCTTTCCGGCCTGGGAGCGGGAAGGGCGGGCGGTCTACCCCGTGGCCGCGGGCGAGCGGCTCGTCCCCTGCGACGATGAGGGCTGGGAGCACGTGGAGACGCGCATCCTCGACAAGCTGTTCTCGCGCTGCGAGCGCCTGGGACTCCTTCGGCGTGCCCCCGGCGTTTTCGCCGCCACCCCCGACGGGCGCCTCTGGGCCGGCGCGCCGGGAGGACCGCCCCCGCCCGTCTGGATCGGCTCGGATCTGGAGCTGTTCGTGCCGCCCGGCGCGCTCTCCCCCTGGGAGCGCTTCCAGGTCGAACGCCTCGGCCGCTGCCTCGGCCGCGATGTGGTGGACCGATACCGCCTGGAGCGCGATCACCTCGTGGGCTGGCTCGCCACCCACGAGGTGGAGGAGGCGCTCGACCTGCTCCGGCGACGCGCCCGGGCCCTGCCACGGGTGGTGGAGGAGACGCTCACCGCGTGGGCCGAGGGGGCCACCCGCGTGACGTTGACGCACGGGGTGGTGCTCCCGGGTCAGTAGCAGAGCACCCCGCGGGCCCCGTCCACTTCGCAGACGCCTTCCGGGAGGCAGCGGGATCCCGTCGCGAAACGGCTTCCGGGGGCCCGCCGGAGAACGCCCCCGAACGCACCATTTCCGCCGGAGAGAGGGCCATCACGCACCACTTTGCCTCCACGGCGGACGCACGGCAGGCGGACCCGACCAGCGAACCTCGGTTTTTAGCGCGCGCCGACACCGGGCGGCCGGCGGGTGGTGCGCTGGAGGCGGTTCTCCGGCGGAATTGGTGCATTCAACTATGTTCTCCGGCGGCGCGGCGCTCCCGCTGTCCGGGGGAGGAGGCCCGACCGGGTCGCGGACCGGTCCGCCTGCTCGAGGACTTCGGGTGGATGACCGGCGCACGAAAGGCACGCGGCGGGTAGCGCCGCCCGGCCGAGTCGCCTCTTCTCACCGCCCCGCGACCTTCTCGCAGGCCCAATGATGCCCGTCCGCACAGGCCTGGCGGTACAACGCCGCGGCCTTGGCCGGGTCTTTCGGTGCCCCATGGCGGCCTTCCTCGTACCAGTTGGCCAGCAGGTAGCAGGAGATGGGTTGGGCATGCAGCTCGCAGGCCTTCGTGCCCACCGCCAGCGCGTGCGCCTCGCGGTCGGGGATCTGCTGGTAGGGGTTGTCGTACTGGTAGGCCAGATCCCCGCAGGAGACTGCGTGCCCGCGGTCGCAGGCGGCGAGCCAGACGGCGGCGGCCTGGGCGGCGCTGTCAGCGTAGAGCAGGGCTTCGCCCTGGCTGTGGCAGGCGTCCAGGTCACCCGCGGCGCAGGCCGCGGCGAAGGTGGCCGGATCCGGCGGGGGCGTGCTCGCGGTGACCTGCACCACCTCGACGACCTGGCCGTCCTGCACCACGGTGCGGCGGTCCACGACCTCCATGCCGTTGTCGCGGGCGATCTGCGCCGGGTCGGGCGCGGAGGTGGAGCAGGCGGCGAGGAGGAGGCCGAAGGCGAAGAGGACCATGGGAAATTCCTCCGGGAAGGCTAACCCTCCCGTGCGGATTAGCTGGGCTGCATGCCCCCCCTCGTCCTCGCCCTCCCGCCGACCGCCGGCCTCGACCGGCCGTACCCCTCCATCGCCTTCCTGGCCCGCTTCCTCTACGGGCACGGCGTGGAGGTGGGCCTCTGCGATCTCGGCCTGGCGCTGGGCCTGCGGGTGTTCTCCGCCGTGGGCCTCGACGCCGTCTTTGCCGAGATCGAAGCCGAGGATTTCCTGCCGGAACCGGCCTGGGACGCCCTGGCGCAGCGCGCCCGGCACCTGGCCGTGATCGACCCCGTGGTGGCCTTCCTCCAGGGGCGCGACCCCTCCCTGGCCCGCCGCATGGTCGCCCCGGGCTTCCTGCCCAGCGGTCCCCGCCTCGCCGCCGAGGACCCCCGCGCCTTCGGACCCCACGACCTGGAGGATCGCGCCCGGCACCGCGCCACCCTCTACCTGGAGGACCTGGCCGATCTCGTGGCCGCCACGGTGGATCTGGGCTTCGGCATCGCCCGCTTCCACCCCGAGCTGGCCCAGGGGCCCGTCACCTTCGACGGCCTCGCCGCGCGCCTGGCGCGCACCACCTTGCTCGACCGCTGGATCGACACGGAGGCCGACGCCCTCGCGGCCCAGAAACCCGCGCTGGTCGGCCTCTCCCTGCCCTTTCCCGGCACGGTCTATGGCGCGCTCAGGGTCGGGCGGCGCCTGCGGGCCCGGGGCGTGCCCGTGGTCCTGGGCGGTGGCTGGGTGAGCACGGAGCTGCGCGGCGAGCCCGACCCGCGCCTCTGGGAGCACGCCGACGCGCTGGTCTTCGACGACGGGGAGGAGCCCCTGCTGCGCCTCCTCGAGCACCTCCACGGCGGCCCGGACCGCCGGGTGCGGACCCGCACGCGGGAGGGCCGGCACGACCTGGGCCCCGCCGCCCACGTCTCCACCTGGCTGCCGCGCTATTCCGACCTCCCCCTCGGCCGCTACCTCGCCCTGCGCGAGCGCCCCGGCCGAGCCGCCAGCCTGTGGGGCAGCGCCCGCTGGAACAGCGCGCTGACCGCCCACGGCTGCCCCTGGGGCCGCTGCGCCTTCTGCGACACCGGCTCGGACGCGGTGGCCCGCCGCGAGCGCGCCGGCATGGAGGCGCTGGTGGAGGGGATGCTCGCCCTCGCCGCCGAGACCGGCACCAGCGGGTTCCACCTCTGCGACGAGGCCGCCACCGCCGTCGCCCTGCGCGACCTCTCCCTCGCCCTGCTCTCCCGCGGCGCCGCGCTGTCCTTCTGGGGCAACGTGCGCTTCGACCGCTCCTTCACGCCGGACCTGTGCCGCCTGCTGGCGGCCGCCGGCTGCGTGGGGGTGGCCGGCGGCCTGGAGTGCGCCGAGGACCGGCTGTTGGCGGCCATGGACAAGGGCACGGACATGGCCACGGCCGCCCGGGCGCTGGCGGCCTTCCACACCGCCGGGATCCCGGCCCACGCCTACCTGATGCACGGCTTCCCGGGCCAGACCCTGGCCGAAGCCGTGGACGCCGCCGAGGCCGTGCGCCAGCTCTTCGCCGCTGGCCTGCTCCAGAGCGCCTACTGGCATGGCTTCACCGTGACCCGAGGCTCGCGGGTGTTCCGGGAGCCCGAGGCCTTCGGCGTGCGGTTGCACCCCGTGCCCGGAGCCTTCGCCAGCAACGACGTGCCCCACGAGGATCTCCATGGCGGGCTGCCCGACGGCGTCGACGAGGCGCTGACCGCCGCGGTGGAGGCCTGGATGGCCGGCCGGCACCTGCGCGCACCCGTGGAAGCCTTCTTCCCCTTCCCTGTTCCCCCACCGCGCCTCACCCCCGGCTGGCTGGCCGCAACCCTCGCCTCCCCACCCCCAGACCCCGGACCGAACACCCGCCTGGTCTGGATTGGGGCTTCCCCCCTGGAGGGCACCCGCAGCCTGCGTCTGGCGGGCCCGGGCGGCGCCGCCTCGGTGCGCGGCACACGCGACGAGCGGGACTGGCTCCTGGAGGTCCTCGCGGCCGCGGACCCCGGCGCGGAAGAACCCCTGCGCCTCGGCGAAGCCCGCGAGGCCTTCCCCGGTGACTGGGACGCCTTCGCTGCGCGTTGGGAGCAGGTACGCCGGGTGGGGTTGCTATCCCTCTGACCCGTTGCACCCCCGCCCCGTCATGGGTACGTCGTCGTGCCAGCGGCACCCAGCCAAGAGTTACGCAGTCGGATCAAGGTAGAACCATGAATATCGATGCAGCGCGCCTCTCCCGCCCCTTCGGCTTCCCCCTCCCGGCCGAGGCCTGGCGACGCGATGGCGTCCGCGACCTCTCGGCCCGCTGGCCCGCGGGCGGCCGCGGGATCCGCGACTACCGCCTGCTGGCGGAGTACCTCAGGGGGCTCCAGGCCCCCGAGCAGGCCCCGGCGGCCGGCGACCTGCTCTGCGGCGCCTTGCTCGGCGACGCGCTCGGGGAGGTCTGGGCCCACTACGTTCGCGATCAGGAGCCCGGCGTCCTGGAGCGCGTGCTCGGGCGGGCTGGCCAGCGCCTGGGGTCCGCCGCCGTCGGCCAGGCGCTGGAGCGCTTCCTCGCGCACTTCGCCGCGCCCGGAACCGAACTGCCCGCGGTCGGTCCGGCCCGGGGGCTCTTGGCGGGCGAGCTGATCCTGCGCTTCCTGGCCCAGGAGAACCCCGCCCTGCGCCCCGTGCTGTCCGCCTGCGGCGACGCCGAGGGGCTGGACCCCGAGCTGTCCGCCGTGGCCTCCCAGTTGCTCGCCCTGCTGGAGGACGAGCCCCCCCTCGCCCTGACCGACCTCTCGCTCCCCGCCAGCCTGCGGGCTCCGGCCCGCTGCTGCCCCGAAGCCCTCGAGGTCCAGCTCGCGTGGGTCCGGGAGCACTGGGGCGCCCTGCTGCCCGCCTCCCTGCTCGGACGCTTCGGCCTGGCCATGGATCTCAGCCGCGGGGAGCGCTTCCAGCGCGGAGGCCCCCCCGGCCCCCCGCCCGTGCTCACCTTCGACACCCCGGTCGAGGAGGCCCCCGCCCCGGCCGCCTACAGCCACGACGCCAACTGGATGCCCAACGTGGTGCTCCTGGCCAAGTCGGCCTACGTCTGGCTCTACCAACTCACGCGGCGCTACGGCCGGCCCGTCACCACCTTGGACCGCATCCCGGACGAGGAGCTGGACAAGCTGGCTCGCTGGGGGATCACGGGGCTGTGGCTCATCGGCCTGTGGCAGCGCTCCGAGGCCTCCCGCCGCATCAAGCGCATCATGGGCAACCCCGAGGCGGCCGCCTCGGCCTACGCCCTCTTCGACTACACCATCGTCCCTGAGCTCGGGGGCGAGGCCGCCTTCCAGGAGCTCAAGGAGCGCGCCTGGCGACGGGGCATCCGCCTGGCCGGCGACATGGTCCCCAACCACGTCGGGCTGGACTCCCGCTGGGTGGTGGAGCACCCCGAGCGCTTCGTGCAGGCCGACGAGCCGCCCTACCCCTGCTACCGCTTCGACGGACCCGACCTCTCCGGCGATCCCCGCGTCGGCCTGTACCTGGAGGACGGCTACTGGACGCGCAGCGACGCGGCGGTGGTCTTCAGGCACCTGGATCGCCAGACCGGCCGGATCCGGTACATCTACCACGGCAACGACGGCACCTCGATGCCGTGGAACGACACCGCCCAGCTCGATTATTTGCGCGCGGACGTGCGCGAGGCGGTGATCGGGACCATCCTCGAGGTGGCGCATCGTTTCCCCATCATCCGCTTCGACGCCGCCATGACCCTGGCCAAGCGGCACTACCGGCGCCTGTGGTACCCGAAACCCGGCGATGAGGGCAGTGTCCCCTCCCGGGTGGAGCGCGGGCTGTCCGGCGCCGAGTTCGACGCCGCCTTCCCGGTCGAGTTCTGGCGCGAGGTGGTGGATCGGGTGGCCGCCGAGGCGCCCGACACCCTGCTGCTGGCGGAGGCCTTCTGGCTGATGGAGGGCTACTTCGTCCGCACCCTCGGGATGCACCGCGTCTACAACAGCGCCTTCATGAACATGCTGAAGATGGAGGAGAACGCCAAGTACCGCGAGAGCATCCGCAACGTCCTGGCCTACGACCCCGGGATCCTGCAGCGCTTCGTCAACTTCATGAACAACCCCGACGAGCGCTCCGCGGTGGAGCAATTCGGCCGCGGCGACAAGTACTTCGGCGTGCTGATGATGATGGTGACCATGCCGGGCCTGCCCATGCTCGGGCACGGCCAGATCGAGGGCTTCGCCGAGAAGTACGGCATGGAGTACACCCGCGCCTACCTCGACGAGCCCGTGGACGAGGGCATGGTCGCGCGCCACGAGCGCCAGATCGTACCCCTGGTGCGGCGGCGGCGGCTGTTCTCCGGGGTGGCGCGCTTCGCGCTCTACGATCTCGTGGGTGATGACGGGGCCGTGATCGAGGACGTATTCGTCTGGTCCAACCGCCACGGAGACGAGCGTGCCCTGCTGCTGTACCACAACGCCTTCCGCGAGGCGGCGGGCCGCGTGAGGGCAGCCGCACCCGTCAACGAGGGCAGCGTCGAGGAGCCCCACCTCGTGGATCGCGATCTCTCCGCGGCCCTGGGGCTGTCCCGCGCGGCCGACCGGGTGGCCCTGCTGCGGGATTCCCTCTCCGGGCAGTGGCGCATCGTGCCCTGCGACCGCCTGGCCGCCGAGGGCCTGCGGGTGCGCCTGGGGGCCTACCAGGCCATGGCCTGGGCCGAGATCCGCGAGGTCGAGGACCGCGATGGCGCCTGGCGCCGCCTGGCCGAGGCGCTGGGCGACGACACGGTGCCCGACCCTGAGGCGGCCCGCCTGGATCTGCTCGCCGCCCCCCTGCATACCGCCCTGGCGGCGCTGCTCGGCGCCTGGGCTCGCTGGTGGCCGCTCGCCGGCGAAGAGGCCGGCGCTGCGCCCCCCCCCGAGGCGGCCCTGGCGGCCATCCCGCCCTTCGCGTCGGCCCTGGAGGCCCTGGGCGCACCGCCGCCGGATCCCGCGTTGGCCGACCGGCTCGAAGCTGCCGTCCGCGCCCTCGCCGGTCCCCTGGCGTGGGCCCTGCCCACCGAGGACCGTGCCCGTTTCCAGGGCCTGGCCCTGGCGCTGCCGCTGCTCGCCGCCCTCGGCGCGCCCCCTCCCCACCTGCGGTTCGAGGCCGGCCTGGCCCACGCTCTGCAGCGCCTGGGTGGCGCCGCTGGGGAGGCCGATCGCGACGCTCGCCTGGCGCTGCTGTTGGCCGAGCACGGCCGTGGCCCGGCGCCGTCCCGCTGGCCCGGGGCCGAGGGGTTCTCCCCGGCCCTGGCGGCCTGGCTCGGAGTGAACGTCTGGGAGGGGGTCGCCTGGCTCGACCGCGAGCGGCTCGAGTCCCTCCTGTCCCTCTGGTCGCTGGGGGCCATCCTCGCCGGCACCGATCCCGCGGCCGCGCGCGCGGAGGCCGCCGCCATCTCCGCACGGGCCGAGGCGGGCGGTTACCGGGTGGAGGCGCTCCGCGGACCCTCCCGCAGTGGACTTGAGGCGGTTCCTGGGACAAGATGAGCGTGCGTTTCCCTGGAGGTACCCATGCAGAAGGCACAACAGGGCGCCCGGCCCCCACGCGCCAAGCAGGCGGGGGGGGCCCCCGGCCAAGCCACCCAGCCCGCTCAGACCCCACAGACACCCGCGAGCCAGCGCGGCTCGCCCGACTGGATCCTGGAGCAGCAGGAGCTGCGCGGCAACCAGACCGCCCTCGGTATGATCGGCGGCGAACGGGACACCGCGGAGCGAGCCGGCGGCCGGCCGGTGGGGCGCATGGTCGAGTGGACCCCGTGGCATGACGGCACCACCAAGGTCAATGCCGTGTTCCCGCCCGGCACCAGGGTCACCATGGACGACGTGGGCACCATCGCCGACCGCTGGGGACTCCGGGTCGAGCGTTGGGAGGAGATCAACGGCAGACTCCACATCGAGTTCACCACCAGGGCTCCCGCGGATCTGCTCGGCTGGGGCGCCGAGATCATCCTCGGCAAGCCCCCCCCAGAGACCGAGCTGGAGCAAGTCCAGGAGAGCGAGAGCGAGGGCAAGGGCCTGCTCGCGACCGCCTCGGCCGGGCTGGCCGCCGCCCTGCTGGCTCCCGCGGGCCTGGGCCTGGCGTCGCCCGGCCCCGCCCAGGGCGCCCCGAAGGCCGCGGCCCCGGCCGCCCCGGGCGCTGGGCTGACCGCCGGCCTGCTCGCCGCGGCCCTGGGGACCGCACCCACGCCCGCCGCAGACAAAGCACCCGCCGCCGCGAAAGCCCCCACCGCCGCGCCGCAGACCCCCATCGCCGCAGGGAAGGCTCCCACCGTCCGGCAGCTCCTTGGCGAGCAGCCGGTCGCCAAGGCGCCCACCGCCAAGGCGCCCACCGCCAAGGGCCCGGCCCCCAGCCCCGAGGCGGCCCAGAAGGCCGCCGCACTGGAGGGCAAGGTCAAGGACGCGCCCGCCAGGGAGCCCGCGAAGAGCCCCGACGAGCAGCTTGCGCCCACGGTCCGGGCCTTCAGGCAGGCGGTGGGTGGCCGCAGCCCGGACCTCGCCCAGATCCAGCGCCTGGCCACCGCCAGCGCCACCCCGCGCCTGTTCGAGCTGCTCGGCCGCGGTCTCACCGAAGGCGAGGTCAAGAACCTCGTCTCGGCCGCCCGTCGCGACCGGCGCCATCAGGGTTTGCTCGACCTGCTGGAAGACCAGCTCTACCCGCAGCTCTCCTCGGGTCCCCAGGCTGCCTGGGACGCCGCGCTCGACGAAGATCTGGTGGAACAGGCCGCGGCGGATGCCGGCGGGAAGGGAGCCCCGGAGAAGAAGCCGGCGAAGCCGGCCTAGCCCAGCGTCCCCGCCGCCCGCGCCGCCACGTCGAGATCGGCCACCATCGGGGTTTTCTTGTCACCCAGCGACAGGAAGGCCGCGCGCGCGATGCGCTTGCTCTGCTCCAGCGGACCCTTGGCCAGGACCTTGGCCAGGTCGATGGCCACCACCCGCCCATACTCGTCGAACACCACGTCCTTGACCGTCCCGATCTGGAACTGGTGGACGGTCTGGATCATGCGGCCGCGCAGGTCCTCCACCAGCACGAAGGCCTCATGGCCCTGCCAGTCGGCCAGATCGATGGGCGCGGCCTGGGGTGTGCTCAACCAGCAATCGAGGCCCTGGAGCTGGATGTCGCGCATGGGCAGGACCAGGGTCTTGCGGGTGAAGACACCCTCCTTGCCCAAAAAGACGGCGATCATCTGGGTCGCCGCGGGATCCAGGTAGAAGTCCCGGACATCTCCGAGGTGCTGGCCATCGCTGACGCGGTAGATCGGCTTCTTGCAGAGGTCCTTGGCGGGCTGCATGGGCGCTCCTGCTGGGAGCGCCAAGATATCCCCTTCTCAGCGCTCGACCACGGCCGGCAACAACGCCGATACCTCGGGGCCCAGGACCTCGAGCACGACCGGCGAGCGCATGGCGCGAGTCCAACCGGCCAGGGCCGCGCCAAACACTGCCGGTGCGGGATCGGCCCACCCGCAGGCGAGCGCGCCGGCCGCACCCAGGGCCGCGACCACCACGGGGCCGACGCCGGGGACCAGGCGCAGGAAGATCATTCGCTGGATGACATCGATGGCGAAGGCCTGCTGCTCGTCCGTGAGCGCGGGCGCAGGGGGCAGTGCCTCCGGATCCATGGCCTCGAGGTGGGCGAACAGGGGGGTGAGCACACCCGCCAGCCGGGCCCCCGTGCGCTCGGGATCGATCCCCTGGGAGAGGCGCGCGCGCCGGAACGCCGCGATCAGACCGCGGCAGAAGCGCGGGGGCAATCCCGTGGCGTCGAACGGCTCGTCCGCCAGCACCGCCGCGAGTCGGGCCAAGCCGAGCCCCGGAGCGTCCAGCAGGTCGAGCACCCGCTCCTCCATGCGCCGGGCGGCGGCGCCCAGCGGCCGCGCCTCCACCGCGCCGGCACGGGGCTGCAGGGACGGCCCATCGCGCCAACTCCTCCAGCCGTCGAAGCAGCCCGGGTCCACACCGGCGCGCACCGCCTCCTCGCAGCGGGAGAGCACCAGCGGGTACTGCTGGCAGAGCAGCGGTTTCTCCTGGAGGCCGTAGCGCCGGTGCACCAGGCACAGCTCGTCCTCCTCCTGGAAGGGGCAGCGCCCCTCGGAGAACGCGATGCGCCCCTCGCCCACGGGATCGGCCCGACCGAGCGCGTGCGCCTGGACCCGGAGCTTCTCCTGCTCGGCGGGGGTGAGCCACACGATGACCCCGTGGCAGCACCCGCCACAGCCGGTGCAGTCGTGATGCAGGGGACCGAGGACGTGGAGGGGGGGCGCCATGGATTCGCTCCGGGGGAAGGGAGCGACCCTAACCAGCCCGCGCCCTCAGAGACCCTCGGCGAGCCGATCCGGGTGCACGATGGGCCCGTACTTCGCCCTCAGGGCCTCCAGCCCGGCGCGCTGCTCGGCGTAGACCTCGAACAAGCGGGCGGGGATGGTCAGGTCCTTGCGGTAGGCCGCCTCCTGCAGCGCGAGGCGGCCGAGGATGTTGTCCACGTAGAAGGAGAACTGCCGGGCGTACAGCGCCGCCGGATACTCCTTGCCGATCAGGTCGGTGAAGAGCGCCCGCAGGTCCTCGTAGCGGGGGATGTGCCCGATGGGGGTGGCGATCGCGCGGACATCGCCGTGGGCGAAGCGCTCCAGCCAGGACAGCCACACCTTCACGTCGCGCTTCTCGCCGAGCAGCTTGCCGCCCTCGCCGCCGCGGGCGCCCTGCGTCAGGAAGTAGTTGAGCCCCGCCAGGATGGGCCGGCCCGCCTCCGAGAACTTCGCCGAGTTCCAGAAGAGGAACTGCGCCTCCATGTAGTCGCCGAGCGGGCCCGGGATGAAGGGGGCGTTGGCCCAGGGCTGGCGGTTGACCCCTTTGGCGCCCACCTCGGTGGCCGTCGCGGCCGAGAGGATCGAGGCGCCGATGACCACGCCATGGTCCATCGAGGTGGCCACCCAGACCGGAGGCATCGTGTCCGAGTCGCGGCCGCTGTAGGTGATGATCTTGATCGGGGCGCCCGCGGGGTCCTCGGCCACCTCGGCGTTGAAGTTCGACATCGCCGCGCACGGCAGGGTCACCCGGGCGTTGGCGTTGGAGACGGGCACGGGCTTGCCCTGGGGGTCGAGCTTGCCGGGCCACCAGGCGCCCTGGAAGTTGACGCCCGGGGGCGGCGGGGGTTCGCCGTTGCCGCCCCAGTGGGGCACGCCCCGCTCGTCCACCAGCACGTTGGACCAGATCACCTCCGTGCCGGGCTCGCGCAGGCAGCGGTAGATGTCCGGGTCGCCCTCGCGGTTGAGATCGGCCACGATGCCGAAGATGCCGCACTCCGGGTTGACCGCGCGCAGCGTACCGTCGCCGGCGATCCACATCTGGGCCAGGTCGTCGCCGATGAAGTCGGTGCCCACCATGGCCGTGGTGGTCTTGCCGCAGCCCGAGGGGGCCGCGCCGGCGAAGTAGGTCACCCGCCCGCCGGGGCCCCGCAGGCCCGTGATGAACATATGCTCCGAGAGCTCCCGTTCACGGCGCCAGTAGGTGCACAGATCCACCGCGAAGCGGTGGTTGCCCTTCTTGAGCAAGAGCGTGTTGCCCGCGTAGGTGCAGAACAGGCTGAAGGTGGTGAACCAGGAGCGGTCCATGTAGATGCGGGCCTTCGGGATGTCCTCGGAGCGGTTGGTCCCCTGGCTGTGCACGTTGGTGAAGAACACCCCGGCACGGGCCACTTCGGCGTCGAAGTCGTCAAGCACGTTGCGATACAGGATGTTGGCGCTGTGCAGCACGTAGGCCGACGAGGAGATCATGATGCCGGGCACCGCGGCCTGGGCCCCGGTGGGGCCACGGTTGTAGAAGCCCACGTACATCGTGAGGCCCCGCATGATCCCGCTGAAGTGCTCGCGCAGGTAGGCCGTGGCCTCGGCGCGGAGCTGGCGCTTGGCCAGGACGCTGACGTCTTCGCCCTCGTTGACGATGTAGAAGGTCTGATCGACCATCCGGCCCTGATCCTCGGGCAGGTCGAAGTGCAGGGTGTGGCCCGGCATGGCCAGGGGGCGCTCCTCGCCGCCGGCCAGGGCTTCGTCGCGCAGGACCTGCACGTCTTCGGGCCCGGCCGCGACGACATAGACCCGGTCCGGCCGGCCCATGCGGATCGCGTTGGCGATCTTGACCCGGGCCTCGGTGTTCCGGACCGCCGCCAGCTTGGCAAACTGGACCGCGTCCAGCGCCTTGGCCAGCACGGCCTCCGCCTCGGCAGAATCGGCGATGCCTCCCACCGCCTGCAGGATGTCGTCGCCCTGCCTCAGCGCCAGCGTGCCCATCGTCGCTCCTTCGTCGGGTGTTCTGGAATGCCGCCCGTTATCCCGCCGCGGGCGCTCGGCTCCAGCCTGCGCACGCTTTCTGGTTAAAGCGCCCGAAGCCCCGAGGATCCCATGGAACGCGACACCCGCGAGCAGATCCTGACCGCCGCCGAGGCCATCTTCGCCGAGAAGGGCTTCGACGGCGCGCGCATCAAGGACATCGCCGCCCGCGTGGGGGTGACGCACGCCGTCATCCACTACCACTTCGACACCAAGAGCGACCTGTACCGCGCGGTGGCGGACCGCATGGTGGGCGAGCTGTGCGACATGGCCACCGGCATCCCCCAGGAGCCGCTGGATCCCGGGCCCAAGCTCGAGCGGTTCTTCTACGGCTTCTTCGACTTCGCCGCCCGCCACCCCCACTTCGCCCGCCTGGCCAACCTGGAGAGCGCGGACGACGGCGAGCACTACCTGCTGTCGCTGGTGCGGGAGAAGCTGGCGCCCCAGTACCGGCGGGCCCGGGGCTTCATCCTGCGCGGCATCGCCGCGGGCGTGTTCCGTCCGGTGGATCCAGAGCACCTGCTCACGGCGATCTACGGCATGATCGTCAGCTACTTCGGCGACAGCCCCTTCATCGGGGCCATCACCGGGGGTGAGGGGATGCTCACGGAGGCCGCGCTGGAGCAGCGCCGGGCCGAGCTGATGCGGATGATCCTGAGGATGGTGCTGGTACACCCGCCGGCGTAGGTGGGAGCTTGCTCTAACTAACAAAAAAGTTAGACAAGGCCGCGCCTCGCCCGCAGGAGCCCTCCATGCCATCCCTCCGCCTCGGCCTCGATGTCGGTGCCATCGCCGTCCACGCCGTGCTCCTCGACGAGTCGGACCGCCCGCTGGCGCGGCGGGTGCGACCCCACCACGGGGAGCTGTTGCCCACGGTCCGCGGGGTGATCGAGGACCTGCCCCAGGCCGACTCCATCGGCGCCGTCGGGTTGGTGGGCAGTCAGGCCGAACCGGTCGCGGCCGCGCTGGGCCTCGCCCCCGGCGACGGGGTGGGCGCCACCCTGCGCGCCGTGCGCCGGCTGCACCCCGAGGCCCGCCAGGTGATCGACGCGGGCGGGGGGTCGCTCGGCCTCATCCGCCTCACGGCGGACGGCCGCTTCGCCGGCTACCAGGCCAACACGCTGTGCGCGGCGGGGACCGGCTCCTTCCTCGACGAGCAGGCCATGCGCCTCGGGTTCCACCAGGAGCAGCTCGCCACCTTGCCGATCGTCGAGAATCCGCCGGACATCGCCGCCCGCTGTGCGGTCTTCGCCAAGTCCGACCTCATCCACCGCCAGCAGGAGGGGCACAGCAAAGAGGCCTGTTGGTGCGGCCTGTGCCGTGGGCTCGCCCGCACGATGATCATGACCCTCTTCAAGGGCCGCGTGGCCGAACCGCCGGTGGCCCTGGTAGGCGGGGTCGCGCTCAACCCCGAGGTCGTGCGTGCCCTGGGGGCGGAGCTGGGCACGACCCTGTTGGTCCCCGAGCACCCCGACACCGTCACCGCCCTGGGCGCAGCCCTGAGGGCCGAACCCCTGCGCGACGGGCTGGACCTGTCCCGCCTCGGGAGCCAGCCGAGCGAAGTCCAGGGCGCCGCGCGCCGCCCGCCCCTGGTGCTCGCCCGCACGCGCTATCCCTCCTTCGCCGTGCAGGAAGAGTGGGTGGACCAGCACGGCACCGAGGTGCGCCTCTCCGCCTGGCCGGCGGACAGCCACCTCACGGGTTGCCTGGGGATCGACATCGGCTCCACCTCCACCAAGGCCGCGCTGGTGGCGGCCGATGGCACCGTGCTGCTCGACCTGTACCGCCGCACCGCCGGCGATCCGGTGGGGGCCACGCGCCTCTTGCTGTCCGCCCTGCGGGCCCTGGCGGCCGATCGCCACGCCCGCGTGACCATCACCGGCATGGGCACCACCGGCTCGGGCCGCAAGCTGGTGGGCGCGGTCTTTTCGGCGGACTCCGTGATCAACGAGATCTCTGCGCACGTGGCCGGCGCGATGCACACGGACCCGCGCATCGACACCATCTTCGAGATCGGCGGGCAGGACGCCAAGTACGTGCACACGGTCGACGGCCGGCTGCACGAGGCCAACATGAACTACGTCTGCGCGGCCGGCACCGGCTCCTTCGTGGAGGAGCTGGCCCGCAAGCTCGGCTTCGAGTTGCACAGCCTGGGCGACTCCCTGCTCGGGGTCGAGCCGCCGGTCACCTCGGATCGCTGCACCGTGTTCATGGAGCAGGACGCCCGCCACCTGCTGCGCCAGGGCTGGAGCCCGCGCGAGGTCATGGGCGCCGTGACCTACTCCGTCGTCCAGAACTACCTCACCAAGGTGGTGGGACACCGCCCCCGCTCGCAGGAGCGGGTGTTCTTCCAGGGTGCCACGGCCCGCAACAAGGCCCTGGTGGCGGCCTTCGAGAACCTGCTCGGGGTGGAGGTGGTGGTCTCGCCCTACGCCCACGTCATGGGCGCCTGGGGCGTGGCCCTCCTCACCGCGCAGGCGCTGGCCGAAGGGGGTCGCACGACCCGCTTCGCGGGCCTCGACCTCGCGGATCGCGCCGTGCGCCTCGAGAGCGACACCTGCACCTTGTGCACCAACCGCTGCACGATCACCCACGCCCACGTGGAGGGCCTGCAGACCGTTCCCTCCTGGGGCTACCTCTGCGGCCGCGACCCAGAGGAGAAGAAGGTCCGTTCCAACGAACATTTTCGAGCCTTCGTCGCGCGGGAGCGCCTGGTGCGCGAGGCCGGCCGGGTCCACCTGCCGGTGGACGCTCCTCCGGTGCACATGCCCCGGGCTCTGCTCACATGGTCCTACGCCCCCTTCTGGCGGCGATTCCTGGGCGAGCTCGGCTTCCGGCTCCAGCTCTCGCGTCCGACCGATCCGGAGGTGGTGCGCGGCGCGGGTGACTGGGTCGGCGCCGACTACTGCTTCCCGGTCAAGCTGGCCCATGGCCACGTCCGCCGGATGGTGGAGGAGCTCGGCCCCGAAGAGCGGATCCTCGTGCCCTACATGATCTCGGCCGAGCAGCAGGACAAGACCGTCGCCTCCTGGTTCTGCCCCTACAACATCGGCTTGCCGGCCATGCTGGAGGCCGCCGCCCAGCTCAAGGGGGTCGTCCTGAACGGGCGCCTGCTCAAACCCACCGTGGACCTGCGCTGGGACACACCCACCGCGGCCCGACGCCTGCACGCCGACCTCGGTGACAAGCTCGGTGGCCGGGTGGCGGACTACGCGCGGGCCTGGGAGCAGGCCCTGCAGACCATGCGCGCCCTCGATCGCGACCTCGCGGACCTCGGCGGACGCCTGCTCCGGGAGATCGAGGCCACGGGCCGACCCGCGGTCGTGCTCATGGGCCGGCCCTACAACCTCTTCGATCCGGGCGCCAACCTGGCCCTGCCCGAGAAGCTGGCCCAGTTGGGCCTCGACGTGCTCCCGCTGGACCTGCTGCCCCTGGCGGGCGAGCCGGTGGACGGTACCTTCCGCAACATGTTCTGGAACTTCGGGCGCCGCATCCTGGAAGCGGCCGCCTTCGTCGCCCGTTCGCCGCTGCTCTACGCGGTCGGCTTCACCAACTTCTCCTGCGGCCCCGACGCCTTCATCTGGAGCTACGTGGAGCGCGTCATGGGCCGCAAGCCCATGCTGGTGCTGGAGCTCGACGAGCACGGTGCCGACGCCGGCTACCTGACCCGCCTGGAGGCCTTCGCGGACGTGCTCAGGGCCAACCGGACGCGCACGGTGCCGGCCTTCAAGCCCCGCGTGCCGCTGTCGGGCAGCAGGGACATCGGCGATGCCATCCTCTGGTTGCCGCCCATCCACGAGTCCATCCCCTACGTGACCGGCGGGGTCCTGCGCCGCTACGGCTACCGGGCCCGGCCACTGCCCCCCGAGGACCCGGGATCCTTCCAACGCGGTCGTGCCAACACCCGCGGTGGCGAGTGTCTCCCCTGCCCCGCCACGCTCGGAGCCTTCCTCGAAGCCACCGCGAAGGAGGGCGGCGGTGCGGCCGGGCACGCCCTGTTCATGCCCACCGCATCCGGTCCCTGCCGCTTCGGCCAGTACTGCACCCTGGACCGGCTCATCCTGGACGAGCGCGGCTGGGACACGGTGCGGATCGTGTCGTGGACCAGCTCGGACAACTACGACGGCCTGCCCATGGCCGCGCGCAAGGAGCTGTGGGTGGCCATCGTGGTCTCCGACCTGCTCTACAAGCTGCGCTGTCGGGTGGCCCCCTACGAACGGCACGCCGGCGAGACCGACGCGCTTTTCTTCCGCTGGCGCGAGCGTTTCGGCGCGGCTTTCGAGGCCGGCGAGAAGCTGGAGCCCCTGGTCCGCCAGGCTCACGACGCCTTCGCCGCCATCCCGCGCCATCCCGGCCGCCGGCCCCTGGTGGGCATCGTCGGCGAGATCTACGTGCGGGCCAACCGCTTCACCAACCAGGACGTGGTGCGCCGCATCGAGGCGGCCGGCGGAGAAGCCTGGCTGGCGCCCATCTCCGAGTGGCTGCTCTACATCGGCTACCTGGATCAGCGGGGCCTGGGGAACTCCGCCAAGGGTTGGAAGGCCCGCCTGGCGGCCCGGGTGCGCAGCGGCTGGCTGGCCTATGACGAGCAGCGGTGGATGAAGCTGGCCTCGCCGCTCCTGGACGAGCGCCACGAGCCCAGCGTGGAGGCCACCGTGGCCGCCGGTCGGCGCTGGGTGCCGGAGGATTTCGTCGGCGAGACCATCCTCACGCTCGGCCGGGCGGTCGAGTTCATGCGTCAGGGCGCCGATCTCGTGGTGAACTGCGCCCCCTTCGGCTGCATGCCCGGCGCGATCACCTCAGGCGTGCTGCAGGCCATCGAGGCCGAGCACGGCGTCCCCGTCGCCAACATGTTCTACGATGGCGAGGGTGGCGGCGTGAACGATCGGCTGACCACCTACCTGGCGAACCTGAGCGCTGCGGCGCAGGCCAAGTAACCGCCCAAACACGGCGGGCGGGCCGCAGCCCGCCCTCACCCGACCGCTCAGGCCTACCCGAGCAGGCTCAGCGCACCCTGGTTCAAGCGCCCACCAGCGCCAATCGGCAGC
>Ga0233425_10004815_pt1 | contig 22100 bp, 19 predicted proteins | sample Watercolumn_Towu_2_FD_181712 | JGI IMG/M metagenome (GOLD analysis project Ga0233425, IMG submission 181712) | Freshwater microbial communities from Lake Towuti, South Sulawesi, Indonesia - Watercolumn_Towuti2014_140_MG | ecosystem: Environmental > Aquatic > Freshwater > Lake | place...
TATCACGTTCACGTCCTACAGCGACCCGGCCCGCTTGATCTCCAGGTAGCGGTTCACGAGCGACGCTGGTACCGCTGACGCCCCCCATCGCCTGGCCTTCGAGCGCCCCTCTACAGCCATGGGGCAGCGGAAAGCCCGCTGTCCGACATCATGATGAGTCAGAGGCGAGGTTCACGGATGAGCGTTTCCATTGCAGAGCGGCTCGCTCGCGAAGCGAATTCCTCCGGCACCGAAGAACCCGGATGCGGTCCTCACGTTGCGCCCCAGGCGCTCTGGACCCAGAGGCAGCGGACGCACGGAGCGGAGCACCCTGAGCGCACCGTGTGACGTCAAGATCACGTCGCCCGGTCGCAGTGCGTCTGCCCGCCGTGGTCCCAGCGGAGTGGCCACGGTATGGTCGACGGTGACGTCGACCTCGTCGTCCAGCCTGAGCCAGGGACCCCTCGTCCAGTGCAGGTCCACCCCTTCAACCGCGGCTGCCTCGACGGGCAAGCTCGCGTCAACGCAGTAACCACAGATGCAAGCCTGGTAGGCCGAGACCAGCAGTCCGGTGGCGTCGTATTCCAGCGCAGACAGCTCGTTGAGCCAGCAGGGCTCACCGAATTGTTGGACGATACGGCGTGCGGCACCGTGGCCGGTGTCGCTCTCTGACTGGGGCGAACCGAGCAAGAGCAGCGCCTCCTGCCGCTCGACCTGCGAGTTGTACAGCACCCTGAGATCAGGGGCAGTCAATCGTGGGTCGGGTCGAGAGAACACTGCCGGTGTGGCACGGCCGCCTCGTACTCGAAGGATTCTGCGCAACCGACCCGTGCTCGTGCGGACATAGACCAGGCTGGCCTGACTGCACGGCGGTCCGCTGTCGAAGAAGTCCGTCCGGAGCGGCCGTCCAGCAAGGTCGTACTGGTCGCTTCTCACCTCGTCGCCGCCGATGTATCTCCTGACCTCGATACGCTGGCCGTACCTCACGGTCCAACGCTCCGGACGGCTCTCTGGAGGCAGGTTGCGCTCGCTCCAGGTACGGCGCATGACCATCGTGCCGAGGCGCTCGATCACCCGACCCCGAGCATCGTGACGGTACGTGAAGACCCAAGGGCCGTTGACGATGCCCGGCCCTGTCACTTCCTTGCGCTGCAGGAGCCCCCGCTCGTCATAGGTGAAGATGCTCCTTGACCAAGGCTGGCCGTCGACGCTCGTGAGCTTCTCGACCAGGCCATTGGGGCCATAGGTGAGCTGCCAGGTGACGCGCCCGTCGGGCTGGAAGGTGACGTGGCTGACCTGTCCGGTGGTCACGACCTCGAGCCACTGGGGCAGGAGGGTCGGCCGCCCCGGATCGAGCCGACCGACCGGTCGGTGGAAGATCGGGGAATAGGCTTCGTAGAGCCCGCTCGGGACCGGCGCGTCGACCTGGGCTTCGACGACGGTCGCACCGAGGATCATCAGGATCAGGGTCGAGGAACCGGCGAACACCCGTGTCATGGGATCTGTCCTCCGCGGTACCTCAACGTCCCTTGACCGATATCGGTCTGGAAGATCGCGGAGAAAGCCGAGCGTGGGGACGGCGGGGAAGGAAGCGCCCCTCTACAGTCGCGGGGTGGACGACAACGGTGGGTTCTTCGGTCGCACTCGCCAAGGAAGCACGGTTCATCGTCCACGCCGAGCCGCGGTGGACGACACGGGGCTCCGACCGGCAACTGCTTCGTGCAGGTCTTGGTTCGAGGGTCGCAGTACTGAGCGCCCCAGCACACCCGGTGCTGACAGGGCGGGTCACCTGGTCCCGCGGGTGGGCACGACGACGAGTCGCACGGATCTCCTTCGTGACCGCTGGATCGGCATGCCCTGGTCGCCTGGTCGCAGGCCATCGAGGCTGGACAACCGGTCACGTAGGCGTCCGGTTCACAGGGCTGGCCCACATCGGCGAACGGCAGGCAGCGACCTCCGGAGAGAACGGCCCGTCGGCTGCCGTGCGGTCCGGCACCGCCGAGCCTCAGACCGACGCAGGTCAGCCCATCGGCACAGGCATCGATCCACCGGCATTCGGCCCCTTGCGGCAACCGTTCGCGGCACGTGGGAGCGTCAGCTCCCCAATCGCAGAACAGCTCGGCCCGGCAGATGTCCTCGCTGCGGATGGTGAGGCAGGGCTCCCCTGACCCCCGGGGTCGGGCGCACCTTCCCGGTATGGCCCGGGTCGGGAACTCATCATCGTCGGTAGCTGGCCGGAATCCGTCGCAGAACAGGCCGTCCCGGCAGGCTTGCCAGTGGCCCATGCACGGCTCGCCTTCTTCGCCTCGCGGGATACAGGTTCCGTCGGGGCAGAAGTCTCCTTCCCGACAGTGGGTGATGCAGTCCTGACCCCGTGGGGTGCGGCCGATGCAACGCCCCTCGCACGCCGCCTGGCTCGAGCAGTACCCGTCGATGCACTCGTCCCATCGCGTGCACTTGCCGCCGGGGGGCACCGCCGCCTTGTAATAAACAGGGACGGCGCCGCCGAGGCAGTGAGCGGGGAGAGTGAACCGATCGACGTGACAGCGCCCCGACTTCCAGAAGGCCAGGCAGGCTCCGGTGCCCGAGGGATCGAACACCAGGCGCCCCTGACGAGCGAGCTCGTCGATGCCGAGCATGTCGCTGATATCCATGACAGGCAGCGGGCTCTGTCCCTCGCCCAGTAAACACTCCGCGAGCTGCGACGCGCCAATCTCCCCGCATCGGACCATCCGCCGGCAGTACCACGGGGTGACGGCGCGCTTGTACTCGCCTACCGAGCCGACGTCGGGCTCGGAAGGCAGGGCCTCGCTCGGTGGGGGAACCGCGGCGTCCGGAGCGCCGTGGTCGGGCGGTCCCGCCGCCGGCAGTGCCGGTGAGGCGGAGGCCAAGGGCGAGGGAGACGGCCCCGCCGCTCCCCCCGATCTGGGCGACGGTTCGGTTCGTCGGCAGCCGACTGGAGTGGCCGCAACCGCCAGGAGGAAGGCCGTCACCCAGATCTCACCCCAGACCGTGCGCCCGATAGGAATGGCCACCCTCGCTCGACGGCTCTCGAGACCCCCTGCATCGTTCCCCCGCTCAAAGCCGGCCGGGCTGGGCAATACACGGACCGAGGCGCAGGGTTGGGAATCTGCCCAGCCGAACCTCAATACGGCAGTGGCCGAACCTCTACGCATTGTCCGCCCGTACGCTGGCAATCGTAGCCGGGGTCCTGGGGAGGGCAGCTAGCCGTGCATGTCGGTTGGTCCAGCGTGGGGTAGCACCGCCGGCCCGCCGGGGCATCGACGCAGACCTGGGAAGCCAGGACGAGCGCCCCCGGATGCGGCCCCCCAACGAGGCGGAACCACTGGCCGGTGGAGATCGGCGCCCCGCCGTCCCGCATGGTGAAAGGCGTAGGTTGCGGGACAGCGACCGCGCATCCGCTCCAACATTGGCAGTTCGCGTAGCGCAGGCAGGCCGTGGCGCTCGTTCCGGCGTCGCCGGGTAGGGTGAGCCGAGGACTCGGGCCTTCGGGCGCTGGTGACGGCGCCATGGTCTCAGGCTGGACGCTGCCCTGCTCCGCCGAGGGCGGAATGACCGCCGCTTGGCAGGCACAGAGGCAGGCAAGGCAACCGACACCCACCACTGACGACCGAAAACAACCGAGGTACACAAGCACTGAACCCGATCCACCCTGACCAGGGTAACACTTTCAGCGTAACCCATCCGCGAACGACGTAACGGAAATCTCACCAGCTCCCGTCGTACAGGGTCTCGAGGCACTCCGCCATCCCGCAGATCCGCACGTCGGGACGGAGCATGTAGCCCGGATCCTCCATGGGGCAAACGACCCAGGTGCCCTCGGGTCGCAAGGCATCGATCGTCCCCGGGAAGCCCCGCGAGAGGCGCGGTGAGAGCGACGCCTTGAGCTCGAAGGCAAGGCGCGCGCGGCCGCGCACAAGGACTAGGTCGAGCTCCTCCCCAGAGGAGGTGCGGTAGAAGTGCGGCTCCCACTCCGGCATGGCGGCGGCGATTTGCTCGATGCACCAGCCTTCCCAAGAGGCCCCGAAGGCCGGTGATCCGAAGAGCTCGTCACGGGTGTCGATCTCGAGGAGCGCGTGGAGCAGCCCGCTGTCGCGTACGTAGACCTTCGGCGACTTGACGAGACGCTTCTTGAGGTTCGCCGCGAATGGCGGGAGGAGCCGGACCATGAATGCCTGGGTGAGTGCGTCCAGGTGACGTCGCACCGTTACGTGCGTCAGGTCGAGGGACTGCCCGAGAGCGGTGGCGTTGAGGATGCCGCCGTGGTGATGCGCGGCCATGCGCCAGAGCCGGTGCAGGGCCGGGGCCGGGATGGAGAAGCCGAGCTGCGGCAGGTCGCGGCTGACGCAGTCTCGGATCAAGTCGCGGCGCCAACGGAGGCTCTGGGTTTCTTCGGCCTCGAGGAACGCCGGCGGGAAGCCGCCTCGCCACCAGAGGCGTCGGAAGTCCCGACCGAGCGTCCCTCCCGACGAGGCGACTTCCGTCAGGAGAAAGGGTGTGAGCTCGAGGTAATGAATGCGCCCGGCGAGCGTCTCGCCGCCGCGGCGGATCAGGTCACGCGATGCCGAGCCGAGAAGGAGAAACCGTCCCGGCCGCCTGTCCATGTCCACGAGAGCCCGCAGCACGGGGAAGAGGTCCAGCCGCGTCTGCGCCTCATCGATGCAGACCAGCCGGTCGGCGTGCTCCCGCAAGAAGAGCTCGGCATCGTCGAGCTTTCGCAGGTCGGAGGGGAGCTCGAGGTCGAGCAGGAGCGCCTGCGGTATCCCTCTGAGGACATGGCGCACCAACGTGGACTTGCCGCACTGGCGCGGCCCGAGGACGGCAGTCACGGGATTCACGGCGAGGGAGCGTAGGAGCTCGGCCTCGAGCTGTCGCGGAATGTATCCTTGCATATCGACAGCATCGCTTGCGATTTACAAAGATACAAGCGTCGTGCACTGGCACCGGCACCAACGACGCCAATTGGTCCTTGCCCCGCTGGTCCTACAGCGACCCGGCCCGCTTGATCTCGAGGTAGCGGTTCACGAGCGACACGGGGAGCTGCGCCGGCTCGACGTCGAGCAGACGCAGGCCCTGCCCCCGCACCATCTCGTGGGCCTTCATGCGCTGCATCAGGTAGTGATGTGTCGCGCCCACCCGGAGCGCGTCGTCGAAGCCCAGGATCGGCTCGTTGAGCACCTGGCCGAGGACGGGCTCGCGCAGGCTGGCCACCAGGATCAGGTGCCGCTTGCGCAGCGGCGCCAGCGCCGACCCCAGGTCCTCCGAGTCGTCGTCGCGCAGGTTCGTCACCAGGACGACCAGGGCGCGGCGCCTCTGCCGCGCGCCGAGTCGTGCCGCGGCTTCCGCGAAGTCGCTCGGCGCCGTGGTGGTCTGGAGGTCGAAGACCGTGTTGAGCACGCTGTTCATGGCCGCGCCGCCGCGCACGGGCGGCAGCCACCGGTCCGAGCCGCTGAAGGTCATCACGCCCACGCCGTCGCCCTGCCTGAGGGCCACGTACGTGAGGAGCAGGACCGCGTTCAGCACGTGGTCGAAGTGGGTGAGGTCGCCGTCGCGCGTGTGCATCCTGCGGCCGCAGTCGAGCAGGAACAGCACCTGCTGGTTCTGCTCCTCGCGGTACTCCCGGCTGATGAGCTGGTGCCGGCGCGACACGGCCTTCCAGTCGATCTGTCGGAGCGAGTCACCCTCGCGGTACTCGCGGAGCTGGAAGAACTCGGTCCCCTCGCCGCGCCGCCGGCGCATGTGGATGCCCATGCGCGCCGTGCGGTTGTCCACGGCGAGCATGGCCAGCTTGGCGACCTGGCGGAAGTTCGGGAACACCCTCACGGTCTCGCGCGCGCCCAGGACGGCCCTGGTCCGCAGGAGCCCGAGCGGGCCCGTCAGCAGCACGTCGGCCGGAGCGAAGACGAGCTCGCCGCGCTCGCGCGGTCGGACCCGGTAGCGCAGCTCGCCCCACCCTCCCGCCGGGATGCGGACCCGTTGTGGCAGCCCCTCGAGCTCGCAGATCACGGGGTACCCATCGAAGACCTCGACCGTCAAGGGAAGCCCGCCCGCGTGACGCAGCCGGAGCGAGACGTCGTGCCACTCACCAAGCGACATGGCCGGCGCCAGCGTGCGCTCGACCTCGGGCATCGCGCGCCGCCAGAGCACCAGTGCGTCCACGCAGGCCGCGAGCACGAACACGAGCCCAACACCGGCCCACGCCGCGAGCGCCGCCGGCACGAACGCCGCCACCGCGGCCAGCACCGCCCAGGCAGCGAGCAGGGCGAGAAGTGCACGAGTGGGCTTCACGGGGGAAACCCCTTTCCGAGGAACGAGAGACAGATCAAACCATGGGGTGTGTAACTCCTGAGATCGAGGTCAACTCCAACGTGAGCGTGAGCGTGAGCGTGAGCGTGAGCGTGAGCGTGAGCGGTTGGCGGAGACGGGACCAGACGTTTGTCTGGTTCATCGATCCGCCAACCACCCTTCGCGGACCGTGCTGTCCAGGAGGAAGGCAGCATGGACGGATCGGCTCCATTGACATCTCGCTCACGCTCACGCTCACGCTCACGCTCACGGGGCGAGCCTTCTTTCTTGGCAGTGTGAAACATCTCCGATCAGTCCTGTGTTTTCCTGGAAATCACTGCCTCGGCGCCTCCACGGTGTCGAGGATCGAGCGGAGCACGTCGTCGGCGCGCAGCCCCTCGATCTCCAGCTCGGGGGCGACCGACAGACGGTGGCGCAGCGCGGGCAGGGCGATGCTCTTGATGTCGTCCGGCGTCACGAAGTCGCGGCCGGCGAGGAGCGCCACGGCCCGGCCGACGCGGACCAGGGCGATGGCCCCGCGCGGGCCCGCACCCACGGCCACCCCCTGCCGGGTCCGCGTGGCCCTCACGATGCGCACCGCGTACTCCACGATCCGCTGGTCCACCGTGACGTGCGCGACCTGATGCTGGAGCAGGACCGCCTGCTCCGGGGTCAGGACGGGCTGGACCTGCGACACGTCGAGGCTTTGACCGATGCGGCCTTGCGTCACGCCCTGGACGATCGTCACCTCCTCGCGCTCCTCGGGGTACTGCATCCGGATCTTGAGCAGGAAGCGGTCCACCTGGGCCTCGGGCAGCGGATACGTGCCCTCCTGCTCGATCGGGTTCTGTGTTGCGAGCGTCATGAACGGCGGTGCCAGCGGGAACGCCTCGCCCTCGATCGTCACCTGCTGCTCCTGCATCACCTCGAGCAGCGCGGCCTGGGTCTTGGCCGGCGCCCGGTTGATCTCGTCACCGAGCAGGAGGTTGGCGAACACGGGGCCCTTGCGGATGCGGAACTGCCCGGCGGACTGGTCGTAGATCGCGTGCCCGGTCACGTCGGCCGGCATCAGGTCCGGCGTGAACTGGATGCGCGAGAACTTGCCGCCCACCGCGCGCGCCAGGGCCAGCACGAGCAGGGTCTTGCCCAGGCCAGGCACGCCCTCGAGCAGCACGTGACCTCCCGCCAGGAACCCGGCGAGCACGTGGTCCAGCACCTCGTTCTGCCCGTAGACGGCGCGGCCGATCGCGGCGCGGACCGCGCCGGCCGCCCGCGCGGCCCGCTCCACGCCCGGCAGACGCTCGTCCGTGGCGGACTGCGCGTGGCGCGCGGTCGCCACCGGCTGCTGCCGCACCGGCGGCCGCTCGGGGAGGATTGGCCCAGATCGCTGTGTGTCATCGAGACCCCGCTCGGGCCCGCCCGAGAGCGGCACCTGCGAGGGCCGCGTGCCGCCGTCCGCCAGCTCAGCCTGCTCGTACGCGGGCGCCGCCGCCTCGCCCGGCGTGCTCCACAGCGGGTCGCCCGCCGTCCGGCCGCCCGATCCCCAATCGTCAGGACCTGATGTCGTCATGCTCCCTCCAGAGCCGTTGCAGCTCGATCATCGCGTGTGTGAATGCCCGCTTGTCCTTGGGCTGGCCACCGTAGAACGCCTCGTGGATGCGTGACTCTCGGATGCCCGTCTCGTCCGAAACGACGCGCTCGAGGTCGCCGCCCTCCAGCTCCGTCGCGCCGCCGAGCCGGGCCGCGAGCCTGTGCCGCACCGCGGCCCGCGCGCTCGCCAGCAGCTCGGCGTGGTACCCGTGGCGCCACAGGAACGTCCCCATGGCCTCGACGTGCTCGAGCAGGCTGCGCCGCGTGGGCGCCGGGTCCGGCAGCGTCGGACCGAAGCGCCGCGACGCCGACCACACCCAGGCCAGGACGAGCGCGAACAGGCTCGCCAGCACCATCCAGCCGTGGCGCCAGACGAGGCCGAGGAAGCTGTCCGCCTCGGCGCGGACGACGAGCACGGCGCCCGCGGGCGCCTGGTCCGGCGCGATCAGGGCGTACAGCAGCCGGGCATGGTCGTGGTCGCCGATGCGTTCGTTCGTCATGAAATACGGATCGACCAGGGCCGTCACCCGTCCCTGGGCCACGGGCGCGTACGCCAGCGGGAGGAACGGGTCCGCGGAGTACGGATCCACCGGGGCTGTGTACTCCTCGTCTGCCTGGCGGATCAGCGTCCAGTTCCTGTCGAGCTCGACCGAGAGCAGTCGAGGCCCCGTGGTCGCGGGCGAGCTCACCGACACGACCTCCCGGTTCGGCACGACGGACAGGAACGGGAAGTGGTCCGGCGCCTGCTCCGCCCGGTCGCGGTCGCTCGGCCCGGCGTCGGGCGTGCCCGGGACAGGCGGTCCGGCCAGGGTCGCGCTCCCGCCCTGGCTCCGGCGCAGCGCGAGCCCCGCCATCGACAGCAACGGGTCGGCGTCGCTGGTTGCCTCGTCATCGCCGCCGGTGCCGAAGGGCTGGGGCGGTATGGCGGCGACCACGAGGTGCCCGCCGCCCGCGACCCACTCGTACAGCCGCGCTTGCAAGGCGTGCCGCGAGTCGAGGTCCTCCGTCAGGATCACGACGACGCGGTCGCTCGGCGGGAGCTCCCCGATGCCGAAGCGGCTTTCCGCGGGGATGCCCATCTCCTCCAGGAACAGTTCGGCCGCGTGGTACGGGTTGACGCGGGCCATGCCGCTCGTTTGCCCCGGGACCTCGGTCTCCACCCGCTCGAACGTGAACAGGAAGTACGCGACCACGGCGCCGATCAGGGCCACGAAGCCCGTCACGACGAGCCCGATCAACAGCCGGTTCCCCTTCGGCGCCGATCCGGCGCCGGACCCCAGGCTCGGCTGCGAGAACCTCGGTCGGGTCATCGTGCGCCTCCGAAGTGGGCCCTCCAGTCGTCGCACAGGAGCCGGAAACGATCGCCGTCGATCGCGCGGTGCGCGAAGGCCACCTCGACCCACGCCCCCGTGAGCCTCGCGAAGGTCCCGGCGAGCGGCTCGGGCGCCTCGCGGCGGACCGCGCGCAGGCACTCGCCCTCGGTCGCTCCGTCTTCGATGGCGAGCCCCTTCGACTCCACGAGCTCCGCGAGCGCGCCCCGGTAGAGCAGGCCCAGCGCGCGATCGAGCAGGCCCTTCTCGAAGAGCCGCAACGCCTCGCCCGGCACGTCGGGCGGGAGCGGCTGCGTCTCCTCCTCGCGGCCCACCGTCGGCCCGGGCAGCGGCTCCCGCTTCCGCCGTCCGGCGGGCCTCGCGTCCTTGAGCCTCGAGACGATGACGATGACGAGCCCGGCGACCGCGACGGCGATGAGCACCCACATGAGCCCCTCGAGGCCCGTCGCCAGGAGCTGGCCCAGGGGCTCGAGGAACGACGGCAGCCGGAAGTCCCGGCCATCGTCGTCGTCGCGCTCCCGTCTCTCGCGCGGCCGCCAGACCATCCGCTTCTCGGGGTGCGGGAACTCGGGCCGGTCGAGCACTCGCCGGACCGCCTCCGCGACGTCCGGACACGAGCTCTCCAGCGCGACGGACGGCCGGGTGCCGTCCGGGGCGACGACCGGCGGGACGCCGGGCGGGTCGGCCGCCGGCTCGCCGGAGCCGAGCCCGTCGATGGGCAACGGGTCGTAGGTCATGTCGGGCTCTCCGCCCGCCTGCGCGAACGCCTCCCGTGGCGCGAGCAGGCTCGCACCGGCCAGCATGGCGGCGACGAGCATCACCACGGCGGCGCGGGCCGCGCCGGCGGCGTCGCGCTGCAGGCGCTCTGCGAGGCCGCGGAAGATCAGCTCCACGTCCCAGCCCTCGAGCCGCGTGCGCCGGTTGAGGTAGAGCGCGAACCCGGCCCCGACGTAGAGCGGCTCCACGGCGGAGTGGCCGACGAGCACGATCAGCGGGAGCAAGGACATCAACCAGGCCGGCGCCGTACCGTCCCAGATGTGCTCGCCGAGGATCAGGATGTCGTAGTCCGGCGTGTCGGGGAGCATCGACATGACGAGGCCGAAGACCCCGAGGTCGATCGCGAGCTCGAGGCAGAGACAGACGACGGTGAGCCACGTCGCGGCCGCGCCCATGGTGCGCGTCAGCGCCGTGCGCCGCCGGCCACGGAGCCGGGAGTCGATGCCCTCGAGCTGGAGCACCGGGAGGTAGAACGAGCGCATCGGATCGAAGCGGTAGAGCACGAGCGCGAGGAACAGGTGGCGGATCCAGAGCCCGGGGAGCGCGCGCAGCACTGCCTTCTGGTCGGGCGTGTCGCCGAAGAGCGCGCGGCTGAGCACGAGCAACGGCACGCGGTCGTACAGCGGCTTGAGCCACCACAGCAGCAAGAGCGCGATCCAGGGAGTGCCGCGCAGCAGGACCCACACGACCGCGAACCAGGGCAGCACCGCGGCGAACCAGGCGACCCAGACCGGCTTCCACCACCGGCGCACCATCGCGAACCCGAGGTCGATCGCCTCGAACGACGTCCGCGGCCGGAGCACCGCCTGGAGCCGATCAAGCTGCACTGCCCCTCCTCCCCGCGAAGGCGAAGTACGCGATCACCAGGACCCAGAACACGCCGCCCACGATCAGCTTCACGGTCGCGGGGACCAGCGTCGACGACGACCAGAACGCCTCGAGGAACGCGGCGATGACCAGCATGCCCGTGAAGCCGTACACGATGCTCACGGCGCGCTTGCCCTCCTCGAGCAGGGCGAGGGCGCGGCTCCGGCGGCCCGGTGCGAGCACCGCGGTGCCCAGCTTCAATCCCGACGCGCCGGCCAGCGCGATGGCCGTGAGCTCGAACGCGCCGTGGCCGATCACGAACGAGTAGAAGGTCGACCCGTACCCCACCACGTCGATGTGCCCGGCCGCGCCGCCCATGAACACGCCGTTGAACACCAGGAAGAATATCGATCCCAGCCCGAGCAGCAGGCCCGAGGCGAAGGTCCGGAAGCCGATCCCGATGTTGTTGCGAATGTAGAACCCGAACATCGCCAGGTCGCTGTCCGACGCCCGCTCCCGGAGGAAGTGGTCCGAGCTCGGGTCGTACATCATTTCGAGCTGCGCCACCATGCCCGGGCCGAGGATCGTGTAGGCCAGGTCGGGCTTCAGGTGGACCGCCACGTCGGCCGCCGCGCCCGTGCCGAAGAACAGCGCGATCGCCAGCACGACGAGCTTCCACTCGCGCCGGACCGCGCGCGGCAGGTCGCGGCCGATGAAGTCCCCGACCCGCTGGAACGGCCGGAACCGGCGCGCGTAGAGGTGCTGGTGGCCGCGCAACGAGAGCCGGTTGAGCCCCTCGATCACCTCCGAGCTGAACCGGCGGTGCCGCGCCAGCGCCAGGTGCTGGCAGATCTGGCGGTAGCGCGCCGGGAACGTGTCGCCGCCCGTCACCGGCGTCCCCCGGTCCATGATGTCGAGGAGCTGCGAGACCTCGCGCCAGAGCCGGGCGTTCTTCTCCTGGAATCCCTTCTGGCTCATCGCCGTCTCACCGCTTCCCCATGAGCCAGTGGGCCATGCCGAGCAGCGTGCGCGCCCCCTCGCGAGGCGGGCCGCCGGCCAGCGGCGCGAGGATCTCCGCCAGCTCGTACACCCGGTCCTCGGACCAGCCGGGGGCTCGCTCTGCGTAGTCGATGATCGCCCGCCCCTCGGCCTGGTCCAGGCCCACGGGCACGGGGATGGGCGCGGCCTCGACGAGCTGAGCCGGCCCCATCGGGACGTCGCGGTACACCACCACCGTGCCGGCCACCAGGTCGCCGAGACGTTTGAAGTCGCGGCTGGCGAGCATGGCGATCAGGCCGATCAGGTAGGCCGCGGGCAGGAAGTCGGCGAACCGCAGGAGGTTGCGCACGATCGACGGGGTCCAGGTCACCGGCGTGCCGTCGTCGTGGACCACCGTCAGCCCGAGCACGATCTTGCCCGGCGTGGAGCCGTGGCGCAGCACCTCGAACAGCACGGGGTAGAACCACTCGGCCAGGAACAGGAACACGAAGAACAGCCCCATGCCCAGGTCGCCGAGGAAGGCCAGCGCGAAACCGACGATGAAGTAGGCCACGGCCCTGATGAGCTGGTCCAGCGCCCAGGCGAGGCTCCGCGCCACTGGCCCCGCCACCCTGAGCGTCAGCTCCACGCCCTCTGGCGTCTCGACGGTCCGGACCGTGTCGAGCTTTGGCGTCGTCTCGGCCACCGGTGCATCGTAGCCACCGGCTCCAACGAGGGTCAAGGCGCGTCGAAGCCTGGAGCCCGGAGCCTGGAGCCTGTACGATGGGCGCATGGACGCGGCCGAACGGTTGCAGGTGATCCGCCGGGAGCTCCGCGAGCTCTTCATCGAGCGCGACGAGCTCGTCGACGGCGTGCTCGCCGCCGTGCTGGCCCGCCAGCACGTCCTGCTCCTCGGCCCGCCCGGCACCGCGAAGTCCATGCTGGCCCGCGAGGTGTGCCGCCGCCTCGGAGGCGAGGGGCGCGGATACTTCCAGTGGCTGCTCACCAAGTTCACGACGCCCGAGGAGATCTTCGGTCCGATCAGCCTCGCGGCCCTCGAGCAGGGACGGTACGAGCGCGTCACCGAGGGCAAGCTGCCCGAGGCGCACCTCGCGTTCCTCGACGAGGTGTTCAAGGCCAACTCCGCCATCCTCAACTCGCTGCTGACCATCCTCAACGAGCGGCAGCTCCACCAGGGCACCAGGGTCATCGACGTCCCGCTCCAGACCCTGGTCGCCGCGTCGAACGAGCTGCCCGAGGAGGACGAGCTCGCCGCGCTCTACGACCGGTTCCTGCTCCGGTTCACCGTGGGCTACATCGAGCAGGAGTTCCGCTTCGCCAGGCTGCTCAGGCTGCGGGTGCCCGACCCGGCCGCGGCCTGTGTCATGGACCGCGCGTCGCTCGGCGAGCTGCAAGCCCGCGCGGCCGCGATCACCGTTTCCGACGCCGTGCTGGCCGACGTGATCGAGCTGCGCCGGACGCTGAACACGGAGGGTGTGGTGGCGTCGGACCGCAGGTACCGCGACGCGCTCGGCCTGCTCCGAGCCGCCGCGTTGCTCGACGGCCGCGATGAGGTGACCCCGGCCGATCTCCGCTGGCTCGAGCACGTGCTCTGGGGTGATCCTGAGGAGCGGCCCAAGGTGGCCGCGGCCATCGGCACGGTCGCCACCGGATACCTGGACGAAGGCCGCAAGCTACTGGTCCAGGCCGAAGAGGTCCACGCGTACGCCCGGCGCGCCTGGCCCGACGCGGAGACCCGCGACCGCGCCGTGCTCGAGGCCCACACCAAGCTCCAGGAGATCAGCAAGCGGCTCGGCGCCATGCTCCGCGCCGCCGAGGAGCGGGACCGCGACACCTCGAGCCTCGAACGCATCGCCGCGCAGGTCGCCGCGCTCCAGCGAGCGCTGCTCGCGGAGTGAAGGAGGATGGACGTGGCTCGGTACGACGCCGTGAGCGTGAGCGTGAGCGTGAGCGTGAGCGTGAGCGTGAGCGAGGCCGTCTCGTCCGCGGCCTTCTCCCACGACCGCGGCGGGTTGAGGTACCGCCGCAGTATTTTCCACCAAATTTCGAGCGGCGGAGGGGCCTGCAGCCGCCACGAGCGACGCGGAAAAGCATCACTTCGATCAGTATCCGCTCACGCTCACGCTCACGCTCACGCTCACGCTCACGGGGGGCGTGGGCTGAGAAGTCCATGAGTCACCCCCTTCTCCACTGCGTCCTCAGTGACGGGTACGACCGCGAGGTGTTCGCGCAGGCGCTGAGGCGCGAGCCCGCGCTGCAGGCCGTCCTCGAGCGGGCCGCTCGGCTCCTGCCGCACGCCGAGCCGCTCATGTGCGACCTCTTCGCCGCGCTCTTCAAGCTGAACGTGGTGCTCCTGCCGCTCGACGAGGTCGCGGCGTCGGCGCTCGTCAACCGGCGGTTGCTCCAGGCGGTCGCGGCGAGCCCGGCGCTCGCGCGGCTCAGGGCCTCGACCCAGCTCGACGAGGTCCGTGCCGGTGAGGCGCTCGCCGTCCTCGCCGGGCACGTGCTGGTCGCGCTGACCCGCGAGCACCGGATGCTCGAGACCGAGCTCTTCCGCATCGCGGAGCTGGCGTACGAAGAAACGGCGCTCAACACGCGCGAACAGGAGCTGAACCACCTGCGCGACCTGCCGCCCGGCGCGTTCGACGACGAGGCTCGCGAACGGCTCGAGGACGGTCTGCGACGCGAGATCGCCGCCCTCTCGAGCCGGATCGAGCGCGGCCGCGAGGAGCAGTCGGAGCTCGCGGCGAGCCTGCCGGGCGACATCGACGGCGAGATCGACCGGCGGATCGCCGGTCTGGACGGACAGCTCGCCGAGATCGACGTCGGCCTGCGGAGCTTCGGCTTCGGGCCGGGCGGCGACGGCAGGGTGGAGGCGAGCCGCCGGCTCGAGCTCGGGCGACGGCTGCTCGAGAGCCGCAAGCTCCAGCTCCTCGCGCGGCTCCTCGGCGCCTTCCGGGACGTGGCGTTCGAGGCTCGGCGCAAGCGGATCTCCCGCGCGCCGCAGGAGCTGCACCAGGTCCGGATGGGCTCCGACCTCGGCCGGCTGCTCCCGTCGGAGCTCCTCGGCCTGAGCCGCGACCGCCGCGGGCTGCGCCTCGACTTCCTGCGCCGGCTCGTGGAGGAAGAGCTGCTCCAGTACGAGCTCGAGGGCGCGGCCGAGCGCGGCCCGATGGTGCTCTGCGTGGACGGCAGCGGGTCGATGAGCGGGTCGAAGGAGCTCTGGGCCAAGGCGGTCGCGCTGACCCTGATGGAGATCGCCCGTCGCCAGCAGCGCCGCGCGCTGGCCCTTGTGTTCTCCGACGGGTCCGAGCTCTTCGAGGTCGAGCTCCTGGGCGCGAAGCGCCGCGGTCACGGGCGCGCTCCGGTGCTCGACGAGCAAGTGCTGCGTTTCGCCGAGCACTTCCCCGGCGGCGGCACGAGCTTCGAGGAGCCGCTGCGGCGCGCGCTGGACGCCGTTGCCCCGGGCGAGCGCTATCGGCGGGGCGACGTCGTCTTCATCACCGACGGCGAGGCCCCGGTGTCGCACGAGCTGGTCGATGAGGTCCGGCGGCGCCGGAGGAAGCACCGGTTCCGGATCCGCGGCATCCTCGTGGACGTCCGGCAGGCCCGCGCCGACACGCTCGAACGGTTCTGCGACGACGTCCGCCGTGTCACCGACCTGACCGCCGACTCGCTGTCGGACCTCTTCGCCGCGGTGTGAGTGGCGCATGAAACCCGTGTCGCTCGGCCATTTTTCCCCCGAAGATGGGCTATCGTTGAAACGCCGGAGGACACGACTCGCAGGACAGCATTCACTCCGCGGCGATTTCGATCACGATGTCTCCCTCGTAGCTGGTCGCCCAGCTCATAAAGATCGAGAACACGACGCTCTCGTCGCCCCTGTTTCCTACCCGGACGGAGCCCTCACCGAAGCCGAGACACTCCAGCTCGTCGCAGTCCCCGCGCAGCACGCCGACCGTCGGCGGGGGCGAGAGGTCCGGACCCGAGGCCACGACTGACACAGGTATTCCCGGCGGGACCTCGACCTGGACCCACGCGTCGCGATCCAGCCTGATCCCACAGGCCGCAACTTCTGGGCCAGTACTCCGGAAGTATGGCGTGTGGACAGTCCACTCGAACCCATCGACGAGCGAGGGAACATGGATCGCAACCTCGCACGTATCACCCTCGACCGGAGTCCGGTAGATGCGACCCACCGTTGGGTCGTGGCGATCACCAAGGCCCTCCAGAACGATGAATACCGTATCATCCCGGCCGGATGTATTGACCCAGCACATGCTTCCATCGTCGCCGGGCCGCGATTCTTCACACCAATCCGAAGGGCAGCTGTCGAGCACATGGACGAAGGTGTCCGTGTACCCTGCGTCGAGCTCGACGCAGACTGTGTCTCCCCGAAGGACATCGACCCTGAACATCACGTCGCTCCCGGATGATCCCAGACACATCTCAGCGCATTCCGGTGTGAAGTCGTCCTCCTCCTCGAGCCAGTCGATCGAGAACTCCAGGAGAGGGTCGAGCACGCGGATCGCCGTGTCGCAGTTCGAGATGCACGGGAAACACCCCCCGTCCACGCATTCCTGGTCGAGCCCACAGCACACGAACTCGCAGTCCTCGAGCTCGTACGATGTGATGCAGGCCCAGGTCGCGCCGTCGCACACGGGATCGCAGACACATCCCGCATACTCGTCGCAGACCTCCCCCTCAGTGCAACACTCGACATCGTCGCTTGACCATGGGTCATGGGATAGGCACGCCACCTGGCCCGGTTCGCACCACGAGTCGGAATCGAGCCCACATTGCCCATCCATGCACACGAAGGGCTCGGTGCAGCACTCGTACTGACAGGACGCCCCGTCACTGACGCAGGGGGTGACCTGTTCGTCGTCCCACCAATCGTACTCGTCGTCACCACAATCGGGGATGCAGTTGCACGCATACTGATGGCTGGGCCACTCCTGGGAACATGAGAGCCCTCCCGTGCAGCCCAGGTCGTGCCAGCACGGTTCGCCGAGCCTCGAGACTCGACAGTCGGTACGGTCCGCACAGACAAGCACATCACTGGAGTCGGTCAAGCAACACGTCATCGGCTCCCAGCAGATCTCGGAGATGTACTGCTCGGCCGAGTTACATGGTTCGCCTTCCTCAAGCAGCCGCACCTTGCTGGAGCTCCCGCACCGATACGTGCACACCGAGAGCAGGACCAGCGCCAGACCACTGCCTCTCCAAGGAATGGTCGATGCCCTGTTCGCGGCGTCCTTGGTTACGCCACGCCCGGTGCTCCGGACGGTGTCGGGCTGGAGTCTTTCAGTCATCGGACTCCGCCGAATCGCGGTCGCGTCGCATTCGCTCTCTCCGGGTGAGGCGACTTAGCCTCAGGTTGCGTGTCTGCCCATCGGTCGGTGTCGCGGTGCGGTCGCGTCGATAGCGCTCTGCCGTGGAGAGGTGGTTGAGCCTGAGGTTGATGCCCACTATGGGGGCGTACCTCACCGGGTCGAAGTTCAGCATCTGATAGATACCCACCGACAGGTGGGCCCAGCGCGCGAGGTGCAGCTCCCAGCCGAGGTAGAGATAGGGGTAGAACTCGTAGTCGATCTCGGGCTGGATGTCTTTGGACGAGGTGTGTGTCTCGAGGCTCACCTCGACGTTCGTCGGGTGCGGCCTGCCGCCCAGGGCGATGGTCAGGTGGCTCCACCCGAGGTCCACGCCGAACCCGAGCCAGATCCTCGCGAGCAGTGTCGTTGTGGCCGTTTGGAACTCGCCAGACTCCTGGGTCGCATCCGGGTCGGAGTCGCAGGTCATGAAGGCAACTCGGGACGGGATGCTGTAGACGAGGAGTTCGCACCCGAGATCGAGAACGAAGCGCTCGCTGATCGGGATGTGGAAGCTCATGTGGAGCCCAGCTCCGCCCGTGCTGTCGTCGGGCTGGGAGAGCGAACTCGGCGAGATTGGGATCGCTCCGGCCGCGAGACCTGTCTCCCAGACGAACCCCAGGCTCACGGAGCGATGCGGCGACAGCAGGAGGGTGCCCTGGAGCTGGGTCCTCGGAACGTACAGGCCGATGTTCGCCTGCTCGACGCGTTCGGGCGGCGAGGCCCAGATCACGGTGTCGTCGGCCACGCTGCCCTCGATGATGCCAGTGGCCAGCGCGGCCGGGCGTTGCGAAGGCGCGGGGATCGGGACCAGTGCGGAGCGCCGGATGCAGTAGGTCGTGGACACGCATCCCGACGTGAAAGCCCCGTACAGGAGCACGACGAGGGCCGTGGACACGCGTGGTGCGGCGCCAGGCATCGAACCTCGCTCAAGTGTGGACATCTGCTGAGCAAGATTCATTCCGTGGCCTTTCGTGGGAGTGGTCACCTGTTGATCAGGGCCTCCATCCGGTCAATATGGCGTCGCGAGCTGCGTTCGTGAGCGAACAACGCGGCGTGAGCGGCTCATGTGCTGCACCAATTGCCGCGACGCTGCTGTGCAACCTTTTCATGGTCATGACAGGTATGTCAGGGGACGCGACGCCAGCCAGGAGCCCGTCCGAGGACACGAACACAGCGACACCTCGGAGAAAATCGAGCCACAAGTGTGCGTTGTGGTAGGATGGTCGTGCCATGCTGACCGGAATCGAGATCGAGAACTTCAGGGGCATCAGGAAGGGCAAGGTCGACGGCTTCGGCGCCGTGAACGTCGTGGTCGGCCCGAACGGGAGCGGGAAGTCGTCGCTGCTCGAGGCGATCTTCCTCGGAGCCGCCGAGAGTAATCAGGCGATGATCGGTGGCGAGAGTGTCAGGAGCGTACTCACCGAGAGGCATAACGAACGAAACTTTCCGTCAGTTGACATGCATTATGGAAAAGACGGAGAGAGGGTCATCGAAGTGATATATGACTTCGAAGGAAACACGGCCCCTCTTTCTGTCACCAAGAGCGACATCGGTTGGAAACCGAACGGAATACAGGACGGCTTGCGCAGATGGTTCGCCGCTTCGAAGTTCCTCGATATCCGACTCTTGCTCGATACGGCGGTCGAGCAGGCACTGTGGGACGCGGTCCTGGCAATCCGCGCAGATCGAGATATCGTCAAGACGCTGAACGAAGTTTATAAGCTCTCAATCGAAGGATTATCATATTCAAAACACTCCGATGTATTGAAGGTACTGTTTTCAAATCGCAATTATTCACTCAATGTCGATGATCTCGGCGCGGGAATGAGGATCGCATTACGCGTGCTCATGCTCGCGATGCTCATGAATGACGGGGCCTTGATCATCGAGGAGCTCGACGCCTACCAGCATGTGGACTCGATGCCAGAGTTCACTCGTGCTCTGGTGGCCATGGCGAGGGAGAATTCGACGCAACTCTTCCTGGCAACGCACAGCGAAGAGACGATCGGGGGCTTCGTCGAGGCTGCAAAGGACGAAGGGGTTGGTTTCAGACTCATCCAGACGAGCCTGTCCGCGGACGGGGTGCTCGAGACCGCCTCGTTCGATGCGATTCAGACCTCCGACCTCCACGACGCGGGGGTCGACGTGAGGCAGGGTGGTTGATGTCTGTCGTGGTCATGGCCGAGGGGGACGTGGACCGTGCGGTCGTGCAAGCGATCGCCCCTGGAATGAAGGTCCTGATTCCAAAGGATCAGGCGACAGGGCGGGAGGCGGCGACAAGGCGAGCCGCCCTGACGGCCAAGCAGGTCGACTCACGTGAAATACTCCTGATGCTCGACTGGAACACCCACACCGAGGATCAGCTCGTCGCCGAGGTCACCAGAGTGCTGGAGAAGAACTGGGAGCGCCGCGGCCTCGAACCGACCGACAGGCGCTGGACTTACGACGATCTCCGATCCATGCGCCTCGTGCTGGCAGGGACCCCGGCAGATCAGCGACTGAAGGCATGGGGCGTCGATCGGTTCATGGCCGATGACTACCTGCTGGCGCTCTGCCTTCGAGACGATTCCCTGTCGGCCTTCTGCGACGGGGAGCGACACCTGACATGGATACCGCAGGATGCCGCATCGCTCGAAGCTCTGCTCGTCGAGTTGGCTGAGGTCTTCGGGAAGCGTGGGACGGTGCTGTCGTCGTCAAAGCGTTACATTCACCTGATCAGAGCTGCGATCGGGTTCGAGGCATCGCGGGCGACCTTCGCCGAGGTTCTTATCAAACGGGCTCCCGAAACGGCTCGGTCCGAGGTGCTCGGCGACCTCCGGCGGCAGCTCACCGGCTCGTGAAATGAGAGCCCTTGTCCTGAACCGAGTCCACGACCTGCGAGAGACGCGCGAGCCGCTCGAGATGGTCGAGCTGCCCGACCCCTCGCCCGGCGAGGGCGAGGTGCTGATCGAGGTCTCTGCCTGCGGCGTCTGCCACACCGAGCTCGACGAGATCGAGGGCCGGACGCCGCCGCCCGCGTTCCCGATGGTGCTCGGGCACCAGGTCGTGGGCCGCGTGGTCGGCCGCGGGGCGGGAGCTTCACGCCACACCCGGGGCGACCGCGTGGGGGTCGGGTGGATCGCCTCGGCGTGCGGCTCGTGCCCGCATTGCCTGCGGGGCGACGAGAACCTCTGCCCGGAGTTCCGCGCCACGGGCCGCGACCGCTTCGGCGGGTACGCCGAGCTCATGACCGTTCCCGAGCGGTTCGCCTACCCGATCCCCGCGGCCATCTCCGACGTGGCGGCGGCGCCGCTCCTCTGCGCGGGCGCCATCGGCTACCGCTCGCTGCGCCTCGCGGGGATCGAGGACGGGCAGCGGCTCGGGCTCACGGGGTTCGGCGCCTCGGCCCACCTCGTGCTCAAGATGGCGCGGCACAGGCTGCCGCGGACCGATGTATACGTCTTCGCCCGGAGCCCGCGGGAGCGGGAGTTCGCGCTCGAGCTCGGCGCGGCCTGGGCCGGCGACACCGGAGACGAGGCGCCCGAGCGGCTGCACGCCGTCATCGACACCACACCCGTGTGGAGGCCAGTGGTCGAGGCGATGCGACGACTCGAGCCCGGGGGCCGGCTCGTGATCAACGCCATCCGAAAGGAGGACATAGACAGGGAGTGCCTTCTGGAGCTCGACTACCCGCGACACCTCTGGATGGAAAAGGAGATCAAGAGCGTGGCCAACGTCACGTCGCGCGATATCGTTGAGCTCCTCGATCTCGCCGCGCGGATCGGGATCGAGCCCGAGGTGCAGACCTACGCCCTCGACCAGGCCAACACGGCCATCCTCGAGCTCAAGGAACGCAGGGTCCGCGGGGCGAAGGTCCTGGTGGTCCGCTGATCAGATCTCCAAGTCCAGCAGCGACGCTTCCATCTCGTCGGCGGTCTGGAGCACGGCCACGTTGGCGGCGAAGGCGTGCTGGGCCTCGATCTGGTTCACCCGCTCCTGGATCAGGTCGGTGTTGGACAAGGTCTCGAGCTCGCCCGACTCGTTCACCACGACCGGAGCGGGATCGCCGGTCGGAGCGATCCGGGATGTCACGCCGCCGTCCCGCACGGTCTCGGGCTCCACGCGCTGGGCCTCGAACCCGTCCGTGTTCACGTTCGCCACGTTGTTTGCCGAGACGGCCAGCCGCCGCTCCTGGAGCGTGAGGCCGCTCACGGCGATTGCTCGTGCCGCGTCGATGCTCATCATGAAGATTCGTCGGCCGCACGAAAGGAAACTTAAATGGCGGGCGCTCGACGTGCCTCAATTCCGGTAGAACACGAGGCCGTAGTTGAGGGTCACGCCGTACTCGAGGTCGTCGTCTGCCGCGAGGCTCTCCTGGAAGAACGTCCGCAGGTCGAGAGTCAGCCCGACCCGTCGGCGGAACGAGCTCTCCACCCCGAGGCCGATGTGCGCGCCGCCGAAGTACGCCGTCGGATCGCCGCTCATCTGCTCGACGACCGTCAGGTTCGCGCCCCAGATGAAGTACGGCTGGAACTGTCCACGCAGCCGCAGGAAGAGCAGGCCGTTGAGCGACATCGGGACCAGGAGGGCGTCGTCGCTCCCTCCGTTCAGGCCGAAGTCCAGCTCGACCGAGAGGTAGGGGACGAACGAATATCGGACCACGCCGCTCAGCCCGTACAGGGACAGCTCGTTCTCCGCCGCGTAGCCGCCTGTCACCGTCAGGCCGTAACCGAACCCTGGCTGGCGCCCCTCCCGCGTTCGCTCGCGTCCTGGAAGACGCCGCTCGGGCTCGCGGAGCTCGAGGCGGACCGGGGGCGCGACGGCGCTCGCGAGGCTCTGCACCGTCCCTGTGCACGAAACGACCGTCGAGGCCACGAGCGCGGCCGAGATGACGAGGAAACGCATCACGTGGTCTCCAAACGACGACCCGGTGTGGTGTATTCCCCGGATCATCGCG
>Ga0233425_10004817_pt1 | contig 22093 bp, 17 predicted proteins | sample Watercolumn_Towu_2_FD_181712 | JGI IMG/M metagenome (GOLD analysis project Ga0233425, IMG submission 181712) | Freshwater microbial communities from Lake Towuti, South Sulawesi, Indonesia - Watercolumn_Towuti2014_140_MG | ecosystem: Environmental > Aquatic > Freshwater > Lake | place...
TTTCTTCAACTGCAAATAGGAGCTGTAGTCCACGACGGGTTGGCGTGCGCTCATGGGCACAACTTACCCATGAGCCCGTACGGCCCGCCAGTGCACGGCGGGGCGGAAAGCTGACGTTAGTTGAGCGCAGGAGTTGCCAGCACGGCGTTCAAGACCAAGCGGAAGGTGCTCCAGGTTTGGGTGCGGAAGATGGGCGAGAAGGCAAGGAGCGCCACGCGACCTTCACCGTGGCGCAGCATCAAGGCCGCGTCCTTGCCGAGCAAGAGTTCACCGCCCTCGGCCCAGCCCGCAGCAACGAGGTCTAGGGTCGCGTAGCGCAAACGGCCTTCCACGTTGACGTCCTTGGCTTCAGTCAATGTCATGGCGCCGTTGTTGTCGAAGAACAGAGGCAGGCGCGGGGGCAATCCGAACGTGAGCGGTTGCGTCCCGTCGCTCTCGCTCCACAGCAGCGAACCCGGGATGTTGAAGCGGGTGGTGGATGGAGGATTCTCGCCCTCGGCGCCGAAGTTGCGCGTTTGGCGCGGGAGTTTCACGAACTCAACAGGGAGTCGGAGCTTCTCGGCCGCCCAGCGTGCTGAACCGCCCCAGGCCAGCAGTGTTCCGCCGCCGCGTACGAACTCGTCTAGCGCAGCGACTCCGGCGACTCCAAAGCCGCCGTGGGTCATGGGGGTGTCGCCCTGCGCTACTGCGCGTTGCAAGACGTCCGCGCTCACGTCCGCGAGCACGAGGACATCCACGCGGTCGCGCAAGCCGCCGCGCTCAAGATCGACGTTGTGCAGCTTGGTGTAGGTGAGGCCCTGCATGTCGCAAAAAAACCGCGTCCAGCCTTCATCCATGTTGGCCGACCATGATTGCCAAACGCCAACACGGCCGCCGCGGAGGGGCTGCGCAGCGAGTGCTGCCGGCGCAGGGAACGTTGCAACCTCTTGGGGGATGTCCACCGTGCTTGGCACGAGCAACGCTCCGCTAGGCAAGCCCGCCGTGGGCTCGGTCACGCGCGACACGGGGACACCTCGCGCGAGCAAGTTGAGCGCTGCAACAAGAGCCCCTTCATCGCGGGGATCGAGCAACACTTGCGGACCTGCGCTGCGTTGTGGCGCCGGCAATGGGATCCGTTGGGCTAGCTGTCCTAGGGGCGCTGCTGCGAGCTGTCCGAGATGGAGCGGCCGCTCCTCGAGGCGGAGAACTTCTAGATCCATCAGCAGCGGCAGGTTGTGAGCGGTTGCGTCGTAGGGCGGGCGCAACGCCCCGTTGGGCAGGCGAATCTCCGGATAGGGCGTGCGTTCGAAGAGCGCTGCGGCGAACGGGAAGCACGGTTGACCGTTGAGGACTAGCAGCGTGCCCGCGGGCAAGGTCCTGTCGTTCACGCGCAGTGGCTCTTGCGTCTGTATCACTTCCACGGCGCCCAAGCGCAGCACATCGAGGAGTTTCGTCAGCGCGGCCCTGCGCGGGCCGTCCACCGGAATGGCGTAGCCCGCGGGTCCGCTCTTCGCTGCGCAGGCGTCACGATGAACCGCAAGAAACCGCGTCAGCCACTGCTCACGTTCTTCTGCAGCGTGCAGAACCACGGCCTCCGCAGCGTTGTGGCAGTAGCGCACGATGTCATCCAAACCCCAGCGCCCACCCTTCCAGGGCAACTCGTGGTCCTTGCCCGCAGTGCCCGCATCGCCGCGCGGAGCTAAGGCGTTGAGCAGCGGATCAGCGCCGTCCGCCGAGGCGACTTCTGTCAAGACGCGCACGCCTCCGTGATAGTGCATGTAGGCGCGAGCCGGTGACCACGCATCGAACTGCCGGCGACTCCACACTCCAGGGAGCCCGCGCTTCGTCATTTGCGCGCGCAGGAATGCGCCGATTTCCTCGAGCCCCTGCACGAGTTGAGGGGGCACATGAGGCTCATAGGGATCCATGTACGGCGGGCAGAACATGCGCGCGCCCGTGCTGCCCATTTGATGCTGATCCACAATGATCTGCGGGCGCCAACGCAGATGCATGTACTCGACCGTGCTGCGTGACTCGACTTGCGTGAACATGAACCAATCACGGTTGTTGTCGTGGCCAACGTACTTGTGGTAGAGCACCGGCAAGGGCTCGCCGCGGCGCTTTCGATCGTGCGCCAGATCGTTCCACCAGCGCACCACGGCTTCATAGCCGTCGGGGTTGTGGCATGGATTGAGCAGCACTACGACGGAATCGAGTGCGCGCGCGAGAGGCGAATCAGTTGCTGTGGCGAGGTTGTAGGCGAGTTGCATGCCCGCCTGCGCGGGCCCAAGTTCATTGGAGTGAATGGACTCGTTCACCAGCACAATGGTCTTCGCGCGTGCGAGGATGCGCGCGGCGTCTTCGGCAGAGAGGTTTTGCGGGTGTGCGAGAGCGAGATTGTCCTTGCGAATCTCTTCAATGCGCGCGAGGTTTTTCTGCGCAGAGATCACGGCCAACATGAGCCGTCGCCCCTCGGTGGTCGGCCCTGCATCCACCAAGCTCACCCGATCGCTAGCTCGGTCTAGCGCGCGAAAGTAGGCCGTGATGGCGCGATAGTCCGCCAGCCGTCCGTCGGTTCCCGGCTTGAACCCGATGACCGATTCTGGGGTTGGAATCTGCGCCGCCAAGCACGCAGCAACGCCAAGGATGAGCGCAAACAACCGCAGACAACGCATGGCCGCCAAGCTTACAGCCGCGACCTTTGTACTGGCCTATTCGGATTTCTTGCGCGAATTCCGAGCTTCCACCATGTCGGCCCAAATGCGTCCTTGTTGGCGCGCATCGTCCAAGGGGTCATGGGTGTGGGCGAACTCATTCGGATAGTGCTTCAAGTAGCGCTGCTTGCCTGTGCCGAGGAAATCGACGCCATGGCTGCCCATGAAATACGAGCGCACGTCGAGCCCCGAGAACCCGAACGGCGGCATGCTGGCCATCAAGCGCCACCAGTACCAATAGAGCCACATGAAGTCGAAGGTGACCGGCGAGCCCACGAGCACGGGACGATCTTCGCCGCACTCTGCTGCCAACCACGCTTGCAATTCCTCCATGGCTGCGCGCGGCTCCTTGCCGTGGGTTTCAAACCATCCGCGCACGCGAGCCACGTTGGCACTCACCGTGTCTTCTGCAGTCCACAGGTTCTCTGGCAGCCCCTGCGCCACGACCTGCATCGCAGCCGGATCATCGGCTTCGGAAACGCCGGGAATGACGAGTGGCTTCAGAACAAGGCGCAGGCCGCGTTGCACATCGCCGGTTTGGCAAAGGCCGAGGGAGCACATCCACCACGGGCCTGGGATGGGGCCGCTAGCTTCGACATCGAGAGAGAAGGTGATGACGCGCTTGGCCACGGGCGCACTATGGCAGGAGCGCCGAGATTGCTCAATGCTGGCCGCGAGTTGTGACGGTGCGCAGGGCGCGCTGCAACGCGGGGGCGACTCGTGCGTGCAAGTTGGCGTTGGCATAGCCCACCCAACTCACAGCGCTGATGAGGTCGAGGGGCGCGTCGAGTGGCGCATCATGCCCATCGGTGATGACCACGCCCAAGCGTTGCGCGATGGGCAGCGCGAGCAGGTCGTAGGGATGCGCCGAACGCACTGCGATTCCGAGCGCTGCCGCTGCGAGGGGGCGCAAGTCGGCCACCATGCGGTCGCGGCCCGTCATGAGCGCGTGCATCTGCCCCGCATTGCTGATGTATTGATCCTCAAATGCGTCCTGCTGCGCCGTGGGATCGCAGGGATGCACTTCGGAAAGCAACTCGTCGTGCACGCGTCCGAGCCATTCCGCAGCGCCCGCAAAAAACCGCACCACGCTGGCAAACCCGTGTCGCAATTCCGTCGCTGAGGACGGCCGCGGCAAGAACGGAGTGGAGATTCCCGTTTGCAAATCATCGGTGCAAGCAAGCACAGGCCCCTGCGGCGATACGCCGAGCACATCCGAGAGGTGAGTGCGCGAATGCGGCAGTTCCACCATCACCGCATGAGTGATGGTGGCGAGGCGTCCGTCGGCGAGGGGGGCTAGCGCCGCGATAAACCACGCCGAGCGCTTGTCGTGCATGAGGCCGCGGGTTCCGTCCACGGGATCAATGATGAGCAATCGTGTGGCTGCGCCGTCGCCGATGGTGACGCCCTGTGGATCCAGTCCTTCGCTGAGTACGCGCAAGGGCAGCAGGCCAGCGCATTCCTGAGCGATGGCTGCAAGCAGGCCTTCTTCGGTGAAGTGATCGATGGCGTACTGCTGGTCGCTGACGGCGCTTCCGGCCACGGCACTCCAGTCGAAAGTTGCTCGTCGGCCGCTCACGACGCGTTCACGGGCTTTGCGTCCGAGAGCGCACAAGGCTGCGAGATCCGGATCCACGCTCATGCGCCGAGGTCCAAAGCGCCGGTGGAATCAGCGAAGGAACCTGCGCGCACGCCGAGTTTCTGCAACATCGCGAGATGCAGATTGGCGAGGGGCGTGGGCTTGAGGATGCGCTGCTGCCCTGTGCGCACTCCGAGGGCAGATCCACCTGCGAGCAGTATGGGCAGATCGTCATGATTGTGGCGATCACCATCGCTGATGCCACATCCTGCAAGCACCAAAGTGCGTTGTAGTAACGACTCGCCTGCATTGCGCTCTGCTTCGAGTGCGTCGAGGAAACCAGCGAGTCGTTCCATGTGCCAGCGATTGATGCGCGCAATGGCGGCCAACTTTTCCGCGTTGCCTCCGTGGTGCGATGTGTCGTGGTGGCCGTCGCGCCACTCCACTTCGGGGTAGGGGCGATTGCTGCCTGCGTTGCCAGCCATGAACGTGACGAGGCGCGTCTGGTCGCCCGCGAGGGCGCGCGCCGTGAGCAGGTACATGAGATCCACGCGCTCGGTGTAGGAACCAGGGCCGCGCAAGACCAAGCCCGGGTCGGGCACTGAGTCGCGCGTCTTCGCATCCGCTGCAATACGCCGCTCCAGTGCGCGCAGGGCATCTAGCCAACGCTCCAAGGTGCGTCGATCTTCTGTGGCTAGTTTTCGTTGCAGCGAACGGGCGTCATCCAACAGCCAATCGAGAATGCTGCGTCGTTGCGCGGCCTCGAGTTGGCGCGCGCGCACGTCCTTGGCCGCGTCCGCAGCGCCGAATAGGCGCTCAAACAATCGGCGCGGAGATGTTTCCTTGCCAGCAGGTGTGTCCGGATCAGTCCACGAAATGCTGTGCGAATAGGCGCAGGAGTAACCGCTGTCGCAGCCACCGGCGAGGCGACCTTGTTCGGTGCCCACCTGCAGCGATGGCAACGTGGTCTGTTCTCCTACAGCCTTGGCCGCAACTTGATCCACACTCACTCCGCAGTGGATGTCCGGCCCGTCGGTCTTCTTGGCGCGCGCACTCGTGAGGAACGTCGCAGCGGCCCGCGCGTGATCGCCCGCACCGTCTGGCCCTGGCTTGCCCGCTTCAATGGCGAACCCATCGAAGACCAGCAAGTTCTTCTTGTGTGCGGCCAGCGGCTCTAAGGTCGGTGAAATCAATCTGCCCTTCGTTGGCCGCCACGACTTCATGTCCATGCCGTTAGGCAAGAAGATCCAAACGGCGCGGGGTGCAGGCACGAGCGATTCCGCTGCCGACTCTCCTTGGAGGCTGTGGAGCAGCGGCAGCGCCACGATGCACCCTGCACTGCGCAGGAAAGCGCGCCTTGGTGCGTTGAATTGTTCGTGGCTCTGAGGCATGAGTCTCATTACAACATGCCGAGCCTTCAGAAGGCGCGGCCGTTCCTAGCGCCCACCGCGGCGAAAGATGGGACTTGTCACCACGGCGAGCATCAGCTCATTGAGCTTGGGGTCCGCAGGCAATGCGTCCAGCGTGGCATCGAGAAAGGCCTCGTCTTCGGCGACGAATCCACGCCCAATGGCCGTGGTGAATAGCGCGCGCAAGATGCTCCGGGCCACGGTGCGTTCTTGCCCCACGATGCGCCTGATTCCAGCGAGGCCGTTCACCGCTCGTCCATCCGGCAATGAACCCGCTGTATCCACCTCATGGGGGCCGTCTTTGGTGCGCCAAGCTCCGATGGCATCAAAGTGTTCGAGGGCGAAGCCTAGTGGGTCTAGCCGCTGATGACACGACGCGCACAGCGGATCACGCCGATGCTGTTGAAGGCGTTCGCGGATGGGCAGGCTCGCGAGAATCTCGGGCCTTTCATCCAGCACACCGACATTCGCAGGGGGAGGAGGCGGCGGTGCATCGAGGAGGTGATCGAGAATCCACTTGCCGCGTTTGACTGGCGAAGTGCGACCTGGATTGGAGGTCACGGTGAGCATCGCTGCCATGCCTAGGAGGCCGCCGCGTTCTGGCAGCGCGGTCGCTGTGAAGGGCTCTTCGGGTGCAGAAACGCCATAGTGCTGCGCCAGCGCGGCATCAACGCAAGACCAATTGGCATTCACTAGTTCACTCACGGGCAACTCGCGCTTCCGCACGGCCTCGAAAAACACCACGGGTTCTTCAGCCATGCTGCGCTGCAGTTCTGGAGTGAAGGCGGCAAATCGCGTTTGGTCGGGTGCGGCCGCGGCCAAGTTCGCAAGTTCAAGCCAACGCGGCACGAAGGATGCGGAAAAGGCTCTAGCGCGCACATCCGCCAACATGCGCGTGGCGTGTTGGCGTAAGCCCTCGGTGGTCTCTAGTTCGCCGCGCTCCGCGGCTTCCAGCAAAGGGATGTCTGCCACGCTGTTCCAGAGCAGGAAGGACAGCCGCCGTGCGAGATCGGCGCCCGCGAGTTGCGTGGGTTCCTGGCGACGCCAGAAGCGTGGACTTGCGATGGCCGCGGCCAGACTCGTTCGCAGCGCCACGGGCATGGAGTCCCCAGCTGCGATTCGTGTTGTCGCGAGTTTCACCAGAGTGCTGAGTGCCGCCGCGTCCTTGCGACCCCAGATTTCATGGAGGACTGGGGTCAGCATGGCCCTCACGCGCACATCTGCGGACTTGGTTGCGCCAGGGTCGCGGGCAAGAAAACGCTGAGAGGGCTCATGGCCTGCGTCGAGAACGGGCCCGATCACTGACGCGCTCTCCACGTGCAGATTGCGATCTTCGCCCGGACGATTGCCGGATGGAGCAATGTAGAAGTCGTTCGTGAAGGCGATGCTGAGCGTGTGCTCGCCGGCCGCGAGCACGGATTCGCACTCGTAGTTTGCAGGCCGCCCGCGCGGAACTGAAACCGCGTGTTGAGCGAGCAGTTTTCCATCCACGCGCACTTCCATCTGCGCCGCGTCGCGTCCTGCTTGCTGCGCTGCGGCCCGCACGCGGATGGTGTGTCGGCCGGGCGCATGGGTTAGGAACGCTTGCGTCAGCGTTGCGTTCATGAACAACACCACGGTGGTGCCTTCGGAGCCGCGCTCGCGATCGCAGTGCATTTCATCTGCGATGAAGTGTCGAGCCGGAACGTCGCCTTCGAGGCCTGGGGGCAGCACTAGCTGCGCGGCATGTCCCGCAGCCGCGATGAGTTGTTCCGTGACTTGAGGTCCGAAGGTGCGCAGGTTGGCTACGTTGTCGAAGCCGTGGGCGAGTTCATCTTCAGGCAGCACATCCTCTGGCAAGTCAATGCCGAAGACGGCGCGCAAAGCTTGCTGTGTTTCTGCCCTCGACAAGCGGCGGGGAGCGGAGCCTCGGGTCAGTTCCACTCCACGTAGCAGAGGCTCGAGAATGGCGAGACCTTGAGAGCGAATGGGTTTGGCATCCACGCCCTCTTCGCGCGGAGGCATGTGACCATCCTTCAACTGTCGCCACATGCGCCCGAGAACTGCCGGCGCATTCGCGCGCGCACTGCCCACGAGATCTAGCGCGGCCTCGGGTTCCTTTGGCCCATGACAATCAGCGCAGTGCTTGGTGATGTATGCGGCAAGTTCATCGTTGGGTTGATTCTGCGGTGCTGTGCTCGCAGCCATGCCGAGCAGGGCGATGAGCGCACAGCTCGCAAACCAAAGCCTCATGCCGCGGCCCGGCGTGCTTTCAGGAGCAGCAGCGCTGTGGCTGCGATGGCTATGAGTGCGACGCTGACGGTGAGGACTGTGGTGGGCACTGTGGGCGGCTTGGTGCCGGAGACGAGAGCATGTCCCGCCATGGCCACCGCTGCGAGACCTTCGCCCGCCACGAGGCCAGAGGCGGCGAGCACGCCGGGGCCTGCGCCATCAGACTTCTCAGCGTTGCCGCGCAAACAGCCGCCGAGGAACACAGCGCTCATGGTGGCGAGCGGCAGGTATAGCCCGAGGGCGAACGGCAGCGCCGGCAAGCCAGCGAGGATGCCCGCGCCGCCAAGAGCGGCCCCCGAGAGCACCATGTCCCAAGGCAGTGAAGCTCCGAGCACGGCATCAATCACGGTTTTCATCAGCCGCGCTTGTGGGGCTGCGAGCCCGTCGGGGCCAAAGCCCTCTGGCCCGTTGCCGAGCGCGACGACGACCGCCGCGATCGCGAAGCAGGCGACGGCCGCTGCGATGAGTTGGCCAAATTGCTGCAACGCAGGGGTGGCTCCAAGGAGTTGTCCGGTCTTCAGGTCCTGAGAGATGTCTCCAGCTTTTGAGGCCGCGATGCACACCACGGTGCCTACCGTGAGCACGGTGGCCTTGTTCGCTTCGCCGAAGAGCATGAATAGCGCGGCGGTTCCCGCGAGAGTGATGAGCGCCATGGCGCTGGTGGGATTGGAGCTCACACCAATCACCCCTACGAGTCGACTCGAAACAGGCACGAAGAGCAGCGCGAAGAGAAGCACACCTCCCGCAGCGATGCCGCGGCCGCGCGGAAACCCACAATGAAACCTACGGCCATCAGCGCGGGCGCAACTTTCAGCGCAAGTACGGCGTTGGGCAGGCCCGGCACACTTCACGCGAGTTTCTCTGGCGCGAGTTCAAGGAAGCTCGCGGCGACTTTGATCAAGGCGCCGAGCAAGAGCCCCATCACGATCCAGCGCGCTCCACCTGCACCGCCGATCGAAGTGCGAATGACTTCTGCGCATGCACGACCTTCGGGGTACGGCAGCGTGCCCGCCGACTGCACCAGCAACAACCGTCGCAGTGGGATCATGGCCATGATGCCCAGGACTGCGCCAGAGAATGCGAGAGCTGCGACTTGCGTGGTCGTCGGCACGAGGCCCCACATGAACAGTGCGGGGATGGTGAAGATGGTTCCGGAGGCCAATGACGAACTGGCGCTGCCCACGGTCTGGGCCATGTTGGCTTCCAGCGCGGTGCCACTGCGCATCATGCGAAACACCATCACCGAAAGCACGGCAATGGGGATGGACGTGCTGACCGTCAGCCCGGCTTTCAAACCGAGATACGCGTTCGCGACGCCGAACATGACGCCGAACACTAAGCCCGAAAGCACCGCCTTGAACGTGAACTCGGGGACTCTCGTTGGCGTTTCCTGCATGGCGGCAGTCTAGGGTGCGAGGCCGCGGGCGCGGAAGTCCATGACCGCGCGCTGAAAACTCTGCGCTAGGGGAGTGTGAGCATGCCCGAGTTCGGCCACGGCCTTGTCATCTAGCACGGCCAGATTGCCGGGGATGGGGCGTCGCGGCGCAAGCAGGCGCGCTAGCACGCCCTGCTTCGGATGCGCAGGGCGCGGAATGTTCGCGGCCGCGCAAACGAGATCGAGGAACGCAGCTTCGTCGAGGTTCTTGCCGCCGAGGAGATAGCGCTCGCGCGATCGTCCGCGTTCGAGCGCTGTCACGATGCTCTCGGCTACGTCATCCACATCCCCGTGGTTGACCGGACCTTCATGCACCCGCGGCCGTCGTCCATTCAACACGTCGAGGATGCGGCGGCCTGTGACCGAGGGCATGGTGTCGCCAGCGCCCACTAAGGCGGTGGGATTCACCACCACGACATCGAGGTCAGTTGCTGCGAGGGCTAGTCGTTCTGCGACGAGCTTGGTGCGTGCGTAATGACTCGTCAGTGGCCCGGGCTGAATCACATCCGCTTCCGTTGCGGGTTTTCGATCCGCGCGTGGCGCACAGGTGCCCATGGTGCTGACATGCACGAAGCGCCGGAGACCTTGTGCACGAGCCGCGGTCAACATCGCGCGCGTGCCCTCCACATTCACGGATTCCATGCGTGCGCGATCGTCGAGGTGCAGGCCGTGGAAGGCCGCCGCGTGAATGCAAGCGTCGCAGCCTGCCAACGCATCTGATGGAACAGAGGGCAAATCGAGAACGCGCGTCTCGACTCCCACGAGTTCACGGCGCGTTCTCACGAAGGCTCGCACTCCATGCCCGCGTTGGATCAGCGCGCGCACGATTGCTGAACCCAAGAACCCCCCTGCTCCACTGACAGCCACCAACATGGCCGCATCCTACGCGCGGAATGAAAATCGGAGGCTGCATCAACTGGCTAAGCCGCGCGTCGGAAGTCCTTGCGGGGGGAAGGGCTTGGGGCCGTGAGTCCGTGTTGGTGCCAACTTCGAATCGTGCGGGTTGCCGTTTGGTTCTTGCTCCATAGGATGGCGCCGTGCGCAGCGTGCGCGCGTTGCGGTGCCGTGGTTTCGAACAACGAGAGAGGTGTCATGAGTCAACGCCGTCCGGCCGTGGTTGATTTGGCTGAATCCACATCCACTGGAGCAGCACGCCCCCAATGTGCACCGCTAGCGGATCTCTACCGCGCGGATGTTTTCGACGACCGCGCCATGCGCTCGCGTCTGCCTGCGGCGGCTTATGAGTCCCTGCGCGGCACCATCAACGCTGGCACTGCGCTCGACCCAAAGCTCGCCGATCTCGTGGCCAATGCCATGAAGGAATGGGCGGTGGAGAAGGGCGCGACGCACTTCACCCACTGGTTCCAGCCCATGACGGGGCATACCGCCGAGAAGCACGATTCGTTCCTGAGTTTCTCTGGCGACATGCCGCTCGTGGAGTTCAGCGGCAAGGCGCTGATCAAGGGCGAGCCCGATGCTTCGAGCTTCCCGAGTGGCGGCATCCGTTCGACTTTCGAGGCCCGCGGCTACACCGCTTGGGACCCGACTTCGCCTGCGTTCATCCGCCGTGGCACACGGGCCGCGACGCTCTGCATTCCCACAGCCTTCTGCTCTTGGACCGGCGAAGCGCTCGACACCAAGACACCGCTGCTCAAGAGCACCGAAGCCCTCTCGCGCGAAGCCCTGCGCCTCCTGCGCGTGCTTGGTCGTACCGACGTGCAACACGTCTACAGCACCCTCGGCTGCGAGCAGGAGTACTTCCTTGTCGATCGCCGCTTCTTTCTCGCGCGCCCTGATCTGATCGCCAGTGGCCGCACGCTTTTTGGTGCACGTCCACCCAAGGGCCAGGAACTCGAAGACCACTACTTCGGCACCATCTCCGACCGCGTGCTGTCCTACATGGAAGACGTGGAAGAAGAACTCTGGCGCCTCGGCGTGCCGGTGAAGACGCGCCACAACGAAGTGGCACCGGCGCAGTTTGAGCTAGCGCCGATCTTCGAGCGCAGCTCTGTGGCCGTGGATCACAACATGCTCACCATGGATGTGCTGCGCAAGACGGCCCTCAAGCACGGCCTCGTGTGCCTGCTCCATGAAAAGCCTTTCGCCGGCGTGAACGGTTCGGGCAAGCACAACAACTGGTCCATGTCCACGGACACGGGCGAGAACCTGCTCGACCCCGGTTCGAATCCCGCCGAGAACGCGCGCTTTGTGGTGGTGCTCACGGCGGTCCTGCGTGCGGTGGACCTCCATGCAGATCTTTTGCGCGCCAGCGTGGCGACACCGGGGAACGATCATCGCCTTGGTGCCAACGAAGCGCCGCCCGCCATCATCAGCGCTTACCTCGGAGGCGAACTGGACGAAGTTTGTCGCGGACTCATCACGGGGGCGCCCGCTGGTGAGCGCAAGGGCGCGCAAGCTATGCGTCTCGGTGCCTCGAGCCTTCCGCCGTTGCCCAAGGACTCAACGGATCGCAATCGCACGAGCCCGTTCGCCTTCACCGGCAACAAATTCGAGTTCCGCGCTGTGGGCTCGAGCCAATCGCCCGCAGGGGCCAACATCATTCTCAACACCATCGCGGCGGAGTCGCTCAAGCACCTCGCCGACCGCATCGAAGACGCGGCGCGCAAGGTGGGCCTTGAGACCGCCGTGCAGCAAGTGGTGCAAGAAGAACTGAAGCAGCACTACCGCGTGGTGTTCAACGGCAATGGCTATGGCGCGGAATGGCAGCAAGAGGCGGAAAAGCGCGGCCTGCCGAACATGCGCAACACCGTGGACGCGCTGCGCAACTTTGCCTCGTCTGAGAACGTGAAGCTCTTTGATTCCATGGGCGTGTTCACCAAGCGCGAGTTGGAATCTCGAGCCACCATCGCCATTGAGAACTACGAGAAGCACATCGCCATCGAAGCGCAGAGCTGCCTCGACATGGCGCGCACCATGGTGCTGCCTGCGGGCTTGGCCATGCAGCAGCGCATCGCGGACTCCATCCGCGCGGTCAAGGGAGTTGATGCCAGCCTCGATCTTGAGCCGCAGGACAACCTTCTGCGGCACGTGGCGAGCACAACATCCGCGCTCTTGCGCGCGGCAGACACCTTGGAACAAGCGATCAAGCTTGCTGATCACAGCGGACACGGAGACGGTGGCTTCGCACGCGCCGTGGCCCTCCGCGATCATGTGGTGGTCGCCGCGGCCGCTGTACGCACCGCCGCGGATGCCCTCGAAGAGGGCGTGGATGATGATCTTTGGCCTCTGCCGAAGTACCGCGAGATGCTCTTCATCCACTGAAAGGGCAGCGGGGCTAGAAGCCGCTCCGAGGAGTTGGGGAACCATGCCGGTCGGACAGAACTGTCCGGCCGGCTTCTATTGGTGGAGGCAAGTCCCCAAGAGCCAATGGGTTCCACGGAGCTCTAGTCCCGGAGCTTCCGTTTGCATTGGCTTGCCCGACTCTGGCAAGCTGTACCGCACATCACCCCGAGAGACCACAAGGACGCACCATGCTGCGCAAAGCCCTCTATTCCATCACCGTTCTGAGTTTGTTGGCCGCTGCGTCCTTGCGGGCACAGGTGCTCATTAATGAAGTGCATTGCGGCACTCCCGACTTCGTGGAGTTGATCAACACCGGCACAACGGCCGTGAACATTGGCGGATGGACCTTGAGGTCGTGGTACCGCACGACTTCGACGGGGACGCTGACTGCAGAGGCGACCTACACGTTCCCAGCGGGCACCATGCTCGGTGCACAGTCGTTTACCGTGCGCCATGACAGCTCCACAGGCACAGTGGGTGCGTGCTCAAGCTACGTGGGTTGGAACTACAACTGGACTTCCACATACGATGTCGAAGTGGTCCTGCGCAATGCGACGGGCGCGGGTGTGGACTACGTGCACAGAAACCCGTTCGGTGGCGCGAACACCAACCTGCCGACCAATCTCAGTTGGTCAGGTGCGTTGGCGACCACGGGCGACAACGTTCGTCGTAACTCCATCACCAACACATCCGGTGCCGCGGACTGGAGCGTGAGCACTACCGCCAGTGGTTGCGCGTTGAATCCGCTGCAATCGTTCCCGCCGCCAGCGCCACCCGTGAGCATGGTGGTTAACACCAACGGCGCAGGCAGCGTGAGCGTGGCCATCAGCACCTTTCCGGCCAAGCCCTTCGCCGAGTTCTACGGGCTCTACTCCTTCATCAACTACACGCCGAATGGCTCTGGGCCGCTGTTTGGTGTGGGCTTTGACGCGTTGGTGGTGATCAACGAGCCACTTCTGCCCGGCAGCCCGTTCCACAGCAATTTGGACGGAAACGGTGCATTCAGTTTCGCGTTGCCCGGGGGCATGCCGGCGGGGCTGCTCATGGAAGCCACCTGTCTCGTGATTGATGGCTCGGTGCTCGTTGGCCCGGCAGCCGTTGACGAAACCGTGTTCTGATTTCGCCGCGGGGCGCATTGCTACAGTGCGCCCATGCCGCGTAACGCCATCGAGACCTTTGCGAATCCCCATCCGGGGCGGGACTATGTCATTGAGCACATTTCTGAGGAGTTCACCTCGGTTTGCCCGATGACGGGGCATCCTGATTTCGGACGAGTGGTGCTGCGTTACGTCGCGGACAAGCGCTGCTTGGAACTCAAGAGCTTGAAGCTCTACTACCAGTCCTTCCGCAACCGCGGCATTTTCTACGAGGACGTCACCAACTGCTTGCTGAATGATCTCGTCGCGGTCACTGCGCCGCGCTGGATGGTGGTGCGTACGGAATGGACCGGGCGAGGTGGCATCCACTCCAACATCGAAGTGCGCCACGATGCTCCGACGAAGAAGCGAGCGCGCCGTCGATCCTGAGGGGCTCCTCGCGCGATCACTCCACTCCCTCGGTGCGGTTCAGATCTCAGCCGCTCGCGCGTCGGTTGTGTCTTGGTTGCAGGCTCTCAGCGGGCCTTCTCGAACTCATCGCCAGGGGTCCACTCTGGCACCTTCGCATCGTTGAGTGTGCGCAGCAGGCATTCCAGCACGAGGCGCGTGTCCTCCACCGCGCCATCCAAGCGCCAGCGGTCATCCATCTCGTCTGAAGGCTGGTGATAGAGGAAGGTGGTGTAGGCGTTCTTGATGCGCCGCCGCTTCTCGGTCTCTTCGAGGAAATCGTGTCCGGTCTTGAAGTACGCGCAGGGGATGCCCGCCCGCGCGAAGTTGAAGTGATCGGAGCGATAGAACATGCCCTTGTCGCCCTCGGGGTCGGGAACGAGTTGTCGCCCGCGGCGCGTGGCCACTTCCGCAGCCAGAGCCGTGAGGGAATTCTTGCCATAGCCGACCATGGCGAGGTCCTTGGTTGCGCCCCAGATGTTGATGCCGTCGATGTTGTAGTTCGCGACGATGGACTTCACAGGCACGGGCGGGTGCGCCGCGAAGTGCTCGGACCCGAGCAGCCCCGACTCCTCCGCCGTCACGGCAGCGAAGAGGAGCGTGCGTTTCGGACGCACAGGCAGCGCCGCGATCGCGCGCGCAAGAGCGAGCATCGCGCCGCAACCAGAAGCGTTGTCCAAGGCGCCGTTGTAGATCCCGTCGTCGTTCTTCACCGGGCCGATCCCCAAGTGATCGAAGTGTGCTGAGAGGACGACCGACTCCGCCTTCAACGTTGGATCAGAGCCTTCAAGCCGCGCCACCACGTTTCCGCTCTGCACTTCGGTCACAGTGTTCTTGAGCGATAGCGCCGCTTTCACTCCCAATGGGACGGGCCGGAAATCCCGCGTTTCTGCGCGATGGCGCAACTCATCGAGATCATGACCGCCGAGCACGCACAGCGCGCGTGCGGCATCTTCTGAACACCAAGCATTCACGGGCAACGCCGGCCGCGGATTGTCTTTCAGAAAGAAGTGGTCCTGCCCGTGTCCGGCTTGGATGACCTGAAAGGGATAACCCGCCGAAGGTGTGGTGTGAATCACGATGGTGCCCACAGCACCGCGGCGGGCCGTTTCCTCGTACTTGTAAGACCAGCGGCCGTAGTAGAGCCGCGTGCTGCCGGCGAAGAGTGCGGGGTCTGAAGATGGGTCGTTGTTCATCACCAGTGCGACCTTGCCCTTCAAGTCCGCGTCCTTGAAGTCATCCCACTGGAACTCTGGCGCCGTGATGCCGTAGCCAATGAAAACGATTTCTGCGTCCTGCCAGTGGCTCTCTGCATCAGGGCGCGCAGCCCAGATGGTGAACTCTTCGGGGGAGCGCATCACCGCGGCGCCCTTCGGGCCGCGCAAAGTCACAGGGCGAACGATCTCGGAACGCACTCCGAGAATGGGGACGGGTTGATCGAAACCGCCATCGGGCATGCCGCCAGTGCAGCCAAGAAGTTGCAGCGTGGAGGTGATGTAGTCCCGCGCGAGGCGATCGCCGCGGCTGCCGACGCCACGCCCTTCGAGAGCATCACTGGCTAGGTACCGAATGGGTCCTGCCAAGCTTTGCTCGGTGATGAGGGCTTCGATGGCTGCGGGAGTTTGGGCTGCGAGGGCTGCCGCGAACAGCGGCAAGAGCAAGAGGATGCGCATGGGCGCATCATAGTTTCCAAGCCGAATTCGGGGGTTCAGAATCGGAAGGTGAGGCCGCACTTCAAGGCGATGTCGGTGCTGACCGCTTCGAAGCCTGCTGCGCCCGGGCGGAGGATGTCGCGCTCTTGGAGCCCCTGGTTCACCACGAGATGGACGTCGTCGCCATCCTTCAAGGCCCAGTGCAGACGTGCATTGATGCCGAGATTCTGCGATTCCGTGTCGTACTGCGCGAACACGGCGAGGGAGAGATCTGTCGAGATGTCCCACTGCGCGCGGAGTTTCGCGAGTTCCACGTCGAAATCGCCTTGGGGCAGGCTCACGCTGTCTTGCTGCGCGCCCAGCGAAAGCATGAAGCCCGGAGTGGGGCGCCACTCCACGCCCCCGCCGATGGAACTAGCGGTGCCACCGAAGAACTCACCGCAGAGGACTTCTGCAAAGAGCCCGATGGGCCGCGCATTGCTGGTCATGATCTCACCACCCCAACGCGTGAACTCATGGTCACCCGCGGGGATCACGACGCCATTGGTGATCTCGAATGGTTCGCGCAGTCCTTGGCGCTCTGGGACCACGAAGAGTTTCAACTCATCTTCAGAGGCCAGTTCGATGCCGAAGAACTGAATCCCAATCGTGGCGGACTGCACGTCGCCGTTGTCGCGCCACAGCCACACATCCGGATCAATGCCGAACTCCAGTTCACGCACGGCGCTATTGAAGCGCGGTGTCCAGCCAAACCTAGACTTCAAATGCCGGACGCCGTTTCGCGGCACGAATCCGAGCGCGGGATCAAAGGCCTCAGAGACTTCCTGCCAAGCGGCTTCGGCGAAAAACTCATCGCCCGGGTGCATGATCCGTCCGCCCACGGCCCAGCCTGAATCGTCTGCTGCGTTTGTGCTCTCTTGCATCGTCCCGAGCACGAAGGCATCCGCGCGCAGCACATGGTCGCCCATGAAGTGCATGGTGCGCCACGTGAAATCGGCACCTAGCGTGGCTTCGCGTCCGCGAGACAGTGGGTCGCCCATGGTGGCGAGCACACCTACGCTGGATTCGTCGAGGATGTTCCGCGAGACGCGCACCACGCCGAGATTCGTGGCGGGCGTGTTGGTGAGTTCATCCAAGCTGACGGCCAACGCACCCATGTTCCATTCACCAACGCGACCAGACACGCGCGCTCCGGCAAGAATGGGCACCGGTTCGCCAGCGGCACTGATGCCAATAGTGCGCGTGAACAGGGGCAGGGGCTCTCCGCCGCTAGAACGGAATCCGCCGAGGCCACCGAACGCAAAGATGTTCGTGTCCTCAAGGAAAAAGTCGCGTTTCTCAGGGAAGTAGACGCTGAAGCGATCAAGATTGATGACCCGCGAGTCCACCTCGGTTTCCGCGAAGTCTGTGTTGGTGGTGAAGGTTGTGGTGAGTGCAGGTGTGATGCGCCAGCGCAGATCTAGACCGGCGTCCATCTCGAAGTCGTTCTTGCCTGTCAGGTGGTCCATGCGGGCGCGCGCTTTGGCGTAGGGCACCGCATCGATCCCTGATCCCGCTTGCAGCGAGCTCACATCTTTGAGCAGCCCCGCCGATGAGGGCGTGAAGAAGCGCAGACGACGCTCCGGGCTGGCCCATCGCATCTCTTCATTCTTGCGCTTGAGGATGCGCCGCACGTTGAAGCCGAAGCTTTCGTGGATCTCGCTCATGCCGAGACTGGACGCAGGGATGCGCAGCTCGGCATACCAGCCATCGGCGTCGCGGCTGACCTCGCCTTCCCAGAGCGTGTCCCAGCTTTTTGCGAACTGCATGCCATTGCTGCCAATGAGGGCATCGCCGCGCGAACCACCCGCGCCGATCTGAAAGAAGTAGCCATTGCGGCGATCGAGGAAGGTGTCGAGCAGGACTTCCACGCGATCGTCAGGGTCGAGGTCGGCGTCGCGCCGACGTAAGGAGGCGTGAATCTCGGTGGCGACGCTGTCTAGACAGCGCAGGCCGATGTAAAGCGCCGTGCCGTCGTGACAGAGGAATACCTCGGTGCGCTCGCTGGGCTCAGCGCCTTCCACGGGTTCCACCTGACGCAGTGCACCCAAGCGGCCGGCGAGCCGCCATTCGGCTTCGTTCACCACGCCATCGAGCACAGGAGGAGTGTTCACGAGCGGGACACTGATGGGCTCCTGCGCGGCGAGGGCTGAGGCCGCGAGCAGGAGCAGCATGCGTTGGAGGATTCGCACTAGATCACTTCCGGTGGCAGTGGGAATCGCACGTGTTCTTCCACATGCACGAATTCGGACACGGTGTCGGCCCCGAGCAAGCGCAGTTTCTCCAAGAGTTCTTGCACCAGATGTTCAGGGGCCGATGCGCCAGCAGTGACAGTGACTCGGCGCACGCCGACAAACCATGCTGGATCAAGTCTTGAGGCATCCGAAACGAGATGTGCTGGTGTGCCGCGGGCGAGGGCGACTTCCTTCAAGCGTTGCGAGTTCGAGGAGTTCTCAGCGCCAATGACCAACACCAAGTCTGATTCGGGCGCCAAGGCTTTGACCGCGGCCTGTCGGTTCTGCGTGGCGTAGCAGATGTCATCTTTGCGCGGCGTGCTCGCATCCGGGAACCGTCGCTGAATGGCTTCGAGGATGGCCTTGGTGTCATCCACACTGAGAGTGGTTTGTGTGAGCACACCGATCTTCGTGCCCGCGGGGAGTTCCAAAGCCTCAGCGTCTTCCACCGAAGTCACCAAGCGCATGCGGTCGGGCGCTTCGCCCATGGTGCCTTCCACTTCCTCATGGCCTTTGTGGCCGATGAGCAAGATAGTGGCGCCTTCCTCGGCGTAGCGCAGTGCTTCGAGGTGCACCTTGGTGACTAGTGGGCAGGTGGCGTCGATGACCTTGAGTTCACGCGCATCCGCATCCGCGCGCACGGCGGGCGATACGCCATGAGCCGAGAAAATCGTGACGGACTTCGCGGGCACCTCGGAGAGATCATTTACGAAGATGGCGCCGCGACGGCGCAGGTCTTCCACCACATGCAGGTTGTGGACGATTTCCTTGCGCACATAGACCGGCGGTCCATACAGCGTAAGGGCCCGCTCCACGATCTCGATGGCGCGTTCCACTCCGGCGCAAAAGCCGCGCGGTGCTGCGAGTTGAACTTTCATGTTGCCCACGGGCTCCCTTGGTAGCTTGCAGCGCCGAGTTGGTCAATGTCGTGGAGGAGCTTGAATGTCGCGCGCCTACGCAGTGCTCGGGTCGGGGATGCAGGGAACCGCAGCGGCTTATGACTTGGCCCGGCACGGCGGGGCCACGGAGCTCGTGCTGATTGATCGCGAAGAGCATGCCCTCGAACATGCGCTAGAGCGGATTCGCAAGTTGATCCCGACGCTGAGCGTGACGGGGCGTATCGCCGATGCCGCAGACACTTCCGCCTTGCGACGGGCCGTGGATGGCGTGGCGGGAGTTTTCTCTGGGCTGCCCTATGGCCTGAACCCCGGCGCGGCCGCGGTTGCGGTGGATGTGGGCGCACATTTCTGTGACCTCGGAGGCAACACCGATGTCGTCCGCCGCACCTTGGCGCTAGACCACGCGGCCAAGAAGCGCGGAGTGAGTGTGATTCCGGACTGCGGCCTCGCACCCGGGCTTGGCAACGTCCTTGCAGCGGCGCTGCTGCAACAACTTCCCGGAGCCCATTCGGTCCACATTCGTTGTGGCGGCTTGCCTCGCTATCCGCGCCCGCCTCTGAACTACATGTTGGTGTTCAACATCGGGGGCCTCACGAACGAATACATGGGCGAGGCGGAGTTCTTGCGCGATGGGCAGCTCATCAGCGTGCCCACGCTCAGCGAGTGTGAGGGGTTGGAGTTCCCAACGCCCGTCGGGAAGGCCGAGGCCTTCGTCACCAGCGGTGGCACCAGCACCGCGCCGGAGACGTTTGCAAGCCGCGTGCGCAACTACGATTACAAAACCGTGCGCTATCCCGGGCACTGTGCGCAGCTCCAGGCCATCAAGGCCCTTGGCCTTTGGGATCTCGAACCCGTGACGGTTGGCGGTGCCACGGTTCGCCCCCGCGACCTGTTCCACGCGCTCGCAGCCCCACGACTTCTGCCGCGGCCTGGCGACACCGACCTCGTGGTGTTGCGCGCCGATGTGCTGAGCGCAGAGCGCGGCTTGCGTTTGGAGCTGCTTGATTTTGCGGATTCGGCAACGGGCTTCTCAGCCATGGAGCGCACGACGGCTTTCCCAGCAGCCGCGACCTTAGCTTTCCAAGTGGAAGGCCGCGTGCCAGTTGGCGCCACCACCAGCGAACGTCTTGCGTGTGTCGGCGAACTCGTGGACGCGGTGCGCGCCCGCGGATTGGACATTCGCTCGCTGCCCATCGCGGCACGCTGAGTGCTGTTGCGGTTTCGACTTGAACCCCCTGATGCTGGGGGCACAATGCACGCCCCGTACCGGTCGCACCCATGCCCCTGCGCTATCGCATTCTTGTGCCGTCGTCTGAACGCAAACGCACAGGGGGCATTGCAGGGCGCGGCTTTCGCTCGGCGCAAGCAGATCGCGCGTCCAATCGCTTCGCCTCGCTGACCCGCGATCGGGCGCAAGCTCTCGACACGTTTCTGCACGCGCTGAATGGCGCGGGGCATGCGCGAGAAGTGCTGCGTTTGAATGGCTCGCTGCTCGACAAGGCTGTGCGCGTCAATCTCGCGTTTCATGACGCACCGCTTCTCGACGTGTTGGAGCGCGAGCAGGGGCCACTTTTTTCAGCCCTGGATGCCGCGAGCCTAGACAGCGCCGCGCGCAAACGCCTGCACAATGACTTCGTGCTCGTCTGCCCATTGTTGGGATTGCTCTCTCCCTTGGATGAGGTGCCCGAGTATCGCTGCCCAGTGGGCGCACAGATTCCTGGCTTCGGATCGCTGCACGCATTCTGGAAGCCACGCATTTCAGCGGTTCTCGACAGGTTAGTCCGCGGTCGGCGAGTGTGGAGTTTCTTGCCCGCACGCCTGCAAGCTCTCTGGACGCAGGCCGACACCAGTGCGGAAGTGGTGCATGTCATTTTTCAGCGCACGAGCCCCACGGGGCGCATGCTCGCTGACCACGCAGGCTCGCAACGTCTAGCAGGTGAGTTGTCGCGCGTGCTCTTGCAGTCGTCGACCACCGCGCCGGAAGACCTCACAAACTGGAAGAGCTCCGCAGGCCATCGTTGGCGAGAAGACCTCTCGCGCCAACAAGGCAGCGTGCGCACACTGGTGTTTGCGCGGTGACGGATCACGCACCCCGTCCGCAGCGCCTGCAAGTGCTGTTTCAAGATGCCCATCTCGTGGTGGTGGACAAACCGCCCGGCTTGCTTTCGGTGCAGCCACCGCGTGGCCAACGTGGCGGCGAGAAGGATGTGGAACAGGTCTTGCGCATTCTCGGCATCGAGGCAGCTCCAGTGCATCGCCTAGACCGCGAAACATCGGGTGTGTTGCTCTGCGCGCGTGATGCCTCGACGCGCGAGCAACTCATGGCCCTCTTCAAGGGGCGCGCCATCCGCAAGCGCTATCTAGCCATTGTGCAAGGTTCGCCGCGCGCTGATAGCGGTGTGTGGAACTTTCCCATCCGCGATCTAGGGGCTCATGCTGAGGTGAGCCCCGCGGGTCAACCAGCAGAAACGCGTTGGCGCATCCTCGAGCGCGCGGGCGTGGTGGTGCTGATGGACTTGGATCTCGTCACCGGCCGTCACAACCAAGCCCGCCTCCATGCTGCTCACGCAGGCATGCCCATTGCCGGTGAAACGAAATATGCCCTGCGGCGTGACGCGCGCCTGCGTCACAAGCGCTGCGCGTTACATGCAGCGAGCCTCGAACTCACGTTGCCGTGGGAATCGGAGCCGCGCATCTTCGAAGCCCCGCTGCCCGAAGACATGCAGCGACTGCTCGAAAAAGCACGTCACGCGGGGCCTGCGCGTTCCTGATCCGCAGCCACGGATGAACTGCTGCTCTGAGGCGCGACGCGCACCTGTGGCACGGCCGTCTCGCTCTCGCGTGCCGTGAAAAAACCACGTTGCTCTGGCGTGAATCCGGTGATGCGCACGACCCAGCAGTCAGGCACAGCCTCCATGCGATTCTTCAGATTCATCAGGCAGTCGTTGGCGTATTGCGTGGCGAGGGCGATGCGATTCTCGGTGTCCGTCAGAGCGTCCATGAGCGCGGCAGAGTTCGCATCCGCGGTCAATTGC
>Ga0233425_10004818_pt1 | contig 22093 bp, 20 predicted proteins | sample Watercolumn_Towu_2_FD_181712 | JGI IMG/M metagenome (GOLD analysis project Ga0233425, IMG submission 181712) | Freshwater microbial communities from Lake Towuti, South Sulawesi, Indonesia - Watercolumn_Towuti2014_140_MG | ecosystem: Environmental > Aquatic > Freshwater > Lake | place...
TGGTGCCGTAGAGCATCGGCCGCCCGGGCTCGTCCTTCTTTCCCAGGATCTTGATCAGGTCGCGCTCGAGCAGTCCCTTCAGCACAGGGCCCGAGTCCACGCCTCGGATGTCGTCGATCTCGGGGCGGGTCAGCGGCTGGCGATACGCGATGATGGCGAGGGTCTCGAGCTGCGCGCGCGACAACCGCACCGGTCGCATCGCGACGAAGTTGCGGACATAGGTCGAGTACATCGGGTTCGAACGCAGCACGAGGCCGCCTGCGACCTCTTCGATGCGCACGCCGCGTGTCGCGCTCTCCCGCGCGAGCTCCGCAACCAGCTCTTCCGTGCGCTTCTTGTCGATCTTCGCGGCGCGGGCCAGCTCCTTCATCGTGAGGGGGTGATCGGCGACGAAGATCAGGGCCTCGAGCAGACCCTTCAAGAATGCGCGGGTGTCCTCCACGCTCGCCTCGTCGACGCCGGGCTCGAGCTCGCCCAAAGGTCCCTCCGCGACCCCGGAGCCAGCGCCGCCCGCGGTTTCGCCCGCCCCGAGGTCCGAGGCCGAGCCGACAGGCGGCTCCGAGCCGACGGCCGACCGCGGGCTCTCCCCGCTTTCCGGCACGGCTTCGTCCGACTCCGTGCCGGGCTCGAGCCCAGCGGACGGATTCGCCTCTTCCTGCGGCTGGCTCAGCGGCTTCGCTAGCGCGAGCTTCCTCGGCGACGTGGGCTGCTTGGCCGGCGCCGGCTTCTTCGCATGTGCCGGCGCGGGCTTCTTGGCGGGCGCCGGCTTCTTCGCGGCCGCAGGCTTCTTCGCGGCCGCCGGCTTCTTCGCGGCCGCAGGCTTCTTGGCGGGCGCGGGCTTCTTCGCGGCCGCAGGCTTCTTCGTGGGCGCGGGCCGCTTCACGGCCGCGGGCTTCTTGGCGGGTGCGGGCTTCCTCACCGGCGCGGGCTGCTTTGCTGCCGCGGGCTGCTTCTTCTCGGCCGCCGCCTGCCTCTTCTTCCCGGCGCCCGGTTTCTGCTGCGGTGTGGCTCGCTTCGCGCGAGGGCTCGCCGCATCGCCACGGGCGCGGTCGTCACGCTGCTCCTTCCCCGCGCCGGCGGGCTTCGGGCGGGTGCGCTCGCGCGCTTTCGCAGGGTTCTTCGTGACCATCAATCGCTGTCCTCTCGATGCTCTTCGTCTTCCGTGGGGTCGGAGCGCTCCGCCGGAGCGGGCTCCTCTGGCTCTTCGCGCGGGGCGGCCGGGGGCATGGACCCGCCTTCACCCATGCTGAGCGTGGCGGCCTCGGCCATCGCCATCGCCTCGTCCTCGCGCACGGCGAGCTCGACGAAGATCGGGCCGAGCGTGTCGTCCTGAGAGAGCCGCGTCATGCGCAGGCGCGTCATCTCCAGGAGCGCGAGGAAGGTCACCACCAGCTCGGGACGGCTCTTCTGACCCTCGAACAGGTCCTCGAACGAGACGCGGGAGCGAGCGCTCAGCACGTCGGCGAGCTGACTGATGCGCTCGCTGATGCTCAGGCGGTCGAGCTGGATCTCGTGGTCGACCGTGGTCTTGGCCCGGCGCAGCACCGCCTGGAACGAGTCGAGCAGCTTGAACAGGCTGATGGCGGCCAGGGGCGCCTGGCCCTCCGCCTGGGGCCCGGCCAGGCCCGGGCCGAACACGTCGCGCCCGAAGATGGTGCGGTCGGCGAGCTGCTGCGCCACCAACTTGTACTTCTGGTACTCGAGCAGGCGTCGGACCAGCTCGAGACGCGGATCCTCCTCCGGCTCCGCGTCTTCGTCCTCCACCGCGCTCGGGTCCGGCGGCAGCAGCATCTTCGACTTGATGTGCGTGAGCGTCGCCGCCATCACGAGGTACTCGCTCGCGATGTCGATGTTCAGCTCCTGCATCAGCACGATGTACTCGACGTACTTCTCCGTCACGAACGCGATGGGGATGTTCATCACGTCGAGCTCGTGCTGCTGAATCAGGTGCAGGAGCAGATCGAGGGGACCCTCGAAGTTGTCGAGCTGCACGTGATAGGCGTGCGCGCCGCGCTCGGCGGCGAGCTCCTCCGCGATGCGCCGCGCAGCGTCCGAGGCCGACTCCTCCGCCGGCTTCGGCGTCGCCTCCGGCGTGGCGTCGGCCGCCAGGGGTTCGGCGCGGGTCTCGTCCGGCGCGCTCACGACAGCGTCCTCATGCTCAGCCCGAACAGCGCTTCGAGCCCGCCGCCGACCACACGCACCGGGCGCTCGATCAGCAGAGAGCGCAGCGTGTCGACATACAGGATCAAGAGCAGCAGCATCATCGACATCGGCGCGAGGGTCTCCTGCAGCCCGTCCAGGCGGCGGGGCAAGAGCCTGCTGCCGTCCAGGGGCGGTATCGGCAGCAGGTTGAACACGAACAGGCCGACGTTCAGCACGTACATCGCGCGCAGCAGATACACCAAGGCGCCCCGGCCGTCCTGCGCAAACGCCATGCCCGGATTGACCCGTGCGATCAGGGCCAGCGCTGCCACCGACAGCGTCGCGAGCAATAGGTTCGAGAGCGGACCGGCGATGGCGACCAGCGCCATGCCGGTGCGCATCGACACGCGCCGAGAGAACGCGGTGGGGGACACCTCCACGGGCCGCGCCCAGCCGATGAAAGAAAACCCTCCTAACAGCACGGCCGCGACCGGCACCAGGATGGTCCCGAAGACGTCGTAGTGCTCGAGCGGCGAGAGCGTGAGGCGACCCTGGCGCCGAGGCGTGTCATCGCCGAGCTTGTCGGCGACCAGCGCGTGCGCGAACTCGTGCACCGAGAGCGAAAGCACCATGGGCACGAGGTTCAGGACGATGTTGCGGATGAGGTCGGGGCTGACCACGAGCGCTGCCGTATAACAGCCCCCCTGGCTGCGGAAAACCGCCCCGCCGACGCCGGACGAATTCCCCTCGCGGCGTGCTACCTTCCCCGTGATGGCCGAGCCCGACAGGGTCTGCTCGCGCTGCGGCGCGCGCTACGGCGGCGGGGTCATCTTCTGCCCGAGCGACGGGACGCCGCTCGGTGCGAAGAAGCTGCCGGTGGGCGCCGACCCGTATCTCGGCCTCGTCGTCGACTCGGACCTACGCGTCGAGCAGCTCGTGGGTGTGGGCGCCATGGGCCGCGTGTACCGCGCGAGGCGCGCCGGCAGCGAGCGCGATCTCGCGGTGAAGATCCTGCACCGCGAGCTCTTGACGAGCCCTAGCGTAGTGGCGCGCTTCGAGCGCGAGGCGCGCATCGCCAGCCGCCTGGCTCACCCGAACGTCGTGCAAATGGTCGCCACGGGACGCCTGCCGGAGCTCGGCCCCGAAGTGGGCGGCGAGGCCTACCTGGTGATGGAGTTCCTGGACGGCATCTCGCTGCGCTCGGCCCTCGCGGCCGCGGGCGGCGCACTCCCGTTGCCCCGCGCGCTGCATGTCGTGCTGCAGGCCTGCGAGGCCGTGGGTGAGGGCCACACGCAGGGCGTCGTTCACCGGGACATCAAGCCCGAGAACGTGATGTTGGTTCACCGGGGTGACGATCCGGACTTCGTGAAGGTCCTGGACTTCGGCGTAGCGCGCATCGAGCGCGCAGACGCCTCCTTCGCCACGCAGGCGGGGAGCATCTTCGGCACCGCCCGCTACGTGTCGCCAGAAGGCGCGCGGGGCCAGACGGTCAGCGCCGAGAGCGACGTCTACTCGCTGGCGGTGCTGATGTTCGAGTGTCTGGCCGGCCGCACGCCCTTCGAAGGGGAGAGCCCCGTGGCCATCTTGATCCAGCACACCAACGACGCGCCGCCGGATCTACGCAGCGTGCCCCGCGCGAGCTACGTGCCCGAGCCCATCGCGACCTGCGTCGGCAGGAACCTGAGCAAGAGCCCGCGCGACCGCGCGCGCGATGGCCGCGAGCTCGGTCGACAGCTCGCCGCCGCCGCCCGCGCCGCAGGCGTGTCGGGGGTCGGGGGCCGGGGGGTCTCGCTCACCAGCATCGAGCGCACGAAGCAGCTGCCGCTCGGTGCCGACGCCATCGACCTGACCCGGCCTCCGCGCGGGAGCGGCTGGTCGTGAGGCTCGGAGCTCCGCTCTGCGCAGCCGCGCTGCTCCTGCCGCGACCCGCGGGTGCACACGAGGCCGGTCAGCCGCATCCCTCCGGCACCCCGGGGGAGGGTCGCCTGACCGGGATGGCGGAGGTCGGGCTGGGCTGGCTCGTGCTGCCCGGAGCGGAGGTGTGCGTGGAGCCGAGCATCGCGGGCTGCAGCCGCGGCGACTCGAGCCTGGGGCTCGAGGCCTGGCAGCTGTTCCGCGCCACGCGCGAGTTCGCCGCGGGCGCGGGCCTCCTGCTCGGGCTCACGCCGACGACCGATGCTCCACGCGAAGATCCGCCGGGCGTGACGCGCGACCACACGCGGCGCTATTTCACCGTGGAGGCAGCAGGGCGCTACTACGCCATCACCTCACCGACCTTCGAGGGCTGGGCGGGCATCGGCGGCGGGCTGGTCGTGGTCAGCGATCGCTTCGAGTCCACCCAGGGGCGCACCGACAAGGCGCTGGTCGGGCCGCGCGGCGTGACCATCCGTACCGAGGGCTTCACGGTGGGCGTCGCGGCCGGCGTGGCCTACCTGTTCTCGCCGAGCTGGTCCGTCGGCGGGGCGCTGCGTTACGGGAGCTGGTTCTTGCCGAAAGAGCCCGCGAAGTCGCCGTTCGGCGACGAGGCCTCGCTGCGCAACCAGGTGAACCTGGTGAGCTTCGGGGTGAACCTCGCCTACCGCATCCCGCTCTGACTCGAGTTTCGCCCTTATCGGGCGCAACTCTCGTGGCCTCGGGCTTCGGACTCCAGGCTTCAGGTTTCGGAGCCGGGGGTTTCGGTCGAAGCGCCTCCGGTGTCCGTTCGACGTTCTCCTCTCGCTCCGTCCTCGCTCTGCTGAAGTCTGCAGCCTGAAGCCGGTAGCCCGAGGCTTTCGCGATCAGCGAAAGTCGAGTCTGATCAGACGGGCCTGCCCGCGGCGATCGCCACGAGCTCCAACATGCGCTCGAGCACCAAGGCGCTCACGGCCAGAAGCCCCAGCGAGCGCAGCGGCGCGAGCAGCGGTTGGATGAACGCCGGGCTCGCGGCGCGTGCGACGAGCGCGCTCGCCACCTCGATCACCAGCGACGCGACCAGGAGCGGGGTCGCCACCGCCAGCGCGAGCTCGATGCCCCCCACCAGGTTCGCGGCTGCGCCGAAGAGCGGCTGCGAGAAGCCCAGATCCGGCCGGCCCAGTGCGGCGACCACCCGGGCCGGGCCCCCACCCTCCAGGAAGATCAGCGCCGCGAGCAGAGCCATCAGCGCCCCGAGCGGCGTCGCGCCGCTCTCCACGTTCGGCAACGCCGCGCTCTCGCGCGCGCCGCGCAGGTCGTCGACGACGCCGCCCGCCATGGTGGCCGCCCAGAGCGCGACGGACGCGCTGACGGCCACGGGCAGGCCGCGCGCCACCTCGAGGGCGAAGGCCAGCGGCCACGCGGGCCTCGTGGGCCCGAGCCCGGGCAGCCCCGGTGCGACGACCGCTGCGAGCGCGAGCCCGAGCGTCGCGCGCGCAGGCGCCGGGAACGCGCGCAGGCCGAAAGCAGGGACGAGCGCGACGCTCGGCGCGACGCGGGCCCACGCGAGCCCGAGGCGCGTGAGGTCGACGCCGCTCTTGGCGAGGACGTCCGCGATTTCACCGATCAGGCCCGCCACGGCCCGAGAGAATGACCGAGCCCCGCTGCGTCCCGCAACGCGATTCCGGCGCTGCCCTGTCCAAGAATCGGCGGCTCCGTCCCTCCGCCGCCTCGAGCTCGCTTCGCTCGCTGAAGAGCTGCCCAATTCTGGACAGCTCTTCAGCCGTCGTTGACGCGAGGCGTGGGGGCCGGTAACGGTTCGCGCCCGAATCGCCAAAGGAGAGGTCCCATGAGTCTCGACACGTCCTCGGTCGGCTACACGACGCCCGTCTACGAGTTCAAGTACGACTGGAAGACCGTGGTGCTCTACGCGCTGGGGATCGGCGCGAAGCGCGACGAGCTCGAGTACCTGTACGAGTCCAAGGGACCCAAGGTCTACCCGACCTTCGCGGTGGTGCCGGCTTACGCCGCCCTCGGCGACGCGCTGGTGAAGACCCAAGGCAACCTCGCGATGGTGGTCCACGGCGGCCAGACGGTGAGCGTGCACAGGCCCATCCCGTCCGAGGGCAGCATGAAGACGGTCGCCAAGATCACGGGCATCTACGACATGAAGAAGATGGCCAACGTGTTCGTGAAGACGACCACCGAGGTCAACGGCGAGCCCTGCTTCGACACCGAGTGGTCCATCCTCTACCGCGGCGCGGGTGGCTTCGGCGGAGAGCCGCCACCGAAGGACGACGCACCGGGTTTGTCGAAGGACACTCCGCGCACTTGGACCTTCGAAGAGCAGACCGCGCCGGAGCAGGCACTGCTGTACCGGCTCTCCGGCGACCTGAACCCGCTGCACGCCGACCCGGACTTCGCGGCCATGGTCGGCTTCCCGCAGGGACCGATCCTGCATGGGCTCTGCACGTACGGCTACGCCTGCCGCGCCATCGTGAAGAACGCCTGCGGCGGCGACGCCGACAAGCTCAAGCGCTTCACGGTGCAGTTCCGGAAGCCGGTCTGGCCGGGCGAGGCCATTCGAACGGAGGCGGTCGCCCTCGACGGCGGCAAGCTGGCCGTCAACGTGTACGCCGGCGGCCGCGACGAGCCGGTGATCACGAACGCTTGGGCGGAAATGGGCTGAACGACATGGCGAAGAGCGACAAGGACAAGGAAGAGAAGAAGGCCCCCCTGGAAGGGTCCGATCCCCCCTGGGCGAAGAAGGCGCCGAAGCCGGAGCCCGAAGAAGACGAGGACGAAGAAGACGAAGAAGAGGACGACGACGACGACGACGATGACGAGCCCCCGCCGGCCAAGGCGGCGCCCGAGAAGAAGGCCTCGACCAAGCCCGTCGCCGAGGAAGAGGACGACGACGACGAAGACGAAGACGAAGAGGACGACGACGAGGAAGAGGAGGACGACGAGGAAGAGGACGAAGAGCCTCCGCCTCCGCCCCGCTCGAAGCGCGACGCCAAGCCGAGCGCGAAGAAGCCTGCGCCTGCCCCGGCTCGCGGCCGCGCTCGCCCTGCCCCCAAGCGTCCCGCACCCGCAGCGCCGGACGACGGCCTGCCCGCCTGGCTGCCGTGGGCCGTGATGATCGGGCTCATCTCGCTGGGCGTGATGGGAGCCCTCGGCGTGTTCTCGAAGAAGCCCGGGGCCGAGACGGCAGCCGACTCGCCCGCCACCACCGCCGAAGCCGCGGCCGCGCCCGACCAGATCTCGGCGCAGCACCTGCTCGTGCAGTACAAGGGCAGCATGCGCGCGGCGCCGAGCGTCGAGCGCACGAAGGAGCAAGCCAAAGCCCGCGCCGAGGAGGCTCTGAAGAAGGCCAAGGGCGGCGGGAACTTCGACGCACTGGTCGGCGAGTACTCCGACGAGCCCGGCGCCGCCCAGCGCAAGGGTCAGCTCGGCAAGTTCTCACGGCAGATGATGGTGAAGGAGTTCTCCGACGCCGCCTTCAAGCTGAAGGTCGGCGAGCTCTCCGGCATCGTGGAGACCAGCTTCGGCTTCCACGTGATCAAGCGCTCGGAGTAGCGGTGCGCCGGGTCGTCGTCCTCGCCGCTCTGCTCGGGCTCTCCGGCTGCGTGGTCACCACGCACGAGGGCCCGAGCGAGCCACCGCGGGGCGCCGTGCAGCCCATCTGGCCACCGCTCGGTGAGGTGCCTTCAGGGCCCATGCAGGGCGAGGGCGAAGCTCCCGGCGAGACGACGGCGGCGCGCCCCGAGACCATCTCGGCGCGCCACATCTTGGTCATGCACCGCGCCGGCATGCGGGCGCCCGAGAGCATCACGCGCAGCAAGGAAGAGGCGAAGGCGCGCGCGGAGGAGGCGCTCAAGCGCGCCAAGGCCGGCGAGGACTTCGTGAAGCTCGTGGGCGAGTACTCCGACGAGCCGGGGGCAAGGGCGCGCGGCGGGTCACTCGGGGCCTTCCCGCGCGGCGTGATGGTCAAGGAGTTCGAGAACGCCGCGTTCGCGCTCGAGCCAGGGCAGATCTCGGAAGTGATCGAGAGCCCGTTCGGGTTTCATGTGATCCAAAGAACCGAATAGGTACTCGCACTCGCTCCGCGTACTCGTACTCGTACTCGTACTCGTACTCGTGCTCGTGCTCGTACTCGTGCTCGAGCTCGTACTCGTACTCGTGCTCGTGCTCGTACTCGATCTCGCTCCTCGGACGGCCCGACCGACTGGCGACTCACCCATCCGGCCGATTCTCACCGGAGCATGCTCTTCGCGATGACCATGCGCTGCACCTCGCTCGTGCCCTCGCCGATCTCGCAGAGCTTCACGTCGCGCAGGTGGCGCTCGACGTCGAACTCGCGCGTGTAGCCGTAGCCGCCGTGGATCTGGACGGCCTCGTTGCAGGCCCGCGTCGCTGCCTCGCTGGCGTAGAGCTTGGCCATCGCCGCCTCCGGACCGTACGGCCGCCCGAGGTCGCACAGCCACGCCGCGCGGCGGATCAAGAGCTCCGCCGCGTCGAGCTCCGTCTGCGCGTCCGCGAGCTTCCACTGGATGGCTTGGAACTCGGCGATGGCCTTGCCGAAGGCCCGGCGCTCCTTGGCGTAAGTGAGCGCGAGCGCCAGAGCGCCGCGCCCCAGCCCGAGCGCCATGGAGGCGATGCTGATGCGGCCGCGATCGAGGATCTGCATGGTGTCGTAGAAGCCCTGATCGACCCCGCCGACGCGGCTCGCGTCGGGGACGCGCACGTTCTCGAAGCTGAGCTCGACGGTGTCGCTGGAGCGGCAGCCGTACTTCTCCAGCTTCTTGCTGGCGGTGAAGCCCGGCGTCCCCGCGTCGACCACGAACGCAGTGATGCCGCGCTGAGCCGGCACTTCACGGTTGGTGCGCGCGAGCACCACGCAGAAGCCTCCCACCGAGCCCTGCGTAATGAACATCTTGGTGCCGTTGATGACCCAGTGGTCGCCGTCGCGCACCGCCGTGGTCTTCATGCCGGCGCTGTCGGAGCCCGAGCCGGGCTCGGTCAGCGCCCACGCCGCGAGCCACTCGCCGCTCGCCGCCTTGGGCAGGTACCTCTGCTTCTGCGCCTCGTTCCCGAAGCTCAGGATGTGGCTGGTGCCCAGGCCGTTGTGGCTGGCGACGGTGAGCGCCAAGGAACCGTCGACGCGCGCGCACTCCTCGACGCAGATGGCGTAGGAGAGCGTGTCCATCGCCGCGCCGCCGTACTCCTCCGGGATGCGGATTCCGAGCAAGCCGAGCTCGGCGAGCTTGGGCACGATCTCGTGGGGGAAGCGCTCCGCCTCGTCCCATTCCCGCGCGTGCGGGCGCACTTCACGTTCACAGAACTCGCGCACACTGGCGCGGAGCAGCTGGTGTTGTTCGGAGAGCTCGAAGTCCACGGCGCGGTGCTTAACATTTTTCTCGCTCCGCTGCCGCCCGCCACGCCTCGCCACACTTCCGCCCGGTCGAAACAGCCGGCGCCGGCTCGGGCCGGATTCACGTCTCGGGTCTCAATTGCCGATCGTGATCTGATCTTGCCAAGACCCAAGACGTCCGTTCCAGGCTCGGCCTCCGGCCTCGTGACCTGTCGAGCACCCTTCTGCGCGCCGCGCCCCGCTTCGAATTCCTTGTTCCTCGTCGTTCGCTCCCCCGCGAAGGGGTTCCCCTCGCCGTTGACTTTGCCGTCGACGACATGACCAACGGCAAACTCGCCCGCGACGAGACCCCCCTCGCCGCTGACTTTGCCGTCGACGACATGACCAACGGCAAACTCGCCCGCGACGAGACCCCCCTTCGCCTGTTCACAGGACCGGCCTCCGGCCTCGCGCTGACCCGTGGCGTTCCCGGTCGACTGTTGTTTGTTGCTTGTTGTTTGTTCCTACTCGAGCGGAACGGTCACTTGGCCTCGCACAGCGCCTTCAGCCTCTCGAGCCTCTCCCCCTCGCTCAGGCTCACCTTCTGCGCGTCCGCCGCCGCCATCCCCGCCGAGAGCACGTACTCCTCGTCGCCGACGCCGAACACCTGCGAGCCCTTGCGGCACAGCATCCAGCCGATCTTCGGGCTCGCGTCGTCGTCGCGGCGCTCGAAGGAGAGGCTCTCGAAGCTCACTCCCTTCAGCGCCTTGGCACCGTCGACCTTCTTCAAGGTCTTGAGCACGTCCTTCGCCGCGTCCTCGTCGGCGCGCGCGAGCGACAAGACGCGCCAGCGCTTCGAGCCATCCTTGTAATAGCCGACGGCTCCGGCGCCGATGCCGGCGATGCCCAGCGCGTCGGTCGTCGTGAACGCGACGCCCATGGGGACGCGCTTGTCCTCGGGCAGCGCGGCCACGGCCTTCGGCGGCTCCTTGTCGCCCCCGAGCTTGTCACCGATGGACTTCGCGATGGGGGGGATGGCCTTCTGCGCGCTCGCCTTGAGCTGGTCCGGCGACTCGACCTCGTTGGTGTACGACAGCTCCACGACGTGCTCGCCGCGCCAGACGTACGCGATGCCCGTACCCGAAGCCGCCGCTCCGCCCGCCTCGAGCTTCGCGGGGGCGGACTCGACCGGATCGGAGTCGGCGACCACGCGCTTGGTGAAGAACGCGTACGCGCCCTCCTTGCTCGCGAAGTGCGAGAGGTTCACGTTGACCGCGCCCGGCGAGCCCTTGCCGTCGACGTAGCGCAGTGTGACCACGCGCTTGAGCCCGAAGCTCTTGTAGACTTCGCACTCGCCGTCGAACAGCTCGGTGCAGACCTTGTCGATGTTCGCGGGCGCGTTCTCGCCGTAGGCGCGCGTCTCGCCGTTGGGGTCGACGCAGTAGTCGCCGGCGGCGCGCGCCAGCATGCTCGCGGACACCTTGTCCGTCACGCTGCCGCCGCCGCCCGCGCAGGTGCCCGGCTTGCTGCTCTCGATGGGCGGAGGCGCCGAGCCCCTGTCGGCCTCGGGGGGCTGCTTCTTGTCGCAGGCGCCGAGCAGCACGAAGAGCAGGAACGAGGCGTGACGGACGTTCATGGGCCCGACTTAGAACGAGGCCGCCGGACAAGCAATTCCTCGGCCGAACGCCGCCCGGGGGCCCAGTCGGAGCCCTGAAACGATTGCATAGCGCTGCAATCCTTACTGCCCCACCTCCCCCCACCCACCTGGAATTACCTGGAAATCCGGTGGGGTCAGGGCGCAGGGCCCGGCACAAGGCTTGCTGGTGGCTCCTCCCGTGGTGGTGCGCTCGAAACACACAGCCCAGCTCGGCCCCCGGTCGGCCAGCCGAGGCTTCACCCTCGTCGAGCTGGTCGTGGTGGTGATCATCGTCGGCGTCATGGCGTCCCTGGCCATCCCGACCATCACCGGCCAGCTCCGGTCGCGGCGGACGCAGTTCGTCGCCAAGGAGGTGTCGAACCTGTACCGCAACGGCCGCATGCGGGCCATGGGTCGCGGGTCGGCGGTGCTGATCCGATTCGACCGTTCGGTGGACCAGGAGGGGCGGTTCGAGGTGCGCGAGGCGGTGCGCAGCGGCCAGGCCAACCCGAACTGCGATCGCCTCCCGGTCAACAGCTGCACGCTGACCAGCTGGCTCCCCCAGAACCCGGACAGCATGGTGATCGGGCAGCTCACCATCGCGGGCCGCGCGGAGCTCGAGGGCATCCGCACCCGGGTCAAGGACCCCGGCAACAACGATCAGACGGCGATGGACGTCTGCTTCACCCCGATGGGCCGCGCCTTCATGCGCTACGGCCAGGCCAACCCGTTCACCCCGCAGACGACCGTGCCGCGCGTGAAGGTGAGCCGCGTGAACGCCACGACCCAGAACCCCTATGGCCCGTCGCGCTGGGTGCTCGTGCTGCCGAACGGCAACACCCGTCTCGGCACGGCCACGGAGGACACGACGCTATGACGCGCAAGCAGCATCGTGGGTACACCGCGGTCGAGCTGTTGATGGCCATCAGCATCTTCGCCATCGGCGTCTCGGGCATCATCGCCATGCAGAAGGTCACGGTGGGCGCCAACGCCCACGCGAAGAACCTCACCATCGCCACGCACATCGCTCAGGGATGGCTGGACCAGCTGGCGACGGACGCCGCGGCTTGGAACCACCCCTCGCCCGGCACGGCGACATCGGACATCGGGGACACGACGTGGCTCACGCTGGCGCAGGGCAACGCGAACCAGTGGCTCCGCCCCGCCTACGACGTGACCCGGAACTTCGGCGCGGGCTTCGACGCCCAGGGCAACCCGGTGTCCGACGCGAACTCCGCCAACGCCGTGTTCTGCGCGCACATCCGCCTCTCTTGGCTTTACCCGCAGACCGCCGGCAACGGGCTACTGCGCACCGAGGTGCGCGTGTTCTGGCTGCGCAGCGGCCAGGGCGGCACCGTGAATGGCCAGCCCACCTGCGACCCGAACACGGCCGCCGCGCTGATCGAGAACGCCGGCCTCAGGTACCACTTCGTCCACCAGACTTCCGCCGTGAAGCAGAACACCGCGTCGTGACCAGCACCTCTCCCTCCCCGAAACGCCCCCTCCCGCCCCGCCGGCGGCGGCGCGGCTTCACGCTCGTCGAGCTGATGGTCGCGGTCACTGGCGGCTTGTTCGTGTCGCTGGCCGTGTTCGCCATCTCACGCCAGAGCGGGCGCTTCTACACCCGCGAGTCCCGCGTGGCCGACGCCACGATGGGCGCGATGCTGGGCTTCGACCGCCTGAAGGCCGACCTCGGGCGCGCGGGCTTCCTGAGCAGCGCGAACATCGCGATGGACCCGAATCGGTGCGGCGACCCGGCGACCTACCCCTTCATGCTCCGGCGCCTGGCCGCGATGCGCATCCGGCAGGGGCAGTCGGCGGCGGCCAGCCTGCAGAACATGATCGACAACGGCCTGGCTCCCGACGAGGTCACGCTGATGGGCAGCTACACGGGCGCCGAGGTCTTCCCGATCTGGAACGTCGACAACGTGGGCGCGACCTACGTGGTCCACCTGCAGCAGAACACCGGTCCCCTCGGCCGAATGGGCTACGTCGCGGCGGCCGACCAGCTCGGCATTCTCCAGGGCATCTTCGGCACCAACCCGGGCCGCGGCCTGCGCATCCAGGACCAGTCCGGCGAGGTCCAGTACGCGACCGTCCAGGGCGTCGCCACGGCGAACGGCCCGCAGGTCATCCTGACCCAGATCCCCGCGCTGCGCTTCCGCCAGACCGCGGGCAACATCTGCGGGCTGAAGGGCAACGTGACGGGTGCGGTCGTCAACGTGGTCAACTTCGTGAAGTACGACCTCCGCAACATCCAGACTCAATCGAACCTCGGGGCGAACAACTCCTACGACCCCGTCTACAACAGCACCCACCCTTACGACGTGGGCACGCGCGCGGATCTCGTGCGCGTCGAGCTCGACACGACCGGCACCCCCATCCAAGGCACGGAGGAGCTCGTCGCGGAGTACGCGGTGGACTTCAGGTTGGGCGTCACCGTGGCGGACACGGTCGTGGCGAACAAGGATCAGACCCTGCTCGAGATCCCGTCCACGGGCCCCGTGGCGAACTGGACTGGTGATCTGGTCAGCGACGTGGCCAACCCCAGCAACGGGCCACACCGCGTGCGCGCGGTGCGGGTGCGCCTCTCCGTCCGCTCGCAAGACCCGGACCGCGACGCCAACCCGCCGGTCGGGCCCGGTCAGCTCTTCCGCGTGGGCCTCGGCCCGAGCGCCGGCCCGCCCTTCGCCCGCGTCCGCTCCTTGCAGGCGGACGTCGCCATCAACAACCAAACGGCGGTGTTCTACTGATGGCCCGGAGACGCGAAAGAGGCGCGGCCGTCTTCGTGGTGGTCCTCACCATCACGCTGCTCACGGCCATCGGTGTCTTCGCGCTGCGCAGCGCGAGCTTGGTCGACCAGGCCGCTGGCTACGAGCGCCAGTCGGCTCAGACCATGTACCTCTCGGAGTACGCCGGCAGGGCGGTGGCCGCAGAGGTGGGCGCCGGCGCCGCGCGCACCTACATCGACAAGGTCGCGACGGGCACGGACATCTGCAACGTCAACAAGCTGCTGGACCCCAACGCGCTCGACCCGAACATCACCTACCTGCCCTGCTACAAGCTCTTCCTGAACGAGATCGGCAACCGGGTGAACGCGAACTTCAACGGCAACACGCTGCTCTCCGCCCAGACCACCGGCGCCGCCGGCAGCCTGGGCCCGAAGCTCGACACCACGGGCACCATCACGCCCATGGAAGGCGTGTTCGTGGTGGAGATGACCGACCCGGCCGAGAGCACTCCGACCCCGGGCTCCGCGGTGGGCGGGAACAACCCGGCCAACACCTTCCGCGACGTGCAGCTCACCTTCACGGCGTACGCTCAGGTGCGCCCCTTCGACGCCATCCCGGACGACCCGTGGTGCGCCGGCAATTCACTCTCGACGTCCGCCAGCGTCACCTCGCTGCGCGCGCACGTCACGCTCAGGAACGTACCGCGTTGAGGAGAGAACGATGAGGCAGTCTTCTCGGCTTTTGCTCGGTTCGGCGCTCGTCCTGGGTGCGGTGCTCGGTGCTCCTTCGGCCGGCGCGGGCCCGAAGGACGTCAACCCACCGCCCCCGAACGTGCTGCTGCTGGTCGATTCGTCGGGCTCCATGGAGTACAAGTCGTCGAGCACCGGCTTCCCCGCGTGCGACCCGACCCAGGACAACGTCAGCGAGAAGAGCCGCTGGATCGAGCTCGTGGAAGTGCTGACCGGGGGTATCAAGGACTATCGCTGCGAGGCGATGGACCGGAACAGCAACAACTTCAACACGCAGTACACGCTGAACGGCATCGACTCGCCGGACCGCTACTACTCGAACCCGTACCACCGGCCGATGCACGAGGACTGCGCGCCCGGGCCCGGCACGCTGCCGGCCAACGCCTTCGACTGGGCCAACATCAGGCCGCGCAAGTACAACAACATCAACAACAACTGTAACTTCGAGCAGGAGAAGGACGGTCTGCTCGACGACGGCGCGTTCCGCAAGACGGTGCGCTTCGGCCTGATGACCTTCGACAGCCACGCGAACCCGGGCCTGGGCTTCGCCGCCACGGTGCCGAACTACACCACCGGCCGCGACGGCACCTGGAGCTACTTCCTGAACGCCAGCAAGCAAGGCGCCCCTGCCGGCTGCAACACGCCAGCGCCCATGGAGGTCGGCGCGCGCAACGCCGCTGCCCCGCCCTGGGAGGGCCGCCTGATGGCCTTCGGCAAGCCCGGCGACAACCCGGAGAACCAGAACGACCGCATCCAGGACGTGCTCATCTCCAGCCGCCCGTACGGCGCGACGCCCATCGCCGGCATGCTCGACGACGCGCGCGAGTTCCTCTGGAACGACGCGTCGCCGGATCCGATGGACCCGAACGAGCCCTTCGGGCCCAAGGACGACCCCTACGTCACCGGCGGCTGCCGCAAGAACGTCATCATCCTGCTCTCCGACGGCGAGCCGAACATGGACCTGCGTCCCTGGTGCGAGCCGAACTGCCCGTACCCGAAGCCCGAGGACACGGCGCTCACCCTCTCGACGGATCCCGTTCGGCCCGTCGACACCTTCGTGATCGGCTTCGCCGTCTCGAACGTGACGATGTCGAACAACCAGAACGTCAACTGCAAGACCATGTCGCAGTTCGACCTCTCGAACAACGCCGGACTGTGCAAGAGCTTCCCGGGTGAGTCGCAGCTCCAGGCCTGCTGCGCGCTGAACCGCATCGCCTACAGCGGCAACACCAATCGCGCCTACTTCGCCAACGACAAGGACGAGCTCCGCGCAGCCCTCTCGCAGATCCTCTCCGGCATCGCCGCGGCAGCCTCGAGCCGCACGCTGCCCGTCTTCGCCTCCGTCCCGGGCGGCGGCTCGGGCACCGGCCCCGCGGGCTTCCGCTTCTACACCTCCTTCAAGCCCACGCAGTTCGGCCTGTGGAAGGGCGTTCTCGAGCGCCAGCGCATCACCTGCGTCACCGACCCGAACACCAACACCGTCGATCCGCAGCCGCAGCCGCTGGACAACACCAAGGGCGACGACTTCGTCTGGAACGTCAACTCCGGCAAGGGCCCCCAGCGGAAGTTCTGGACCATCAAGGGCGACGTCTCGAACGGCAAGATCTACTCGGAGCGCAGCATCCGCCCGGGCCTCTCCAGCGACCCGGACGGCGTCGGCCAGTACGGCGGCACCGCGGTCTGGGGCGACGCGGAGGCGTGGAACACGGCCACGCCGCCCGAGGCCCTCGACATCGACAACAACACTTGCAAGAACCTGACGGCCGTGCAGTGCCGCGATCGCTACCTGCGCTGGATCTCCGGCGCCGACACCGTGACCCCTTACGCGCGCTGCAAGGTCCCAGGGGCTGCGGACTGCAACCTGATCGGCGACGTCTACCACTCGACGCCGCGGGTCATCGGCCGGCCCGACGAGCTGTTGCGCGACGAGTCGTACCAGATCCACGCCCTGCGCCTCGCGAAGCGCCACACCCTGCTCTACACCTCGACCAACGACGGCTTCCTGCACGGCTTCAAGGTCTCGTCCGGTGACCCCGCGAACGACACGCTGAAGGTCGACAACGACGACAACAACGAGCTCTGGGCCTTCATGCCGCCGGCCGTCCTGCCCGCGGTGAAGAGCGAGTACCCGCCCGCGCACCAGACCCTGCTCGACGGCGTGCCGGTGCTCCAGGACGTGATCGCGGTCGAGGACCCGCCCAACAGCGGCACCTACAAGTTCGAGCGCAGCAAGGCGGACGCGCAGGCTGGCAAGGGCAAGTGGCGCACGATCATGGTGCAAAGCTTCGGTGGCAACCGCGGCGGCTACTTCGCCCTCGACGTCACCGACCCGGTGGTGCCGGCGAACCCCAACGACCCGACCAAGGGCCCGAAGTTCCTCTGGCAGCTCACCCAGTACGGCGACGGCTCGCCGCTCTTCGGCCGCGGCGGCTCGACCCCGCTCATCACCACCATCTACTACGACCCGGGCGGCGGCCCGAAGGAGATCGCGGTGGCCATCCTGCCTGGCGGCGAGGATCCGGACGGGCCCCAGGCCGGCGACGAGAACCGCATGAACAACTCCCCGCCCAACGTCGACTCGCGCTTCAACGTGCGCAGCAAGGTGCGGAAGTACGACAACAACCCGCAGAACCACGCCGCCAAGGCGCTCACCGTGGTCCGGCTCGACACCGGCGAGATCATCCGCAGCTTCCGCGCGGATCCGAGCAAGGCCGGCGCCCTGCAGACCAAGAACCGCGTGGTCCAAGCCGACATCGACTCGCCCATCACCGGCATCCCGGTGGCCTTCCCCGGCACCACCGGCGCGGTTTCCGACCGCGTCTTCGTGGGCGACTACGACGGCACGCTCTGGCGAGCCGATCTCTCCAGCACGAACCCCGACAACTGGAAGATGAACCTGTTCTTCGACCTCTTCTCCACCGAGGGACCGAAGGACGGTCAGCCCATCGCCACCGCGCCGGTGCTCTCGGTCGACCTCTTGGGCAACGTCACCATCGCGGTATCGACGGGCGACCAGGAGGTGCTGCTCAAGAAGGGTGGCATGAAGAACTACGTGTTCTCGCTGCTCGAGAAGCCGAACGTCGCCGGAACCGCGTACGAATCCTACGCGAACTGGCTCATCGAGCTGAAGGACGGCGAGCGCGTGACCGGCCCGATGTCGCTGTTCAACGGGGCGCTCTTCTTCACGAGCTACGACCCGGACAACGGCAACAACGGGCCGGTGTGTGGCTCGGGCACCAGCCGCGTGTGGGGTGTGGACTACGTGCTGCCGAAGACCCCGGGCAACACGCTGAACGACCTGGACGACGGCGGCAAGGAGCGGCTCCCCGACGGCGGCAGCCTGGTGCAGTTCATGGACAATACCAACGCCCTGCTCGCCAACTCCGGCATCATCTTCGGCGTGGGCGTGACCCAGCTTCCGTCGTGCACCCAGGAGCAGGTCAACACCGACACCTTCTTCGGCTCGGGCAACCACACCACCATCACCAGCATCACCCCGGGCACGTTCCAGCTCGTGATGCACACCTCGGGCACCGGCAACGTCGCGGACAACTCGCAGACGCAGCGCATCCAGATCAACCTGCCGACGCCTCCGTCGACCAGCCGGATTGATTCCTGGGCGGCGCTGGTGGAGTAAGCTCCAACCCGTTGTGAGCCGCACCGCGACAACCTGCCTGGCCCTCGCGCTGCTCGCCGGCTGCGAGGGCCGGAAGATCGAGTTCGGGCCAGGTACGCCCACCTCGGCCAAACCCATGGACCGGCTGGCGCCCGGGGAGCTTCCGCCCGGCACTACCGAGGTCTGGGGCTTCATCGCGCCCCAGGCGATGCGCCTGGACCGGCAGTTCCCCGAGCAGGCCTTCTTCGTCGGCAACGTCTCCGCGGAGGCCCTCGCCAACTACGTCCGCACGCGCGTCGAGGCCGAGCGCGTCGAGATCGGCGCCGCCCGGACCGTGTTCCCCGCGGCGCGCATCAAGGCGGGGAAACCCGACCGCATCTACCGCTTCGAGGTGCTGAAGGAGGGCATGGGCTCCCGGCTGGTGATCAAGGACATCACCCCGCCGCCCGTGGAGCCCGGGCTGAGCGACGAAGAGCGCTGGCGCAAGGCGGGCCTCACCCCCGACGGCAAGCCCCTCGATCCGAAGAAAGCCGAGTAGACTTGCCCCCAAGAGGGAGGTCGACTCGATGAAGCTCACACGCAAGGAATTCCTGCAGGGGACATTGGCCGTCGCGGGCGGCGCGGCGCTGGCTGCGACGGCCGCTTGCGGCGGTGACGACGATGGTGGTGGCGGTGGCGGCAGTAGCACGTCGTGCGGAACGACCATCGACGCCAACCACGGCCACAGCTTGAGCGTGCCGAAGGCGGACGTGGACGCCGGCACCGACAAGACCTACAGCATCAAGGGCTCGAGCGCGCACGACCACCAGATCCTGGTGACCGCCGCCCACTTCGCCAGCCTGAAGGCGGGCAAGGAGGTCTTCGTGACCTCGACGGACACCGCGCAGCACAACCACAACGTCTCGGTGAAGTGCGCGTGACCAGCCGCTGAGAGCGACCGCGTGGAGCCGATCCGCTTCTACTCGACCGCAGGCGAGCACGGCTATCTGTCGAACTTCTCGCCGCACGCGATCGAGCGCCGGGGCGTGGTCTGGCTCACAGCCGAGCACTTCTTCCAAGCCCAGAAGTTCGCGGGCACCGAGCACGAGCAGGCCATCCGCACCGCACCGAGCCCGATGACCGCGGCGCGCATGGGGCGGAGTCGTGAGCGCCCGCTGCGCGCGGACTGGGAAGCCGCGAAGGAGCACGTGATGCTCGAGGCGCTGCGGGCGAAGTTCACCCAGCACGTCGAGCTCGGCCGGCGCCTGCTCGAGACGGGCGACGCCCGGCTGATCGAGCACACGGCGAACGACCGCTATTGGGCCGACGGCGGGGACGGCACGGGGAGGAACCGCCTGGGGGCGCTGCTCGAGCAGGTGCGCTCCGAGCTCGCGGACGGGCTCGAACACGCCGAGGCCTGGTCGAAGGTGATGAAGCCGGGTCGCGATTGGGTCGCGTTCCTGTTCGGGACGTGCGTGGTGGTCCCCAGCGGCGAGCGCGAGCCAAAGGCCGCGGCGCTGGCGTTGCTCGCGGAGCGAGGTCCGGTGGTCGCCGGCACGCCGAGCGGTGACTTCAACGTGTCCGAGATGCCCGCGGAATTCGGCTGGCTGGTGAGCTTCGACCACCCGGACATCCTGGCGCGCGTCTCACGAGCGACGGCCGGGGCGTCGCCCGACATGGTGATCGGTCTGACGGGGCGCGCCGCCCGCGCGCGCGACGCCGAAGCGCTCGCCGTGGTGCGCGCATCGCGCGTCGGCGAGCCGGCCCGCTGACCTCGGACGCCCAGCCCTGGCCGCGAGTGACCAGGTGCGCCCGCGTCGTGAATGCTCGGCGGCGCACCTGCATCGGAGACGGCCGACCACACGATGCCGGGGGGCGCGACGCGCGTGCGCGGCCGTCGCACGCCCGGCGAAAGGAGCTTTCGATGATCGGGAGGGGTCTGCCCCACGCTGGCTTGGGACTGCTGCTCTGTGCGCTCGGCGCTTGCGCCGAGCCCGTCAACGACGTGAGCGTGGTGAGCGGCGTCGGGGGATCGAGCGGCTTCTCGAGCAACGCCTGCCAGGCACCGACCTGCGGAGCGTGCGCCACGTGCAAGGAGATGTGCCTGTGCACGGGCTCGACGGCGACTCAGTGCCAGGCGCTGTGCAGCGACGGGACGGGCGGAAAGGCGGGCAACGGTGGCGCAGGCGGCACAGGCGCGACCGGCGGTTACGGCGGAAGCGGCGGAAGCAGCGGAAGTGGAGGCTACGGTTCGACGGGAGGCAACGCGGGGAGCGGCGGCGCGACCTGCGCCGTCAAGCTGGGCGACCCGACCTGCGACGCGTGTCTCGGGAGCCAGTGCTGCAAGGAAGCCGAGGCGTGCGCATACAGCCCCGCCTGCGGCGATCTCATGGGCTGCGTCGCGCAAGCGCCGGAGTGCCAGTCCGCCTACACGCTCGGCGACTTGCTGAGCTGTGCCGACACAGCGTGCCCAGCGCAAGCCGCGGGCAAGTCGGCGTTCTCCGACTACCTGAGCTGCCTCTCCACGCGCTGCAGCGCGGAGTGCGGCCTCTGAGCTCGACGCACGACGACCCGAGGTGAGCGCTCACGCGCCCCGAATCGGGATCCCCCTCGACATCGCCACTCCTCTCGTGATGCCGGTTCGAGCCGCGCCGCGCGCAAAGGGTTCGCCCGTCTTCGATGAGCGCGCGCGCGCCGTTCGGTCGCACGGCGCAAGGCGCGCCAGAGCTGCTAGGCTCCCGCCAGGAGGACCTGCCGTGAGGATCTACTCGGCGTCGTGCCTTGCGCTGGCCGTCAGCGCCGCGGCGTGCGGCGGCAGCAGCAGCGGTGGCGGCGCGATCTGCGACGACGCGGGGATCTGCAACACGGGAGGCGTCGCCGCGGGCGGCGGCGCTCCAGGCGGTGGCGGCGCTGGAAGCGGCGGCGCTCCCGGTGGTGGCGGCACTTCGCTGGGCGGAGCACCGAGCGGCGGTGGCGGTGCGCCCAGCGGCGGTGGCGCGCCGGGCGGCGGCGCTCCAGGCGGTGGCGGAGCGCCGAGCGGCGGTGGCGGCACATCCGCGTGCACTCCGACCAGCAGCGATGCCTGCGACGTGTGTGTGAACAAAGCCTGCTGCAAGGAGTGGAACGCCTGCGTCGCTTCGTACGCCTGCTACGACGGCGGCCCGAGCGGCGAAGGCGAGATCTTCTGCTTCCAGAGCTGCTACACCGCAAAGCTGACGGCCGGCAGCGACCCGACCACCGCCAAGGTGCAGTGCGCCGGCAGCTGCGTCACGCCCGGAACCGGCACCATCGCCGACGCCACCAACGATCTGATCGCGTGCTTGGATCAAAACTGCCTGAGCCAGTGCTTTCAATGACGGTCGGGCGGTGCGCTGTGACCGTCGCCGACGCGCCCGCCCGCCACTCGGACAGAACCGCCCGCACAGCTCCGCTGTGCACATGGTTTTGTCCTGCATTCGGACAGAACCGCCCGCACAGCTCCGCTGTGCACATGGTTTTGTCCTGCGCTCGGACAGAAGCCCCCGCACAGCTCCGCTGTGCACATGGTTTTGTCCTGCATTCGGACAAATCCACCGCCACAGCTCGGCTGTGCTCACACTTTTGTCCTGCACTCGGACAAATCCACCGCCACAGCTCGGCCGCGCCCACGGCGCTCGCGCTCACGCTCGTACTCGCACTCGTACTCGTACTCGTGCCCGTGCTTGATCTCGCTCCGCTGCCGCCCGCCACGCCTCGCCACTCTTCCACCCGGTAGAAACAGCCCGCGCCGGCTCGGGCCGGATTCCCGTCTCGGGTCTCAGTTGCCGATCGTGATCTGATCTTGCCAAGACCCAAGACGTCCGTTCCAGGCTCGGCCTCCGGGGACTTGATTTCGCTCCGCTGCCGCCCGCCACGCCACGCCACACTTCCGCCCGGTAGAAACAGCCCGCGCCGGCTCGGGCCGGTGTTCACGTCTCGGGTCTCAATTGCCGATCGTGATCTGATCTTGCCAAGACC
>Ga0233425_10004819_pt1 | contig 22091 bp, 26 predicted proteins | sample Watercolumn_Towu_2_FD_181712 | JGI IMG/M metagenome (GOLD analysis project Ga0233425, IMG submission 181712) | Freshwater microbial communities from Lake Towuti, South Sulawesi, Indonesia - Watercolumn_Towuti2014_140_MG | ecosystem: Environmental > Aquatic > Freshwater > Lake | place...
CGCAGACCCAGCTCAGCGTGCCGCAACAATTCCAATAACCCCCTCCGCACACAATACCCATCCGTATAGAGCAAAACAATCTATCGAATAGCCAATGCAACCCTAGTGTATGGGAGATAGGCTACCCGATGCAGGCTCCGAGTCGGAGCGTGGCGCAATGCACAATTACCTCTATCTAACTAATTTAACGATAGAAATATGGATCACGCCTCGGCTCCCGACCTCCCGGCACAGATTATTGCTGCGCTGCGAAGACTGACAACCATCAGGGGTGGGCTGCTATTCGCCTGACCAAGGACGCACGCCTGTCGCATCAGCGGCGGCTAGCGCATCGCGCATGGCGATCCCGTCCAATACAAGGTCCGGCGCGATCTCGGCGAGCGGCGCGAGAACAAAGCCGCGGCGGAAGAGCTCCTTATGCGGGAGAGTCAGCTCGGGATCGTCGATCGCGTGGTCGCCCAGAAACAGAATATCCACGTCAATCAGCCGCGGCCCCCAGCGTCGCGTCGGCGCCCGGCCCATGTCGGCTTCAATCTTCTTGACCGCGGCGAGCAGCTCGTACGGCGTAAGCGTTGTGTCGCCGATCGCGCAGGCGTTGGCGAAATCGCCTTGGTCGAGATCGCCCCAGGGCGGCGTGCGATAGATTCGCGACACCGCCGCAAGCCGCGCGAGCCCGCGCGCCTCGATGAGGCGCAACGCTTCGCGAATGTTTTGCGGCTTGTCGCCAAGATTGCTGCCAAGCCCAAATCCAACCCGCATCATCTCAGCCTCCCGGTCGCGCGGTGAGAATGCGCAACACGTCGAAGGCGGCGCGATGCTCGGCGGCGTCATGCACGCGAAAAACCTGCGCGCCCGCGCGCGCGGCAAGAAGATTGGCCGCGAGCGTGCCGACGAGCCGTCCCTCGAGAAGGCCGTCGCCAAGTCCCTTAAACAGCGACTTGCGCGAGACGCCGATCAGCAGAGGAAAGCCAAGCGCGAGCAGCTCTGGAATAGCGCGCAGCGCCTCATAATTCTGTTCGCGGCTCTTGCCGAAGCCAATGCCGGGATCGAGCAGGATATGCCGTTCCGGCACGCCGGCGCGCCGGGCGATGTCGAGAGAGCGCGCGAAGAAGCGCTTCATGTCGGCGGCGATGTCGATCTCAGGCGCCGCCGTCTCGCGATTATGCATGATGACGACGGCGGCGCCGGCTTCCGCGATCGTTGGCGCCATCTTAGGATCGCGCTGCAGACCCCACACATCATTGACGAGGCAGACGCCGAGCGCGAGCGCGCGCCGCGCCGTCTCGGCCTTATAGGTGTCGATCGACACCGGCGCGCCCGCCTCATTGACGAGTGCGGCGAGCAGCGGCGCAAGGCGCGCCCATTCCTCGTCGGCGGTCAGCGGCGTGTGGCCGGGACGGGTCGACTCGGCGCCGACGTCAACGATGTCGGCGCCCTCGCTGACAAGCTTCTTCGCCTGCGCCAGCGCCGCCTCGCGCGTCGCGAACAGCCCGCCGTCCGAAAAAGAGTCCGGCGTGACGTTGACGATTCCCATGATGACCGGGCGCGTCCCGATCAGCGAAAGAAAGCGATCGCGCGCTGTCGCGATCGCCTCGATATCGAAGGCCAAGCGCGCGTTCCGTCAGTCGTCGTATTTCACATAGGCGAAGCGCTGGTCGGTCTCGGGCGTGCCTTCAAGCGCGCCGCCGGCCTTGCCCGGGCGCCAGGAGACGACCTCCTCGATCTTCTTGGCGAGTTCGAAATCCTTGTCCGTAATTCCCTTCGCCGTATGGGTCATGAGCTTCACCTCGACCCAGGCGTAGGAGGCGGCGATGTCGGGATGATGCCAGGCGGCCTCGGCGAGATGGCCAACCGTATTGATGACCATCAACGTGCCCTTCCAGCTGTGCGTCTTGAACTTGCGCCTGATCCAGCCGTTTTCGTAACGCCAGTGCGGCAGTTCGCGCTGCAGCCGCGCGACGATCTCGTCTTCGGAATAGGCGCGCTCTTCCTTGGCCATGACCGGCTCCCTCCTGCGCCGCGGGCAAGGTCCCTCTGCGGCGCAACATTCTTTCGTCGAGATGCGTTATAGCCTAAACCGACTCAAAGTCTTCAGTCGGACCAAAGAGGCGCTATGCCGGCTAGTGTGAGCGTCGCGGCAAGCGCGCGGCTGCATCTGGGTTTTCTCGACATGAACGGCGGCTTAGGGCGCAAGTTCGGCGGCGTCGGCATGGCGCTCGACGCGCCGGCGACGCGGCTGACTCTGACGCACGCCGACAGAAATTTTGTCGAAGGTCCGGAAAGCGCGCGCGCCGCAGCTCTCCTTCAGCGCGCGCAGGAGGCGCTCGGCGTCGCGCGCCGCCACAGGCTGACGGTTCAAGAAGCAATCCCCGCGCATGCGGGCCTGGGCTCCGGCACGCAGCTCGCGCTCGCGGTCAGCGCCGCGCTGCGCCGGCTTGAGGACCTGCCGCATGATCCCTCCGCCGACGCGGCGCTGATGGCGCGCGGCGCGCGTTCGGGATTGGGCGCCGGGCTGTTTCAACTGGGCGGCGTCGTGGTCGACGGCGGGCGCGGCCCGCATACCATGACGCCGCCCGTCGTCGCCCACGCCGAGTTTCCCGACGCGTGGCGCGTTCTCTTGGTCAGCGATTCAGCGAATGTCGGCCTCCATGGCGCCGACGAGCGCGACGCCTTCGCCGAACTGCCGCCTTTTGATGCGGCGACGAGCGGCGAAGTCTGCCGGCTGGTGCTGATGCAGATCCTGCCGGCGTTGGCCGAGAAGGACCTTGCGCCCTTCGGCGCGGCGGTGACGCGCATTCAGGAGCTTGTCGGCGATCACTTCGCCCCTGCGCAGGGCGGGCGCCGTTTCACGAGCGGCAAGGTCGAGGCGACCATCGCCCGCCTTCTTGCCGATGGCGCGACCGGCGGCGGACAGACCTCATGGGGACCGACGGGCTTTGTCTTCGTCGAGAGCGACGACGCGGCGCGGCGCCTGCTCGGCCGCCACGGCGCGCAGGCGCGCGAAGAGGGGCTCGACATTTCGATCCATCGGGGTCTCAACCGCGGCGCCAGGATCGACGCCGTCTACGCGCAGATCGCCTGAACCGCCTCGGACCTACTCACGCCGCATTTTCATGGCCCATTCGCTTCCATGATCCTCGCGCGCATCGCCCTTATTCTGACTAGCGTTCTTGTCGCCGGCGCGGCGCTCGCCCAAGAGGCGCCTTCGAGCGGCGGCGAATTCATCGGGCGGATTTTCGACGCGACCGGATTGCGGACCACGCCGCCGCAGGCCGCCGATTTCGTGCGCGAGTCGCGGCCCGAGCACATGGACTATCGTCCCTTCGACCCGAAGCCCAAGAAAGACCCGAAGCGCAAGACCGCCGCCGATCTGCGCGCCATGGGCGCGGATCTCGAAGCGGCGGCCGCCGAAAACCGGCGCAAGGCGGCCCGCGTCGCCGCGCCTGACGCGCCAGTAAAGCCTGCCGCCCGCTAGCTCACTCGCTCAGCTTCGCCTTGTCGGCGTGGAGCGGGTTTTGTTCGCCGCAGCATCCTGGCTCTATTCCCTATCTTACCGCAAGATTTGAATTATTTCCGTATTTCCGATCCATGTCATAAGTGTCATTTAAGCGTCACAGACTCTTGATAATATCCGGTGTCGGAACATAATTTCTCTAACGTCATTTCAGACGTTGGGGAGATATCCGCATGTCTAGAATCAAACTGCTGCTGTCGGCCGCCGTCATCGTTGGCTCTTTCGCCGGCGCCGCCCAGGCCAGCCCCTATTATCCATTCGCTTCCTGGGAAAGCACCGGCGCGCCCTTCGAACGGTGCTGGTGGGAGTCGGGGCCTTCGCGTCCCTTCCGCCTGTGCGTGCCGGTTGCCCCGCACGCCTTGGGCTACTACGGCTACGGGGGTCGCTCCCCTGGCTACAACCCTGACATTGCGCCCGGCGAATGACGACATGCGCCGGCTGAAACGAGCCGGCGCTTCTTTCCCGCACATGGACGCAGCGGGCGACGGCAAAACCGCCGGGACGCCCGCGTTGCGACGTTCAGGCTGACATAGCTATTCCACAAGCGACGCATAGAAGCGCGATCGCGAAGCGCGTCCGAGGGCGACGTCGGACAGACCGGCCCGCAAATCATTTCATCGCCTATGCCAGACCCGTGCGCCGCTCAGGCTGTCCAAGCCGCCGCCGCCAATTAATCAAATTGCCACAGAGCTTGGACTTAATATCCGGCCGGCTCGGCCCATATGAGCTAAGTTGGCGTTTATACACGATACTTTAATGAGGAGACAAAAATGGCTTCCTATAATCTTAGGTATATTGTCATCAACGGCAGCTCAAACGCTGCGATAACCAATGTTTCCGTAACTCATGAGTGCGCCAAGGTTAAGACGCCCATAGCGACGGCGCAGCTCGGCCCGGGAGAGGCGACTCGCTCGGTCAATATTGTCACCAAGGATGGCAGCAACGATTACTGGTCAGTCCAGTTCACAGACGGCGGCGGCACTAAGGCGCGTTCAGACAAGCAATGCAATTTACTCGAAAAGGATGAGAACCAGGATGTCGTGATTGTGCTGTATCCTGCGAATTTTTCGGTCCTAACGCCGCAGTCCGACCCGTGCCTTAACAATCATTATTAGCGTCGGCTAATGACGCCTCATCCGCTAAGCATCCCGACTTTTGACGCGCCTGGCGCGACAGGTCGGCCATAGAACTTCAATGAAGCCCGCCTCTCTGGCGGGCTTTCGTCGGCTGCGGCACAGCGCGTTAGGCTCCGAACGAGGCAAGACGAACGAGGCAAGACCAAGCGGGCATGGCCGACATGCGGCAAGGCCTTTGCATGTCGGTTGAATCGTCTCGTGATTGTCGACTTCGCCATGGCTTCCGAACCCGAATTCCTGTCCGACTTCGGACAAACCGATCCCGGCCTCGCCGTTCTGCGCATGGCGGCGTTGATCGCCGAAGGCGCGGCGGACCCGGACGAGGACACGCTCGATCTCCTCTTCGAACAGGTCGAGGCCGGCCATCTCGTCGACGCCGACCCGGCGCAGATGTGGCCGGAGCTTATTCGCGGGCTGATGAGCCCCGCGCCGTCGAAACTGATCAAGACGCTGCGCGGATGCGGCGCGCTCGTCGAAATCCTCCCCGAAGTCGCGGCGCTCTTCGGCGTGCCGGATGTTTCCGACGGCGAGGGCGAAGTCGATCTCGGCGCACATCTGATGAGATCGCTCGACGCGGCGGCGAAGCGCGGCGCTTCCCTGCCCGTGCGTTTCGCGCTGCTCGTGATGAATGTCGGCAAGTCTGATTCGCCGCGCGAACATCTCCCCGTTCATTACAAACATGTTGAGCGCGGGCGCCCGCGCATCGAAGAGATTTGCGCGCGCTTCGGCGCGCCGGCGGAATGTAAGGAGCTCGCGCGGATGGCGCTCGCTGAATGCGAACGCGTGCATCGCGTTTCGAAAATGCGCGCCGGCCCCGTCGCTTTGATGCTCGAACGGATTGGGGCTTTTGACGCGCCTGAGCGATTTCGCGCGCTGATGATGGTCTGCGCCTGCGATTTCTGCGCCCACGCCGGCCGCGAGGGTCAGACCTATCCGAAGGCGGCGTTGCTGGAGATCGCGCTTAAAGCCTGCGCCGACGTTAAGGAGAACGGGTCAGCGGAAGCGCGCCAGAGCGCCCGCGCCGAGGCGATCGCCCTTGCCTTTCGCTCGCAACGCTGGTCGAGCGAATTGGCGTAGGTGTCTCAGAAGAAGGTCTGTTTTGCGCCAAGAGCTGACATTCCGCGTTCGAGGGTCAAGGCTCACGGCTCTGACTAATGCTAATCTCATTTCAGGCGCTGGCGATGAAGATAGCCAGCCTTTAGCATATCTATCGCCTTGGCCGAATTCACCAGCTTTCGAGGAAGGGCCGCACTTCCACCTCAAAGCTCCACCCGCGACGATCCTGGAGGGTTAGGTTCCGCGCCGTTTGGGCGAGCGCGGCGGGTGACACAAAGCCCTCGACGGGCCTCTCGGGCATCATTTCGCGCACGCGCGGGCTGTCGACCACACCGTCGAGGATGATCACCGCGACATGGATGCCAAAGGGCCAGAGCTTGCGGGCCATGGACTCTGCAAGGCTACGCTGCGCCGCCTTGGCTGGCGCAAAGGCGGCTGTCTTGATATTGCCACGCCGCGAAGCGGTGGCGCCCACGAAGACAATATCGCCCTTCCGGCGCGCTTTCATTGCGGGGATCACCTGCTGGGAGCAAAGTAGCGCGCCCAAAGCATTCACTCGCCACGCCGCCTCGAATTGTGCGGCTGTTACTTCTTCAATGTCGGCGAACACGCCGGATCCGGCATTGTAAAGAAGGACGTCGACGTCTCCGATATCCTTGCGAATTCTGGAGAACGTAGCAGACACCGCTTTGTCGTCGCCGATATCGCAGGCATAGCCGCGCGCATTCGGAATTCTCTCGGCAAGTCTGACCACGTGATCTTGATTGCGTGCGAGTAGTGCCACGGCGTAGCCATCAGCTGCAAATCTTTCCGCAAGCGCCTGGCCATTGCCAGGTCCCGCTCCCACGACGACGGCAACCTGTCGCTTTGTGTCTGCGTCAGCCAGGCTCTTGTCCTCCAAATTTGGTGCGGCTTGCATCGCCAGGCTTGCGTCGACGCGCTCAAGCCTGAAGCGCTGGCATCACGACATCCCGCACGATCCGACTGCCTTCGGGCGTAGTCCAATCACCCACGAGCTCGGCGATCACCTGATTGGTGCTGGTGAGCACAACGCCCCCCTTTTCCATTCGGCGCAGCGCCATATCGTCACCCATCTTGCTGGGCGAACCGCCGGCATCGGCGACGACCTGCACATCATAGCCGTCCCCAACGAGGCTGAGCGCCGGGAACACCGTACACACATCATTGGTAACCCCGGCGATGATAAACTTCTTGCGCTTGGTCGCCTTGACTGTCTTGGCGAAGTTCACATCGTCCATTGCATTGACAATGCCGGCACGTTTGATACGGGCCGCATATTCCGCCGGCAGCGTCTCTTCCAGCTCTGGCAGCAGCGCGCCTTGCGCATAGGCTTCCATGCTGGATGTCAGAACAACAGACATTTTCAAGATTTGGGCGGTCTTGGCCAGCATCAGCGCATGACGCTTCATCTCCGCGAAGGGAATGGACTTGACCCAGCTCATCGTCCCGACCTGATGATCGATCAGAAGCATGGCGGCGGTCTCGCCGGTAAACCGTTCGAATTTCATAGCGTTCGCCTTTTTGGTGGATGAGAACATTTTTGCCCCGACCAGCTTCGTAGTCGGCTGAGTGCGCCGAATTCGCCGCTCCGAGCGTGGCGGCCGTCCAAGGCCGGCCGCCAGGAGCGATCAGGTTGCAATTTCCGTTTGAATGGCGATTGCAGAGTCCCGTTTCTCAGTCGAGGAATACATAGGACGCCGCGGAAAATCCGATATGCGGACGGGGTGGAAAGGTTGCCGCGCTCATCCGGGCTTGGTCGATACCAAGAAATGGATCAGCCTATTCGACAGACGCGCCGCGCAGGCCAGGCGCACGAAAATGGCCGCCATGATTCCTGCGCTGAAGCGAGACCGTGACAAGCAAACCTCACGTCTCAGATAGTCGCGACTTCGCCGAGCATGGGGTAATCGGTGTAGCCTTTCGCATCGCCGCCGTAGAACGTATTGCGATCGACTTCGTTCAACGGCGCGTTGGCCTTGAGGCGCTCGATGAAATCCGGATTGGCGAGAATCATCTGGCCATAGGCTTCCAGATCGGCCAGGCCGGATTTCACATCGGCGCCGATCTGCTCACGCATGCGGCCTGGCCTGTTCAAAATGAGCGGCTGCTTCCAGAGCTTGCGGATGTCGGTCAGCAGCGGCTCATTGCCCTGGTGCATAATATGGACGTAGGCGAGTTTCAGCTTATCGAGTTCATGAACCAGATAGCGATAGAGATCTGGGCCTTCCAGGCCCTCATCGATCCCCCACATAGCGGTGCCGGGCGACAGGCGGATCGAGGTGCGATCTGCGCCGACGGCCTCGGCAATCGCTATGGCCACCTCGATGGCGAAGCGCGCACGATTTTGGATCGAGCCGCCAAACATGTCCGTGCGCGTGTTGGCGCTTGGCGCGAAAAACTGCTGCACCAGATAGGCATTGGCGCCATGGATCTCGACGCCATCGGCGCCGGCCTCGATCGCACGGACCGCCGCATAGGCGAAGTCGGTGACGGTCTGACGCACTTCCTCGGTGCTCAGCGCGCGAGGTGTAGGAATGTCCTGCATGCCTTTTGGCGTGAACATGCCCGATCCCGGCGCGATCGCTGAAGGCGCGACGCCTTGGCGATGATGCGGCGTGTTGTCGGGATGCGACATGCGGCCGACGTGCATGAGCTGGAAGAAGATGTGGCCGCCCTTGTCATGGACCGCGGCCGTGATCTTTTTCCATCCGGCGACATGTGCGTCGGTGTAGATGCCCGGCGTGGTGAGATAGCCCTGCCCGTCATCGCAAGGTTGCATGCCTTCGGTGATGATCAGACCGACACCGGCGCGCTGCGCATAATACTCGGCAGCCAACGCACTCGGCGTGCCATCGTATTGAGCGCGGCTGCGCGTCATCGGCGCCATAACCACGCGGTTGGGTAATTCTAGACCGCCGACGCGGACCGGGGCGAAGAGGCTGTTCATCCAGAGCTCCATCTCGAGGACGTAGGAGGAGATATCTCCTTCCATTAGTGGGATAAATATTGCATTATGAAATAAATTATTCCATTATTGGAGCAATAGGCTGTGGAGCTTCTGAACGACATGGCCCTGTTCGTCGAAGTGGTGAAAGCGCGCGGCTTCCGGGGCGCGGCTCAGGTGACCGGCGTGCCAAACTCTACGCTCTCCCGGCGGATCAGCGGGCTGGAGAAGGCCATCGGCTTGCGGCTTCTGCACCGAACCACGCGCAAGATCGAGCTAACCGAAGCCGGCCAAATCTATTTCGAGCGCTGCAAGCGCATTGTCGATGAAGCGCGGCTTGCGCACGAACAGCTCGGGGAAATGTTGGCGCAACCGAGCGGGGTCTTGCGTGTCTCTCTGCCGGTCGATTTTGCGACAACTCTTATGGCCCCGCATCTGCCAGAATTCGCCAGGCTCTATCCGGGCATAAGTTTCGAATTCGATCTCACGCCGCGCCGGGTCGATCTGGTAGCCGAGCCTTTCGATGTCGCGATACGAATGGGGGAGTTGCAGGATTCCGCGCTGATCGCGCGCAAACTCGTCGAGCTTCCGCGTTACCTTTATGCCTCGCCGCGTTATCTTGAACGCTCAGGCGAACCGGCGACGCCCGCCGATCTGGAAACGCATGACTGCCTTTGTTTTCTTAGAAGCGACAGATGGACCTTGCACAATGGAGCCCAAACGATCGAAGTCATGGTCGGCGGCCGCTTCCGCCTCAACAGCATCGGGATGATGCGACGCATGGCGGCATTAGGCATGGGCATCAGCATGCAGGCGGCTGAAATCGTCGCCGAAGATTTGGCCGATGGACGGTTGCGCCGAGTGCTTCCTGGATGGGAAGCCGCACCAATCTCGGTGCATGCCGTTACCGAGACGCGCCTGTTGCCGGCGAAAACGCAGCGCTTCATTGAGTTCCTGCGTGCGTGTCTGGAGAAGATCAATCATCTCCCTTGATGATCCCAGTCCGTCCTCTCCGCACATGGCGGGTGTCGGAAAGCTTCCTGGCGTACTCCTCCAACCGCTCACCGCGGACGTCCGCATCGGGTCAGAAGCAGCCATTCGAACTCGCCTCGATCGGCGCAGCCTTCCTGCCGGCGCCGATTAAATTCGCGCGGGATGTGTTGGACCGTGATTAGGGATCATCGCGAGGATGCGGCGCTGACGTCGGATGGAAATGGGATCCAGCGGAATTCGGACATTGCCACAGCGCCGCGCTTAATTTAGCGCGGCGCTTATTGTCTCATGAGAGCGATGGCGTCGCTTCTTTGATCAGAGAAACGATCCAAAGAAGGCGCCGCCAATTCCCCCCAGCACCGCGGCGGCCATGGCGCCCGGCAGGCCAAAGAGCGCGCCGCCGATGCCAGCCCCCAATGCGGCGCCGACGATCGCGCCGACAGTCGCCATTGTCATGTGTTCTCTGGCGGATATCATGGTCTCCTCCACGACTACGCCTCTGATTGTTAGAGGCCTAATATGGACTTAGAGCCAGCTTTGCATGGGGCAAGGGCTCCGCCTTTACCCCTCGATCGTCAGGCGCGCTGACGATCGCTCGCCTTCGTTCGCAACGCAGGTCGCAAGAATGGGCGTCGCGCGACCGACCCCTCTCCCCGCTTGCGGGGAGAGGCGAGGCGAGGGGCTTGGTGAAGGGCTTGGGGGTTTTTTGGCGAAAGGCTGACCGCAGCGTGGACACGGGGCCTTCGGACCGTTCCGCTACATGCCCCCGCCCCTCACCCTCGCTACGCTCGACCTCTCCCCGCGCGAGGGGAGAGGTTTGCGCCCAAGCCCCTGCCACGGCCCAAACCGGGCTCCGCCCCGCCGGTCTTCCCTGGCGCCCTCCCCGCGCGCCGGGAGAGATGCTAAACTCCTGCTTCGCGCCTTCCGGAACAAAGACTGAAAATGTCGGATTTCTATCGCATCAAGCGTCTGCCCCCTTATGTCTTCGAGCAGGTGAACCGCCTCAAGGCCAAGGCGCGGGCCGCCGGCGCCGACATCATCGATCTCGGCATGGGCAATCCCGACCTGCCCGCCCCCAAACATGTCATCGAAAAGCTGGTCGAGACCGCCGGCAAGCCGCGCACCGACCGCTACTCGGCCTCTAAGGGCATCGCCGGGCTGCGCCGCGCCCAAGCTGGCTATTACGCGCGCCGCTTCGGCGTCTCGCTCGACCCCGAAACGCAGGTCGTCGCGACGCTCGGCTCCAAGGAGGGCTTCGCCAATATGGCGCAGGCGATCACCGCGCCGGGCGACGTGGTGCTGGCGCCTAACCCCACCTACCCGATTCACGCTTTCGGTTTTCTGATGGCGGGCGGCGTCATCCGCTCCGTGCCGTCGGCGCCGACGCCCGACTATTTCCGCGCGCTTGAACGCGCGATCCTGCATTCGATCCCGAAACCCATCGCGGTCGTCGTCTGCTATCCGTCCAATCCGACGGCGGAAGTGGCGTCGCTCGACTTCTACAAGGACCTCGTCGCCTTCGCGAAGAAGCACGAGATCTTCGTGCTCTCCGACCTCGCCTATGCCGAAGTCTATTTCGACGACAATCCGCCGCCGTCTGTGCTGCAGGTGCCGGGCGCAATGGATGTGACGGTCGAATTCACCTCGATGTCGAAGACCTTCTCGATGGCCGGCTGGCGCATCGGCTTTGCCGTCGGCAATGAGCGGCTCTTGTCGGCGCTGGCGCGGGTGAAGAGCTATCTCGATTACGGCGCCTTTACGCCGGTGCAGGTCGCGGCGACCGCGGCGCTGAATGGCTCCGACGATTGCGTGCGTGAGATGCGCGCGATCTATAAGCGGCGGCGCGACGTGATGGTCGAGAGCTTCGCGCAGGCGGGCTGGCCGATCCCGGCGCCGCGCGCCTCGATGTTCGTCTGGGCGCCGGCGCCCGAGCGCTTCCGCAATATCTCGACGCTCGAATTTTCGAAGCTGCTGATTGAGAAGGCCGACGTCGCCGTGGCGCCGGGCGAGGGCTTCGGCGAACATGGCGAGGGTTTTGTGCGCCTCGCGCTTGTCGAGAACGAGCAGCGCATCCGTCAGGCGGCGCGTAATCTCCGCCGCTTCTTCGAGACGGCGGATACGCAGCTTCATAATGTCGTGCCGCTCGCCGCGCGGGGATGATGCGTCAAAGCCTCGCCGTCGCTAGAAATGCAACGCGTGAATGAGGCCGATGGCCGATCCGGTCGACATCTACAATTGGCTGCGTCTCGATGAACGGACCACGACATCGGGCCAGCCGACGCAAGCGCAGTTTAGCGAGATCGCCGCGCTTGGCGTGCGCGAAATCATCAATCTCGCTCCCGACACAAGCGAGAAGGCGCTGAAGAACGAGGCGGAGATTCTGGCGGCGCTCGGCCTGCGCTACACGCATATTCCAGTCGATTTTCAAAATCCCATAGAAGAGGATTTCGATCGCTTTCGCGCGGCTTTTGAAGGCGCGAGCGAATCTGTGACGCACATCCACTGCATCGCGAACTACCGGGTCTCGGCCTTCGTCTATCTTTACCGGATCGGCGCTGGCGTCGACGAGGCGCGCGCCCGCGCCGACCTTGAGAAGATTTGGACGCCCAATCCTGTTTGGGCCGCCTTCATCGAACGGATGCTGGCTCGAAATAGCGCTCGATGACGCGTTCATAGACGGCGCAGAGCGCGTCGATATCGGCGATGCGCGCGTTCTCATCGACGGCGTGGATCGTTTCATTGGTGAGACCGAACTCCAGCACCGGACAATAATTGACGATAAAGCGCGCGTCGGAGGTGCCGCCGGTCGTCGAGAGTTCGGGCGTGAGGCCCGTCACCTGCCGCACAGCCTCTACGACGAGTTCGGTGAAGGGACTGGGCTTGGCGATGAAGGACACGGCGTTCGACGGCGGAAATTCGATTTCGACATTCGCTCCCGGCGCCGCTTCCTTGATCACCTGCAGAATGCGCTCTTTAAGCGAATCATGCGTCCAGACGTCGTTGAAGCGGACGTTGAATTCGGCGCGCGCCTCGCCGGGAATGACGTTGACCGCCTTGTTGCCAATGTCGATCGTGGAAAATTCGAGATTGGAGCGCTCGAAATGCGTGGTGCCCTTGTCGAGTTCATGCCCCGAGAGCGCGGCGACAATGCGCGCGATGATCGGCGCCGGATTTTCGGCGCGATGCGGATAGGCGACATGGCCCTGCTTGCCGATGACGCGAATGCGCCCGCTCAGCGAACCGCGCCGGCCGATCTTGATCATATCGCCGAGCGTCGAAACATTGCTCGGCTCGCCGACGATGCAGTGATCGAAACGTTCGCCGCGCAAGCGCGCCCATTCGAGGAGTTTCACCGTGCCATTGATCGAAACGCCTTCCTCGTCGCCGGTGATAAGAAAGGAGAGCGTTCCCTTCGGCGCGCCATGCCGCTCGACATAGGCGAGCGCCGCCGCGACGAAGGCGGCGACGGCGCCCTTCATATCCGAGGCGCCGCGGCCGTAGACGCGGCCATCGGAGATTTCCGCCGCGAAGGGATCGAAGCGCCAGCGCGCGGCGTCGCCCGGCGGCACAACGTCGGTATGGCCGGCGAAAGCAAAATGCGGCGCGCCTTCGCCGATCTTGGCGAAGAGATTGTCGACATCTGCCGCGCCCGGTTCGGAGAAGACAATACGATGCGTCTCGAAGCCGACGGCCTTCAGCGCCTTCTCAACGACGTCGAGCGCGCCAGCGTCGGCCGGCGTCACGGACGGACAGCGGATGAGTTCACGGGTAAGCGCGACGGCTCGAGATTGGGTCATCTTAGAAGGCTTTCGGCAGCCCGGCCTGTTTCAAGACCTCGTTCGCGGTATGGCGCGATTTGGTCGTTCGAGGCAACGTGAAATTCCGGTTTGTAATCGGACTATGCCAAATCTCGTGGCTACCCTTACCGGGGCGCACCAATTTGCATCCGGGGCAATGAGAAGCGCAACGATCTGCGGATAGAAGTCAGCCATCAGCCGGCGGCGAGCGCGAGATGCGTCTCCGCCTTGAAAGTGAGCGAAACTTCCCGCACGCCCTTCACATCGAGCTCGAGCAAGTCGGGCAAAACAGAGCGAACTTCGTCGATCATCGACTGCCACGACGGCGCCTCGACGACCAGGCCCAGCGCGTCGCCGCTCGTCGCGATCCAGACGTGAGCTTCATCGTCCCAGCGGGCGTCAATTCGGATTGGCGTTGTCATGCGAGAAAAGTCGGCCCGGGCCGCCGGCATGTCAAGTAAGCTGGCAGTGCTCAAATGGAAGGCTGTTTTTCGCATCGGAAATGGCGCGCTTCCTTATCGCGCAGCGGCATCATCCCCCCGCCAGCCCAATTCATAAATGGTCCAAAGCGCGGCGGCGACGAAGAGCGCGTCGACGCCAAAGACATACCAGCGCGACACGACCTCGGCGGCGCGCGGCTGCCAAAAATGCACGGCGCCGGCGACGAGCGCCAGTAGTGGCGCAATGCTCGCAAGGCCAAGCGGCGGCGTGAGGCCGCGATCGCGAAAGCGCTTCGCCGAGAGATTGATGAAACTCACGACAATCAGCATGACGATGAAAGCGTAAAAGATGACATAGGCGTAGGCGAGGATCGTCATCGGCGCGAAGAAGGGCGTCGTCGCCAGATCATGGACCGAGTAAGGCTGAAGCGCGAACCAGATCAGCGTGAGCGGCAGAAGAACCGCAACCAGCGCGCCGGCGCCGCGCCGCCAGGTCGCGCGATCGATGCGGCCTTGTTCCGTCTGATAGAGAAAGCGCAGGCGCGCGGCGTCCATCAATCCCTCAAGAGTTCATTGATGCCGGTCTTGGAGCGCGTCTGCGCGTCGACCGTCTTGACGATCACCGCGCAATAGAGCGACGGGCCGGGCGTTCCATCCGGCAAGGGTTTGCCGGGCAGGCTGCCGGAAACGACGACTGAGTAAGGCGGCACATAGCCGACATGCACCTTGCCGGTGGCGCGATCGACGATCTTGGTCGAGGCGCCGATGAAAACGCCCATCGACAGCACCGAGCCCTTGCCGACGACGACGCCTTCGACGACCTCGGAGCGCGCGCCGATGAAGCAGTCGTCCTCGATGATCGTCGGATTGGCTTGCAGAGGCTCGAGCACGCCGCCGATTCCGACGCCGCCGGAAAGATGCACATTCTTGCCGATCTGCGCGCAGGAGCCGACGGTGACCCAAGTGTCGACCATCGTGCCGCTATCGACATAGGCGCCGAGATTGACGAAGGAGGGCATTAATATCGCGCCCGGCGCGACATAGGCCGAGTGGCGCACGATCGCGCCCGGCACGGAGCGGAAACCTGCGGCTGTGTGTTCGCCAGCGCCCCAGCCGACGAATTTGGACGGAACCTTGTCCCACCAGGTCGCGCCGCCGGGCCCGCCGGCGATCACCGCCATGTCGTTCAGGCGGAAGGACAACAGCACGGCTTTCTTCAGCCACTGATTGACCTTCCAGCTTTCGGGGCCTTCCTTGCCTTCGATCTTTTCGGCGACGCGCAGCTTGCCGGCGTCGAGCAGACGTAGCGCGCCATCGACGGCGCGGCGAATGTCGCCTTGCGTCTCGGCGGTGATATTGGCGCGATCCTCGAAGGCGGCGGTGATGAGCGTCTCAAGTCCCGTGTGCGGCATGAAATTCCCGAAAATGATGCGATGGAAGGCTCGCGCGGTTGTAGGGGTCTGGCGAGGGGAGTCAACAAGGGGCGATTGCGAGCGAGAAGGACCGCGTGATTCTAACTCCAATGCTCAAGAAATACATTGCGCAACCTTTCAGCGTCATGCCCGGCCTTGAGCCGGGCATCCACGCGGCGCCGATGCGCACGTCTTGCAGCATCAGCGCAATGTCCTGGCGTGGATGGCCGGGACAAGCCCGGCCATGACGGGCAAGCCAAGCGCCGCTGCGCAAATATTGATGCCACGACCGCTGATCCTTATCACATCAAATTAATCGGTGAGGGGGTTCATCATGGAAAAGATCTTCGCAGCGCGCTGTGGCATTCATACCGCGAAGCATTTCCCGAAGGCGAGGAGCAGAGTCGGGCGGCCTTTGATGCGAAGTTTTCTCGTTAGCAGCATTCGTGGCAGACTTCGCTCCTTGTAAAGAAATTCTAGCCACGCGGTCGCGTCCGCTGTGACCGACATTTCGGCCTTCCCGACATGACCGTCGATGATGGTGAGTTTGCTGTCGCGAATGGAGATCGTTGCTTTCCGCGCTTCACGTCCAGTAAACGTAAAGTGAAAGCTCGCATTGAGAGCTTTCGCCTTTCCGCGCTGAAACACCAGGGGCATTCCCTCCAGCAGGCCTTTGATGGTGCGGGGTCGCAAGCCGCCGCCGACGCGCCGCAGCTGCTTATGCGGAAAACGCCTTTGCGCGTAATCCTCCGCATCGGAGCCTGACAACACATAGACCGGTTCTTCCTTGCCGCTGAGCGGCTCTACGACATTTTTCACATATGCGCTTTTGTCGGCAGTGTAGGTCGAGATCAGATCTGCCCCTGCGGGACAGACAGCCAGACAATAGGCTGCCTTGTAGTTGGCGCCGAATGAAAGACTCTGCCACATCGAAGATTGCTCCGCGTCAGTCACTTTTCGGCGCAACGCCCTGGCGCCGCCACTATCGGCGATCGTTTCGACCCAGTCGGTAAACCCGCCCATGAACTCCCGATAATTGTGAGTGAAGCAGGCCGAAAAATTGAAATAGCCATCAGGCGCGATCGCGCCGACCGGGCAGGCGGCGACGCATAGCTTGCACTGAAAACACGGGTTGAACTCAATCGGTTGGCTCTCCGAGGCAATTTCGGCGGCGACAAGCACGGTGGAAATATTTATGAAGCTGCCGAACTGAGGATGAATGACGTTGCGATGGATCCCCATCTGGCCGAGTCCAGCCGCGATGGCGACTGGCTTGTGGGCGATTACCCAGATGCGTCCTGGATAATTATCCATCTCCATCGGAAAGGCGGCCGAAGGATTGAGCGCGCGAATTTTGTGTCGCGCCAATTCGCATACGATGGCGGCGGCGACTTCATTGACGTGATGGTAATTGCGATGAAATTCAAGATTGCCGATCGAACGCTGGGGGCTGCGCAAACTGTCGACGTTAAGACGAGTTACAATGCTTATCAGCGTGCGCGCTTCTGGAAACGCTTTGAAGATATGTTCGCGTTCTGTCGCGATCTCATCCCGATCCACCGACACGAAGCCAACATCGTCGGCGCCCGCCTCCAGGGCAATCGCACGCAGCCAATCCTGATCAAGAGGCTTTGGATCTGTCGCGGCGACGAGTTGAGTCGCTTCATTTGCGATGCCCATCAGAACCTCCCGATTGATAGATGATGATTGCCATCTAAACATAAAGATTATATATATCATCTTATCTGTCAAGCCTGTTCCGGTAGGAACCGCATGCGCGTCTCAAAACAGACGATGGAGCGCCATCACAAAGAGATCATCGCGATCGCTGCCGCGATGCTCCGTGAACGAGGAGTTTTGGGAGTCGGCGTCGCTGACGTGATGCAGGCGGCGGGCCTGACGCACGGGGGGTTTTATCGGCATTTCGCTTCTAAGGAGGCTCTCGTAGCCGAAGCGACAAGCGCCGCATTCGCGGAGATACTGGACGGGCTCGAGAAAGCGGCGGCCCGCAAAGGCGCCGCGGCTGCGCTTGAAGACTATATTTCGGGCTATCTCTCACAACGGCATGTCGATCAGCCTTCGCGTGGTTGTCCTATTCCGGCTTTCGGCGCCGACGCAGGGCGCGAGAGCGCGTCGATCCGCGCTGAATTCGAAGCTGGCGTCGATCGCCTTCTCGCATGGATAGCTGCAGGCCTTCGCTGCGCCGAGGCGGAGCGGACGGCGAAGGCGATCGAGTTGCTCTCTCTGATGGTCGGCGCGGTTGTCACGGCAAGAGCGTCGGGAGATCAGGCGCTATCCAAAAAGATTCTAGCGCAAGGTCGGCGAAGCGCCGGTAATTTGATCTCAGTCTGCCCACGCTTGTCGCAGACATCCACGCGGTGACGCTGCAAAACGATGGCGCAATGTCCTATCGTGGATGGCCGGCACAAGGCCGGCCATGGGCGACGACCGTGATGACCTTCCTTGATCGCATAAGACACTTGGGGCCTCATGAACTTGGCGTCGCCGCCAAACCCTCCAAGAAGCCCACCAGATCATCGGTGACGAAATCCACATGCGGCTCGTCGCCGGTGGCGATTTCCCATTCTTCGCGCTCTGGGCCTTCGTCATGGGGCGGCAGCACCAGCACCGTCGTCATGCCGCGGGCATGCGGCACGATGAGATTGCGGTCGATATCTTCGAAAATCGCGGCGCGTTTCGGCTCGATCTTTAGCTTGTCGAAGAAGCGCGCATAGGCGCCCTCATCCGGCTTGGCGATGAAATCCGCGGCGATGATGTCGAAAATGTCTTCGAAGACATGATCGATGCCGAGCTGCTTCGCCGTTTCGATCGCATGATGGCGCGAGCCATTGGTGAGAATGAGCTTGCGTCCGGGCAGCGCGGCGATGGCTTCCGCGAGCGAATGATTATGCGCAAGCGACGAGCGGTCGATGTCGTGCACATAGGCAAGATACGCCTCGGCGTCGACGCCGTGCTCGGTCATCAGCCCGCGCAGCGTCGTGCCGTAACGGTGGTAATAATGCTTCTGCAGCGCGCGCAATGATATGGCGTCGAGGCCGAAGAGCCGCATCATGAAGAGCGTGATGCGCGCGTCGATCTTTGGCCAGAGATCGGCGGTCTGCGGATAGAGCGTATTGTCGAGATCGAACACCCATGTGTCGATCTCGGCGAAGCGCGATTTATCTGGCGATAGTTTCGTCATCGCATCAATCGCCGCATATCATTCCCGCGAACGCTGGAATCCAGAGCAGCGCCAGCGATCGTCGTGGTTGCTCTCTGGATTCCCGATCGCGCGTCGCGCGTCGGGAATGATGCTTGGGGCTATTCACGAGCCCAACATCTCCTCCACCCATGACGGCACGATCTCGCTTGCGGGACCGTAGCGTCTGTCGTCGAATTCGGCCGCATTTTCGGAAGGCTCGAGATTGAGTTCGCAGCAGCGCACACCTTTGGCGCGCGCTTCGCGCACGAAGCCCGCCGCCGGATAGACTGCCCCCGACGTGCCAATGGCGACGAAGAGATCAGCCGCCTCCAGCGCCGCATAAATCTCGTCCATATAGAGCGGCGCCTCGCCGAACCAGACCACATGCGGCCGCAGCGCGCCGGCGCAGTCGCACGGCGAGCTCGTCGAGAGGTCGTCCCTACAATCATGCACCGCGCCGCATGAGACGCAACGCGCTTTTAGCAATTCGCCGTGCATGTGAATGACACGAGTCGCGCCGGCGCGCTCATGCAGATCGTCGATATTCTGCGTCACGAGAGTTAAGTCATCGCCGCGCTGGGCGAGGCCTGCTTCGAGCCGCGCCAGCGCGATATGGGCGGCGTTTGGCGAAGCGGCGATGAGATTGTTCCGCCGCGCATTGTAAAAGTCGTGCACCAGCGCCGGATCGCGTGCGAAAGCTTCGGGCGTCGCGAGCTGCATTGGATCGTAGCGCTTCCACAGCGCGGCGCCCGGTCCGCGAAAAACGCCAAGGCCGCTTTCGGCCGAAATGCCAGCGCCAGTGAGGACGAAGACGTTCATTGGCCGCTCCCCGTCATGGCCGCGCTTGTCGCGGCCATCCACGCCGCGACATTGCGAGCGGAAAGGAGCGTCGAGCCGAATCGCGCAGCGTCTCGATAATGTTTGCGCCGCTTCTCGGCGTGGATGGCCGGCACAAGGCCGGCCATGACGCGCAGGTGGCAAGCATCCGCGCCAATGCGAATGAAGGGGTTCACCGAAGCGCCCTCATCCGACCCTCGCTACGCGAGGGCCACCTTCTCCCGCAAGCGGGAGAAGGCGTCGCCACAAAGTGGCGACGGATGAGGGCCCGTTCGGTCACCGTGTGATAAGCGTTCCTGCGCCGTGGTCGGTGAGCAATTCGATCAGCACGGCGTGCGGCAATTTCCCATCCAGGATCACGACGCCTTCGACGCCGCGCTCGATGGCGTACATGCAGGTCTCGACCTTGGGGATCATGCCGCCGGTGATTACGCCCTCGGCGATGAGGCCGGGAATGTCGCCGACCTTCAGCTCCTCGATAATGTTTTTGTCCTTATCCAGCACGCCGGGCACGTCGGTGAGGAAGATGAGGCGCTTGGCGTGAAGCGCGCCGGCGATTGCCCCCGCGAATGTGTCGGCGTTGACGTTGTAACTCGCGCCGTCAGGGCCTTGCGCCACGGGCGCGAGCACCGGAATGAGCTCGCGGCCCAACACTTGATCGAGCACGGTGGTGTCGACCTTGTCGGGCTCGCCGACGAAGCCGAGATCGACGCCGTCGGGACGCTCGAGCTTCTTGGCGGTGACCATGCGCCCGTCCTTGCCGGTCAGGCCGATGGCGCGGCCGCCCTCCGAATTGATGTAGCCGACGATCTGCTTGTTGATGGAGCCGGCGAGCACCATTTCGACGACGTCCATCGTCTCATCGTCGGTGATGCGCAGGCCGTCCGCGAAGCGCGACTCGACGCCGAGCCGCTTCAGCATCGCGCCGATCTGCGGGCCGCCGCCATGCACGACGACGGGATTAACGCCGGATTGTTCGAGCAGCACCATGTCGCGCGAAAAATCGCGCGCGACCTGGTCGTCGCCCATGGCGTGGCCGCCGTATTTCACCACGACGATGGCGTCATCGTAGCGGAGCATATGCGGCAGCGCCTGCATAAGGATGCGGGCTTGCTGGAGCGCGGTGTCGACGGCGTCGTTCATGGAGTTCTCGCGGGGCGCTACCCTCTCCCAAAGGGAGAGGGTCGGTCCGGAGGACCGGGGTGAGGGGATCAAATCTCGTCACGCATGACGCCGCGCCGGCCAAGGCGAGGCGCCCCTCACCCGGCCGTTTCGCGGCCACCCTCTCCCTCCGAAGGCCGGCTGTTGCCGACTTCAGCGTTTTTTCCGCAAACGGGGAACACCCCGTTTGCGAGGAGAGGGTTAACACAACCCAACTAGCCCGCTGCGGCCGTCGCTTTCAAGCGTTTCGTTCAGCGATCAGCTTTGCGATCGATCCGCGCAACTCGGCGATTCCCTCGCCGCCGTGCGCCGAGGTGAAAATAATCTCCGGAAACGCCGCAGGCCGCTTCTCGAGCGCCTTCGTCATCCGGGCGAGGACCTCGTTGCGCTCCGCCGCCTTCAATTCGTCATGCTTGGTCAAAATGACCTGATAGGAGACAGCGGATTGATCGAGGAGATCGAACATCTCTTCGTCCAGAGGCTTCACGCCGCGGCGTCCATCGACGAGCACGAAGACGCGAGCGAGGCTCGCTCTGCCCTTCAGATAGTCGCGCATCAACTGCGACCAGCTCGCGACCTTTTCCTTGCCGACGGCCGCGTAGCCATAGCCGGGCATGTCGACGAGACGCAGGCGCTCGGCGCCCGGCGCGCCGCCAAGCGCAAAGAAATTGAGCTGCTGCGTTCGTCCCGGCGTGTTCGAGACGCGCGCAAGCGTCTTGCGGTTCGTCAAGGCGTTGAGGAGCGAGGATTTGCCGACGTTGGAACGCCCGGCGAAGGCGACCTCCGGCGGGCCGAGCGGCGGCAGATCGCTCGCCTTGGCGCTCGCGAAGATAAAGTCGCAGGGGCCGGCGAAAAGAAGGCGGCCCTGCTCGGCAAAATCCGTCTCTGTTGTGTCTTGCATGAGATCGGCGGTCGGCAGATCGGCAGTCGGCAATCGGCTTATCTGCTGCCGACTGCCTAAACCCGACTGCCGCCTCTACGCGCGCTGAAACGTCTTGCGCAGATTGTCCCAGAATTCGAACTTCACGCCGGCGCGCTTCATGATCACGCCCTGCTGAACGATGGACAGGAGATTGTTCCAAGTCCAATAGATGAGCAGGCCGGAGGCGAAGCCGCCCATGGTGAATGTGAAGATCACCGGCATCCAGGCGAACATCGTCTTCTGAATCTCGTCTGCGGGCTCCGGATTCATCTTCATCTGCAGCCACATCGAGACGCCCATGAGCAGCGGCCAGATGCCAAGCGCGAGGTAAGGGCCGAACAACGCCACATGGGTGGGGTCGAAGGGCAGCAGACCGAACAGATTGAAGACATTGGTCGGATCAGGCGCCGACAGGTCCCGGATCCAGCCAAAGAAGGGCGCGTGACGCATTTCGATCGTCACGACCAGCACCTTATAGAGCGAGAAGAATACCGGAATCTGCACGATCACCGGCAGACAGCCGCTCGCGGGATTGACCTTCTCCCGCTTGAAGAGCTCCATCTGCTCCATGTTGAACTTGTGCTTGTCGTCGCCGTATTTTTCCTTCAGCTCTTTGATCTTCGGCTGGATCGCCTTCATTTTCGCGATCGACTGAT
>Ga0233425_10004821_pt1 | contig 22081 bp, 26 predicted proteins | sample Watercolumn_Towu_2_FD_181712 | JGI IMG/M metagenome (GOLD analysis project Ga0233425, IMG submission 181712) | Freshwater microbial communities from Lake Towuti, South Sulawesi, Indonesia - Watercolumn_Towuti2014_140_MG | ecosystem: Environmental > Aquatic > Freshwater > Lake | place...
CGGCGTCTCGGCATTGATGTCCTGCCGGGTGAAACTCGCCGCCGCGACCGCCAGTGTCGCCAGCCACTCGCTGTCGAGTTCAGTGACATCATGCCAATGCCATCCCTGATGGTCCTCAATGCCGACTTCGCCCGGCCGGTTGATGACGAGCTCCGTCACCTCGGCAGGCTCCAGCAGCGGCATGATCGGGTGGAGGTAGTGCCGGAGGACAGCGGTATCGCTCATTTCTCGCGCCGCAGCTCGAGATTATAGACGTCCGCGAAATTGAAGTCCTTGGCGACGAAGATACCGACTTCCTCGCCCTGGTTCTTCTTGAGCACGGGCCGGATGTTGATGCTGTTCTGAAGGGCGATGCTCGCGCCTTCGCTGGGCGCCCGCGTGGTGTTGTTGAAATTGTTGTTGCCATTGGCGACCGCCTGGCCCGCGATATAGGCGGCATCGTCCACCAGCGAGAGCAGGAGCGCGCTGCCGAACCGTGCCCAGAAGAAGGTATCGACCGAGCCTGCAATCCCGGCCCGGCCCAATGCGTCCGAGCCGGGTGATGCAAGGTCGATACGCACCCCCTGCGGCGTGACCGCACGGGTCCACAGGACGAACAGGCGGTTCTGACCTTGCTGAATCCCGCCATGATATTCGCCGACGACCTTGGTGCCCTTCTCCATGAGGACGACGCGGCCATTCTCGGAATAGACGTCACGCGGGATGAGACAGGATGTGTAGCCGGGCTGAGCGGAATTCATGGCTGTCTGAAGAATGCACGGGATCAAGGTGCCGGCGGTGACGAGATAGTTGCGATTGGGCAGCATCGAGGCACGCGCCTCGCCGATGGCGGAACTTTGCCGCAGCGCTTCGAGCGCATTGGGCGCGCCGCGCTGTGGCTGGCCGTCGGCATCCTCCCCAGGCGCCATCAGCGAACCTGGCCCCGCACCGCCAGCACCATCTGCTGCCGACGTCGCGAGCCACTGAGATCGCCCGCCATAGGCTATCAGTGTGGAGCGCCGGGCCTGTTCGGCGATGTTCTGACGATTGTTCGGGGCTGAGGCACTGGGCGCCGCGCCGGGCTGCATCGCCGGCACGATCTGCCCGTCGGGTCCGACCACCTGGCCATCGGGCGCGGGATTGAGGACAGGCGCGTTGGGATCGGACTGCGGGGCGCCAAGCGGCTTGGGTCGCGCCGCGACTGCGTCATAGGCGACGGTTTCGCGTGCCGACAGGTCCGTGCGCTTGGCGGTGGCTTCCGGCTTTGCCATCAGATTGGCAGCCGGTTTCCCGCTCGGCCCTGAATTGACCCACAAGATGCCGAGCACCATCGCCGTGCCAGCGAAGATCAGCGCGGTGTTGCGCTTCGCCGGCGTCATACCGCCGATGGGATCAATGCCCCGGTCTCGCAGGATCTCGTCACGCTCGGGGGTGGGATCTCCGGCGATCGGACGACGATCGTCCGGCGCGGTTTCGTCCATCGCGCTCACTCCTTGGGGTCCTGTACGGTGCGGTCGACATGCGACGATGCCGTGTTGGTGCCTTGGTCGACGCCATAGGGTGTCGGCGCCTGGTTATAGATGCACAGCACCTCGCGATTGCGCCGCAGCCTAAGCTGGGCGGCGACGAGGTGGACGACCACGAATTCATCGCGGACGTCGAACGGGACAAGCGTTTCCGACCCGTCCGGTCGCACCATGTAGATGGCGGGGATTTCATGATTGCCCGGAAAGCGGAGAACGGTGAATTTGCCGTTGTCCGAGATCTCGGAGGGCTGGAGCGCACTCGACCCCTGGACCTTGTAGTTGAGGTTGCGCGGGCCTTCGATGACGCCATGGTCGAGTGCGCCGCGCACGGCTGTCGCCTGCATAGCGGCAACGCGCTGGGCTTCCTGCGCGGCCTGCAGCCGGACTGCGCGTTCCGCCTCATCGCGGGGATAGCGGAAACGCACCTGGAAGAAGGCGTCCGAACTTGCGCTGCTGATCGCACCGCGCCGAGTGGTCAGCTCGAACGCATAGTTGCGCAGTTCACCGCCGCGGTTGGTGGTGACGATGAGATTGGTAGGGCCGGCGCGTTCGCGCGGCTTGAGGAACAGGATATGACCGGCGACGGCCACTTCCCATGACACGGTGTCGCCAAGGGCCACATGCTCGATCGTCTCGCCGTCGCCGAGCACAATCTGGGTCGCCGTGCGGAAGGTGCCGACGATCCGGTAGACCTGCGTCTCCTGATAATCGACGAACTTGACCCGCGGGTCGGCGGGTCCGCCGCGCGGTGTGTCCTCGGCCAGAGCGGGCTGGGCACTGAGCACGCACATTGCTGCAAGGGCCATGAGCCGCTTCACCGGACCACCTCCGGATCGGCCCGATAATTCTCGACCTGGAAGCCCAGCGGATTACGGTAGCGATCGCCCTCCGCCATCGGGGCATTGGTATATCGGAAGGTGATGGTCGCGATCCAGTCGCTGCTCTGGATGTTTGTGTCGGTCTGGACCGTGCGGGTGAAGCGGACATTGGCGACGCGGTCGTTGATGAAGGTGATGTTGCGAACGCGCGCCTGGACCGTTGCCCCCTTGCCCCACGTCACCTGCGGGCTCGAAGGGTTGTCGTCGTTGAAATACCGGCCCCAGCGCTGCTGCTCACCCGGCTCGGACAAAATCGTCACCGCCCGGAAATTCTCTTCGGCGGCAGCGGGCAGCCAGCTCTCGCGTGCCCGGACATATTGCGCCAGGAAGAATTTGGTGACGGCTTCGTCATAGCGCATCGGCTGCTGGGTGAGGGCAGTCTGGACATCGACCGCGCCCGTCGTCTGATTGACCCGAATGATATAGGGCATGACTGTCTTGAGCGGCGCGAGGCCAGCCAGCGCCAGTGCCTCGGCTGTGCAGGCGAGCAAAGCGAGGCCGGCGACGCCCCAGGCGATCCGTTCAGAGCGCAGCGACTTTCGCTGACGATCCTGGTCCCATGAACGGGCATGGGCGAAATAGAGTTCGGCGTCGCTTGCCGGCACGCCCTCGCTTTGACGCCGCATGGTCAACAGCTCCCATAAGTGGTGGACTGGGCTCGCGACGAGATCTTGTCGGGCGCTGGCGGGGAAGTCGGAACCGGCGGTGGCGGCAATACACCGGCCGGCGGCTTGACCTGCGGCACCGGTGGCGGGGCAGGGGGCGCGACGACCGCTGGGACAGGCGAGCCGGGTAGTACGCTGCCGTAGAGGTTGGCGTCGCGCAGATGCTTGCCGTTGCAAACTGGCAGCTTCTTGGGGCCCGACGCGCCATGTGAGGCCATTGGTGCGACAGCGGCGAGCAGCGCAGCGCCCTGCAGGATGCGTGTCGTCAGCGGTTTGGACATTGGCATATTCCTCATGGTCATCAGGCGCGGCTCACCGAGCCGCCGCGTTGCGCGGCACGTTCGAGATTGCGGCTGTTTCTGGAGATTCGGCGCTGCTGGAAGGGCGCGGCCATGGTGCTCCACGCCGAACCCGCAAACGCGCCGACGCCTGCGGCCGCGCCGCCGGCTATGCCGGTCGCGATCGACGGCGCCTGGAAGAAGAAGATTGTGCCGAGGAAGATATAGACGGCGAACAGCACCGCGCCGATCGTCACGTCAGGTGTGCTCTCGGCGGTGGCAAGGGCGGTCGCACCCAGATCGGTAATGAGGCTGGTGATAGCTATAATCACCGCCATCAGCACGATGTAGTTGAAGGTCTGTCCGAGCCATCCGTAGAAGAAGCGGCGCGTTGGCTCGAACAGCGAGAGGGCGATGAAGATCGGACCCAGCGCGATCACGATGGCAAGCGCGACCTTGGCAAAGACGGTAATCGCAAATCCGATCGCAGCCGACAGGCCGGCCAATCCGTAGATAAGGATCGCCAGCGTGAGCAGGACCAGCTTCCACGGATTGATGTCGAGATAGGTCTCGGCCTCGGTCCGAATGATCCGCACGATATTGTCGACCTGGCCGAAATAATCGTCGAAGACGGCGCCGACACTGGTGATCGTCTTACCGGCCAGAGCCTGCGAGATCGCGTCCGGCATGCCGTGGAAGAGCGGGTTCGTGATCCATTCCGAATAGGCGACAGTCGTTGCCGCTATGTAGAGCAGGCAGAGCTTGACCATTCGGTAGAAGAGTTCGCCCCATGGCTCGCTCACGATCCCGCGCATGACCATGTAGCCGAACAGGGCGATGTAGATGACGAGCCCAAGCGCCAGCGGGCCGCGCACGACGTCGATGACGTTGGTCAGGCGCTCGTTGAGGAACAGATCGAGCTTGCCGTCGATGTTGGTGTAGAGATCCGCAAAGAGCGTGGATGCCATGACCTTCGGCCTCGCTTATTTCGAACCAAGCGAGCGTTCGAGCTTATCTGCATTCTCGATGGCCTTGGCGTTGCTGCACTCCTGGGCATCGGTGTGCGTGCCGTCAGCACATGCTGCGAGGATTTCGGCGCGCAGCTTCGGGTCAGCCTTCAGGTCGGCCTTTCCTGCGGGCTGGCCGCAACCAGCGAGAAGCAAGGTTCCCACGAGCGCGCAGGGGACAGCGGATCGCATCATGGCCGGGCGCCCAGGCTCTGCTCGAGCTTCGCAAGACTGGTTTCGCTCTCGCGCTGCGAGCGCAGCCTAGCCTCTGCCGCCTGCCGCATCTGGAGCGCTTGGAGTTGAACAGCGTCATTTTGGATATGCGCATTCTCGACACCGACCCGAGCCTGGATATCCATGACGTCCTTGGCGTCCGACGCAGAATCGAGCGATGTGCGCAGCTCCTCCAGACCGGCTGTCCGCTGGGCTGTCACGCCATAGGCGGCCTCGGCAATGGCTGCATCCCGCGATGCCAGATCTCCGTTGCGCAAAATCGTGTCACGGCCGGCGCGCTCGTAGGCGGTCGCATCCGGCCGTAGATCCGGGAGTTCGACCCGGTTGGCCGAACGGATGCGATTGGCAGAGGTGGTAAGACTGCCCAAGCCGCTCATATCCGACGACATCAATCGCTGAATGTCGCGAGCCTCGCTCGGCAAGAGATGCCGGACCGCATCGGTGCTGAGCGAGCTGGCGATCTTGTTGACGTTGGTCAGCTTGTTGACGCTGTCGAACATATCGGTTGCCTGCGCGATCTGCGCCTTGCCCTGCTCGATCATCGCGAGCGTGTTCTTCACCGTCGAAAGGGTCTGGAGGAAGGTGCTGGAATCATAGACGGGAATGCCCTGAGCGGCGGCCGGGGTGCTCAGCGCCAGCAAACCGCCAACCGCGAGGATCGAAAAAGCTCTCATCTTTCTATCCTTTCCTTCTGTTCGCGGTTGCCCGCTGCTCGTGAAAAATGGGCAACCATCGCGCCGGATCGTCACCATGTTCGCGGCGCACCGCATCAAGGATGCCAACCGTCGCCGTGGTGCCGGAGAGAACCGCAAGCTCGTCACCAAGACCGGCGAGATCGAGCTCGACGACGATCGAGTCATGGCCCTGCTTGATGAGGAAGCGCCGGCTTTCGGGGATCAGATCGCTGCGGATCAGCTTGAACTCGGCGCGGGTCAGGCCGAGGCCGTCGATATAGTCGGACTCCCGACCATATGGGTTGGGCAGCAGGATCTTGGTCGCGACCTGTTCCATGATGCTGTGTGAAATGTCGGAGCGCAGCGCGTCGGCTGGGCTCTGCGTGCCGAAGACCAGAAAGGCGTTCTGCTTGCGGTAGGTTTTCAGCCCGTCTTGCGCGAATGCGCGGAAGGCCTCGTCGCCGAGCGCCTTCCAGAATTCGTCGATGTCGATCACCAGCCTGCGGCCGTCGAGCAGCGCGTCGATGCGGTGGAACATGTACATCATGAGCGGCGTGCGGATTTCGGCATTGTCGAGGAAATCGGTCATGTCGAAGCCGATGAACCGCGCGTCGAGCGTCAGTTCATCGGCGTCATTGTCGAACACCCATCCTAGCGCGCCCCCGCGCGCCCATTTCTCCAGACGCGCGCCGATGCCTTCGGGATCGCGCTGCCCCAGCAATTGCCGCAAGGCGAGGATCGATCGCTTTTCGGGGGGCAATCGGCCGATCGATAGGATGCCGTCGTCGATCATGCGCTCCTGCATGACACCGAGCTGACCACCGACGGGCGTGACCAGCTGGCGGATCAGTCGACCGAGGAATGTGATGTTGCCCGGCGTCTGATCGAGCGCACGCAGGGGCGCGAAGCCGGTCGGCACGCCATTGCGCAGCGCAAGATAGGTGCCGCCCGATGCGCGTACATAGATTTCCGCGCCACGGTCCTTGTCGATGAAGATCTGCTGGGCGCCTGTTTTCTCAAGCTGCGCCATCAGGAAATTCTGCACGACGGTTTTACCTCCGCCCGACGGGCCGATGATCAGTGTGTGACCAAGATCGTTGACGTGGAAATTGAAATAATAGGGCGACTGCGCTGCGGTCTTCATCAGTGCGATAGCCGCGCCCCAATGGTTGCCATCGGCCCGACCAGCAGGGAACGTGTGGAAGGGTGATAGAGCGGCGAAGTTGCGCGACGTGATGGCGGCAGGTCGGGCGCGCCAGGCGAAATTCCCCGGCAGCTGCGACCAGAAGGCGGCCTCCAGCGCCGGGCCCTCGCGGGCTGAAACCAGGCCTGCGTCGGCCAGCGCGGCGCGTGCCGTCGAGAGATTTTCGGCCAGGCGCTTCTGGTCTTCGCCGAACACGGCGAGCGAGAAATGATGCTCGCCCAGCACGAACCGGTTGCTTTGCAGATCATCGGCGGCATCGGCGAGCTCAAGCGCCTGGCTAGCGGCGGCATCCTCGGTAGATGCCATCTGGTTCTGGCGCCGGCGCAAGCGCTCGGACGCACGCGCCTTTCCCATGAATGCGAAGGACTGGGTGACGACGAACGCGAAATCCTGCGAGAGGAGCGCGTTGACCTGTCCCGGGCGCGTCATCGCCGGATATTCGCGGATGCCGAACAAGCCGACGAAACGGCTGTCGGCATGAGCGCGAACTTCGACCGTCTCCCGGCCGAAGATCACCCTCTCGCCGTAGATTGCCGATCCCAGATGACCTCGAACGAGAGGGACGCGCGTCGCGCGCCCCATCATGACGAGTTCGAGGACCTCGAGCGGCTGCGAGAACATGAGGCCGCGATGCTCGTACAGTCCCAGACGCTGTGGCCTGCAGCGCGCGAGCAGCTTCTCGATGTCGCGCGCCTTATCCTCGAACCGGACAAGCTCGTCCTCGTCGACCTCGGTCCCTTCCTTTCGTGTGCTGGACAGGCGACGCAGCAATACCCCTGTGCGATCGGCCGAGCCAACGGACGGGCGCATCACCAGCGTCAGATAGAGCTCGTTGACGAACATGCGCTTGGCGGTGACCCGCGCACGATACTTGGTATCGAGATCGGCGGCGAAGGCAGAGCGAAACTCTCCCTCGGGATAGTCGGTGACCGGGCGACGCACGATGTGCGTCCAGATCGCGAGACGATCGTCGGCGATATTGCGCAATGTCCCGTTGAGCTTCTCGTGCCAGTCATTGAGCTGCGCGGGATCGGCCGTCTCGAAGGCGATGCCGTCCAGCCTGAACATCATCATCAGGTCGCGGCCATCGAGTGCGATCACCTGCGCATCGACGTGCCGGGCGTAGGGCAAATAGCGCGCAGGATCCGCCTCGTTCTTGAGGATGCGCCACGGGGTGCGCGCTGCATGACGCGAGAAGGCACGACTAGCCATGCAGAAAGCCCTTTCGGCGTGCGCCCTGAGTGGGGAGGGGGGAGTAGGAACTGCCGCCCCACCAACTACGGTTGCGGCATCGCGCCTTGGTCATCGTCCACAGCCACAAAAGCCGGAAGGCATTGGCGTCGTGGCGGACGATCAGGCGGGCAATGGCGAGAAACGCGCCTGCGAGCGCCAGCGCATAGAGCGGATTGCCGCTTATGATGAGCGTCAGGCACGACGCGAGCGCGATGGGCAGCGACGCCTCCATCGGAACGCCCATCCACATCGTCGGCCGTGTCACTGCCAGGAAAAGCGTCTCTTCACGCAGCTTGTCGTCGACGACCATGATGGCCTCACGCACCGCCGGTGATGGTGTCGACAATCCACTGCGCGCTGAACACGATGAAGATGCCGACGATGACGGTGACGAGGAGACCGAGGCTGGCTCGGCCAGTGAAGAACATGAAGCCCACGATCACCACCGCGATCACCGCGATCGTCTTCGCGAATGTGCCGGTCAGCCAGGTCTTGATGTTGTCCGCCATGGACGTGATGCCGTCGGCGGCCTGGGCATAGGCGGGGTCTGTCAGCACGAGCGATACGAGGACCGCGGCGAAAAGCAGCGTGAAATATTGGGAGAATGAACGCGCAGACGCGGAGCGCGCAACAGCAGGCAAGGGCGGTGTGGCGATCATTCGGGCTGTCCTTTCGATGGGGCGGTTTGAGACGGGCCGAACACCATCAGCGTCGCAGTTTGCGCGACGGCCGACGTGTTCCAGCTTTCATCGGGCAAATCCGGTGCCGGCGAGGGGGCAGGAGCGGGGCTCGGTGCCGCTTTCGCTATCGGCGCGTCGGCAACGGCAATGCCTAGACGTTGCTGGATTTGCGGTATGATGCTGCTCGACGAGGCGTAGACCTTGCCGACATAGCCATTGGCAAAGCCCTTCCAGCGGTTGCCGGTGTTATACATCGACATGGCCGTAGCGATCGCATCCTCGGTGGAGCGACCAGACTTCGCCACACTGGTGTAATTCTCGGCAAGCACGCGTGCCGATGCGGCGAGGTTCCGGCATGGATCGAAAGCGTCTTCGATCGACAGGTTCAATCGTTTGAGGTTCGCGCTGTTGATCTGGCCAAGGCCGAGATCGATATTGTAGCCGCGCGCGATCAACGACCGGGCGGCCGCGATGGCCGACATGCGATCGGACATCTTCGGCGCTGCGATGCCCTTGGCGTTCACGCCGATGGCATAGGGATCGAAATGGCTTTCGGTATAAACCAGCGAGACGAGAGTTTCTGCAGCGACCGTGGGCCCGCATTGCCGCGCGAGCGCGACCACGGCTGCGAGCTCGAGCATCATCGGGGCGTCGTTCCCGGTTCGATGGCAGCTTGGGGTAAGCGCTCTATATTGGCGAGCGAGTAGGTCGTCTGGCGGCCGTCGGCGAAGGTCATGACCACGCGGCGTCGCGTCGGCGAATTGCGATCATAAACCTTGGTCTTGGCGACGCCCCCGCCAGAGCAGCCGGGGAACGATCCGCCAAGGGCAAGTCGCTCCCAGAGCTTCACCATCGGCGGGACGCAGGCACCATATTGCGTCGCCCCGCCGGGGTTCGAAAGGCAGAGTAGTACCTGGCACCCCAGATCATTGGCCTGCGCTGGTGTAGCGGGCGTGCACAGTGCCGCGGCGGGGGCGATGATGGCGTGACGCCAATGCAGCATGCTTGCCTCCATGCCGCTGTCGGTGCAGGGCAAGGACAGCGGCTTTTAGAATGAAAGTCGCGCTACTTTTGAGCCGTCTAGAGCGGTTTGACGCAATCCCCCCACTTGGGGGGAACAGAGTATCGCCCCGATGCAAACCGATCCGGCTCAGATGCCCGCGCGTTGCGCATCGACATAATCGCGCAGCGCGGTGGCCTGGTCGGGACGGAGCGCGTCGATGGCCGCGAGATGCTCATCCGGCGTACCGCCAAGAAGGATCGAGGGACATTGTCCCTCGTAATTCCCCAAATTGGGCCGGTGCTGCTGATAGCCCACCAATGCGGCCAGTTCCGGATCGAAGGTCCGGGCGATTTCAGGCGGATAGACCAGCCATTGATTTTCGTAGGGCTTGAGCCACCCCAGGCAGTAGCTCGCTATCATTCCCCGACGCACCCGGCTCGACCGGTTACCGCCGCCACCGTGCAGCGTGGACCCCAGAAACACGATCGCCGACCCAGGATCGCACTCGACCGCGACAGGTTCGCCCATGGGTTCGCTGTCCGTCGCCCGTGCGCCATGACTGCGCGGCCAGATCAACGTCGTGCCATTCTCCTCACGATAATCGGTAAACGGCCACATCACATTGACGAGATATTCCAGTACGCCGACCGGGCCGCGCCACATATCCTGATCGCGATGGGGAAACTGGGGCAGGGCGCCGGGATGAAGTTCGAGCGCCTGAGCGAGGTTGAGCTGGATGGTGTCGCACCACGGCCCCAGCGTCTCTCGCACGAGATCGAGTATGGTTTCGTTGCGGATGAGGGAGGCTGCGTGTGGTGATCGCTTGAGGACGCTGCCGAAACGCTTCGTGCGATGACCGTAGAAGCCGCCTTCGCAAAAAGGGGTTGCAGCAAATCTGTCGACAAGGTCGGCGTCGAGCGCTTCGATGTCGGCGACAGGTGCGGCGTTGGGTATGACGCAGAAGCCGTCGCGAGCAAGCCGTTCAAGGTGGCGCCTGCTGTTGGCAGACGCGGAGGGAAGGGCGGTGGTGTTCATCGCATTTCCCCTCATGCTGCGGCACGGTCGAGCGCGACCAGCGGCGCACCGGCGTAGATGCCCGTTGTCCGCAAAAGATCGGGTGTGTGTGCATCGATGTCGATCCGCATGGCATTGAGCCCGGTGACCCCACTGCCAAGGGCGCGGCAGGTCCACCCGAAGGTCATGATCTGCTCGAACCATGCCTGTTCTGCGACGCCGGTATAGGTCGTGATGCCGGTCTCGAGCGCATAGTCGACCAGCGCCGAAATCAGATGGTCGCGCACTGAGCGGCGCTCCGACGCCCGCAGACGGCGAGCGAGGCAAAAGCGTGTTATCTCACGGATGGCCGGTCCACGCGGGATTTCATGGGCGCTGAGATTGGGGAAGATCGCGTCCAGGATATGGGGGCGATCGGTGCGTAATAGCCGCGCCGATGCACAATGCTCTCCGGCCCGGTCCGTTACGACGATATAGACCGCTTCGTCATCGTCGAACTGGTCGATTTCGTAGCGGCCGGCAAGAACGGGAATGTCCCAGCCCAGTAAGTCAATGAAGACGCGCTTGCGTTCTTCGAACATTGCGCGAAAGACACGGGCGTCGAGCGCGTCGTCGATGCCATTTCCAATTATTACCATGAGCATCTCCATTTGTTGTGGAGTGCTTTTTCCATCACAGGCGTTTGCGCAGCGGCATCCCCAGAACTGGGGAGATCAGGCGCGGAGTATATCTGTAAAACTGATCACCCCATCGAACAGCGCGCGAACAGCCAGCATCGTGCGCTTGGTCACCCCATAGCGGTCGCGCGCATCCTTGAGATGTTGCGTGACCGTTTCCGCGCCGATGCCCAAGATGCGCGCGATTTCCCAGTCCGTTTTGCCGCGCGCGACCAGGGCCACGCACTCGGCTTGTCGATCGGTGAGCTGGGGCGGTGGGGCCCCTCCATCACTGCGCTGCAGGCGCCTCGCTGCTTCGAAGGCGAAGGTACCGATGAGCTGGGTCAGCGGCAGCTGATCGGGATTGATGGGATCGCCGAGACCCATCGCGAAAGAGCAGGAGCCGTTGAGCTCTCCTGGAATATGGGCGGGGATTGTGAATCCTTGTCCGATGCCGACTGCCTCGGCGGCTGCGAGAACGGCTCTGTCGCGATCGGACAACACAATGAATCTCTCGACTTCCTCCCATTGGAAGCCGATCGCGGTTCGCTGACTGGCGCGATGGATCGGGTCGGAGGCGTAGAGTTTGCGTTCCTCGAAGATCGTCATCCAGTCGCCGGGATAGTCGACGAGGCGGATCATTGGGCTGCCGGGCTCACGGACATCGACGTGGTGGACGAGCGCGAAATGCCTGAACCCCATCCGGTCGGTGATGTCCTGCATCACCTCATGGAGATGATCGCTACCTGATGAAGTGCTGACGGCTGTGCAAAAGGATCGCACATCTTCGATTGCGATCGAGCGCCGCGCCGCCAGTTACAGCATCGCGTCGATATTGAGATGCCCGTCGCGCACCGCGCGCAGTACAAGCTGGGTCCGCCGCCGTACACCATAGCGCCGACGCGCGCCCTCGACATATTCATGGACAGTGTCGCGACTGAGTCCGAGTATCTTGGCCGCCTCCCAATCGCTTTTACCCTGTCCGACGAGCGCGATGCAGTCGATTTGTCTAGGGCTGAGCGGCACCGGTTCGTAGCTCAGACGCTCCTCCCCATGGATCGCGCGACCGCGGTCGAAAGCGATCGTGCCGATCAGGCGGGCCGCGAGCGCATCCTCTCCCGAAATTTCGTCATCGCTTGCGCGTGCCACCGAGAAAAGTGCGTCGGGCTCATCAGCCATTCGGATCGGGATCGTGAAGCCCTCACGGAGCCCGTGATCGCGCCCCTTGGCCAATGTAGCAACCTGTCGGGGGCTCGGGTCGATGAACTCCCCGATCTGGTTCCAGTTCAGGCCGGACGGTGTTTTGCCCACGGCAGCGTGAACCGGATCATCAAGATAGAGCCTAGTCTCAATTACTTCGTCGAGCCACTTGGCAGGATATGTCGTCAGCATCAGCGCGTTCTTGCTGCGTTGGACGAGATCGACATTATGCAGCAAAGCGAACCAGCGGAATCCGAAGTCCCTGACGATTGCATCCACCAGGTTGGAAAGTTGGTCCAGCGTTGTCGCCAGTTTTAAGCTTTGCTCGAAGGCGCCGATAGTCGCCAAGCGTCCGAGGTCGCGCGTACCCTGCATCATTTCAGGCTCGACGGACGGACACGCCGCGTCCAGACCAAAATCGGTGAGTTTACCGATATTTGCGATCAGATGCCTCCCTCCTGAGACATCGTGAGGTCAGCTCGCAACAGGGAAAAATGCCCTGCATTTCCGAAACCGAGCGGCAACATGCGGCTTTTTTAGCCAAAGGCTCGGCCTTGCGTTGGATGGTTGCGTTGCGCGACCATCCCCGACGATCACTGCAGCCTTCTGCATCCCTACTGTCGAGCTCGAGCGAAGTCCGATAATATATATTATGTTAAATGCAGAGCTTTTTGGATTTAGACTTTATGGATGGAGACAGGTCTGACGGACGTCTGACGATCTCGAACGCCGCGTTATGAACCCGCGTCTTCAGCCTCGATTGCCGCAACATCCATGTCTGGCGCCCGTACTACCTCAAGCGCGACGTTGGCGATCTCGACCGCGGTGATCTGAAGCTGCGTGATCGGCGTCGACGGCGCGTCCACACGCTCGAGGCCGTTCTCAGATATCTTGACGAGGAATCGGTCGACGTCGTTCAGGACGACGAACCTGATCGATTGTTCCTCGTCCAGCGCGAGCTGCTGGACGGTGCCCTCGTATGCGATCGTGAAGCACTCGTGGCTCGTCTTTGTCAGCACATAGGCGACGACAAACGAGTCTCCCTTCTTGACCGCTTGGACGGCCGGGTTGAGCCAGCCGAACGCGATCGCGTCGGTCTTCCCGCTAACTGCTTCCCGCTGCACCAACCAGTGCGCGATCGAGCCCGTCGCGGCTCCGATGAGGAGCATCGCGAAAAGCCACATTTCCAGCGCGAGGTCGGACGCATCGCGTGCCCCAGCGCCGCCGCGGGCGAGCGCGCGATAGATATTTGGATCGAAGCCGGGGTCGAAACAGACGCTTGTCGCCCGGCACCATGCCGCCTGGGCGGCGAAGAAGCCGGTTCCCAGAAGGTGCCCTGCGATGGTGCCGAACACCACGATGAACAGCGTCACCGTAGAGTTCGGCCGGTCCGGGGTTGGGCTGAGGAAATCGGTGCGCTCGCCGACGCGCCACCCTGCCCAGAAGCAGAGCCCCAGGAAAAGCAGCAGCAGTGCGAGGAACAGCGAGTAGCTGAACGTCACGGCCGTTACGCCGTGGCGGGAACCGCTACATCCTTGCTGTCGCGGTCACCGCCAGCGCTTGGATCGACCACATATACGCCGTTCTCGACGCGCGAGGCCTGACGCACGGCCGCCCACGTGCCGAACCTCCCCTTCACCTGCCGGGCCAGCCGCATAGATTTGGCAGTGTTCACGCGCCTGTCATTCTCCAACGCCTTAGATAGCGAATAATCCAACACGTGGCCGGGCGACGCCGGCCGGTGCTGTCGAGCCTACAGTCGGTCCTTAAGCGCCTTGGCCGGCGTGAATGTGATTTTCTTCGACGCCGCGATCGTGATCGCCTCGCCGGTCGACGGATTGCGCCCGGAGCGCTCGGGCGTGTCCTTCACCTTGAATTTGCCGAAGCCGGGAAGCGATATCTCCTCACCCTTGGCGGCCGCCTCCGCGATACCCTCGAGGAGCCCAGCCATGACCTCGAGGGCCTGCTTCTCGGTGACGCCCCGCTTGGCGGCAACGTCCTTGGCCAGATCCTTGGTGTTCATCGTCAAGCACGCTCCCCTTCATCTGTCGCTGTAGCGACCTGAAGCGATAATCGCGTCAGCGCAAGACAGGTAGCGCTCGACGATCCAGCTGACGCCTGGGGAGGCCGGCCACGCAGGTTGAAACCCGTAGGTTTCTCAAAGCGCAGAGCACAAGCCGGATTAGCCGGCGGGACCACATTAGCGTGGCTCGCTTCGGCAAACGTCGCATCAGCCGCCTGCCTTGACGGCGTGCCGGCCACGCGGTTTGGCCGCAATCGCTATGCTCGACAGATCGGTCGCGCGGTCGATTGGCACGCCCGCCGCTTTCCGCTCTGAGTAGCGATCAACAAGCTGAACCGCGTGCGGGCGCAGCAGCACCGTGAACCGCACCAGTTCCTCCATCATATCCACGATCCGGTCATAGTAGCTGGACGCCTTCATGCGCCCCGCGTCATCAAACTCGTTGAACGCCTTGGCAACGCTCGATTGGTTCGGGATCGTGATCATTCGCATCCAGCGACCCAGCACGCGCAGCGTGTTGACGCTGTTGAACGATTGCGATCCGGCCGACACCTGCATGACCGCCAGCGTGCGCCCCTGTGTCGGACGCATCCCGCCCATAGAAAGCGGCAGATGATCGATTTGAAGCTTCATAATGCTCGTGATCTGGCCATGCCGCTCCGGGCTGCACCACACCTGCCCTTCCGACCATAAGGACAGCTCGCGCAGCTCGTGGACGGCCGGATGGTCGTCGCCAGCATGTTGGTCAGGCAGCGGCAGGGTCGATGGATCAAAGATGCGCGTCTCGCAGCCGAAGAACCGGAGCAGGCGTGCCGCTTCCTCAACGCACAGCCGGGAGAAGGACCGTTCGCGCAGCGAACCGTAGAGCAGAAGGATACGCGGCGCGGGATCGAGCGGGCCGAGCCTCACGGCGGGTCGCTGGATGGCATAGGCCGGATCGAGCGCCGGCATGATATTGGGATCGGCGAGCGTGCGGAGCGGCATCAGAGGGCTTTCACGAGGTAGGCGGCCGACGCGGGGCACAGTGCGGTGAATTCGCGCGATGCGGCGATGGCCGAGGGAGCAGCGCCGCGATCGGCATCGGCATAGCCGAGCGCCCGGAAGAATGGTGCGGCCGTGGTCGTCAGGAGGTGCAGGCGCTCCACCCCGAGGTCGTGTGCCTGTCGTTCGAGGGCGGCGACCAACACCCGCCCGAGGCCATGTCGACGTCGATCGGGGACGACGACGATCGAGCGGAGCAAGCGGTCGGACCCTTCTCCCTCGAGCCCACCGAAACCGACGAGGCTATCGGCCTCAATCCGGATGATCAGGCGGCCGGGATCGGCGATATCGGCACTCGGCAGGTCCGCGGCATCGAGCAATTGTGCCAAGCCAGCCAGACCGGCAGGTTCGAGCAACGTGGCGACCGTTCTGGTCATGCGATGCTAATCCTGATTGCAAGCGCCGCGAGCGTGATGAGCAGCACCGGTACGGTGAGCGTGACGCCGACACGGAAGTAATAGCCCCATCCGATCCGCACGCCCTTTTGCCCGAGGACATGGAGCCAGAGCAGCGTCGCGAGTGAGCCGATCGGCGTCAGCTTGGGGCCGAGATCGCAGCCGATCACATTGGCGTAGATCATCGCTTCCTTGATCGCGCCGCTCGCGTGCGTGGCGTCGATCGAGAGCGCGCCCACCAGCACCGTCGGCATATTGTTCATAACCGACGACAGGACCGCTGCGATGACGCCCGTTCCTAGCGCCGCGCCCCACACGCCGCCTTGCGCGGTGCGATCCAGCAGTGCTGCCAGATGGTCGGTCAGGCCGGCGTTTCGCAGGCCATAGACGACCAGGTACATGCCGAGCGAGAAGATCACGACCTGCCAGGGTGCGCCGCGCAGCACCTTGGCCGTTGGGATCACATGGCCTCGCCCCGCGATCACCAGCAGCAGGATCGCGCCGGCAGCGGCGACGGCGCTGACAGGGACGCCGAGCGGTTCGAGCAGGAAGAAGCCGGCGAGCAGCAGTGCAAGAACGATCCAGCCCGCGCGGAATGTCGCGGCATCGCGGATCGCGTCACGCGGCGCGCGCAGCGCGCCTACGTCATAATCCGCCGGTATGTCGCGCCGGAAGAACAGCAGCAGCGCGCCAAATCGCTGCGATCGACACCAGGTCGACCGGCACCATCACGGACGCATAGTCGCCGAACCCGATCCGGAAGAAGTCGGCCGACACGATGTTGACGAGGTTCGACACGACCAGCGGTAGGCTGGCGGTGTCGGCGATGAACCCCGCCGCCATGACGAACGCCAGCGTCGCCTTGTCGTTGAAGCCCAGCGCCCGCAGCATGGCGATGACGATCGGCGTCAGGATCAGCGCCGCGCCGTCGTTGGCGAACAGCGCGGACACCGCCGCACCGAGCAGCACGATCAGAACGAACAGCCGGCGACCATGCCCCCTCCCCCAGCGCGCGACATGGAGCGCCGCCCATTCGAAGAATCCGGTTTCATCGAGGAGTAGGCTGATAACGATGATCGCGACGAACGCGGCTGTTGCGTTCCAGACGATGCCCCACACCACCGGCACGTCGGACAGCGTGACGACGCCTGCAAGCAGCGCCACGACGGCCCCGCCCATCGCGCTCCACCCGATCCCGAGGCCTTTGGGTTGCCAGATGACGAGCGCGATCGTCGCAACGAAGATCAGGACAGCAAGGAGCATCAGGCGACGCGCTGGCCCGATGCGTCCACCACTTGCTCGCCGTCTTCCTTTGCGAACGCTCCGAGCTGATTGGTCGGCAGCAGGTCGAGCACGGCTTCGGAGGGCCGGCAGAGCTTCACGCCGAGCGGCGATACGACCAGCGGCCGGTTGATGAGGATCGGATGCGCCATCATCGCGTCCACCAGCGCGTCGTCGGATAGCGACGTGTCGCCCAAGCCCAACTCCGCATAGGGCGTCCCCTTCTCGCGCAGCAGTTCGCGGGGTGTCATGCAGGCGCGATCGATCAGCTCGACCAGCAACGCGCGGGCTGGAGGGGTTTTCAGATACTCGACCACGTGCGGCTCGATGCCGGCGTTGCGAATAAGGCCGAGCGTGTTGCGCGACGTGCCGCACTCGGGGTTGTGATAGACGACGACATCGACGGCCACAGGGCGTCCTTTCAGCAGCAGGGGGTGAGTTCGGCGACGAGCGGCGCGCACAGCTCCGCATTGCCGGCGCAGCAGTCCTTGACGAGGAACAGCGTCAGCGCGCGCAGGCCGTCCAGATCGACACGGTAGATGATCGAGCGGCTATGCCGTGCGGAGCGGACCAGGCCAGCGCGGGCGAGGATGCCGAGGTGCGCCGACAGGGTGTTCTGCGGCACGTCGAGCTGACGCGCGATATCGCCGGCAGCCAAACCATCCGGTTCGTGCCGTACCAAGAGGCGGAACGTGTCAAGGCGCGTTCCTTGTGCAAGAGCACCCAGCGCCGAGATGGCATCCTCGTTTTCCATATATCCAGCATAATGGATATGCTTGGTGTGTCCAGCCCCGTATACCCTGCCTTACCGGTCGTTGGCCGGGATGGTTGGGGCCAGGGCTTGGTTGATGCGACAAGCAGCGACCCTGTTGCGGCTACCAGGCGTCACCTCAAGGTTTGTTCGCCAGACAACGATTTCTCGGACATAAGCGGAACATGGGCTACGCTACACGCTTCAACCGCGCCATTGGCTCGTTGAGTGGGTGGAATTCACCTGCTGGAAGTCGCCTGGCCTGCTCCCAGAGGTAATCGCCGGTCAGACTGATGTGCGCCCAGCCCATCGGAGAAAGGTGCGCAAGCAGTGCCGCATCGAACGTCGTGCCGACAGCGTTGAGGTGCTGGGCGGCCCGGTCGAGATAGACCGTGTTCCAGTAGGAAATCGCCGCAATCAGCAGGTTCAGCCCAGATGCGCGAAATTCCTGATTTTCCAGCGAGCGATCGGTGAACCGACCCTGCCGGTTGGTATAGATGGCGGCGGCAAGCGTGTGCCTCGCCTCGCCTTTGTTGAGACCGGCCTGACAGGCACGTCGCAGTTCCGGTTGTTCAAGCCAATCGAGCGTGAACAAAGTGCGCTCGATACGGCCCAGTTCAGCCAATGCAAAATCCAGCCTGTTCTGGCGTTTGTAGGCGGCAAGTTTTCGCAAGATTACTGACGGCGCCACCGTGCCATCCTTGATTGAGGCGACAATCCTGACGATGTCATCCCAATCGGCCTCGATCGCTGCCGTTTTGATGGTGCGGCCCATCAGATTTTTGATGCCCTTGTATGTCGATGGCGCAGCGATCGAACCCAGCTTGCGGTCGCCAATATCGCGCAGCCGGGGCGCGAAGCGGAACCCGAGTAGGTGGCAGAGTGCGAAAACATGATCGGTGGCGCCGCCGGTATCGGTATAGTGCTCATGCAACGGAAGGTTGCCGGCGCCCAGGACAAGCCCGTCGAGCACGTAAGGCGCTTCACCTGCCGTCGCGGACATGATCCGTGATCCGAATGATGCGAAGTGATCGGAAAGGTGAGAATAGATTTTCACGCCAGGTTCGGCGCCATATTTGGCATTGACGTCCGCCGCCCCTGAACGGCTCCGCCCCGACCGGAAGAACTGGCCATCGGACGACGAACTGGTGCCAGCGCCCCAATGCCGCGCGAAGGGTAATTCGTGATGGGCTGAGATGATCATGGCCAGCGCGGCCTGATAGTTCTCGGGTGAAAGATACCAGTTGTGGGTCCATGCGAGTTGGGCATAGCTGACGCCTTCGCTGGCATTGGCCATCCGCTCCAGCCCGAGGTTGGTGCCATCAGCCAGAATTGCGGCGAGTACCGTGCTGGGGTTGTCGTGCTCCTTGCCTGAGCGCAGGTCACGGAATGCGTTCAAAAAACCAGTGCGTTCGGCGACTTCAAGCAGCAGCTCGGTGATGCGCACGCGGGGAAGCAGGGTATCGAGCTTGCGATCGAGGGCTTCAGCTTCCGGTGGGGTGACAGGCGGCATTTGCTGAAGCTTGAGCCGGTCTCGTTCGAGCGACACTCCCTCAAGCTTGTTTGTTTTCAACTGCTTGGCAAATCGGCGCAGCCGCCAGTCAAGATTTCGTGCCCGGTCAGCGAGGTAGGATGCAGCATTTGAATCGAACGGAAGCACATCCGCCACTTTGGCGGCGTCGCGCCGACCCAGCAAATAGGCATCGAAGCGCTGATAGTTGCGGGTTCCCTCGATCCATACATCACCGGCGCGCAAACGATCACGCAAGGTTGCCATGATCGCAATTTCATAACGTCGGCGGTCGATACGGCCGCTTTCGGTGATGAGACGCTTCCACTGCCGATTGGGGAATGGCAGTGGAACGCCATCGGGAAGGTCGCGCGACTTTCGTGTGTTCGCATCGCGAATGACATCGATGGCTTTGATCAGTGCCGTCCCTGTTCCAGACGCCTTGAAGGTGAAGGTGTCCAGAAATGCCGGGCTGAGACGCCGTAGCGTGGCGTAACGCTCGGTTGCCGTTACCAGTGCGTCCTCGCCGGCAAGATCAGCAAGGGCATCTACTTGGGCCTTTGCCGCAACAAGCCGGTGCCAGCCCACCGCTTCGTCAATCAATTCGAGCGGATCGCCGCCATTCTGGACAGCCTCATCAAGTGCTGTAATCGTGGCGCCAAACAGCCGCATGAGTTGCCCCACCGACTGAATACTATCTTGGTAGCGACGCTCGCGCCCACGCCGCGCGCGCGTGAACATGCCGCCGATAAGTCGGTCAAACATTTGGATCGCGGCATCGGCAAGTCTGGCCTCAAGGTCGATCACTGCGGCCGTCAACGTCGCCCGCCTGCGATTGACGCTGTAATCCGAAAGCAGGAATGCCGGTGCCACGCCGCCCTCGCGGACAAATTGGGCAAAGCGGAATTCCGGAATGGCGCCCCCAACTACCGGGTGGATACCTATGCCGCGAACATAGCGCAGGCGCTCAAGCAAGCCATTGATATTGGCCGCAGTCGGGGCTTCTTCGAAATTACGCAACCACGCCAGCGGTGTCATGCCGAAATCCGGGTTGTTGATTACGAGTTCGTCTAGCCGTGTCAGTTCAGCAGAGCTGAGGCCTTCGACGATTGCGGCTGCGGCAGCTTTGCGTGCGCGTGCCCGGCCAGCAAGACCGGCGCGTTCCAGTGTGTCGCCCGACGGAAGAATGAACCGCTCACCCTTCAGGCCAACCATGAGGGCGCGAACAATCGGTTCACCTCTGTCTGTATACTCGGCGGCTTGCGCGGCAAGATTCAGGGCAAGTGCCAGGTCGCCGCGTCGAAACGGGCGTATGCCAAGATAACGCGCCACGAGATCGGCATGATCGGTACGGGTTTGCGCGCGCTGACCATATGCAGAGAAGGAGGAAGGATCGACGAATAACTGTGCCGCGAGGTACTGAAGAATGACGTCGGGAAGCCCGATCTCGGGTTGCAGACCAAAGCCGGGATGTCGCATCAAAGCGATTTGTGCAGCCAGACCGAGGCGATTTGCTGGACCATAGCGGCGCCCAACCAATTCAACATCTTCCGCAGAAAGGGTATAATGCCCAATGATCGCGGTTTCTTGGACAGGAGGATCGAACAGGCGCCGGCGCTCGTCTCCGGTCAGAAGTCGGCGTCGTGCCATTTTGCTCTCCCGCTGAGGCGAATAACAAAATTGACACCAAAGCGGCTTGCACTGGAGGGAGGCCATTCGTTGCCGGTTGATCCCCGAGCAATCACCCGGCGCAGCAAGACAGTTTGGCGACATCCTTATCAAACGTTTGGGCCGCCAGTTTGAGGCCTTCCACAGTGGTCAGGTAAGGAAATATCGTTGCACCCAATTCCAGGGTGGTCATGCCGTGTTTGATCGCCAGCACCAGTGTCTGGATCGAATCCGCGCCTTCGGGTGCCATGATCTGGCCGCCCAGCAAACGGTCGTTCGCCTTGTCGGCAATCAGTTTGATGAGACCCCGCGTATCGCGTGCTGCCAGTGCCCTTGGCACAGCATCGAGCGGGAGCAGCGAAACCTTGATGTCCAGGCCTTGCGCCCGTGCTGTCGTTTCAGTGAGGCCGGCGCTGGCGACTTGCGGGTCGGTGAAGACGACGGATGGCATGGAGGAATTGTCGTAGCGGTATTGGTTGCCCGTCACCGCGTTGCGCGCGGCCAGTTTTGCGCCATAGGCGGCCATGTAGACGAACTGGTCCCGTCCCGTTACATCGCCCGCCGCGTAAATGCCTGGAACCGACGTTTCGAGGTGGTCATCGACGACGATTCCACCATTACGGGCAAGCACTATGCCGCGCTCCTCCAGCCCAAGCCCGTCGCTATTGGGTCGGCGTCCGGTGGCGATGAGCACCTGTTCCGCCGCGACGGTGTCACAATGCCCCTCGCAGGTCAATTCGACCCCGCTCTGTGTTTGGGCGATACGCTGATAGCCGACACCTGCGCAAACCCGCACGCCCTCGGCTTCCAAATAGTTTTTCAGCGCGGCACTCACTTCCGGGTCCATTTCGGGGAGCAGGCGGCTTCGGCAGCAGATGGTGACATCAACGCCCAGACGCGAAAACATCTGTCCCAGTTCTACCCCGATCACCCCGCCACCGATCACCAGCAGCGATTTGGGCAAGCGATCCAGCGCCAGCGCCGATGTGCTGGTTAGGTAGGGCACGCTGTCCATCCCCGGAATCGGCGGCACGGCGGCGTGCGCACCCATCGCCAATATGACCTTGCCGACCTTCATGGGCGCATCGCCGACAATCAGCGCACCATCGGCAAAGCGTGCCTTGCCCTCGATATAGCTCACACCGTCATAGGCGGGCAGCAGATCGACATATTTTTTTTGG
>Ga0233425_10004822_pt1 | contig 22078 bp, 13 predicted proteins | sample Watercolumn_Towu_2_FD_181712 | JGI IMG/M metagenome (GOLD analysis project Ga0233425, IMG submission 181712) | Freshwater microbial communities from Lake Towuti, South Sulawesi, Indonesia - Watercolumn_Towuti2014_140_MG | ecosystem: Environmental > Aquatic > Freshwater > Lake | place...
CGCTCAGTCGCCGACACCAATCGGCGTAAGTCGCTAGGGATGTACAGGCGTCTTCATAGCGCCGGCCGCGCATTGGCGCAATTGTCGCGGAGGAAGTCTTGCTTGAGCGAGAACGAAATGGCGCGCCAGTCAGAGTAAAGATGCGAACACGTACTCGATTGAAATTAAACTATAATTCGCTGTTTTCTCGGTGTGAACTAGCGGATGTATACCTGCGCTATCGGCGGCGATGCACTCGAATCTGGACGAGGGGAAGCGCAGGGACCTGCGCGCTCCTCGCCTCGGTAATTTGACAAAATTTCCAAAGTAGTGACTCATTCTCGATTGAATGATGCGGAAATTCGGAACCTCATGGTGCAGTCTGTCCGTCGCGGCTCTGTACGCGGCGGCGATGCTTTGCATCGCCTTTCTTTCCGGCCTTCACCCGCACGAAGCGCCGGCGGAATATAGCGTTGTCGCCGCCAAAGCGATTGACGCATCGCCGTTTTGCGCGGCGGGCGATCATGGTCCTGACCAGCACGCGCAATCTTCCTGCTGCGACGCCTGCCTGCTGAACGCCACGCCCAGCCTCGTGGTCGTCGCCGTCACCTTCCTGCGCCTGCCGGTGGAAATCGCGACGCGCATCGACTTCGCGCAACGTTTCGGTCACGTCTCGGACGCTGCCCCGGACGATCTACGATCACGCGCGCCGCCGCGCGCCGCCTGACGCGTCTCTTCCTAACGCGCGTCGCGGCTCTAGCCGCATAGCTCCTCTATTCCCGACACCCGAGCCGCGCTGCCGCGTGCGGCCAATCACCTGTGGAACGCTCGCTGCGCCGATGAGCCAGCGGCGGATGTGTGCCGTATCATGCCCTTCTTCGCCAATATCGCCGATCTGCTGCTGGCGCCCGTCCAGGTCGCCATTCTTCTCTTCTTCGTCTACGCCCTGTTCGAGACCGGGCGCATGGCCGTGCAGGGCCTGATGCGCTTGAACGGCCGGCAGGCGTTCCGCAGGCAAAGCTTCAAGGATCTCAACGGCGCGGGCGACGCCTATCCGATCGCGCGCCTGCACGCCGCCGATGAAAGCCTGACGATCGACGATCTCGACGTCGCCGCCATGAAGCGGCTGGAGTTGATCCGCATCGCGACGCGCGTGACGCCGCTCCTCGGCCTGATGGCGACCCTCATCCCGATGGGGCCGGCGCTGGTCGCGCTGACGCGCAACGACGTGTCGCAAATGGGCGAGCTGCTGCGCTCGGCCTTCTCCTCGGTGGTGCTGGCGCTGGCGGCCGCGTCGCTCTGCTTCTGCATCGCGACGGTGAAGCGTCGCTGGTATGCCGAAGAGCTGGTCTCGGTCCGCCGCCGTCTCCTGAATTTGGGAGCGGCGGAATGACCCTGCGCATCCTCAACGAAGACGAAGAGCTCGATCCGATCCTCTCGGTCGTCAATCTCGTCGACGTGTTTCTCGTGCTGGTCGGGGCGCTGATGATGGTCATCGCCGCCAACCCGCTCAATCCCTTCGCCTCCGACAAGGCCGTCGTCGTCAAGAATCCCGGCGAGCCGAACATGGAGATGGTCGTCAAGGACGGCAAGAAAATCGAGAAATACAAGGCGACGGACACGATCGGCAGCGGCGAAGGCGCCCGCGCCGGCGTCGCCTACCGGATGAAGGACGGCTCCTTCGTCTATGTCCCCGAAACCGACAAAGCGCCTGCGAAGACAGGCCAATAAGGAGCGCGTGTGATGGCGACCAAATCGATGCGGCTCACTTTGACCCTTCTTGCGGCGCTGGCCTTGGGGCTGCTCGCGTCGTTGCAGCCCACCCGCGCGCAGGCGCCGTCGACGCCGCCGGCCGCCGAAGGCCTCGGCAGGCCTGCGGGAATGCCCGACGGCGCTCCCCGCGGCATGCCGGCGGGCCGCGCCGCCGGCCGGCCGGAAGGAATGGGCCGCCCCTCAGGCATGGGTCGTCCCGAGGGAATGGGCCGTCCCGAAGGTATGGGCGCTTCCGAGGGCATGGCCGGCCGCCCGATGGGCATGGGCCGTCCCGAAGGCGCTGGCGGCGAAGGCGGCGGACGTCCGGCCTGGACGCGGGGCGCCGAGGGCGGCGCGCCGGCCGGGGAGACGCCGAAGGAGATCCGCCCGTTCGTCGCCAAGCCCGTCGCGGGCAAGCCGTCGGTCGTGATTTTCGCGCGCGATCCCTCGAGCCCCGCCAAGGGCAAGCTCATGGAGAAGCTGGCGCGCGAGCGCGGCGTCGAACTCGACTATGTCTTCGTCGACCTCATGGACGAGGACGCGATCCGCAAAAAGCTCGCGGGCCGCAATCTCGTGATGTTCGACTGGGTGATGGAGTCGACCTTCCCGATCCTGCTCGGCAAGATCGAGCCGCTGCTCGCCGATTTCGACGGCCGCGTCTGGGGCGGCGCGATGTGGAAACGGCCTGATCTGACGCGAGGCCTCTCGCCCGAGCAATGCGAACGCATCATGGCCTATATGCGCAATGGCGGCGCACAAAACGAGGGCTATCTCGCCGACTACATCCGCACCGACATCTTCGGTAAGCCGGGCAAAAAGGGCGGCGAGCCGGCCCTACTGCCAGAGGCCGCGATCTATCATCCGGATGCGCCCAAGCGCACGTTTGCGACGCTGGACGACTATCTCAAATGGCGCGCGCCGAAGCCCGGACAAAAGGTCATCGCGGTCGGCTTCCATCGCATTGAACTCGCCAATGACGCGACGCTGCATATCGACGACGTCATTCATCGCATCGAGAAGAAAGGCGCCTTCGCGCTTCCCTTCTGGGACCCCAATGACGGCGATCAGGTCTGGCCGCTGCTCGCGCAAGGCGACAAGATCCTGCCGGACATGATGATCACCTTTACCGGCATTTATGGCTCGGTCGACAAACAGAAGGGCTTCATCGAAAAGTTCCAGCGCCCGATCATCCAAGCGATGACCTATGGCACCGGCTATGAGGATGACTGGCGCAAGGGCGAAGAGGGCATGCCCGTCTATCGCATGGGCGTCTATTACACGCTCCCCGAAATGGCGGGCCGCATCGACAATACGCTCATCGCCGCGAAGCGACGCGGCGATGAACAGCTCGTCGCGATTCCCGAACAATCCGAAGCGCTGGTCGAGCGCGCCCTTGGGCAGGCGAATCTGCGCCCTAAGCCGAACAAGGACAAGAAACTCGCGGCGCTGGTCTGGAATTCGCCCGAAGGAGAGGAAAACTTTTCGGCGTCCTATCTCAATATCCCCGCCAGCCTCGTCGAGATCGTGAAGACGCTGCGGGCCGAAGGCTACGATATTCCGCAGATAGACGAAAAGGACGCGATCGAGAACATCAAGAAGCTGATCCGGCCCTATTACCGCACCAAGGACGACGCCGAACTGCGCAAGCTCGTCGACGCCGGAATGGCGGAGCGCGTGCCGGTTGCGGAATATAAGGCCTTCCTCTCCAAACTGCCGGCGGAGACGCAAAAGCAGATCGCCGAAGGCTGGGAGAAGCCGGAAGACACTTATCTGACGCTGAAAGACGGCAATCGCCTCGACTTTGTCGTGCCGCGCTGGAAGCTCGGCAATCTTCTCATCCTGCCGCAGCCGCTGCGCGGCGCGCGGCGCTCGGAGGAAGCCGACATTCTGCACGACAAGAAGCGTCCGCTGCATCACGCCTATCGCGCGGTCTATTACGACCTCGTGCACAAGGAGAAGGTCGACGCCATTCTGCATATCGGCACGCATGGCACGCAGGAATTCTCCGTCGGCAAGGAACGCGCGCCTTCCGTCTATGACGATACGCAGACGACGATCGGCAATGTGCCGGTAATCTATCCTTACGCCGTGCACGATCCGGGCGAGGCGATCATCGCGCGCCGCCGCGGCCGCGCCACGACCATCTCGCATGACGAGCCGCCCTTCGCGCCCTCGGGCCTTTATGGCGAACTGACCGAGCTGCATGAGCTGATGAATCAGCACGAAGCCGCGACGCCCGGCCTGATGAAGTCGAATCTGACGCAGCAGATCATCGAGAAGGCTAAGAAGACCAATGTCATGAAAGACGTTGGCATGGATGACGCGGCGATCGCCGCCAACGAGGAGAAATTCCTCAAGGGCGTCGACAAGTTCCTGCATTCCATGGCCGGCATGCCGCAGCCTCTGGGCTTCCGCACCTTCGGCAAGACCGCCGAGCCCGACAAGATCCTGCTCACCATCATCCAGATGCTGCCGCCGGATTACGTCAAGGCCTTCGGCAAAGACCCGCGACTGCTGACGACGCAGCCTTATCAAAACCTCGAAAAGGACGAGGTCTTTCTGGCGCTGCGCCGCGCCGTCATCGACAAGGAAGATCTGAACGCCTTCCCGGAAAAAGCGCGGCCCTTCCTTGAGGAAGCGCGCAAGCATTACGCCAACTTCACCCATCCGATGGAGTTGCAGAATCTCGTCAAGGCGCTCGGCGGCGGCGCGATCCCGACGTCGACCGGAAATGACCCGATGCGCAATCCCCAGTCGATCCCGACGGGCCGTAATCTTTACGCATTCGATCCGCGCAAAATCCCGACCAAGGCGGCCTGGGAGGCGGGGACGAAGCTCGCGCGCGATCTCATGGAGAACTACAAGAAGGAGAAGGGCGCCTATCCCGACAAGGTCGCGTTCTCGCTCTGGCAGCCGGAGACCATCAATCACTTCGGCGTCGTCGAAGCGCAGATTCTTTACATGCTCGGCGTCGAGCCGGTGTGGAACCAGCGCGGCGACGTCACCGGCGTGACGGTGATCCCGCGCGAAAAACTGGATCGGCCGCGCATCGACACGGTGCTGCAAATCACCGGCGGCTATCGCGACAATCTGCCGGAGCTGATGCAACTCCTGCAGGGCGCGGTGAACAAGGTCGCGGCGCTCAAGGACGAGCCGGAGAATCCTGTCGCGCTCAATGTCGAGAAGACCTTGCAGGCGCTGCTCGCCAAGGGCGTTCCGGAAGACCGCGCCAGGCGTCTCGCGCGCATTCGACTCTTCGGCAATGAGAGCGGCGTCTATGGCAGCAAGCTGCCGCAGGCGACGGTGGCCTCCGGCGCCTGGGACAAGGAGAGCGCGCTCGCTGAAGTCTATCTCGACCGGCTGAGTTTCGCTTACGGCCTCGAGCCTGACATTCACAGCACCAAGATCGAGGGCGTCAATCTCTTCGCCGAGGCGCTGCGGGGAACCAAGGCCGGCGTGCTGTCGCGCTCCAACAATGCGATCGGCATCGTCGCGCTCGATCATTTCTTCGAATATCTCGGCGGCATCGGTCTCGCGGTGCGTCATCTCGACGGCAAGACGCCGTCGCTCTACTTCTCCGATCTTTCCAATGCGCGCGACTTCAAGACGCAAACAGTCGCCGAGGCGGTGAGTCAGGAACTGCGCTCGCGCATGTTCCATCCGCGCTACATTCAGGAGCTGATGAAGCAGCGCTATTCCGGCGCGACGAAGATGGTCGACAGCCTCAATAATTTCTGGGGCTGGAACGTCATGGACCGATCCAGCGTGCGCGCCGATCAATGGCAGGAGTTCTACGAGGTCTATATCAAGGACAAATATGATCTCGGCCTCAAGGGCTATTTCCAGAAAAACCATCCGGCGGCGCTGGCGCAGCTCTCCGAGCGAATGCTCGAAGCGGTGCGCAAGGGCTATTGGGACGCGCCAGATGAGGTGGTGAAGACCCTCGTCGAGACGCATGAGGAGATCGCGAAATCGCGCGATCTTCACATGAGCAACGAAAAGGCAAAGGAGTTCATCGCCATGAAGGTTGCGGGCTACGGCCTCGCTGCCGCCATGCCCGCTCCGCCGCAACCTGCCGCACAGGCCGAGGCCGCCGCGCCTGCGCCCCAGCAGGTTACGGGCATGAAGCTCGAGAAGCAGGCTCAAAGCAATGACAACCCCGACTCGCCGCAATGGCGGCTCTACGCCGCGGTTCTCGGCGCCGTCGGGGCGGGCGTCGCTTTCGAACTGGCGCTCGCCATGATCGCGCGGCGACGCGCGTAACGAAGACAAGATGCGGTTTGGAGGCACGGACATGGCGTTTCTGGACACGATCCTCAGAAGGCGCGGATTGGAGGATGCGCAAGGCGCGCCGCCTTCCGCGCCTGCGACGAAGCAGCGCGACAAAGCGATCAAAAAAGTTCAGCCCGGCGGGTCGGCGTTGTATCGCTGGTTTTTCGTCATCCACAAATGGACAGGACTCGCCAGCGCCGCATGGCTGGCAGTGCTCGGTCTGACCGGCTTCTTTCTCGATCACGACAGCTGGCGCTGGCAAATGCAGAGCAAGGCGCCGGGCTGGCTGACGACGACGGCGCTGAAGGAACAGTCGGCCCGCAACACGATCCGCTATTTGCAGATGGACCCCGCCGACAGCGCGCATCGCGCCGCCGGCGGGCCGCGCGGCGTCTGGTTCTCGCGCGACGGAGGCGCGACCTGGAAGCCGACGGCGTTCCAGAAGGGCGATCATCCACAATTGCTCGCCATCGAGCCGGACCCCTCCAAGGGCTGGAACCGGCTATGGCTCGGGACGGATGACGGTGTCTATGTTTCCGAGGACGGCGGCGCGAGCGCGCGTCTCGCCGCTCTCGAAGGCGACTATGTCACAGGCGTCGCGGCGGGCGCGACGTCGAGCGACATGCTCGCCATTGTCGACCGCTCGAAGGTCTTCCGCTTCGACGCCGATGCGCCCGAAAAGGTCGAGGCCATCGACTTCGCGCCGTTGGAGAAAGCGTCGCGCCCGCGCGACGCGCAGCTCAATCGCTTCATCCACGATCTGCATTTCGGCCGCGCGCTCGCCGGGCCGACGACATCGCTCGTCGCCAATGACATTGGCGGCATCGGCATGTTCGTCCTGTCCATCACGGGCCTGCTCCATTGGGGGCTGCCGAAATGGTGGAAGGCGCAGGCCAAGAAGAACAAGCTGACCGGAGAGTCGCGCGGCGCCTCCAAGGAGACGAAGAAGGCGACGATCGTCTGGCTGTTCCGCCTGCACAGCGTCACGCTGGGCATCGCTTCCGTCGCGATGATCCTCTATCTCTCGATCACCGGCATTTTCCTCGGTCACGGCCGCGAGCTATTCAACTGGATGCGCTCGGTGAAAATCCCGGAAGCCTATCTGACGCCTGCATTCGCGCTGCGGTCATGGGACGGCTGGATCGACTCGATCGTCGCCTATCCCGGAATGCCGGGCGCCTACACGATCGGCAATCGCATCGGCATGTTCACGACTGTCGATGGCGGCCAGAGCTGGGCGCGCGAGGAAAATGCGACCGGCGAACCTGTGCGTCTCGCCGCGCGCATGCGCCGCTTCGGCGATCGTGTGGCGATGGTGAACGGCATGGGCGGCCCGTCCGCCATTCGCGGCGCGGACGAGATCAATCGTGACGTCAATATCGGACCGCAGATGGGCATGGGCATGGGTATGGGCGGCCATGCCGGCAAGCATCATGGCGGCATGCGCGGGGGCGAACAGAAGACGGCGAGGGACGCTTCCGGCGAGGCTGCCACGCGAGAAGGGCGGAGCGAACAGGGCTTCGCCAAGCGCGGTCAGATGGGCGGAATGGGCATGGGCGGCATGGAGAATATGTTCATGCCGTCCGACGTCACCTTGTCCGAGGACAAGCTCTATTGGAAGAGCTCCGGCAAGCTTTGGGTGACGGATTCGGAAGGCAAGGAACTCGACAAGCAAGACATCGTCATGCCGTCTGATCCCGGCACGCCCTGGTTCACCTGGTTCCTGCGCGTGCATATGGGCACGATCTTCTGGTCGGAATGGAAGTGGGTGAACGACGTGTTCGCGATCCTTGCCGTGTTTCTCAGCGTCACCGGCCTCATTCGCTGGTGGCGAAAGAAGTGGGCTTAAGAAAGCTACGTTTCGGAGGCCTGCGGATGCGTGCTAACTTTTCGAAAATTATTGGTGTCGTTGCTGTAGCTCTCGTCCAATTCGTAGGTTTTGCGGCGCAAGCAAAGCCCACGAAAGCGACGCTGCCCCCCCCGCCGGCACAAACCGCTCCCCCTCCACCGTCCGCGCCGACATGTCCGACGCCAAATCCAACCTCCGCTCTCCCAGAGCTGGAAGCCGCTCGGCCCGAACCGATTTGGCTCGTTGAAGGGAGCGGAAGGGACGCCGGCGACCCGGCCGCGTCAGGACGGCCAGGCGGGGCAAGGACGGGAAAGCCTGTTGGCCAGCGCGCAACCGGCGACGAACATGGCGGACATGCCGGCATGCGTAGCGAGCGAAGCGCCAAGGGCGATCGCGGCGGCGGAATGAGCGAGGCAAACGACGCGACGGCGATGAGCGGAATGAGCTTCGGCCGCGGCCCGACAGTCAAGACGCTTGCGCTTCGCATCGGATCAGAACCATTGGGCGCGAAAGACGAGACCCTACCGGACTCCGCGATCCAAATTCTCGCCAATGACGGCGTGCGCTCGTCCGCGCCTCTCGTCAACATGGGCGACGCTTCCCGAGCGAAGGTCGAAATCCCGAATTACGGTTTCTATAACGCCTCGGTGACGCGAAAAACCGTTCACGGCAAATTCCTCGACGTGCAAATCGCGCAGGCCGAGTTGCTGAAGGGCGCGATGGCGCATGGAGGACACAGCGAACACGATCCGAAGCTGTTCAAGGCGACGATGGACGATAAGGCGCCATTCGAGCTTATCCGCGAACATGGTCCGGACGAAAAGCTTTGGACGACGATCCGCTCTGGCGAGAAGGCGTCGTTTCTCGTTCGCAGCTATGGCTCCCCTGTCGCCGGAGCGCATGTCACGCTGGTCTCTCAAGAAGGCTGGCGGAAGACTCTGACGACGGACGCCAATGGGCGTGCGGAATTCACGGTCATTCGGGACTATTTTCCCGATTGGGCGGACTTCAATCGACGGCATTCGGGCGTGTTTCTCGTCTGGGCGGAAAAGGAAACGCCGGACGCGGGCGTCTATGACGGCCACGACTATTCCGCGACCCGTTATCAAGCCTCTTTGAGCGGCCGCTACTATCCATCGCCAGCGGATTACGAATCCTATGGCTATGGCGTCGGCGTCGTTGTTTTCGTCACGGCGTTCGCAGGATTGTCGATCTGGCTTTTCCGTCAGCGCAGAAGGAAATCTTTCAAGGAGATCGTCTTCAATGAAAAGCTCGCTTGACGGCATGGCGCCGAACTGGCGCCAGCGCCTGGCGCTGCCTCGCGGGATACGGGATGCGATCAACGGCGTCGACTTCAACCGGTTTCGGTTCTGGTTGCAAATCTTCTTCTTCGTGCTCCTCGTCTATGGCGGATTCACCGGACTGAATCTCGGCAACAATCTGCCGACCTTCTCCTGCGGATATAATCAGAATGGCCGCCCTGGCGTGTGCTATCTGCTGCCCTTGCAGCATCAGCTCGCCATGCCAACCAAGGCGCTGCTCGGCTACGCCAGTCTCACGATTCTGAGCGGACTTTTCATTTTCTTCCTCTGGTTCATCGTTCTGAACAAAGGCTGGTGCGGCTTCGTTTGCCCACTTGGAACCGTGCAGGACTGGATCACGGACCTGCGCGTCAACATGGGCGTGCGCTTCACCCGCTATTCGCAAGCGAGCTTCGAAGCGCTCAGCTGGATGAAATATGTTCTCCTGGCGCTTATGATCGTGATCCCCCTGGGCATTGGCGCCGGATATTTTTCACACGACCTTGGAGCGCCTTATTGCATGATCTGCCCGGCGCGCCTGATCATCCCGACTCTGGCGCTGAATTTTGATCAGCTGGTCCTTGACTTCTCGTCGCCCGGCAAAATCGTCATGACGACGCTCGGCGCGATCACCACTGGCCTCTTCCTCGCAGGCTCTTTCGTAAAGAAGCGGTTCTGGTGCTTTTTCTGTCCGATGAGCGCTTTTCATTATCTGCTGTCGAAGTCGGCGTTCTTCCGTCTGATCAAGGACGGCGACAAATGCACGCGCTGCGGCGACTGTTACACCGTCTGCGACCTTCAGATCAAGGAAATCGCCGATGACGTGAGGAATCCGCAGATCATGATGGACGATTGCATCGTCTGTCTCAAATGCGTCGCCGCCTGTCCCGAACAGGGCGCCCTGAAGGCGACCTTCGCCGGCCTCACCGTCTTTGAATCGACGGAAGAGGGCTTCATCAAGCGTATGGAAAAAGGAACAAGAGCATGAACGGACCCCTCAACTCCGGAAAGCCCGTCGTTCCTGAGCCGTCGCCTCAAAGCGCCGACGCGGCGCGGCGCGCTCGTACGCCCAAAGAGCCTTTGCCTTTCGGCAAGACCAAGCAAGCGCGAGAAGCGGAAAAGGTGCTGAATCATATCGTCGACGACTTCGACGATAATCCCAAGGCGATGGAATATTTTTACAATCTCTTTCGCCGCGTCTATTGTCGCGGAGAGACCATCGCGCCGGACGGGCCGCTGATCGGCACGACCTGCATTCAAGCGCCCGAGGAGCTGATCTACGCCATGGGCGCGACGCCCGTGCGTCTGTGCAATGGCTCCTATCACTATGATCAGATCGGCGCCGAGTTCATGCCGTCCAAGTCCTGCTCGCTCGTCAAGGCGACGCTCGGCATGCTGACTTCGGAAAATCCGGTTCCGCGGGTCGGCAAGCTCGATCTCGTCGTCAATCCGACGACATGCGATCAGAAGAAAAAAGCCAGCGCCATGATGCAGGACATGGGGCACGCCGTCTTCGACCTCGAGCTCCCGAACGTCAAGGAAAGCGAGGCCTCGCGCGTTTACTGGCAGCGTTCCGTCCGCGCCTTCGCGGAAGAAATTCGAAAGGTCACGAGCAAGAAGCTCACGCGTAAGAATCTGAAAGCGGCGCTGGCGCGCACCCAGCGCGCCGAAAAGGCGTTTCGTGTCCTGGACGGCTTCCGGAAGGCCTCACCCTCTATTTTTCTCGGCAAGGACGCCTTTCTCGTCGTCAACGCCTACTTCTTCGACAATCTCGACATTTGGTGCGAAGCGGTCGAGCGCTTGAACGACGAATTGAAAATCCGCTATGACAACGCCGTGCGCGCCGCGCAAAAGAAGGCGCCTCGCATTGTCTTTACCGGCTCTCCGCCGATCTTCCCGAATCTGAAACTGCCTTTGCTGATCGAGCGGGCCGGCGGCGTCGTCGTTTCCGACGAGACCTGTTCGGCGAACCGCATGCTTTACGATATGACGGCGGTCGATGAATGGCTCGTCAACGATATGGTCGACAGTCTCGCGGATAAATATCTCAAGCCCTGCACCTGCCCGATCTTCACCAAGAATGACGACCGTCGCCGGAGGCTTCTCGAACTTGTGAAGAAATTCGAGGCGGATGGCATCGTCTATCAGGCATTTGCAGGCTGTCAGGTTTACGAGATGGAGCAGCGCAGCATCGCCAAGACGCTCGATGAGAACGGCATACCGATGCTCTATGTCGAAACGGACTACAGTCCAGACGATGAAGGGCAGCTCTCGACGCGCGTCGAGGCGTTTCTCGAGTCCATAAAAACAAGAAAGAGGATGCGGCATTGAATTACTTCGCAGGACTCGATATCGGCTCCACCGCCATCAAGGTCGTGTTCGTCGACGAGAATGGGAAGCTCGCCGGGGAGCATGTCACGGCGACAGGCAGCCTCTTCTACAAGAACGCCAAGGAGGCGTTTGAGACTCTCCTCACAAAGATGGCTCTGCAACGTGAGCAGGTTCGTTATCTGATCGCGACGGGGTATGGCCGCAAGCTCTTCAAGGATGCGGACGATTCCATCAGCGAGATCACCGCCAATGGGATCGGCGCTCATGAGGCGGGCAGGGCCTTTGGCGGCGTCGGCACGATCATCAATATTGGCGGGCAGGACTCGAAGGCCATTCGGATCGACAGCCATGGCGGCGTGACCAATTTCGTTATGAACGACAAATGTGCGGCGGGCACCGGTCGGTTCCTCGACGTCGCCGCCCGAAACCTCGAAATCGGGCTTGAAGAGCTGGGCGACTATCACTTCAAAGCCGTCGCCGGCCCGCTGGACATCAACAGCACGTGCACGGTCTTCGCGGAGTCGGAGATCATCGGCCTGCTGGCCAATGGCCATGGCAAGGGCGAGATTATTTCGGGCATCCACAACTCGATCGCGAAACGCACGGTGCGCCTTGCGAAAAAGGTCGGGCTTGACGATCGCGTTTATTTCGACGGCGGCCCCGCGCTGAACAAGGGGCTTGTCGCCGCGATCGAAGAGGAACTCGGCCGGGAACTCGTCGTTCCGGAGCATCCGCAGACGACCACGGCCTTTGGGGCTGCGATCCTCGCGCGTAGCGAATTCCTCGCGGAAAGCGCGGAGCGACGCGCCGAGAAGGTGGAGGCGCAGGCGCAGGCCGCGCTGGTGGAGGCGGCAAAATCCGCCAGCTGCGGGCCGCAATGCGGCTCAGGCGCTTGCGGCGCTCATGCCGGCTGAATCCCTCGGCTTCACACCCGTCGTCGTCGGTCTGCCAATGGCGGCCGCTCTCGGCCTTATGTTCGGGATGGGACCTTGCCTCATCAGCTGCCTGCCGTTTTTGGGGCCGGTGTTTCTTTCGACCGAGGGCGGCATTCGCCGCTCGGCCCGCGTTCTCGTTCCGCATGGCGCCGGGCGAATTGCCGGCTATGCGGGACTTTCTGCAGTCGCCGGCGCTGTGGGCGATTATGCTGGCGCGACATTCGGTCCGCCAGTCGTCAACACGATTATCGGTTCAGCCACGCTGCTCGTCGGACTGGGCATTCTTCTCATGTCGCGCATGAAGCGCTTGCGCGCATGCGGCGTACGCTGTGGTTCGGGACGCTGGGAGGATGACGCCGTCAAGCAATTCATGCCGAGCGGGCTGTTTCTCATGGGGCTTGGTATGGCGTTTACGCCCTGCGCGCCGCTATCCGTCGTGATGTTTTCAGCCGCGACCTCCGCCAGTTGGACGCTCGGCCTGTTGCTCGGAACGTCATTCGGGCTTGGCGCGATCGTTGCGCCGACGCTTTTCTATGGCGTTGGTTTCTCCTATTTCGCTGCTCAACTGAGATCGCATCTGGGGCGGTGGCTCGGACAGGTGGAGATTTTGAGCGGCGCTTTACTCACCACGATGGGACTTGTGACTTTGTTTCGCTGATGCTTTGCTAAATTATCTACAGGATATAGCAAAATGCGTTCACAACGCGCGACCTTGTTCGCCGTATCGCATTTCAATGCATGGAGCTCGCACTCATGAAGCCGGTGATATTGGACGAGGTACTCCAATCTGAATTTCGACTTATCGTCGAAGGTCGTACGGCCGTGTGTCGTAAATGCCACATGAAGCGGAAATTCATTCACTTAACGCGTTTTCTATCAATTTTATGACAATAGTAAGCTTGCGGTGGGGGTAAGCACGGTCTATGCCGAAACATCTTCGATTGCATCCGCGGCGGGAAGCAAGAGAATGTCAATACGTTGGCTCGCAATCATCTTGGTGGCTTGCTCCTTATTTTCGTACGGAGCATCCACATCTCACATACAAACCGATTTCGGCGGAAACGGCATGACCGCGTCCGACGATTGGTGTGCGTCGACAAGTGAGCGCGGCGCGCCCGTTCGCAGTTCCTCATCTCTTGACTGCGCATTCTGCGCCTTGTGCGGCGCAGGCTTCGTAGCCCTTGCAGCCCTTCTTGCGATCCATGCTGGCGATGTTCCGCTTCCCGTTCAGATCGAGCTAGCCAATCACCGATACGGGCCGCCAGCACTCCACCGCGCGCTTCGACCGCCACCGCGCGCCCCTCCCGCTCTCTCCTGAACCCTTGGCCCATAGGCCTCTCTCTTCGTAGACGCTGAGAAGCGCTGCGACCCGAGTCCCTTCAGGAGTAAAATCACATGCCTCGTAACGCCCCCCGGCGCGGCGTCTCTGCCTGCGCGCTCGTCATCTGTATCTCTGGCTGGCTACCCTCTCCCGCGACCGCGCAACAGTCGCTTCCCACGATTAACGTCGGAGGAGCCAGGGTTGCGCATCCCGCGCGCGGTCCCGCTGGAAATCCCATGGGTTCCAGCTCACCGTCTTCGGCGCCGATTGGCTCCGCATCTGGACCACGCACTGCCGCTCAAATTTGGTCGCCGAATCTGCCAGATGGTAGATGGGCGAAAGTCGAAAAATATCAGATCCCCAATCCCGTGATATTGAGCGTCACGCGTCAGCAGATCGATAGGCAAATCAATATCGTCAATTCGCAGGACGCGGTGAAATACCTGCCGAGCCTTTACGTCAGTGAAAGCCGTGGCGGCACACAGGGGTCTCTACAAACACGCAGTTTCGCCAATAGCACCGAGCGCAATCTCGTCTATCTCGACGAGATCCCGCTCAATTCGCTCGTCGGACGTGGCGGGCAAGGTGGTTTTTATGGCGGCCTTCAGACATTCTTCAAACTGGTGAGCCCCGAGGAGATCGAACGCGTCGACTACATCAGTGGTCCCTTTGCGGCGCAATATGACGGACGGTCGATGGGCGGCGTCCTGACCTACACAACCAAGATGCCGGACAAACTGCGCATCACCGCAAAAGAAACTGTTGCGGTCATGGATTATGATTGGGCTCGAACGCAACGGGCGTTTCCGCGTTCGCTCACGGAAATTACGGCCGGCGATCGCTGGGGTAACTTTTCCTGGTTCCTGTCTACCGCTTACAACACCTACCAATATCCTCCGGCCGCCTGGGTGCCTCTCGCGAGCAACAATGCGCCGCCAATCTACAATGAGTTCCTTGCGTGGAACCGAACAGGTTTCCCGCAACGTGTGGTCGGCATCGGCGGAATGTTCGACACCGACCTCACGAACACGAAACTGAAGCTCGCCTATGACTTCCTGCCGACGCTGCGTCTCGCACATACGGTCGGAGTCTTCACGGAAGACCGAAACGTATACGGAGAGACGCTATATTCAAATAACAATAATCGCTGGTTCAGTTGGTTTGGGCCAAGAACAAACCAAAACCCTACGGGCTACGGCAATTTCGCTTCCTTTTACGGCCGGCACCAGAACAGCGTTCTCGTCAATGCGTTGTCGCTGCGACAGAACACGGGTGGCGTGTTCGACTTCGACCTTGCCGCGACCCATTTCTATTTGATGCACGACGTCTGGAACACGCCACTAACCAATGTGGGGACGACGGCATCAAATCCGGTCGGCGGCTTTACCTCGACCGGACTTGTCCGCAAGGAGACCGGCGACTACTGGGCAACCCTAGACCTCAAGGGCATTTACCGTCCCTTCGGCCCTAGGGGTGCGCATGAGGTGAGCTTTGGCCTCTATGGCGATCAAGCCCATGTCGTCGCGCCGACATATCAGTCGCTCAGCTGGCCGTCCGGCGAGTCGTCGAATATCGGTCGCTTCTATACGACGATAGCCAAGGGCACGACGCGCACCCAGGCGCTCTGGGCCCAAGAAGTCTGGCGCTTCCACCCCGACTTCAAACTGACGCTAGGCGTTCGTGGGGAGCATTGGTCGGCCTCGGACGGTTTCAACCAGGCGAACACGGCTCATCCGTCAGGCGCCTTTTTAACTGCCGCCGGTAGGCCGATCTATCAGCCCTATCGGGCGCACACACGCTTCTCGCCCAAGAGCGTGCTCGAGTGGAAGCCAATTGAGGACTGGACGATCTCGGGAGCGGTCGGCATGGCCAACCGCTTTCCCGTCTTGTCGGAGTTGTACGCCTTGACGACGCCACAGGGCTTTTCGCAAGCCGTCAATCCCAACCCCAACCTGCGGCCGGAAGTGTCGCTCAACAAGGAGCTTACCGTTCGACGCGACTTCAAGTCGGGAGGCTGGATGCGCGTGTCGCTCTTCCACGACGATGTGCGCGATTTCATTGTCAGCCAGCTCGTCGCCATCCCTGGCGCACTGGTCCCGGCAAGCGCCACCGCCAACATCGAACGAGTGCGCAACATGGGCGTCGAGGTCGATCTGCGAAAGAATGATGTCCTTCTTGAGGGATTGGATGTTTACGCCAATGCGGTCTATCTCGCGTCGCACATCGTCTCTAATCGCGATTATATCCCAGCACTAACGAGCTGCGGAATCACGGGTGCGGGCGCCGCAAATTTGGCGCAGAGCTGCTGGCTGCTGAACGACGCCGGAAAGCGCGTTCCCGGCCTCCCTGACTGGCGCTGGAAGGCTGGCTTAATCTTTAAGCCCGATGATCGCTGGTCTTTTGCGGCCAACGTCCGTTGGGCGCCTCTCGCATGGCAAACCACCGCGAATAACGATGTTTCGTGCTGCGGCCTGGCGCAGTCGTTCACTCTGCAGCACCGGTTGTTCTCTGTCGACGCCAAGGTCAACTACAGGTGGAACGATCGATTCACTTTCGACTTCGGTGTCGACAATATCGGCAACTACAACAGTCGCGAACAGGTCGCACGCACCTTCTACGCAGCAATGCGTTACAAGTTCGAGGAAGGCCAGAAGGGCGGCAACGGCATCTTCTTCGCGGGCGACGAAGCCGGACTTCCCGATGTTTCGCACTGGTTCCGGCCAGTCGCACTCCTAGTCGATTGACGTTAAGGACCGGCATCCGGCCAAGATTTGCCGGATGCGACCCAATCAGATCGCGCGTGACGCCCCGGCGCTCGCGCTTCGGCGAACTGAACGTTTCGCCGAAAAGAAGCCACGCGCTAAACTGGAACAAGGAGATCACTCATGAAACATATTTGGATGGCGAGCGCCGTATCTGCGGGAATTCTGATCTCTATGGGGACGGCGATCGCCGCGCCCGAGCCATTCGCCGGCATACATTCGCAGCAGATGACGATCGAGGACATGAGCGCGCTTCTCGACGCGAGGATCGCCGGGATGAAGACAGGTCTGAAACTCAACGCGGCTCAAGAAAAGCTTTGGCCAGCGCTCGAGGCGGAAATCCGTGAGAATGCGAGAGCGCGGATGGCGCATAGAGGAAAATTGGACGAGAAGTCAGTTGGGGGACAGCGGGATGCAATGGCGACATTGCTTGCCCATGCGCAAATCTTCTCCTCTCGCGCCGAGCAAATGCAAGAGCTCGCGCAGGCTGCGAAGCCACTGTATGATACGCTCGATGAAAGCCAGAAGCGCCGCTTCGGCGTCCTTATCCGCAGCTTGATGCATGCGTATGGGCTTCATGGCGCCTTTCGTCACGGGATGACCAGGCACGGCGTGACCGACGCGCAGTGATCGAGCGAACTGACTGTTGGCGCGTTAGGTCGCCGGCAGTCAGTCCGGATATCTCCCGCGTCGGGCGGACAGCAGAGGGTGCAACTATTTCGGCGCGTTGAGAGCGCAGCTTTCCGTCCGCGCATTTGTGCAGTGACGGTATCGCTGTATCAGTTGTTCGCGCTCAGGCGTCCGTTCGGCGAGCGCGTCAAGCTCGTGAACTGCTATTCCGAAGTCGCCATCCGGCCCCTCTTGGGCGATGACGATCGGGTCGACTACAGCGCCGTTTGGGCGCCAGAAAACGACAATCCGTCACTGTGGCGCTTTCTCAGTCTGGCGCGCATGAACGCAACGCAGCAGCAGAGCGCGCGACCGCCGACGAGCGCTTCTGACGGCGCAAGAGAGCGGCGGGCGCGCAACAATTTGCACCCCCGATCACACGGAGAGGCGCTCGTTGACAACAGCATAGACATTCGGCAATCAGGATCGGCCAAGGCCCTTCGGATCGCGTTACAGCAACCATTCCTGACGCGATTGAACGCTGAAATTTTGCGCCCGGCATGTCGGCTTGGTTGCATGGCATCGCAAGACCACCGGCTATCTGAAACACCAATTGTCGTCTTTCGATCTACGGCGAAATTGCCGCCCGGCGGCACCTCGACCCACTCAGGGAGATAAATCCGGTCGATACACCGGGCGCGTGTGGAGAAAGCGCGCCGCGCGCATCCCGCGCGCGTACTTATGCAGCCGCTAGGCGAGAAACGCACGTCTCGGCCGGCGCAAACTTTCCCCAGTTGGGCGACACGAACTTACCCGCGCCGACGTTTGTCAGCGGCTTTCTCGGTTGGCGCGCCGCGCGCTGAGACTACTTTTTGCTTGCGAAAGTTCATAGGTTATCGTAGTATTCTGTCGCATGATAGCGTATATGCTGCGAATTGTTCTGTGAAGGCAAGATTAAAGCAACCGTGCCGGTTGCGTGTATGATTTTGTCTGCACATTGTTATTGCCTTGTAGAACGATATTTCACAGTGTGCGTCTTTCCGCATTCCGTTTCTTTTTCAACGCCATGATGCGAGCTGTTCGGCTTGCCACTTGTTTTGCCGCGTCGCCGGCGCAAGCTCTTGCGCATGGGCAACGACGACGCTTCCGACCTTCGACTCCGCGCCGGGAAAATTCGCGATAGAGGCAGTCCGCCGTCGAGGCGCCCGCACTCTTTCGTCTCGCAGGTTATGAAGGCCGTGACGAAGGCGAAGGGCGCCGGGATCGGGCCGGCGCCGACGCGCGGCGGTCGCTCCGATCGCCGACGCGATGGCGCGTCGGTTCGGCCCCGGAAAGGGAGATGCTGCCGGATCGGTCGGGGACAGGCGGCGGCCGATCGATTGAAGCTGGCCGCCGAAAGGCGCGGGCCTCGCGAGCGGATGCGCCGCGTCGTCGTGAAGGCTCGGATCGTCCGTTTGAAACTGGGCTCCAAAGGAGCCGACGCGCATCTACGCTATTTGCAGCGCGACGGGACCGACCGGGAAGGAGAGAAAGGAAGGCTTTACGGATCGGAGACGGACGCGGCGGATGGCCGCGCGTTTCTGGAGCGGGGACGCGAGGATCGGCATCAGTTCCGTTTCATCGTCGCGCCCGAGGATGGCGACCGGCTGAGCGACCTTCGCGCCTTCACCCGTGACGTGGTGCGCCAGATGGAGGATGACCTCGGAACCCGGCTCGACTGGGTCGCGGTCGATCACTTCAACACCGGCCATCCCCACAGCCATGTCGTCATCCGGGGCAAGGACGATGCGGGCAAGGATTTGATCATCGCGCAGGACTACATCACCGACGGGATCAGGCTACGCGCCCAGGAGCTGGCGACGCTGGAATTGGGGCCGGAGACCGATCTGGAGCTGAGATCAAAACTCACGGCAGAAATTTCCGTCGAGCGCTTCACCCGGATCGACCGGGCGATGATCGGCGAAGCCTCGGAGGGAATGCTCGACCTGAGGCCGCAACCGGGTCAGGTCCGCGCCGATTTTGACCGTAATTTGCGTATCGGCAGATTGCAGACGTTGGGGCGCTACGGCCTGGCGACGGAAGTCGAGTCCGGCGTCTGGAAATTGTCTGACCAACTGGAGCCGACGCTGCGGGCGCTCGGCGAGCGCGGCGACATCGTCAAGGCGATCAATCGGGCGCTGAAACGACGAGGCGAGGAGCGTGCCCTGGAGAGCTACTCGCTTCACGGCGAAGAGGCCAAAACCCGGATCACTGGCCGCGTGATCGACAAGCGACTCACCGATGAGCTCGGTGAGCGGATTGGACTCATTGTCGACGGCGTCGACGGGCGCGTCCATCATGTCGCGCTTGGCTCCGAGGCGATGGCCAATACCGCCGAGGAAGCGTCCATTGGGTCGATCGTGGAGATCGCCCCCGCGCTCGCCGGACCGCGACTGGCGGACCGCAACGTCGCCGAACTCGCGGAAGGTTCAGGCGAGTATCGCCCCAGCGTCCACCACGCTATCGCCGAGGCGAGCCGCATCCGCGTTCCAGGCGGCGACTATGGCGCCTATGTCGAGAGCCATGTCCGCCGGCTGGAGGCGCTGCGCCGGGCGGGGATCGTGGAACGGATCGACGCCGACCATTGGCGCTTGCCGGCTGATTTCGAGAAGCGCACGGCCGAGTATGACGCCCAGCGGCGCGGACGGATGACGCTGCGTGTCCTCTCCAGTCTCGACCTTGAGGCTCAGATCGACGCCAATGGCGCCACCTGGCTTGATCGGGAGATGACGTCGTCCAGTCGCACGCCAGTCGTGCGCGCCGGATTTGGCGCCGAAGTCGACCGGGCGATGAAACAGCGCAGAGTGACGCTCGTTGAAATGGGTCACGCCCGGCGCACGCCGGAAAACGTAATTCGCGCTCCGGGGGACTTGGTCAGCCGCCTTGAGCGAAGCGAGGTCGAGCGCGTTGGAACATCCATGGCGACGAACAAGCACGCGCCGTTCAAGATGAAAGCCGAAGGCGAGCGCGTCTCGGGCGTCTTCACCGGCACGACAAATCTCATCTTCGGCAAATACGCCGTCGTTGAGAACGCCTACGAGTTCACGCTCGTGCCGTGGCGGCCGGTGATGGAGGATCGTCTCGGCCGCCAGATCAGCGGCGTCGTGCGCGACTCCGGAATCTCTTGGGACTTCACGCGAACGCGAGGGATTGGAATTGGGATGTAAGCGCGACTCAAAGAAGGAAAGATTCAACCTCGAAGACTTTGAACTATCTTTCCATTCATCCGCGCGACCAGATTCGGCGAGGCGTGGAAAGTCACGATTCTCCGCGCGCTGATGATCGCCGGGTCGCCCGTTTTCGGATTGCGGCCGATCCGCTCTCGTTTGGCGCGAAGCGTGAATACGCCAAAAGCGTGCAATTTGACCGACTCGCCGCAAACAAGCGCTGCAAGAATCTCTTCAAAGACTTCATCGACAATCTTTCTGGCTTGCGAACGGGATAAGGTCGGACAGCTCTTATATGCTGCTTCGCTTAACTTCTGCCGCGTCAGCGCGTCAGCTGTCGGGTTTTTCTTCAGCATGCGGACACGCCATAGGTCGACCGGAGCACGGCGCGTCCGCCTACGAAAATGCTCATGGCCGCCACTCCATTGAGACGATTTTGCAGGGAACCTATGATTATTCGCTCTTTTTCGGCCGCGCAACCTTGTGAGAATCTGACCTTTGCGGCCTTCCCCGGTGGGGTTCCGAGCCGCCTGCCGACGCCACGAAGGATCGAACCTCCGCTGTCATTGGCGGGCGTTTCCTTTTCTTCTCCAAACTACGCGTCGCGCTGTGTCGAAGAATTGGGCCGTTCAACTGGCGACGATCCGCCGCCATGGTTTCCGGCATGGCTCGTCCTCGTCGCGCGCATCAACAAGTTTCCGCAGGCCGGAACGCAAATGGCGATGGCGTTCGCGGACTGAAGCGGTATGATTCGGCTTCGAGAAGGATCAACACGGCTGACGAAATCGCCATCGCCGACGATTGGCCCGAGGACATTCCCATTACGACGGCCGAAGTCGATGTGTTGGAGATGTTTCTCGGCGACATGCTCGACGCCTTTCTTCGACCGCGTCATTGAACCTGGGAGCTTCCCATGACCGACCCCGTCCGCGCCGCTCTCTATCTGCGCGTTTCAACCACGCGGCAGGCTGAGGTCGATCTTTCCATTCCCGATCAGCAGGCGCAGACGAGCGCCTATTGCGCTCGTCAGGGCTGGCGGGTGGTCGCCGAATATGTCGAACCCGGCGCCTCCGCGATGGACGATAATCGCCCCGAGTTCCAGCGCATGATCGAACGCGCTTGCGACGACGATCACCCGATCGACGCCATCGTCGTTCACTCGTTTTCGCGCTTCTTTCGCGACTCGTTCGGCCTGGAGATGTATGTCCGCAAGCTCGCCAAGCATAACGTGCGACTTGTTTCCATTACCCAGGAGCTCGGCGACGACCCGTCACAGGTGATGATGCGGCAAGTCATCGCGCTCTTTGATGAATATCAAAGCCGCGAGAACGCCAAACATGTCTTGCGCGCGATGAAGGAGAACGCCCGCCAGGGCTTCTATAATGGCTCGCGCCTGCCGCTCGGCTATGCGCTTTCCGAGGTCGAGAAACGGGGGCATCGCACCAAGAAGAAGCTCGTCATCGATCCGGTCGAAGCCGAGACAGTGCGGCTCATCTACCGCCTCTATCTCGAAGGCGACTCCGGTCGGGGGCCGATGGGCGTCAAAAAGGTGACAAAGGCGCTCAATGGACAAGGGATGAGGACGCGGCTTGGTGCGCGCTTTGGCGTTGCGTCGGTTCACAAGATTCTGACCAATATGGCGCGACAATCTGGGTGAGAGGCGCGCGACAATCAGGATGGCGATCGGCGGTCGCGGCGGGAAGATGATTGTCGCGGAGCGACAATAAGGCAAGCAGATTTTTCGTGACGCGGATTCGATTG
>Ga0233425_10004823_pt1 | contig 22073 bp, 22 predicted proteins | sample Watercolumn_Towu_2_FD_181712 | JGI IMG/M metagenome (GOLD analysis project Ga0233425, IMG submission 181712) | Freshwater microbial communities from Lake Towuti, South Sulawesi, Indonesia - Watercolumn_Towuti2014_140_MG | ecosystem: Environmental > Aquatic > Freshwater > Lake | place...
ACTCATCGCATCCTGGGGCTGAAGCTGGTCCCAAGGGTTAGGCTGTTCGCCTATTAAAGCGGTACGAGAGTTGGGTTCAGAACGTCGTGAGACAGTTCGGTCCCTATCTGTTGTGGGCGGAGGAGAGTTGAGAGGGGCTTTCACTAGTACGAGAGGACTGTGAAGGACGGACCTCTAGTGTGCCGGTTGTCGCGCCAGCGGCAGCGCCGGGTAGCTATGTCCGGTGGCGATAATCGCTGAAAGCATCTAAGCGAGAAGCGTGCCTCAAGATAAGCTCTCCCGGGGCGTAAGCCCCCTAAAGACCACTCGTAGACGACGAGTTTGATAGGCTGGGTGTGGAAGGTCCGTGAGGGCCGTAGCTAACCAGTACTAATCGGTCGTGCGGTTTAACATCCTTTGCTCCTGATAGACATGGTCTTCGCGAGGTGAAGCACTGCTTCACCTCGCGAGTTGTGAGTTCTGAGTTTTGAGTTTTTAGTTATTCTGAACAACTCACGATTCACAACTTACAACTCAAAACTATTGAAGAGTGTTCCCGGTGGCCATACCGGAGGGGCCCCACCCGTTCCCATACCGAACACGGAAGTTAAGCCCTCCAAGGCCCATGATACTGCTGTCGCGAGGCAGTGGGAAAGTAGGACGCTGCCGGGTTTCAAAAGGGGCCTGTTGGATCGCAAGATCCGACAGGCCTTTTTCTATTGGAACCCGTGGCAGCGTCCAAAAGAAAGTCGGTGGGTTTTACCCAGCGACATCAGCCTTCGTGTCAGAAAGATGGCCAAGCGGACAACTCGGTTCAGCTGGAAACTGGGGAATGCGAAAGCGGTAGTCGCTCCCTGGTCGCCCGAGTATAATTTCTCTTCACTGGAGGGATGAACAGGCGAGGAGCCGACAACCCACGGTTAAATCGCCGGACGGATTTGCGAACTCCGGATATGAATCATCAACGAGGAGGGCATCATGCCGAGCGTGCTTGATCGAGTGCTGGAAAAAGAATTGAAGGACTCGTTAATCCGGTTCGAACGGCAATTGCGACAGCTCGGTCTGGCTGACGAGAATGTCAAGAGCCGAGTGCGCGGAGCTAGACAATTTGTCGCCTTCCTGTACGGCCGGTACCTTGGGAAACAGCCACGGACGTAGCCTCTCCACAGATCACTGCCGCCGTCCGAGATGTAAGGATGGAGCGCGAAGAAGTCAGTCGCATCTTGGCCGACGGCTACAGACTCCGCCGAACTGCCTGGGCGATGCAGCGCGCCCCGAGTACCTGGCCCCGCGAACTCGCCCGGGCAACCACGAATTCCCATGAAGCGATTTCGTGTTCCATGGTGCGAACAAGGATAGTACGCGGCACGGCATTGTCGATGCTCCTGTTCGAGGCGACGCACAGCTGGTGTGACGTGTTCAGTAGAGCTTGGTGGATCTGATCCGGAAGGCTCTGGATGGCGCTGAAAGAGATGGCGTGAGGAAAAAGTACTGATGGCTAATGGCGCGTAGCGCGGACAAATCGGAGGGCGGCGTCAGGCGTCAATCGGGTGATGGGATGATCTCCTCCCGGCCGTCGTGACGGCTTCTCGTTCGACGGATGATGAACATATCGATCTTCGCAGACTCGGCGGGGGCGTCACTTTTTCTTTGTCGACGACTTCTTCAGCTCCTGGAGCTCGGCGTTCTGCTCGTCCAGTTTCTTCTGCATCGCTTTCAACTGCTCTTTGAACGCTTGCAATTCGGGATTACTCGTCGCGGCCGGTACTGCCGGGATCGGACCCGTTTGGTGTGGCTGAGCCGCGACCGGCGCGGCGGCTGCAGCAGGCTGTGGAGGGGCAGTAAGGAGTTTGGTCATCAATTGATAATCAATCGCCACTGTGTGCTCACCCTTGCCCCCGAACCACCCAGAGGCGCCGTAGTTTGACGGGCGCATGGCAGCTTCCGGGGTGAATTTGACTTCGCGATCATGCAGTCCTGTGGGATCCGGTAGGATCCGGGGTTCCGTTTTCATGTCGGAGGCGTAGACCTTTCCAGGTCCGAATTCGGTCAGGGTCAGATTGAGCGACAGACCGTCTGCGAAAAGATGTCCCTCCGTGGTTTCCATGCTGTCAGGACCGATCTTCTGGGAAGTGATCGTGAGGTTGGGGGCATAGCGCAGTCGGAACCCGACGCGTTGATTCGGAGCGGCTTGTGCGAGGGCCGCGGTGATTGCGGGAGCCAGCACGGCAATATCATCCTCCGAAAACGCGCGAAGATCGTCTGGTACCTGGTTTTTCAAGGCCTTCCCGACCAGAATCGTGAATGGAGCTTCTTTCTCGGCATGCACCCCGCGCAGGACATTTTCCATCGTTCTCTCGCCCAGCTTCAGCGGATGGGCCGCGCGAAAGGACTTGTCCGACACGGTTTGAAGAAACACAGCCACCCGGGCGTCCTGGTGAATGGAGGTGACCGGGGCGGGCGCGCCGGCACAGCCGACCACGAGCAGGCTGAAAGAGCCCGCCGTCAAGACGGAGGAGAGAAAGCCGCCTCGCAACTGGGGTCGAAGAGTGTGTAGCATGTCGTGGTCTCTCGGGTTATACGGTGGAGAACTCAAAACGTGGTGAGTCTAGCAGGAATGGGCCGCAAAAACAAAAGGCGGCGGCTCTTGCCGTTCTTGCTCCGCAGCGTATTCAGCCGTTCGCGTTGAGGCTTTCTTGCGGGATGCCCATCAAGTCTGCCACAGGAGTCGAATGCCCGTGTTTGGTAGAAACTACGTATGCCTCGAAATCGTTGGAAATTCGGTGATCTTCCCGGATGATATTGTGGCACGCCTCATGCTCTTTTATGAGTCGTCGACGAGGAGGAGTTGGTGCGATGGGGATTCTATCGTTTTCCTAACTGGCGAAGCCCTGCTCAGAACGTACGAAACAAGCCGTGACCCCGCGACTGGAAACGGTTCAATCGGCCAGGGGAATTCGCTTCCACCTGCGAAGCTTTTGGGGCTGAAACGTGGGTCGTTCGGGGAAAAAAAGTCTTGACACATTCGGACTGCTGTTGGTATAAGACCGCCCGGCATATGCACGTAAAAACAGTCGTCGTGGAAGCGCGAAGTACGTGGGCACCTTTGGAGATTCGCTTGTAATAATGAACGACTGATACTCGGGCGGCGTAGGAGCTTGCAGCGAGCCCACGGAGAAGGCTTCCTGGCCGTTCATGTAGGGCGGATACAATACAATGCACGTCTCTCTCTGGATGCCGACGGAGTCTTCACCTGGTAGTTTTTCTCCTACACGTTTCTCCCCTTCAGACCTGACTCCCAATCAGTTCAGCGGAACTCACCACTCGGTAAAGAGAAGGCTCCCTGCTCGGAACCATTTGGTTCCCTCATGGGGAGTCGATTGTGAACAGAGAGGAGGAGGACCAGATGAGCCTACGAATAATGGTACAGAGGATTCGTGCCGTCGTTCTCACATCGGGACCTTAAGGGGGGGGGGGGGGGGAAAGTGACATTCACCGGGGGGGCGTGGGCTCGACCGAGTGGGTAGTGAACGCGAGAGCGGACAAGGAGCGGCCGGGGCTCCATAAGGGGCTCACCAGAGGATTAGAGCAGGCATCAGGTTTCCCGTGCCGCCGTCCGGCAACTGTCGAGTGAGTTGCTGCGAGGTTGTTGAGTCAAAATGATTTGTGAAGTGGTCCTGTTTCAGTTCTAGTCTAGGCAAAGAGGCGTCAGCCGAAAGTTTTCAGCTCACCTCGTCTAATAAAAAGGAGTGCAGTAACATGGAAACTAACAAGCCAAAGACTTCAGAGGACCTCAAGAAAGATCAGTCTCCAGAGCCGGCATCGACCAGGAGGGAGTTTTTTGAGAACAGCGGACGTGTAGCCGCGGGGGTCGGCGTGGCCGCGTTGCTGGGGAACCTCGGCAACTGGGCTTTGACCTACACAGCTGAAGCGGCCGAACCTATCAAGGTTGGTGTGTTGCACTCCCTGAGCGGCACGATGGCCATCAGCGAAGTGTCCATTAAAGATATCTGTGAAATGGCGTTCGAGGAGATCAACGCCAAAGGCGGGGTCATGGGACGGCCGATCCATGCCGTCGTTGAAGATCCGGCCTCCAACTGGGACCTCTTCGCGGAGAAAGCAAAGAAACTCTTGTTGCAGGACAAGGTGTCGGTGGTGTTCGGCTGCTGGACATCGGTCAGCCGGAAGTCCGTCCTGCCGGTGTTTGAGAAGAACAACGGTCTATTGTTCTACCCCGTTCAGTATGAAGGTGAAGAGTGCTCGAGGAACGTGATCTATACAGGCGCGGCGGTCAATCAGCAGGCGACGCCGGCGGTGGATTACCACCTCGGCAAAGAGGGAGGCAGCAAGAAGAAGTTTTATCTGGTAGGAACTGACTATGTGTATCCCAGGACGACCAACAAGATTCTCCGGGCGATGCTCCTCGCGAAAGGTATTTCGGCGAAGAACATCATGGAAGAATACACGCCGTTCCATCACCAGGATTACCAGACGATCATCGCCAAGATTAAGCGGTTCGGCGCAGGCGGCGACGCGTGCGTGATCAACACGATCAACGGCGACAGCAATGTACCGTTCTTCAAGGAACTGGCCAACGCTGGTATCAGTGCGGAGGAGTGCCCGGTGAATTCGTTCAGCGTGGCTGAGGATGAGCTCCGCGGGCTCGACACGAAGAACCTGGTCGGCCACCTGGCCTGTTGGAACTACTTCCAATCGGTGAACACGCCTGAGAACAAGGCGTTTGTGCAAAAGTTTAAGGACTTTGCCAAGAAGAAGAACCTGCCCGATGCTCCTAAACGAGTCGTGGACGACCCGATGTTCTGGGGGTACATCGGAGTGTACACGTGGAAGATGGCTGCGGAGAAAGCCAACTCGTTCAAGGTGGACGATGTGCTGAAGGCGTTGCCGGGGCTGAAGGTTCCTACGCCGGACCAAGGGATCATCGTCGACCGCAAAAATCACCATACTTCAAAGCCGGTGTACATCGGCCGAATTCTCGCCAATGGCCAGTTCGATATTATCTCGCAATCCGCGGGCTTGGTCGATGCGCTGCCCTGGAGCGAGTATACGTATCCTGATCGCGATTGCGACTGGAGCAATGGCGGGAAGGGCACCTATGATACCATGGGCGGAGGAGACAAGATCTGGCTGGAGCCGAAAGCTACCCCGATTGAGTCCTAGTTGAAACGGGCAGGGTGCCGGGAGGTTGCTTGAGGTTACTAAAGGGGGCTGCACCGGGGTGTTGCCTGTGCAGCCCCTTTTTTTGATGCGTTCAATCATAAGTAGTATTCCACCCCTGCTCAGCGGGGAGGGAGGGAGATTGTCTATGGTGAACAGGCAGACCGTGCACATCAGGCTTGGCCGTTTGAGTTGGTGGACTATGGTGGTCTGTCTCCTGACGTGTACTCTCCTTCTCGGCGTGGGTGTCGAACTGGTCTATGCGGAGGAGCCTGTGACCGGTGAGAAGGGTCAATCTAAAGAATCTTCTCTCCAAGGGCTGGCAAGTCCTGATGCGACTACCCAAAATGACGCGTTGAAGGCTTTAGTGGACCTGAATGACATTGCTTTCCTGCCTGCGCTGACGGCGCTGAACGACGGAACGCTTCATGTGTGGAGAGATGCGCCTGGTAGCGAGAAAATCGCCATTATACTCCGAAATATCGAGCTCGATGGTCGTGAGACAATCTCCCTCTTGCATCCCTTGACTGGTAAGGAGTTGGGCAAGCTGAACGCCACCGACGCGTTGACTGAGGGACAGTTGGAAATGGTGACCGTGAGGTCGGGTGAGGGCCGACGGGTTGTGAAAGCAGGATTGGATCGGCTGAGGCTGTATGATCCCGATGTGGTCGTCAGGCGGGCGACGGCGGCCAAGCTCGGAAACGGCGGGAATCCTGCGGTGGTGCCCTTGCTCGAACAGGCTCTTTCAGGTGAGTCACACAAGTGGGTACGACATGATATCGAGGTGGCGATCAATCAGTTGCGCCTTGATGAGGCTGATGAAGAGGTGCGACGAACGGCTGCCATCCGCTTAGGCGAGATCAAGGGCCTGCGAGCACTGGGCCGTATGAAAGCTCTTCTTACTGAAGAGCCGATTGAACCATCCGACAGCGTGAAGGCCGCGCTTAAGGGAGCGATCGAGAGCATCGAATCGTATCAAACCTGGCAGACTGTTGTGGGTTCCGCCTTCAACGGTATTAGCTTAGGTTCGGTGCTCTTCATGATGGGGCTTGGGCTGGCCATTACCTACGGTCTTATGGGCGTCATCAACATGGCCCACGGCGAAATGATGATGATCGGCGCCTATACGGCCTTTGTCTTGCAGGAAGCCTTCTTTTATCACCTGCCACCTTCCCTCCAAGATTCCTATTTTTTTCTTGCATTGCCTGCGTCGTTCGTGGTGACTGCGGCGTTTGGTCTCTTGTTGGAACGGAGTATCATCCGTTTCCTCTACGGGAGGCCATTGGAAACGCTACTCGCTACCTGGGGAGTCAGCGTGTTTCTCGAACAGGCGGCACGCTGGTACTTCGGCGATTTGACGAGTGTGAATCCGCCGGTATTCATGCGAGGGGGAGTGGAGCCGATGCCGGGGCTTGTCCTGCCCTATAGCCGGATTTTCATCATCGGGTTGGCCGTGGTCGCCTTGCTGGGGGTGTCCTTGCTCTTATCTCGGACACGCATGGGCCTTCTCGTCCGTGCTGTGACGCAAAACCGCAGCATGAGCGCTTGCGTAGGCATCTCTACGCGCAAAGTCGATTCCTGGACCTTTGCCTTTGGCACGGGCCTCGCCGGTCTTGCCGGATGTGCGATCAGCCTGATCGGCAACGTGGATCCCACAGTGGGCAAGACCTATATCGTCGAGTCATTCATGGTCGTGGTGGTCGGGGGCGTTGGCAAGCTGGCGGGCACGGTACTCTCCGCCTTGGGGATTGGGGTGTTCACCAAGATTTTCGAGCCTCTTATCGGAGGAACAGGAGGGTCTATTTACGCCAAACTGTTCATTTTGGGTGCGATCATTCTTTTTCTCCAAGTCAGGCCGACAGGTTTGTTTCCAGCAAAGGGACGAGCTGCTGAGGTGGGAACATGAGCAACAAGTGGAACCAATGGATAGGTCTTGGCGCTGCCAGCATCCTGCTGGTGGTGGTCTTGCCGTTTTTGAACAGTCTGTCGAACGACTCGACGTTCTGGCTGCCCGATTACTACCTCAACCTGTTCGGCAAATACCTCGCGCTGGGTATCATGGCCCTGGGACTCGGCCTGCTCTGGGGCTATGCGGGCATTCTCAGTCTGGGACAGGCGGTCTTTTTCGGACTTGGCGGGTACTCGATCGGAATGTATCTCATGTTTAACATAGGCGCCGAAGGGAGTAAATACGGCGACCCGTTGCGGCCGGATTTTATGGTCTGGGTCCAGATCATGGAACTGCCCTGGTACTGGCCGCCCTATCGGAGTTTCGCCTTTGCGCTCGCCTCCTCCTTCTTGCTCCCCGCGCTCTGTGCCCTGCTGTTTGGGTACTTGATGTTTCGTAGCAGGATTCAGGGTGTGTATATCGCGATCGTGACTCAAGCCGCGGCTTTTGCCGCCTGGTTGCTGTTCAGCCGGAATGAGACGGGACTTGGGGGAACGAACGGGCTGACGGATTATAAGACTATTCTGGGGTATTCGCTTCTCGCTCCTTCCACCCAGAGGGTTCTCTACATCGTTACGGCTGTGTGTTTGCTCGGAACCTATGCTCTCCTCCTCTGGCTGACGCGGGGCAAGATGGGCCACATTTTGCGCGCGATTCGGGATGGTGAAAATCGCTTGAGATTTTTGGGCTATTCAATCACCGGCTTCAAGATGTTTGTGTTTTCGCTCTCTGCAGGCTTGGCTGGGCTAGCGGGCGCCCTGTACGTCCCGCAAGTCGGTATCATCACGCCGGCCCAGATCGGTATTATGCCCTCCCTGGAGGTCGTGGTCTGGGTCGCGGTCGGAGGGAGAGAATCCCTGATTGGCGGGCCGCTAGGCGCTGTATTGATTAGTGGTTTGCGGAGCTACCTCACGACGATTGCTCCGGTAATGTGGCCTTTTGTATTGGGGTCGTTGTTTGTCGCGACCGTTCTTCTGTTTCCGCAAGGGCTCGTCGGGATTCCGAAACAGTTTGAGCGTTATATGCAACGATCAGGTTCGCGATGGACGTCAGGCAGTCGCCGTGCACCGCTTCCGGCGGCGGCATCGGGGCCGTCTGACCACCCAGACCAATTGTCTCTGGGTGGAGAGGAAGGGAAAGCAGCAGAGGGCGCAGTCACCGCCGGCGCTGTCGCTCACCGCCTCTTTGGCTCGAGGGTAGAGGGCGACGGTGCGAACAAAGTAGACGGTGGGCAGGTTGCTGAGCCAGCAGAGGAGAGGGCGGAACCGATTCTACGGGTGGAAAAGGTGACTGTAAGTTTTGAGGGCTTCTTGGCGCTCAAGGATCTGAATTTTTCTATATTGGACGGGGAGCTCCGTTTTGTCATTGGGCCCAATGGAGCAGGGAAGACGACCATGCTGGACGTTATCTGCGGGAAGGTGAAGCCTATTCAAGGAAAGGTCATCTTTGGGCAGGCGACCAACCTACTGGCTTTGCAAGAACACGAGGTGGCCAATACCGGCATTGGGCGCAAGTTTCAGACCCCTACCGTGTTCCCCTGCCATACGGTTTTCGATAACCTGTTGCTCTCCTTGAAGTCGAGGAAAACGGTGGGAGGCACATTAGTTGAGCTTCGAATGCGGCAGAGCCAGGAACGCCTCCTAGAGATACTCGAGTTTGTGGGGCTGGGCTACCACACGCAAACTTTTGCCGGCGTCCTGTCACACGGTCAACGGCAGTGGCTGGAAATTGCTATGTTGCTCGCCCAGGAGCCTAAGCTTCTCCTGGTCGACGAACCCGTTGCCGGCATGACTGGTCGTGAGCGCGACAAGACGGGGGTTCTTCTGCAAGCTATTGCTCGCGAACATGCAACGGTGCTCGTCATCGAACACGATATGGAGTTTGTCCGTCATTTCTCGAACACCGTGACCGTTCTGCACGAAGGTACCCTCTTGTGTGAGGGAAAGATGGTGGACGTACAGAAAGATCCTCGAGTGCTTGAGGTGTACCTGGGCCGTGAGGAGGAGGAGGCGCATGCTGCAAACCACTAACCTGAACATTTATTACGGGGACAGTCATGTGGTGCGCGACGTGTCCTTCTCGATTCCCGATGGTAAAGTCGTGTGTCTGATGGGACGGAATGGAGTTGGGAAGACCACCGTCATGAAAACATTGATGGGCCTCCTTCCCGCAAAAAGCGGACGTATCGACTTCTCCGGACAAGAGATCACGAATCTGCGCCCCTATACGCGGGCACGTGCCGGGATTGGATATGCGCCGCAGGGGAGGGAAATTATTCCCAGCCTGACGGTTGAAGAAAATCTTCTGATCGGCTTGGAGGCGAAGTCCAACGGTTCCAGGGGTATTCCTCCACGGATTTTCGAGCTGTTCCCGGTTTTGAAGACCATGTTGGGGCGGCGAGGGGGGGATCTCAGCGGCGGACAGCAACAACAACTGTCTATCGGTCGTGCTTTAGCTGCTGAGCCGAAATTGCTGCTGTTGGATGAGCCAACAGAAGGGATCCAACCCTCCATTATCAAGGAAATTGTTCATGCGATCAAAAAACTTAAGGAGCAAGGAGGCCTCTCTATTCTTGTGGTCGAACAGTTTGTGTCATTTGTCCGCGGCGCAGGCGATTATTTTTACATCATGGAAAAGGGAGCGATCGCTGCAGAGGGAGCAGTGGCGAACCTCTCCGATGACCTCATTAGAAAACACCTTGCCGTGTAGCCCCAGCGCAGGTTTTGTCTCGTAAAAATTAGGTGACTATGAATTCGCGGGTCTGGCCCCGTAGGTCTGTGTATTATGTATTATGATGGAGGCGCAGACTCATGCATAGCCGCTCCGAGCCAGTCCACGTGGTGGAACACCGGTTGCGCGACCGCTTGTGCATCAGTTGCGGCGACCCGCATCGCAGCCAACCGGGAATACGAGTGCGGTGCGCACAGCGCGCGGCTGGCGGTATTAACCCCATTTCAACGGCATCGAGGGCGGTCTGGAGCTACGCCAAAGCGCGCCTCCGGAAGTATCATGGTGTCAGTCGCCAGTACTTTCCGCTGTACCGCAAGGAGATGGAGTTTCGGTTCAATCAGCGGCGCGATGACTTGTTTGCCCTGATCGGGACACAGTTGGTCCGCGTGCCGGTTGCGTAGCGGATCAGGTGTACGCTAAAATATCGAAGCGCGCGACCCAGAAATGACTAGTCACCCCTCTCAAATTTGTCGTTTATGCATCTCATGGCTTATCCGGCAAATCCCTTCGTACATCTGTGTATCTCCGAGGCTCCTGTCCCTTGAGGCGCTTTTGCCCTCACAACACCAGATCGCCACAGAACAGCACAACACATCATCTTGCCTTGCCGAACTGGATTTCCAAGTATCGGAATTACTATATCTTTTAGTCATGCCGAAGGCCTATCCTATGGCACTTGGCTTGCTCAGGAATATTCCCACACGCCGATATCCGATGAGGAGACAGACGGCAAGATGGCGCTGACTTACTGGTACGACTTCTTCATAGAGCCGTTGTTTCCCAAGGCAGTCTGTGTCTATCCGGCCATGACAGTGGTTGTTGCAGGGGGACTCCAGTGGTGGCCGATCCGCCGGCTGCGCCTGGGGAAAAGGGCATAACAATGGCTTGCAAGGGCTTAACATAGGAGACAGACTATGAAAATTCGTTGGTGGCTGGTCGGACTGTGGGGGGTGGGATTTCTGATGAGCGGCGCAGTTGGCTCTTCCTTTGCGGATCAAGGAGGGCCGGTCGCCCAGAAGGGGAGTGTCCCTGAACCATTCCTCGTTGCAACACTAGGATTGCACTATCAAGGAGGGCCGGTCGCCCAGAAGGGGAGTGTCCCTAAAACATTGGTGGTTGAACCGCTACGATTGCAGTATCAAGGAGCGACGGTCTCCGAGAAGGGGAGTGTCAGCGGGGTCGTGAAGGCGGCCGGCAAGCCGCCAGTGCCCAAACCGATCGAGGTGGACAAGGATCATGACGCATGTGGCAAGAGTCAACCCGCGGAATCCCTGACGCTGGGTGCGGGCAATGAGGTGAAGAACGCCTTGGTACGACTCACCAATATCGTAAAGGGCAAGCGCTTGGATACGGCCACCAAAGTGGTGCTGGACCAGACCAAGTGCCAGTTCGTGCCCCATGTGGTGATTGTGCCGGTCGGTGCCACGCTGCAGATCAAGAACAGCGATCCGATCATGCACAATGTCCACTTGTTGAGTGTCGAGAATGATCCGATCAACAAGGCCCAGCCCAAGGACGGTCCGGTTGTTCAGACCAAATTCACTCTGCCGGAGATCTTCAAGGTCCAGTGTAATATCCATAAGTGGATGAGCGCGTGGATCGTGGCAGCGGACCATCCGTACGTTGCGGTCACGGATGACAAAGGCCAGTTTAAGCTGGCTGACGTGCCGCCTGCCCCTGGCGCTGGCTTCTATGAGATGGAGATCTGGCACGAGACGCTGGGCAAGGCGACGAAAGAAGTCATCGTCAAGAAGGACGCTGATACCAGAGTGTCGGTGGAACTGAAGAAGTAGCCGGGAGAAACTTTCTATTTCTGTGGCCGCTCGATTGGCCAAGGAACCAAAAAGCCGCGGGCTCAAACCGAACCATCCAGAGGCTGTTGCCTCTCTCACGGCGGCGATCGTAGAAGGAATTCGAGCGGGCGATCGGTGTCGGAGCACGTGCAGCATCCAGGCGGTGAATCTAAGATTCGCACGAGTTTGCTAGGTTCGGAAGTGATCCTTCCATGCCGCCATCACGCCAAGTACCTCCTCCGTCACCGGCCCGTCACGTAGCCTCCTACAACTTGACAGGCGGCACAACGCTAGACTAGCATCGGCGCTCCCCGCAACAGAAATTGAAATTGTTGGGGGAGTACACAAAATTATGTTCGCGCCTCACCGTTCGTTTCTCACAACCCATCCCCGCAACTACCTCAGCCGAAGGGAGGAGAACCAGTGCATCTGACACCAAGAGAACAAGAAAAACTGTTGATCTATACGGCAGGACAACTTGCTGCAGACCGCAAGAAGCGAGGCCTCAAACTCAACCATCCTGAAGCAGTCGCCTACCTCACCGCCGCCGTTCTCGAAGGTATTCGGGACGGGAAATCCGTGTCCGAGATGATGACGTACGGCACCACGCTCCTGACGCGAAAAGACGTCATGCCCGGCGTGCCGGAGATGATCCATGAGTTCCAGGTCGAAGGGACCTTCCCGGACGGGACCAAACTCGTGACCGTCCACAATCCGATTCGATAAGCATGGGCTCAGGCCCAATCACCCATCTCATATCCCTGTAGGAGGGGACATATGCCGAAGAAGACCAAACGAACCCCGGCGAAGACTCGCAAAGTTTCTCAGACGACGAAGGGGTCCCTGACTGCCGCAATCAAGGCCGAGTTGTCGAAGCCCGTTGTGCCGGGTGAAATTCTCGCCGGATCCGGAGATGTGGAGGCTTTCAAGGGTCGGGAGACGAAGGAACTCACCGTCAAGAATGTTGCCGATCGACCTATTCAGGTCGGCTCCCACTGTCACTTTTTCGAATCCAATCATGCACTCAAGTTCGATCGCGAGCAGGCTTTCGGGTTCCGGCTTCGCATTCCCGCCGGCACGGCGGTCCGGTTTGAGCCGGGTGAGGAAAAGCGGGTGACGGTCGTGGCCTTGGCGGGCAAACGGGTCGCCTATGGCATTAACGGATTGACCGAGGGATCGTTGGATGACGCGCAGGTCAAAGCCAAAGCCCTGTCGCTGGCGTCTAATCGCGGATTTTCCGGAAAAGGAGGGGCCCGGTGAAAATTTCACGGAAACAATATGCGGATCTCTTCGGGCCCACCGTGGGCGATCGCGTGCGGCTCGCCGACACGGAACTGGTCGTCGAAGTCGAGAAGGATTTCACCTCGTACGGCGATGAAGCGGTGTTCGGCGGCGGCAAGGTGCTACGGGACGGGATGGGTCAGTCGCCCCGAGCCACGAGTGCCAGCGGCGCGCTCGATACCGTGATCACGAACGCGCTCATCATCGATTACTGGGGTATCGTCAAGGCGGATATCGGCATCAAGGACGGCCGCATCGTCGGCATCGGCAAAGCCGGCAATCCCGATCTTATGCCGAACGTGACGCGAGGTATGGAGGTGGGAGCGGGAACGGAAGCGATCTCCGCCGAAGGCTGCATCGTCACAGCCGGCGGCGTGGAGACCCATATCCACTACATTTGTCCGCAACAGTATTGGGAGGCCCTCTCCGCCGGTATTACTACCATGATCGGCGGCGGCACCGGCCCAGCGACCGGCACCAATGCGACGACCTGCACGCCCGGGCCCTGGAACATTTTTCGAATGCTCGAAGCCTCGGATGGGATTCCCATCAATCTGGGGTTTCTTGGGAAAGGCAACTCGTCGCAGGCTGAGGGACTGAATGAACAGATCGAGGCCGGGGCCATCGGATTGAAACTCCATGAAGACTGGGGGACCACGCCGGCCGCGATCGACACCTGTCTTAGCATCGCCGAGCGCTACGACGTGCAGGTCGCCATCCACACCGACACGCTGAATGAAGCCGGCTTCGTTGAAGACAGCATCAAGGCCTTCAAGGGCCGGACGATCCACACTTTCCATACGGAAGGCGCCGGGGGCGGCCACGCGCCCGACATCATCAAGGTGTGTGGAGAGCCAAACGTGCTGCCGTCTTCCACGAACCCCACCATGCCGTTTACCGTCAACACGATGGACGAGCATCTTGACATGCTGATGGTGTGCCACCATCTGAACCCGCGGATTCCCGAAGACGTGGCGTTTGCTGAGTCCCGCATCCGGCGTGAAACCATCGCGGCGGAAGACATCCTCCACGATCTCGGCGCGATCAGCATCATGTCATCGGACTCGCAAGCGATGGGTCGGATCGGAGAAGTGATCATCCGGACCTGGCAGACGGCCCATAAGATGAAGGTGCAGCGGGGCCATCTTTCGCCGAGCGGCGGGAAGGATTCGCCCCAGAGCGACAACTTCAGGGCCAAGCGCTATGTGGCCAAGTACACGATCAATCCGGCCATCACGCACGGTATCGCCCATGAAGTCGGGTCCGTGGAAGTCGGCAAGACTGCCGATCTGGTGATCTGGAAGCCGGCGTTCTTCGGCGTCAAGCCCGAGATGGTCCTGAAGAGCGGGTTTATCGCCCAGGCGCAGATGGGCGATCCCAATGCCTCTATCCCGACACCCGAGCCGATCATCAGTCGGCCAATGTTCGGTGCTTTCGGGCGGGCGCTCTCCAGCACCAGTCTGACCTTCCTGTCACAAGCGGGACTGGATCGGGAAATCCCCAAGAAGCTCGGTTTGCAGAAGCGCGTCGCTGCGGTGAAGAATTGCCGGAGCGTGAAGAAGCGCGACCTCAAACTGAACGATTATCTCCCCAAGATCGAGGTCGATCCGGAGACGTACGTGGTGACAGCGGACGGCGTGCGGCTCACGTGCGAGCCGGCGATCGTGCTTCCGATGGCACAGCGGTATTTCCTGTTCTGACAGGCTGACAAGCATCAAGAGGCAGGCGGACATGAGAGGAAGTCAAACCAGTCCATGCGTACCGTCATGTCAGCTTGTCAGCCTGTGCCCTGTCAGCATGTTTCCATGAATACGCGCGCGTTACTGGAAGGGCTGCGGTTTACCGACACGTTTTTCCCATCGGGCGGGTATGCCTTTTCGTCGGGGCTGGAAGCGGCCGTGCAGGGCGGCGCTATTACCGGTTCCGAGCAACTCGCTCGCTATGTGGAAGATCTGCTCCGCGGAGGACTGAGCCGGCGGGAGGTCCTCGCCGCAAAGGTGGCGAACCGGGCTGGATCGAGGGGCGAGCTCGAGGCGGCGATCCGGGTCGATCGGGAGCTGAATTCGACAAAGCTCAGCCGTGAATCGCGCCTGGCCAGTCGCCAAATGGGCCGGCAGGTGATGAAAGTGGCGGCCGAGCAATTCCATGGGAGCAAGGTCGTGAGCGAGTACCGCGGTGCCATGGAAGCCGATCGGACTCCCGGTCACTTGGCCGTCAGTTTCGGACTGACCATGGGAGTGAGCGGGTGGAACGGGGAAGAGACCGCTGCCGCGCTCTTGTACCAGACGGCTGTGGGGTTCCTGTCCGCCGCGATGCGGCTCTGTTCCATCGGCCAGCGCGAAGGGCAGCGCGTGCTCGGAGAGTGGCTACCGCTGATCGATCGTATCAGCCGCGAGGTCGGCACGGACGCGCCCATGAGTTCGTGGTCGCCTATCCAGGACATTTACGCAATGCGCCACGGCCGATTGGAGTGGAGGCTCTTTCGGTCTTGAGACGGTCTGTGTAGCGCGCGAAGGGAGAGGAAGCAAAGCTCTTAGCTATCAACCAGGAGCCATGAGCGCTTCGAAGTCACATGCATGATCTAAATCATCAGCACCATCACGGCGACCCCAACCCAACCCAGGCGAGAAAGCAGGGCATACCGGTCATCGGGGTCGGAGGGCCGGTGGGGTCTGGCAAGACCGCGCTAGTTGAGGCCCTCTGCCAGAAGCTGCGCGATCGCTACAGCCTGGCCGCTGTGACCAACGATATTTTTACCAAGATCGACGCGGAGATTCTAACGAAGCGCGCGGCCCTGCCGGTGGATCGGATCCTGGGTGTAGAAACCGGGGGATGTCCCCACACGGCCATCCGGGAGGACGCCTCGCATAACCAGGAAGCCATCGACGATCTCATTCGCCGGCATCCGGACATTGAATTGATCTTCCTGGAAAGCGGCGGGGACAATCTGGCCGCGACCTTCAGCCCGGAGCTGGTGGACTACGTGATCTATGTGATCGATGTGGCCGGAGGCGACAAAATCCCGCGCAAGGGCGGGCCGGGTATCACGCGGTCTGATCTGCTGGTGATCAATAAGAAGGATCTCGCACCGTACGTCCGCGCCGATCTCTCGGTGATGGATCGGGACACCCGTCGGATGCGGGGTGATCTGCCGTTCGTGTTTACCAATCTGTTGAACGGGGAAGGGCTCGATACCGTCGTGGCCTGGGTGGAGCAGCGCATTCGCCAGCGGGCCCGACGTTCTTGATCGTCTCGCCGGTTCGCGTGTCACGGAAAAGAAAAAGTCACCAGGATGTCCTGACCGAATTCGTGGGGCGAGTCGGCGAGCTTCGGCTCGACTATGCCAAGCGCGACGGCCGGACGATCATCACCCGCTCGCACTGCACGACTCCCTGGCATCTGCTTCCACCGATTTACCTCGATAAAACCGGGGCTGCATACACGCTGCTGGTTAATCCTTCGGGCGGAATGGTCGGGGGCGATCATCTGTCCATCGACATGAGGCTGGGGGAAGGGGCGCATGTCCTCATCTCCGCACCTTCCGCCAATCGGGTCTATCGAACGAGCGGCGCAGTGTCGGTTCAGGAGGTCGAGATCGCGGTAGGACCCGGCGCGGTCCTGGAGTGGGTGCCGGAACATACAATTCCCTTTGCCGGTTCGCGATACCGGCAAACGTTCCATGCGACCCTTGCGCCCGGCGCGACGGTTCTTCTGTGGGATGCTCTCGCCTCGGGACGGATCGCGCGAGAAGAGCGATGGGCCTTCACGAGCTTGGAAAACGAGATTCGAATCGCGACGGTGTCGGGAGATTCGCTCCTGGAGCGCTATATGCTCGATCCGGCAACCGACCTGGGTCGGGTCGGACTCGCGGGAGACTGGGACTATGTCGGGTCACTCTATGTGGTGAACGACGCGATCCCGGCCGAGGTCTGGAGTCGACTGGAGTCAAGGCTGGGTTCCGTGCTGGACGACCATGCCGCGCAGGTGTTGGCCGGGGTGTCGACGCCGGACCTGTCTGGTGTCGCGGTGAAACTCTTGGCCCGAACGGCGCCCGACCTCACCGGGGTGCTCGACCCTCTATGGGCTGCCGTTCGCGCGGAACTCTGGAGCCTGCCGCCTGTGGCATGGCGCAAGTACTGATTAGGGTCGACTTCGTCAGAACGGAGCACGTACACCGGATGTACCGGGTTCTGCAGAAGCGGCGGTACGGAGCGAGGATGCGAGGCCCACCAGGGAGAGCGTGAAAATCATCCATTTCGATGGGTCGAAATTATACCATCGGGGACCGTTGCGATAGTCACTTTGATAGGTGTGGTGGTAATTATGGTAGCCTTCGCCGAAAGTCAGCAGCGACACCCACCAACTATCCCGACTGGAGTCCGCTTGGCTATGTGGTTGGCGGCCCCACAGGTGGCAGATCGAGTTGATGCAGAAGGTCGAATTGAGCACGGCAAACGTTCGGCCAACACCGGCGAGCATGAAGCAGCCCACACCGCCGAACCAGCCGCCGTGCAGAAATCCCACCACAAACGTGAGCGCGAGACCTGAGAGCACGATCGGGACGTAGTAACGATGTTGCCACATGACGACGGGATCCTGCCGGAGCCGCGTCGCGTATTTCTCGTCCGTGTAACGCTGGTCGGAGAAGAGCCACCCGCAGTGGCTGAACCAGAACCCTCGCTTGGCGTTATACGGATCGGCGTCCTGGTCGCAGGCGGCATGGTGGCGAATGTGGTCCGACGCCCACTTCAGGGCGGAGTTCTGCAGCGCCCATCCGCCGGCAATCAGGAATCCCACCTTGACCCAGTCGGGGCAGGTAAAGCTCCGGTGCGCCATCAAGCGATGGTAGCCGACTGTAATGCCCAGCCCGGTCACGACATACAGTAGCCCAAACATGGTCCAGTCCAGCCACGTATACCCGTAGAGAAAGCCAAAGGCGGGGACTCCGATCACCGCGCTCGCGGTGACGAGGCCGAAGAGTAGCACCGTCACCTGGACGGGATAGGTGCGCCGCAGCCCTGTGGGGGTGTGTGAGGATTGCGTCATGAGCATGCTATCGCAGGACCGAGCCACAGCGCCTCACTCAGGCTCCGGGCTGACGATAGGGTCAACAGGCAGTTGATGTCGGATGTCCAAGCGGACTGTCGGTACCCGCAGCGACGATAGCCCATTCACACTCTCGTTCCACGCGAGGTCCGGCACGGTGTAACGGCGCCATACTAGCAGGCCGGCTGGAAAATAGCTACAGAGTCTGAGATCCCCGTGCGAGCCTGTTGCTCCGGTGAACTCGAAACCCGATAGGAGGGCCTGGCCCTGGCGAATTTGGTCGGCTCCTGAAACCCCTCTTGTTTGAGATTGACAGGGTACGGTAATATTTTATATACATGGTCGGTCCATCGCCAGCCTCGCGCGCAAGTGGTCGATCGAGTAGCTTAGAGAGAATGCTGTTCCCACGTTTCTCTCACTGGCCGGTGCCTGACAGAGGGGAACAGAAAAGATAGGATACCAGGCGGTTGGTCAATCACAAGGAGGCAGTCCAATGAAAAGTGCGTTATCGGTGGTATTTGGTGTGGCAGCCGTCGCGTTGGTCGCGACGCCTCTCACCTCGTTCGCGGGTGGAACGATCGCCGGCAAAGTGACGTATGCCGGGAAGGCCGAGCAGAAGGAGTTTCTCTTCTCCAAGTTCCCGAATCCGAAGTTCTGTCCGAAGAATCCTAACAAGGCCTTGATGGATGGAGATAAGCGGCTCCTCAAGACCATTGAAGTAGGTAAGGACGGCGGGTTGAAGAACGCCGTTGTGGCCGTGGTCGACATTGAGGACAAGGCCTTCACGGACGGATATTCTGGCACCGAAGTAACGGCGGCCTTCTGCGAGTTCCTGCCGTTCGCTGGCGTGGTTGTGAACAATAAGTCATTCAAGGTTGAGAACACTGATGCCGATCCCGATGATCCCAAGTCGGTTCAGGGCGTGCTTCATAATCCGCATAGTTTCGTGGTAAAGGGTTCGAGTTCCGCAACGGGGTTCAACATCGGGTTGGCGAAGAAGGGTGACAAGCTTGACAAGCCGGTGGTATTCCGCGGCGGCGCCGAGAAAGACGGCTATTTCCGTTTGCAGTGCGATCAGCACGAATTCATGCAGTCGTTCTTCCTCCCGGTCGGGAATCCGCATTTCGCCGTAGCGAAGGATGACGGTTCATTCGAACTGAAGGATGTTCCCGCCGGCAAGCATAAGGTGGTGGCCTGGCACCCGTTTGCCGCAAAAGGGAAGAAGATCGAGTTTGAGGTTGATGTGACGGACGGCGGAACTGCCAATCTCAAGGCTGAGATTAAGTAGGTCGCGTCTCGAATCGTTGTGGTCACGCGCACGGAAGGGCAGCGGAGAATTCCGCTGCCCTTTGTGTTCGTGCCGGATGTCCCGCCTGGTCGGCCGCCTTGCCTTTCAGTTTCCGGTCTAGATAAAATGTAGACTTTCAAAGCCGACGGCTGAAGGGAGTGGAGTGTCTCGAGAACTCTCGCTCGCAGAAATCTTCCAGCTCGGTTACTACTGGGAAACCAAGATTCTCCTGACGGGAGTCAGGCTGGACGTCTTCTCCGCGCTGGATGGAAAGCCCAAGTCAGCGCGGGAAGTTGCGGGGCGAATCGGTGCCCATGAGCCGACGCTCACCCTCCTGCTGAACGCGCTCGTGGCAATGCGATTGCTGGCGAACGAGGGGGAGCTGTACCGGAACTCCTCGGCTGCGGAGAGGCATCTGGTCCGCCATTCGTCCGAGTACGTCGGCCATCTGCTGCTCCTGCACGATGCGGAGTGGAACAACTGGGGAAAGCTGGAACATGCGATTCGAACCGGACGGCGCTCGGTCGATCGGCATGTTTTCGAGACGGATCCGGAGTTGGGCAGCCATGTGTTAGCCGTGCTCCATCGCATCGGGCGGCAAAGCGGACCAGATTTTGCCAGGCGGTTGCACCTGAGCGGGCCGGTGCGCATGCTGGATCTAGGGGGCGGGGCTGGGACCAACGCCATTGCGTTCTGCCAGGTCTATCCGGAATTGACCGCCACAGTCTTCGATCTTCCTGCCACGCTGAACATGACGGAGAGGACGGTAAAGGAGGCCGGGCTGGAATCGCGAATCCTGTTCCGTGCCGGAGACTTCAATAAGGACGAGCTGGGCGGTCCGTACGATATCGTGTTGATGTCCGACATCCTTCATTATCAAAGCTTCGATGCGAATGAGGCGCTGGCCAGGAAGGTGTTCGATCATCTGGCGCCGGGCGGGCGGCTGATCATCAAGGATCGATTTCTAGATGAGACGGGGACGGGTCCGGCCTGGACCACGGCCTTTGCCCTACACATCCTGGTCAACACGCAGCAGGGTGGTTGTTACAAGACCAGCGATGCCATGCAGTGGATGACGAAGGCAGGATTTTCTTCCGTCGTGGAATTAGAACAGACCGCCGTAGTGCAAGGTGTGAAGCTGTGAACCGTCAACGGTCAATCGTCATTCGTGAGGAAAGTCAGGCCGGATGAGCCAACTGACCTGGTTTTCGTTTGACGGACGAATGACCATTGACGAATGACGGATGTTCGAAGAGGGCGTACCGATGGACTGGTTGCGGAACCCGGGTTTTCTAGGCACGCATGCCACGACCGGAGCAGATCTGAGCCAGTTGATGGCGACACTCTTTACCGTTTTGTTCGTGGTCGGGTGGGTGCAGGCGCGTCAACGGAAAGCCGATGCCCATCACTGGTTGATGCTCGGCGGGATGATCTCCATGCTGAGTTTTTTTATCGCCTATTATCTGTTTCGACAGCTCGGTGTGCTGGCCGTCGAGGGGAAGGAAGGATTCGGAGGTTCGCAAGCGCTCTATGACTATGTGTTCATCCCCGTGCTCACGCTCCATATCATCCTTGTTATTATCGGTTTGATCATGGCGATCTACATGGTCGTGCTGGGCTTTCGCTCGCAACAGATCGCCCGGGGCGTGCGCTCCCTTCGGGAATCCGTGCTGCAGACGACCTGGAGGAAAATCGGGCTCATCTTGGCCGGGGTCACGGTTGTGGTGCTGGGGTTGTTTTTCTCGCGCGTCGCGACGGCCGGGTTTTCGATGCGGAAGCTGGAAGTCTATCTGGTCTTTCTGCTCCTGGTTGCGTTCGTCTTCGCGATCGAAATGACGATTCAGCGAATATGGCCTGACGGGGCCAGTCGCCATCGCGCACTCGGCCGATTCACGATGGTCATCTACTGTGTGTTGTTCGTCACTGGCAGCTTCACCTACACGATGCTCTACATCCTCTATCCAGGCAAAATCGGTTAAACCGATGGACGGTACCTCTTACTCGGGGTGGCTATGCTGACCTGCGGTTGTGGGCATTGGATGCATACGGAAGGGATCGAAGAGTGTGTCGGCGAGGAAGCCGCGTCCCGGTGGTTTATACGCTCGGAATGTCGCGGCTGCGGGCTGAAGGTCGGCGTCGAGGTGCCGGGGGGCCAGACGCAGGGACTGGTCGATCGCCCGATATGGACGGATGATGCACTGCACCGATTGGAACGGATGCCGCCGTATGTGGCTCTGCTCGTTCGGGAAGAGGTGGAACAGGACGTTCGTGCCCGTGGCATCCGTGTGGTGACCTACGATCAGCTGCTGCGCCCGCGCACGGGGGAACGGATCGAATGGGAACCTGAAGCGGAACGGCGATTGGAGAGAGTGCCGGCTCCCGTGCGGGCGATGGCGCAGATCGAGCTCGAACGCACGGCGGCGGACCGCGGAGCATCGCGCGTAACCGTGGCGCTGATGGAAGAAGTGAAGGCGAAGTATTTCGGCATGGGCGCTCAAAAGACGTGAAAGGTGAAACGTGAAAGGTAAGACGAGAAGAGTGATCTGCGTTTCACGTTTCACGGCTCACGTTTAGCGGGTCTATTATGTTGCATCGAATGGCGTTGCGCGTGCTTCCGAGCCTGAGTCTGGCGGTGACGGAAGATTCCGTGCGCAAGCGAAAACGAGTCGTGATGTTCGTACCCGGACTGATCGCGTTCGGAGTCTACCGCTTGGCCAAGTCTTTGGTGCCGCTCGCGGATCCGCTCGCGCTGTTGACGGTGAGTGGACTGGTGGCGGCGCTGACGGCGATCCTGGCTTATCGGGTCGGGCGGTCTGCATCGTGGCCCCTG
>Ga0233425_10004824_pt1 | contig 22072 bp, 21 predicted proteins | sample Watercolumn_Towu_2_FD_181712 | JGI IMG/M metagenome (GOLD analysis project Ga0233425, IMG submission 181712) | Freshwater microbial communities from Lake Towuti, South Sulawesi, Indonesia - Watercolumn_Towuti2014_140_MG | ecosystem: Environmental > Aquatic > Freshwater > Lake | place...
GGCGAACTCGGCGAACACCTCGCCGCCGTACTCGATCTGCACGCCGCGCACGACGGGTTCGACCCGCTTCATCTCGGCGAACACCGACTGGAACTCCTCGTTGGTGTCGTAGTCGGTCGACAGGTTCACGGCGGCGAACGCGATGTCGCCGCGCGGCGACACTTGGCGGGCGCCGTCGGGGCTGAACGGGCTCACCACTCGCATGTCGTTGCGTTCATCAAGCGCTGCGAAGTACTCGCCGAGCGTCGCGCGCTGGGCGTCGCTGAACGGGGCGTCGGCCCGCACCACGATCGTGCCGCTGCGGCCGCTTTCTTCGCCGCCGAACCGCTCGGCGAGCAACTCGAAACCCTGCGCGCTCTCCACGTCGGGCAGGGTGAACTGCAGCGAGAACGCGTTGCCGAAGATTCCGACGGCTGCCGCGAGGGCGACAATCACACCGACCCACGCCGCGACGGCGCTGCGACGACGCGCGTGGGCGAACTGACCAAGTTTCTTCAACATCGGGGGTTCCCGCACGCTAGGTGTCGCAGCCGACCGAACTAGCGTCTGGGAGGGAAACTGTCGTGAAAGTCACAGTGAACTTCGATGTGTGCGCCTCGACCGGCGCGTGCGCACAGGTGGCACCCGAGGTCTTCGAGGTGCGCAACGACGGGATGCTGTACATCCTCGCCGAGCGTCCCGCGCCCGAGTTGTACGACGCAGTGCAAGAAGCCGCCGATCTCTGCCCGACCGGTGCCATCGTGCTCGAAGACTGACGCGGGCGACCGTGACGGAACGAGCGTGACGGGGCGAGCGTGACGGGGCGAGCATGACGGGGCGAGCATGACGGGGCGAGCGTGACGGGGCGAGCGTGACGCCGTTCGCCGAGCGACTTCGCGCCGCGTGGGACGGCTCTGCATCGCTCGTCTGCGTCGGACTCGACCCGGATCCGGCGCGGTTTCCCGCATCGGTCGGGCGTGACGCGGCGGGCATCGAGCGCTTTTGCCGCGACATCATCGATGCGACCGGTGATCTGGTCTGTGCGTTCAAACCGCAGATCGCGTACTTCGCCGCGCACCGCGCCGAGAGTGTGCTCGAGCGCGTCTGCGACCATGTGCGACGCGAGCACCCGCGCGCGGTGATCATCCTCGATGCCAAGCGCGGCGACATCGGCGACACCGCCGAGATGTATGCACGCGAGGCCTTCGATCGCTACGGCGCCGACGCCGTGACCGCCAATCCGTACCTCGGCACCGACTCGCTCGAGCCGTTCTTGGCGCGGCACGACCGCGGCACGTTCGTCTTGTGCCGCACCTCGAACGCCGGGTCAGGCGAGTTGCAGACGCTCGGTGTCGCGCCGAGCGGCCGGGCTGGCGGCGGCGCGCCGTTGTACGAAACCATCGCACGGCTTGCGGCCGACGACTGGTCGAAACGTGCGGGCGTCGGGCTCGTGGTCGGCGCGACGCAACCCGCAGAACTGCGACGCGTGCGAGACATCGTCGGCGACCTGCCGCTGTTGGTGCCGGGAGTCGGCGTGCAAGGCGGCGACGCGGCGACCGTGGTGCGCGAGGGCGCCACATCCGACGGCACGGGGCTCGTGGTGAACTCGTCTCGGGCGATTCTCTATGCGTCGAGCGGCACCGACTATGCGGTCGCCGCGCGACGAGCGACTACAGCGCTGCGCGACACGCTCAACAGCGCTCGCTAATCCGGGCCCGCGGAGCCCGACGTTCAGCCCGCGATCATGTGGCTCTCAGCCGCCGATCGAAATCACTTCGACGATGCCGGGAACTTTTCGCAGCTGATCCACCACATTCTCCGGCGTCGGCGACGCAGTCGCGATCACCATCATCGCGCTGCCGGCCTTGGGCGTCTTGCCGACGTCCATGTTGTCGATGTTCACGCCGGCGTCGCCGAGCGTCGTACCAACGCGCCCGATCACGCCGGGTCGGTCGTCGTTGCGCACGATCAGCATGCACTTTGCAGGCGGCACGTCGGAGAGATGGTCGTCGATCATCACGATGCGCGCCTCGCGGCGGCGACCCGCGAGCGTGCCGGAGATGTTGTGGCTGCCGGCGCGCAGAGTCACGAGGTTCACGTAGTCCTGGTGCTCAACATCGTCGCGTCGCTGCTCGCGCACATTGATGCCGCGCGCTGCGGCTACCGCCGGGGCATTCACGTAGGTGACGGTTTCGTGCGTCGTGCGCCCGAGAAAGCCGCGCATCGCCGCGAGCGTGATGATGCGGGTGTCGTAGGCGCCGATCTCTCCGCTGGCCTCCACTTCGATCTCGCGGGTATCGCGCGACACCATGTCGGCGAACAACCGACCGAGACGCTCGGCCAGCGGAATGAAGGGCTTCAGCGTCTCGTTGGCTTCGGATGCGTCGACGTTCACTGCGAACGGCACGAAGTCGCCCGCGAGCGCGAGCTGCACCATGTCGGCGATCACTTCGCCGGCTTTGTCTTGCGCCTCGCGCGTGCTCGCGCCGAGGTGCGGCGTGACGACCACGTTGGGCAACGAGAACAGCGGCGAGTCGGTGATGGGTTCGCGCTCGAACACGTCGAGTGCGGCACCGGCGATGATTCCGTCGCGCAGGGCCTCGGTGAGATCGGCCTCGACGATGATGCCGCCACGCGCCACGTTGATCACGCGAAGCTGCGGCTTGGCCTTCAGCATGAGGTCGCGGTTGATGAGCCCGAGCGTCTCCTTGTTTTTCGGCAGGTGCACGGTGAGAAAGTCGCTCTTCGCGACGAGTTGATCGAGCGGGAGCATGTCGACGTTCATCTGGCGGCCGCGCTCGACGGAGATGTACGGGTCGTACGCCACCACCTTCATGCCGAGCCCGAGCGCGCGATGCGCCACCAACTTGCCGATGCGCCCGAGCCCCGCGATGCCGAGCGTCTTGCCCGCCAGCTCGACGCCTTCCCACCTGCTGCGCTCCCAGCGTCCGCCGACGAGCGCGGCGTGCGCCTGCGGCACATTGCGCGCCATCGCGAGCAGCAACGCAATCGTGTGCTCGGCGGCCGACACGATGTTGCTCTCCGGCGCGTTCACGACCATGACCCCGGACTGCGTCGCCGCCTCGACGTCGATGTTGTCAAGGCCGACGCCGGCGCGGCCCACGACGACGAGCCCGTTCGTCGCACCGAGCACCCGCGCATCCACCTGGGTGGAACTTCGCACGATGAGCGCGTGGGCGCCGCGCAGCGCCTCGATCAGCGCGTCACCGTTGAGACCGAGCCGCACGTCGACCTCGTGACCGGCCATGCGCAGACGATCGAGGCCCGTCTCGGCAATTTCTTCGGTGACGAGCACGCGTGGCACCCCTCCATGTTGGCGTGCGCGCGGCGCCCGAACCAACATCGCAGCGCTCGCATTATCGTGACTGGTTGCGCACCGCGCTTTACAATTCGTCAGCACCACCACAGCGAGGCCCAGTGACCCATCTCTTTCTTTCCCCCGAGTGGATGGATGCGGCGCGCGCAATCCGCGAGAAATACCGCGGCCATGCCCCGAAGGTTGCGTTCGTGGTGCGGTTCAACCAGGTGGTCACCGGCGTGCCGTTCGGCGACGGCATCGTGCACAGCCACATGGACACCTCGAGCGGCGAAGTGGTGATGGACCTCGGGCATCTCGAGAAAGTCGACGCGACGCTCACCACCGACTACTCCACCGCGCGCACGATCTTCGTCGAGCAAGACCCGCAGAAAGCGATGGAAGCCTTTCTCACCGGCAAGGTGAAGGTCGAGGGCGACATGTTGAAACTGATGTCGATGCAGACCACGATGCCCCAGACCGAGATGTCGCTCGTGGTCGCCGCGGAGATTCGCGCGATTACGGCGTAGCGCGCGACACGGCATTTGGCGCGGCGCGCCGTTCGGTCGAGCGCACCTCGCCCGCCAGCAGGCCCGCAACCACGCACAACGCGGCGCCGACGACGAGGGCGTTTGAGTAGCTCGGCAACACACCCTGTGCGCTCGTTGCCTCGTGCACCGAGATCATCACGGCGGCACCGAGCAGGGCGCCCATCTGCGACACGAGCTGTTGCATCGCGCTCGCCGCACCGAGTTGGTGGTCGTCGACCGCGTTGGCAAGCAGCGACGACATCGCCGGCGACGCGAGCCCGAGCCCGAGCCCCGAGAGCCCGAGACCGACCGCGATGAGCCACAGCGGCGTCGCCTCGCGCACGGTGGAGAGGATGACGAGCGACATGAAGACCGTCATCGCGCCGAACATTCCGGCGAAGCGCTCGCCGGTGCGCATCGTGACGCGCGCTCCGAGCGGTGCGACGACGGCGAACGTGAGCGGCCGCGCGATGATCAACCATCCGACGGTCGCGAGCGCGAGGCCGGCGCCATCTTTCAGCATCTGCGGCACGATCATGAACGCACCCATGTAACCGAAGTTGGCGAGCGACTGGCTGAGCACCGGGAATGCGACGTTGCGCGTGCGAAACCAGCGTGGCGGAATCATCGGTGCCGCGACGCGACGCTCGACTGCGACGAAGGCAGCGAGCATCACCGTGCCGGCCACGAACGCGGCAATGATCCACGACGAAGTCCAGCCCCAGGCGCCGCCGCGGTTGACTCCGAGCAAGACGAGTGCAGCACCGGCGCCGAGCGTCGCTGCACCGGCGGCATCAAATTTGGCGCTCGGTTTACGTTCGGTGTCGCGCAGGAGCCACCACGCGAGCACGGCGCCGAGCGCGCAGAGCGGAGCCTGCACGAAAAAGATGACGCGCCACCCCACAGAGCTCACGAGCGGCACGCCCGCGACGACACCGAGCACCGGGGCGCCGGCGGTCACGAAGCTCCACACGCCGAGCGGGCGCACTCGTTCGTGCGGCTCGAACATCCGGTTCGTGAACGCCATCGCCGACGGCCCCGTCGCCGAACCGCAGGCCGCAGAGAGCGTGCGCAACACGATGAGGGCCGGAGCATTCGGCGCGAACGCAGCGAGACCAGCGAAGATTCCCGCTCCTAGCAGGCCGCCAACGAAGACTCGTTTGTGCCCGAACAAGTCGCCGAGCGTGCCGAACGCGGGGCCAACGACCGCAAAGACGAGCATCGGGCCCGTGATCGTCCAGCTCACGACGCTGACGCTCGAGCCGAGGTCGCTCGCGACGGTGTTGAGAACGACGACGAGCAGCGTGATGGTGAAACTCACCGTGAATGCGCCGGTGAGCAGCACCGCCATCGTCGCCTTGCGTCGCGACACACCGGTGCGCTCGATGAGCACCGAGCGCACGCGCTCGCGCAGCGGCGCGAGGACGACTTCGTCGACGCCTGCGGTCACGGGAACACCAAGTTGACCGCGCTGCCCTTTTGCACGGGGTCACCGGCTTTCAACGTTTTGCCCGCCTGCGACACCGACCTCACTTTGCTCGTCGAACGACCGCTGATCGTCGCGATGCCAATGCCGGCCTCGCTGAGTTTCTTCTCGGCGTCTTTCAACACGAGACCGATCACGTTGGGAAGCTCGACCATCTCCGGGCCTTTCGACAACGAGAATGCGACGATGCCGCTGCGCGCGAGTTGAGCACCGGGCTGCGGATCTTGCGAAGCCACGAGCCCCACGGCAATCTCACCGCTGTAGACGTCGTCGTTGCGCTGGCCGACGAGCTGCACCGACTCGAGTTGCGCGAGCGCGTCGGCCTCGCTGCGCCCGACGAGGTTCGGAGCCGAGCGCAAGACGGGGCCGCCCGACACGACGATGGCCACCTGCGTGCCGCGCAGCACCTGGCTGCCCGCGGCGAGGTTCGGCTGCTCGGTCACGATCCACGACACCACCTTCCCCGCTGGCACCGTGTCGTCGTCGCGCAACGACTCGCTGACCACCAGACCTTGCGCGGCGAGCGCAGCGAGTGCCTCGTCGCGCGAGAGCCCCGTAACGTCGGGCACCACGGCGAGCGTGGCTCCCTCCGACACGACGATCACCAAGTCGCGGCCCTCGCGCAGCAGAGTGCCGGCTGGCGGCACGGTGCGAATCACGCTGCCGAGCGCGATGTCGTCTGATCGCTCGGCGCGAATCAGAAGATTCCAGCCAAAGAGCGCGACGTCGTTGCGCGCCTCGCCCTCGGGCGCCCCCACCACGTCGGGCACGGCGTACGACTTGGTGCTCGCCGCCTGCCAGACGAGCACGCCCGCGACCGCGAGGGCGACGACGATGGCGACGCCCACCACCACGCGAAATCGATTGCGCTCGCCGGCTGGTGCCGCGATAGCAATGTCGACGGTGGCGCCCTTTGTGTTGCCCAGTGTGCTGACTTGTGTCTTCTTCGGCTCCGTCTGCTTTTGCGTTTGCGTCGCGGCGTCGGGCTGACCGACCGGCGGGGCGGCGACCACCGTTTCGAGCGTGCGCGTGATTGCGTCGCGGAACGACTCGGTCTCCAGCATCTCGAGTGCGGCGGGCGGCGGAAGCTTGGCGGCCACTTGCGCGAGCGCGCGCCCGAATTCCTGGGCGCTCGAGCGGTCGGCGGCGTCGGGCCGCGCGGCCTTTTCGATGGTGGCCGCGATGGCACCGAGGTCGGCGGAGACGGGCAACAATTTTCCTGCGCGGTTGGCGAGGGTGACCGCAGGCGAGTCGGCAGCGAAGGGAACTTCGCCCGTCAGCGTCTCGAGAACGGTGAGCGCGAGCGCGTACATGTCGCTCGCGGCGGACGGTGTGGGATCTTGTGCGAGTTCTGGTGCGGCATACCGCGACTGCTCCACGCTCATTGCGGCCATACCAGAGATGCCGCGTTTGGTGCCCATGCCGGCGAGCCGCGCGCGGGAGTCGGGCGTGACGAACACGTTCGCGGGCCGAATGTCGCCGTGCGCCAACCCGTTGGCCTGCAAGTGCACGAGCGCGCGACACAAATCGAGCGCGAGCACGATTGCTTGCGACGGGCTCAAGCGCCGCGAGCGGTCGAGCAATTCGCGCAGCGAGGTTCCCGCCAGCCGCTCGGTCACGACGAACACATGGCGTTGCCCGCCGATCGTCGTCTCGCCCCAGTCGAGCGGCGACACGAGCACCGGGTGCGCGCTACCCGACACCGCGAGCAGGTGGCGCTTGAACTGCTCGACGTCGTCGTCTGTCGACTCGGGGCCGACCAGCACCAGGCGCACCACCACTTGACCGCCGCCGACCAGGTCGGTCGCGTCGAACACGTTCGAGGAGTCTGCCCCACCGGGTCGCAGCGCCTCGAGGCGGTACCTCGCGGCGACGACCGCGCCGGTCATCACATCGCGTTCGTTCATCGACCGACCCAAACTAGCCGTGCCGCATTCGTCACAACGGGCGCCGCGTGCGCGCGGTTGCCGCGACAACCAGCGAGAATGGAGCCGTGCTTCCTCGTCTCGATCGCGCGCGACTCGTCGTGAGTGTCGGCATCGCGATCGGTGTCGCGCTGATCGCACTCGGGTTCGCCAGCGGCATCACCGGCGACGAAGCGCGCCAGTTTCCCGAAGCAATCGAGCGAATGTCGCCCGCCGACGGCGACCGCGTGCTGCGCCAGGCACAGATCATCATCGACTTCGCGGACGGATACGAAGCTGCGCTCGTGATCGACGGCTTGGAACTGCCCGTCACGCGACTCGACGAACTCACCACGAGCGGCGCACAGCCAGCACCAGGTGCACAAGTCGAACTGCCCGCGACCGCGGTGTATGACCCGGGCAACAACGTGCTCAGTTTTCAGCCGCAGACCGGGGCCCCGATCGAAGAGTTCGCGCAGGGCGAGCACACCGCGACGGTTCGCTATTGGAAGATTCTCGAAGGCCCGGCGAAGTACCGCACGTACCAGTGGCGGTTCGTGACCGACTGATCAGACTTCTACCCGAGTTCTCCGGTCGCGAGCAGCCGCTCGAACGCCGCCTCGTCAATTTGCGGCACTCCCAACTCTGTCGCCTTCTTCAGCTTCGCTGCGCCAGGCTCGGTGCCGACGACGAGGGCGAACGTTTTGGCACTCACGCTGCTCGCGCTCTTTCCCCCGCGGTCTTTGATGGCGCGCTGCGCTTCTTCGCGGCCGAACCGCTCGAGCGTGCCGGTCACGACCACAGTCTTGCCGGCCAGCGTCGGTGGCGCATCCACCACCGTCACGTTGTCGAAACGCACTCCGCCCTTGCGCAACTTCGTCACGAGCGATTTGTGCTTTTTGTCGGAGAACCATGACGCCACCGAATCGGCGATCACTTCGCCCACACCGTCGACGACGGCCAGTTCTTCGCGCGACGCGGCAGCGATCGCATCGAGCGAACCGAAGCGACGCGCGAGGGTCTCGCCCGCCGCGGGGCCGAGATGCTTCACGCCGAGCGCGACGAGTAGTTTCTCGAGCGCGCGAGTGCGCGACGCATCGATCGACTTGAGCAGGTTCGCCGTCTGCACCTCGCCGAAACCCTGCGCGAGCAGCGTCTCGGCGGTGAGCGAGTAGATGTCGCCGGCGTCCTCGATGACCCCTGCGTCGCTCAGGCGATACACCGTCTTTTCGCCGAAGCCCTCGATGTCCATCCCGCCGCGCGAAGTGAAGTGGATGATCTTCTGGTCGCGCTGGTGCGGGCACTCGGGCTCGACGCAGCGCGTATCGGCTTCGTCCTTTTCTTGTACGAGCGTCGATTTGAGGTCGCACGGGCACTTCGTCGGGAACTTCCACGGCTTGGAGCCGCTCGGACGCCGCGACAAGACGGGGCCGACCACTTCTGGTATCACGTCACCGGCTTTGCGCACCGTGACCGTGTCGCCGGGGCGCACGTCTTTCAACTGCACCTGCTCGCGGTTGTGCAGGGTGGCGAGCGACACGGTACTGCCGGCGACGACGACCGGCTCGAGCACCGCGAACGGCGTGGCGCGCCCGGTGCGGCCGATCGACACCATGATGTCGCGCAGCAGCGTGGTGCGTTCTTCGGGCGGAAACTTCACCGCGATCGCCCAGCGCGGCGCCTTTGCAGTGAAGCCGAGGCGCTCGCGCTGCGCGAGATCGTCCACTTTCACCACGACGCCGTCGATGATGTAGGCGAGTTCGTCGCGGTGCTGTTGCCAGTGCGCGCAGAACCCGACCACTTCATCGAGCGTGCCGACGAGGCGCACCTCGGGGTTCACCGGAAACCCGTGCTCGCGCAGATAGTCGAGCGTCGCGTGATGCGACGCGAACTGCGGCACCCCGTCGACGTCGCCGAGTTGGTACGCCCAGAATGACAACTCTCGCGTGGCGGTGACCTTCGGGTCTTTCTGGCGCAGGCTGCCCGCGCCGGCGTTGCGCGGGTTCGCGGGCACCGGCAACGGCTTCTTGTCATGCGCCGCGCGCTCCTCGTTCTCGCGCATCTTTTCTTCGCGCAGGCGTTCGAAGGCCTTCTTCGACATGTAAATCTCGCCGCGCACCTCGAGCACGCGCGGCACGTCGCGGCCCTGCAGTCGCGAAGGAATCTCGGCGATGGTGCGCACGTTGGCGGTCACGTCTTCGCCCACCTTGCCGTCGCCGCGCGTCGCGGCCTGCGCGAGCACGCCGTTTTCGTAGCGCAGACTGAGCGCGAGTCCGTCAATCTTGAGTTCGCAGACGAACTGCGTCGCCTCGCCGGCGAGACCCTTTTGCACCCGTTCACCCCACGCGCGCAACTCGGCGTAGTCCATCGCGTTGTCGAGGCTCGTCATCGGCACGCGGTGCGCGACCGGGGCGAAGGTGGTGGTGCTCGCAGCACCCGGTGCGTCGAGCAGCGACTGCTCAGGCACGAGCTCGGGATGTTCGCTCTCGATCTGGTGCAGTTCGCGCACGAGTTCGTCGAACTCGGCGTCGGAGATCTCGGGGTCGTCGGCGCCGAAGTACCGGTCGTTGTGGTGGGCGATCAACTCGCGCAACTCTGCGGCACGCGCGACGACGCGTTTCGACGGTGCCACGTCTGAACTTTACCGCTCGGGAGTCGCGGCATTCGCGTACGACGCGCGGAAATCACAGTTCGTAGGATGCCTGCGTGACGAACGCCGTGCGTGCCGCCGCGACTCGGCGCACGCCCGATCCGTGGCTGAACAGCGTGCGGCTCGGCTGGCTCGCCGCTGCTCTACTCCCCGATTCGCTGTTTACCTCGGGCACCTCGGTCGTTGCTTCGGTGATCGTGTGGGCGGCGTGGGCCTCGGTCGCGATCGGCGTGCTCGTCGCCCACCCGCTCTCGCTCACGATGGTGAGGTTCGTCGCACCGCTCGTGGTGGTGCACGCTGGCGCGTCGATTGCAGATGGCGATGCGTCAGCGTGGCGAATCGCAGGCATGGTCGCGATAGTTGCCTCGACGCTCGTCGCGTTCTCTTCGCGCTACGGCGCGCCCCATGCGCAAGCCGCCGCGTACGGCCACGAGCGCCGGCACCTGCTGCGCCCGCCGGTGGCCGTGTTGCTGCCGCTCGGAGTGCTGTGGGTGGTGTTCGCTTCGTGCCTGGCGGTCGCGGTGCGCGCCGAGTCGGCAGGGTTGGCAACCACCGGTGCATTCGCCGGCGTCGCAGTGTGCGTGTTTGCGGCGCACCGCGCTCTCGTGCTCGCGCGACGGTGGTTGGTGTTCGTTCCGGCCGGCATCGCGGTGCACGATCCGCTCGTCTTGCGCGACACGTTCATGGTGCGACAGCACGACGTGCGCGGGCTGCATCCGGCACCCGCCGACACGCAGGCGTTCGACGCGACCTGCACCACCTGGGGCGTGCCGCTCGAACTCGTGCTCTCCCACCCGCACGATGTCTCGCTCTCGCAGTTCGGCACGCGGGTGAGCCGCACGCTCGACCGCCTGCACGTGACGGCGCTACTCGTGGCCCCGTCGCTGCCTCAGCGCGCGATCGCCGACTTGCGGGCCTAGTTCGTGATCGAGTTGTAGTCGGGCGCGAGCGGTTTGGCGCGCCAATCCGCGCCTAGACAGAACTCGATCTGCTTGCGATTCCACTTGCCGAGCGGCTCTTCAATCATCTCGAAGTAATGCACGTCGCCAACCGGGTCATGCTCGTATCGCCACTCGCGCTGCAAGTTCGCCTTCAAGAACCGCGCATTGGCGGTTCGCCCGTCGACGACCACCAGGGTGCCGGGCAATAGGAAGTGCTCGATTCGAAGAATGTCGCACGACATCGGCAGACGATCAGGATGACGAGTTGAAACACCGTTCACATCCCCGGTGGCACTGTCTTGGCTGGGTCCGTCGAGGTAAATGAAGTCAGGAGCGATGTTCGGAAGCGACTCGTATTCAGTGCAGATTCGATCGGCGAACTTGGTCATGCGCACAGGCGACAAGTGAAATGTCGAGCGAGACGCCTGCTCGGGGGTGAGGCGCTCCCGCGACATCTGCAGAAATCGGGGCATATCGTCGACAACATGCAATTCGAAAGGATTGCCGCGTCGCAGCTGAGCACGCACCCAAGGTCCGTGCTCAGCGTCATTGAGCCCGAGCGCGTGGGCAAACATCACTGATGAGAATCCGCAGCCGAATTCGAGCACGGTCGTCGCCCGACGACCACGCACCAGCGCAAAGAGGCGGCTGAGATCGTCCCACTCCGGCTGGTACGGCGTGGTATTCGACGGATCGACAGACTCGAACGCAGATTGTTCGTGCTCGCGCTCGCTATCAGAGAACAGACGATTCAATCCGTGTCGAAACGCGAAGTCTCGCGCAGCCGAACTCGAACTCACCGAGGCGACACTACCTAGCGCGCGATGCCGCCGGCGACCACGACGCGATCGTCCTGGTCGTAGAGCACCACACTCTGCCCCGGTGCCACGCGTCGCTGCGGTTCGCTGAAGCGCACGGCGAAATAGTCGTGTGCCGCCACCTCGAGCACGCCAAGGCGGGCGGTGCCGTGCGCGCTCGACTGCACCATCACGCTCGAGCCGATCGGCAGCGGCTCGTGGCTCCACACCGCGCCGGTCGCGATGAGTTCCTCACGCGCGAGACGCGACTCGTCGCCGACCACCACAGTGCGCGCCTCGACGTCGACCTCGAGCACGAACTGCTTGGGCGAGCCGCCGGGCAGGCGCAACCCGCGGCGTTGTCCGATGGTCACCAGTTCGACGGCATCCACCGAGCCGACTTGCGTGCCGGTCTCGTCGACGACCCGCGCCGAGCGAAACGGAATGCGGTGACCCAGGAATGTCTCGCGTCCGCCGGTCTTGCTGATGAAACAGACGTCTTGGCTGTCGGGCTTGGCGGCGGTGCGAAGCCCGAGTGCTCGCGCGCGCTCGCGCACCTCCGCCTTGGTCAGATGCCCGACGGGAAACAACGTGTAGGCGAGCTCGCGCTGGTCGAGCATGTGCACCACGTAACTCTGGTCTTTGGCCGCGTCGGCACCGCGCGCCACTCGCCAGACTCCCGACGGCTGACGCTCGATGCGCGCGTGGTGACCGGTCGCGACGGCATCGAAGCCGAGCAGGCGCGCGCGCTGCGAGAGCCGCGCGAACTTGAGGTGGCGGTTGCACTCGATGCACGGGTTCGGCGTGACGCCGGCGCGATGGGCGTCGACATACGGCTGCACCACCCCGGTCATGAACTCGTCGGAGAAGTTGAAGACGAGGTGGTCGATTCGCAACTGCTGGGCGACGCGACGCGCGTCGTCGACGTCGCTCACCGAGCAGCAACCAGTGTCGCTTTCGCCGCCCCACAGTCGCATCGTGACGCCGACCACCTCGTGTCCCTCGCGGCGCAACTCAGCGGCGGCGACCGATGAGTCGACGCCACCCGACATCGCGACGAGCACTTTCATACGGAGAAGGCTATTGACGCCGATGGTTGCCGAGAGCGTGGGTCGTCGACGCCGGCAATTATCGCCGTAGCCGCGACACGCTGCGCACGATCGACTCGACCGCCGCATCGATGTCATCAGAAGTGGTGGTGTGGCCGAGGCTCAGTCGCAGTGCACCTTTGGCATAGCGCGGCTCGACGCCCATCGCGCGCAGCACGTGGCTGGGCTCCATCGCGCCGCTCGCGCAGGCCGACGCCGCCGACGCGCACACGCCGTCTTGGTCGAGCAGGAACAACATTGCTTCGCTCTCCACGTCGGCGATGCACAGGTGCGCGACACCAGGCACGCTGCGTTCGGGCGCCACCGTCTCCATCACGTCAGCAAGCCGTTCACGAACCGCCGACACCAGCCGCGACTTCAACGCTCCGACTCGTCGCGCCTCGTGCTCGCGGTCGCTGCTCGTCGCGCGCAACGCCGCCGCGGTCGAAACAATTCCGGCAACGTTCGAGGTTCCGCTGCGACGGTCGCGCTCTTGTCCGCCACCCATGATGAGCGGCTCGAGCGTGGTGCCGCTCTTCACCACCATCACGCCCATGCCCTTCGGGCCGCCGAACTTGTGCGCCGAAAATGTCGCCACGTCAGTCACGCGAACGATGTCGCGCACGTCGAGCCAACACGCCGCCTGCACGGCGTCGGTGTGCAGGACAGTCGACGGCGACGCGGCGCGCACGATGCGGGCGACGTCGCGCATCGGCGTGATGCTGCCGACTTCGTTGTTCACCGCCATCACCGACACGCAGCCGACGCGCTCTCCGCGCGCGGCCACGCCCGCGAGGGTGTGTTCGAGTGCCGCGAGGTTGATGACCCCGGCTCGATCGACTCCGACCACTTCGCCACCGAGATGCTCCACGCAGTGCAGCACGGCGTGGTGCTCGGCGGCGCTGCACACGGCGACTCCCCCGTGACGGCGCACGGCGCCGAAGATCGCGGCGTTGTCGCCTTCGGTGCCGCCGCTCGTGAATACCACCTCGCCGGGCGCGCAGCCGAGCACGTCGGCGACGTCGTCGCGCGCCTCGTCGACCGCGGTGCGGGCATCGCGGGAGAAACGATGGTTGCCCGACGGGTTGGCGAACTGCTCGTCAAGATACGGCTGCAGAGCGGCAATCGCCTCTTTGCGCATCGGCGTGGTTGCGGCGTGGTCGAGGTACGCCAGACGCGGACGCGAGACGGACATGTCGTGCCGAGGCTACTTGGGGTCGGATGTCGCCGATGTCGCGAGTCGTGCTCAACTTGAAGCCATGACGGTGTTGAGGCCATGACGGAACGTCCGACTTACGGCGCGGCGTTTGCCGACGTCTACGACGAGTGGTATGCCGACGCAGACGACTTGCCGAGCGTGATCGCGCTGCTCACCGAGCACGCGCCGGATCGCGTATTGGAGTTGGGCGTGGGTACCGGTCGTATTGCGATTCCGCTCGCGCGACACTTGACGGCGCAGCATGACGACGCTCGTGCCACTGGCATCGACGAGTCGCCGGAGATGCTGGCTCGTCTCGCCGCCAACGACACAGCGGGTCTCGTGCGCGCCGTGCTCGGCGACATGGCGCATGAGATTCCCAACGAAGAATTCGACCTCGTGTACGTGTCGTACAACACGTTCTTCAACTTGGCCAGCCGCGAGCAACAAGCGCGCTGTCTTGCGAGCGTCGCGGCGCGCCTGGCGCCCGGCGGGCGATTCGTGCTGGACTGCTGCGTGGTCGACGAGTCGGCACCCGCGAGCGGCACGACCGAGATGCGGCGCGGCGCGTGGTCGTTGAGCACCACGAGCACGTTCGATGTCGCAGCCGGCGTGGTCGACTTGGAAACGACGAGCACCCACGACGACGGTCGCACGGTGCGCCGACCGTTTCGCGTCGCCTACGCGTCTCCGCAGGCGCTCGACGAGATGTGCGCGGCAGCGGGCCTGGCGCTGACGCAACGTTTCGGCGGGTGGCAAGAGACCGCGTTCAACCCCGACTCCGCGCGTCACGTGAGCGTGTACCGCAACCTACGCTGATCCAACCATGCCAGGCATCAAAGTGTCGCGCGACATCGCCGCACCAATTGAGCGAGTGTGGCGCGAGGTTGAACCGATCGAGAACCACGTGAAGTGGATGTCTGACGCCGAGTCGATCGTGTTCGACGCAGACCAGCGACGCGGAGTCGGCACCGCGTTCACCTGCCGCACGAAGGTCGGCCCGGTCCATCTCACCGACAAGATGCGCATCACGCGATGGGAGCCACAGCGCGCGATGGGCGTGGAGCACGTGGGGCTCGTGACCGGTAGCGGCGTGTTCACCCTCGAAGCACTGAGCCCGAGCGTCACACGATTCGTATGGGAAGAGACGCTGCGGTTTCCGTGGTGGCTCGGCGGCCCGCTCGGTGCATTCGTCGGCGGCAAAATCGTGTTACGCGGCATCTGGCGCGGCAACCTGCGGCGACTCGCCGCGTTGTGCGAACGCGACTGACAACGACTTGTTCGACGAGCGCCGCCGCCGCGGCGCGTGACTCAGGCCGGCGCACGATTAAGCGCAGCGTTTGATTCAGCCCAGTGTGCGTACCAGCGCAGTCACTGCCATCGCGGCGGCGACGACCAGGATGAACGGTGCACGACGCCACACGGCGACCACCGCCACCGCCACACCGGCCGCGCGCGCGTCGATAACGAGCGCCTGGCCTGTCGAGAACGAGTCTTTGGCGACGAGCGCCGCCAAGAGACTGGCCGGAATGAGCGCGAGACAGCGCTCGACCAAAGCCGGCATCACGCGCGAGCCGACCACCACGAAGCCGAGTGCCTTGCAGAGATACGCGAATAGGGAGAGTGCCGCGACGAGCACCCACAACTGGCCGCCGGTGATGGACATGGTCATAGACACAGTCATAGACACAGTCATGGACATAGTCATGGCTTCACCCCGAAGAGCACCCCGACCACCGCGACGAGAATCGCCGCACCGACCGGCATGAACGGAGTCAGGGCGAGGCACACGACAGCACCCGTCGCCGCAGCACGCCTGCCGCGCGAGGTGCGCAGATGCGCAGGCAGCATCGCGACGAACGCAGCGGGAAACGCTGCGTCGAGACCGAGCGCTCTCGAGTCGAGCAGCGAGCCCGCGAGTGCACCGACGAGCGTGCCGAGATTCCAAGTGACAAAGAGCGAGAGTGCGGTGACCCAGAATGCGGTGCGCGCAAGCCGCGGCTCGGTCTCGGCGGTTGCCATCGCGGTCGTTTCGTCGATCACGAACTGAGCGGCCAACAATCGTCGTGGCAACGAGCGCCGCCGACCTTGTGCGTCGGTCGACACTCGAGATGCAAGCGCAATGCCATATACGAAGTTGCGCACGGCAAGAAGTGCGGCGCCGCCGAACGCGGTCGCGACCGATCCGCCGGCACCCACCACGCTCATCGCCGAGAACTGCGACGCGCCGGTGAAAGTGAACAGCGACAACGCGCACGCCTGCCACACGCTCGCGCCAGCAGACACCGCCGCGAGACCGAACGAAAGGGCGGTCAGGCCGACCGCGGCTCCGAGCGTGAAGCTCGCAGCGACCACACGCTTGCGCTGCGGATCGTTCACCACCTCGCCCGACGAGTTTCTCGGCGAGTCTCCCGGCAGTTCGCTCATCGTGGCGTCACGCGGAGATTCCGCGCAACATCCGGTCTGCCGCCGTCCATGGATCCACGGCACCGCTGCGCACTTGCGCGTCGAGTTGGCTCCACTCATCGCCGCTGCACACCTCGCGCGCACGCGCCTCGATGCGGCGTTCCACGATCTCGCGCAATTCCTCGCTGCGGCGCACCTCGCGACGCCGCGCGGTGTCACCGCTGGCATCCGCCGCCGCACGATGCGCGAACACCGCGTCGACGAGCGCTTCGACGCCCTCGCCTGTGGTGCCGACGGTGGAAGTGATGGTCGGCACCCACTCGCCCGCCGCAAACTCCGTGAGTTCGAGCATCGCCTGCAGGTCGCGGCGGGTGCCCTCGACGCCGTCACGATCGGCTTTGTTGATCACGAATACGTCAGCGATCTCGAGCAGCCCGGCCTTGTTCGCCTGCACCGCGTCGCCCCAGCCCGGGTTCACGACCACGACGGTCGTGTCGGCCTTGCCCGCCACTTCGACTTCCACCTGGCCGACGCCGACGGTCTCGACGAGAACGATGTCGTGCCCAGTCGCATCAAGCACGCGGATGCCTTCGCTCGTCGCGAGTGCGAGACCGCCGAGGTGGCCGCGAGTCGCCATCGAGCGGATGTAGACGCCCTCGTCGTGCGCGTGGTCTTGCATGCGCACACGGTCGCCGAGAATCGCACCGCCGGTGTACGGCGAAGACGGGTCGATCGCAAGCACGCCGACTCTCATGCCGCGCGCGCGCAGCACGCCGATCACCGCCGAAGCGAGCGTGCTCTTGCCCGCGCCCGGCGCCCCGGTGATGCCGACCACGTACGCGCGGCCCACGCGCGGGCTCGAGAGTCGCGCGATTTCGCGCGCCTGCGCGCCTCCGCGCTCGACGAACGAGAGCAGGCGCGCGAGTGCCCCGCGGTCGGCTGCGCACGCAGCCTCGAACAACTCGCGCGGGTCTTCCGAACGCGCCACTTTCACACCGCGACGACTTCGGTGACGCCGTCGACGCGGTCGCGCATGATTCGCTCGATGCCGGCCTTCAGTGTTTGGTCGCTCGCCGGGCACGTGCCGCACGCACCGACCAGCGTGACTTTCACGATGCCCGTCGTCTCGTCGACGTCTTGCAGCACGATGTCACCGCCGTCGGCCTGCAACGCCGGACGAATCACTTCGATCGTCTCTTCGACCTGGCTGCGGATTGACACTCTCCACCTCGTGTGGCTCGCGGCTACTTTTCATGCCGAACCGCTTATACGCTAGGCGCGTGTTCGCGCACCAAGGTGGCTGGGATGAGATCCTGCTCGTCGCCGGACCGATCGTCGTGATCGTCGGCTTGTTGTGGCGCGCGACGGCCCGCGTCAAACGCGAGTCACGTCAGCACCAAGACCGCTGAGTCTTCCGACGAGGTCGTCGTATCCACGGTCGATGTGGTGGATGTCGTTCACGACGGTCTCTCCGCTCGCGACGAGCCCGGCGACCACGAGCGCCGCACCCGCGCGAATGTCGGGCACCCGCACTTCTCCGCCGATGAGTTCGTAGGCACCGCGCACCAGCGCCTTGTTGCCGTAGATCGAGATTGATGCACCGAGCCGGCGGAACTCTTCGATGTACTTGAAGCGGCCCGGAAACAGCGTCTCGGTCACGGTGCCTTCGCCGCGGCTCACGCACAACATGGCGACGAGCAGCGGTTTGTAGTCGGTGGCGATGCCCGGGTACGGCTCGGTCACGAAGTCGATCGCGCGGAGACGTTCGTGCGATGTGACACGCACGCTGCCGCCCTGCGGGGTGACCGCGACGCCCATGCGCGCGTAGCAGTTGAGCAGCGCCTCCATGTGCTCGGTACGCGCCGAACGCACGGTGATATCGCCACCAGCGACCGCCACGGCGGCCATGTAGGTGGCAGCCTGCACGCGGTCGGGCACCACGGTGTACCGCGCTCCGCTCAGTGTGCCGCGTTCGCGACCGTGGATGACGAGTCGCGAGGTGCCGATGCCCTCGATGTCGGCGCCCATCGCAACCAGCATGTTGCAGAGGTCCTGCACTTCGGGCTCGCGCGCGGCGTTGTCGATCACGGTGACGCCTCGCGCGTACACCGCGGCAGTCAGCAAATTCTCCGTGGCGCCGACACTCGGCAACGCGAGCTCGATGTTGCAGCCCTTCAAGCGATCGGAGTAGGCGTAGATGTCGTAGAGGCCTTCTTCGATGGTGGCGCCCATCTTTGCCAGGCCAGCGAGGTGCAGGTCGATCGGCCGCCCCCCGAAGTCGTCGCCGCCCGGCCAGTTGATGCGTGCCGAGCCGTAGTGCGTGAGTAGCGGACCTAGCACGTTGATGCTGGCGCGCATCTTGTCGAGTTTCTCGTAGGGCACCTCGGTGGTGATGTTGCCACCGTTCACGAGACGCAACTCGTGGGTGCCGAGCCACTCCGAAGTCACGCCCAACGCGGCGAGCGTGTCGGACATCTTGTGCACGTCGGTGATCGCCGGCACGTTGGTCAGCACGAACTCGCCCTCGGCCAAGAGCGACGCCGCCATCAACTTGAGCACCGAGTTCTTCGCGCCCGAAACTTGCACCGAGCCCGAGAGTGGTCCGCTGCGGCGCACGATGATGCGCGGAGATGCGATTTTCACCTCTCTCAGTATGCTCGCGAAATGCGCGGTGGTGGTGAACGCAAGGTGCTGATGCTCTTGGCGCTCGCCTCGGTGCCGTTCGCCTTCGTGAACACGCTCTTCACCCAGACCGTGTCGTTCGCAGCGGACGACTTCGGGCGAAGCGACTCTCAAATCGGTCTCGGCGCTGCAGTCGTGCGCTGGGGCGTGCTCATCGTGCCGCCGATTGCGCTCGCCGCCGACCGCGTCGGGAGGCGCCGCGTGCTGGTGGCGGCCGCGTGGGCGGCGCCTCTAGTTGCCGCGCTCGGCGCGCTCGTGCCGAACTTCGAGTGGCTCGTGGCGACGCAAGTGGTTGCGCGACCGCTCGCGCTCGTGATCAACGTGATGATCCTCGTGGTGCTCACCGAAGAGATGTCGCGCGAGTCGCGCGCCCGCTCGGTCGGTCTCGTCGCCTTCGCGAGCAGCATCGGAGCCGGGGTCGCAGTGGCCGCACTTCCGCTCGCTGACGCCACGCCGGAGGGTTGGCGCTTCGTGTACGCGCTCTCGCTCGGGTTCTTGCCGGTCGCTTTCGTGCTGCAACGGAACCTGCGCGAGACCAGCCGATTCGAGCGCGCGCGCGCCGCCAGCGACCCAGCCGTCGGCAACGCGACCGGCTCGGCGGTAGCAGCAGGAATGTCGCGCACGAGGCTCGCGTCGCAGCTCGCTGCAGCGTTCTTTACGAGCGTGTTCATCGCCTCGGCGAGCGTGTACCTCGTCAACTATCTGCGCGACGTGCGCGACTTCGACGCGTTGGGTGTGAGTGTCTTCACCATCGTGACAGCAACGCCGGCTGGCATCGGGCTCATCGTCGGCGGTCGCATCGCCGACGAGCGGGGGCGTCGCGCGGTGGGTGCGCTCGCGCTCGCGGCCGGCTCGATCTTCGTCGTGGTCTCGTACTCGACCGCCGGCATCGCGATGTGGCTCGCCGAGATCGCCGGCGGAATCCTGCTCGGTGTCTCCTACCCCGCGCTCGCGGTGTACCGCGGTGAGATGTTCCCCACCGCTCGACGCGGCACCGGCGCAGCGACGGTCACGGCAGGCGGGCTGATCGGCGGAAGCATCGGGCTCATCGCAGCCGGCCGACTGCTCGACTCGGGCTGGTCGTATTCAGCCGTGATGGGTCTCTTGGCGCTCGGGCCGATCGCCGTGGCGTTGCTCGTCGTGATCGCGTTTCCCGAGACCGCGCACCGCGAGCTGGAAGAGATCAGCCCGGACGCCGGCGGCGCCTGAGCACGCTCGCCGCACGCGACCGCGGCCGCTTCGACGGCACTTCCTTCTCCACCGGCAGGAGGCTCACCTCGATGCTGCGGCGCGACGGCGTGAATCCGCTGACCAACAGCGCGAGCTGCTCGCCGATCTTCACATGCTCGCGCGGCGTGCGCGGTGGCGGCGACTTCATGAGACGAAGCGGCAGGTAGCCAGCGACTTCACCGATTCGCACGTACGCGCCGTGCGAGGCGAACGACTCGACGACACCTTTTACCTTCGCGCCGATCGCGTGCTTGTCGACGAACGCTTCGTACTGCTCCGCGGTGTTGACCGCCGATGGCGTCGGGGATGTCTTGGCGGAAGTCGCCGGTGCGGTTTTCGCGGAAGTCGGCGGTGCCGTGCGGGTCGGCGGCACAGTGCGGGGCGGCGGCGCAGTGCGGGGCTGCGGTGTCGTGCTCTTGGCGGCCGGGCTGCGCCGCTCGGGCAATCGCGTCGGACGCGGAATCGGCACGGTCTTGTTCGGCACTCCGCGGCGCGGCGCGGCGTCGCTCTTGGCGCGCACGGGCAGTCGGTCGACGAACACCCATCCGACGTGCGGCACGGGCTTGCCGCCCATGAGTCGACCGGCGTCGAACAACCAGCCGTAATGTTCGTGGAACTCTTGGTAGCTGTCGTTGGAGAGAACTGTCGCGTTCACTTTGTCGGCGATCATCAGCACGAACCCGTCGCCGCGACCGACCGCGCCCGCTGGCGGCGTGACGAGTTCGCCGTTGGCAATGGCCTCGGAGAACTCGGCGGTCTCTTTCTTGTCGATGCGATGGCCGAAGCTCGCGTCGACCACCACGGTCACCTGCGCCTTGGGGAACTCCTTCATGAACGCGAGCACTGCTTCGTTCAGCTGCTTGAGGCTCGGTGCACTGCGACCTTCAGTGGCGAGGTTGCTGCCGTCGACGACCACGCGCGTCGGCACCGAGCGCGCCGCGACCTTCGCCTTGGTGATCACCACGCGGCGAACGTCGCATCCATCAAGTCGGCGAATTCTTGATCGTGCACGGCCTTTGAGCCGCTGGCGGGGCTGCCCGACTCCACTCGCGCAGCGTGACGCAGGGCGTAACCGCGGTCTTTCAATCGCCAGATGATGTGCTCGACGAAATGCCAGGCACCCATGTTCGCGGGCTCTTCTTGCAGCCAGAGCACCTGCTTGGCGTTCGGGTAACGCCCGAGCAGTTCGTTGATCTGCGCGTCGGGGAACGGATACAACTGCTCGACGCGTACCACGGCAACCGCGGCTTTTCGCTTGGTGCGCTCGCTCATCGCGTCCCACGCGACTTTGCCCGAGCACAAGACGACTCGCGTAACCGCCGCGCGGTCGGCGACGAACGGGTCGTCGAGCACCTCGTTGAACGAGCCGTGCGTGAGGTCGTCGATCGGTGAGCGGCTCTCTTTCATGCGCAGCGGCTGCTTGGGCGACATGACGACGAGCGGCTTGCGCACGTCGCGGCGCACTTGTCGGCGCAGCATGTGAAAGTATTGCGCGGCAGTGGTCGGGTACGCAACTTGGATGTTGTCTTCGGCGCACAATTGCAAGAACCGCTCGAGGCGCGCCGACGAGTGCTCGGGGCCCTGACCCTCCATGCCGTGCGGCAACAGCATGACGAGCCCGTTGCGCTGGCCCCATTTGTGTTCGGCAGCCACGAGGTACTGGTCGATGATGATCTGGGCGCCGTTGACGAAGTCGCCGAATTGCGCTTCCCACAGCACGAGTGCCGCGGGGTTGGCGTTGGCGTAGCCGTACTCGAAGCCGAGCGCGGCGTACTCCGACAGCAGCGAGTCGTAGACCCAGAAACGCCCCGTGCTGTCGCCCAAGTTGGCGAGCGGGGCGTACTTCGTCTCGTTGACGTTGTCGA
>Ga0233425_10004825_pt1 | contig 22068 bp, 19 predicted proteins | sample Watercolumn_Towu_2_FD_181712 | JGI IMG/M metagenome (GOLD analysis project Ga0233425, IMG submission 181712) | Freshwater microbial communities from Lake Towuti, South Sulawesi, Indonesia - Watercolumn_Towuti2014_140_MG | ecosystem: Environmental > Aquatic > Freshwater > Lake | place...
TAGCTTTCCGCGTCCTTGGTGACCAGGTCGCCCATGCGCGGCAGCATCTGGAAGGAATAGAGGTCGTACAGGGGTTGCAGCGGCTTCCAGACCTTGGAGAACTCCAGCACCATGAGCTTGCCGCCGGGCTTGAGCACCCGGCGCATCTCGGCCAGGGCGTCTTCCTTGTGGGTCATGTTGCGCAGGCCGAAGGCCACGGTGACCAGATCGAAGTAGTCGCCGGGGAAGGGCAGCTTCTCCGCGTCGCACTGGGCCACGGGCAGCATGAGGCCCTTGTCCAGCATGCGGTCGCGGCCCACGCCCAGCATGGAGCCGTTGATGTCGGTGAGCCAGACCTCGCCGGTGGGGCCGGTCTCCTCCGCCAGCAGGCGGGCGATGTCGCCGGTGCCGCCGGCGATGTCCAGCACCTTGTGGCCGGGGCGCAGGCGTGCGTGCAAAGCCAGGAAGCGCTTCCAGACGCGGTGCAGGCCCATGGACATGAGGTCGTTCATCACGTCGTAGCGGTTGGCCACGGAATGGAACACCTCGGCCACCTTGCGGGCCTTTTCTTCCTCGGCGACGGTCTTGAAGCCGAAGTGGGTTTGCTTGTTTTCGCTCACGGCGGGCTCGGTTCGCAGATCAATGGGGGCGGAAGCCCTCGGGGTTGCCCACGCCTTCGCCGAAGAAGTACTTCTCGGCCTGCTCCATCAGGTACTTGCGGTGCTGGGCGTCAGCAAGGTTGAGGCGGTTCTCGTTGATGATCATGGTCTGGAGCCGGATCCAGCCAGCCCAAGCCTCCTTGGAAATGTTCTCGAACACCCGTTTGCCCAGTTCGCCGGGCAGGGGCGGGAAGTCCAGGCCTTCGGCCTCCCGGCCGAGTTTCACGCATTGCACCATACGGGCCATGTGCTGCTCCCAAGTCTGTGAATCCAATGGGGGGAGATGGTAGCCGATGGGGGGCCGGGGGTCACCCGCCGGCCAGCTGTTTCTCGATGCGCCTGGCGAACACGTGCATTTCCTTCGCGGCCTGGATGTCGCCCTTGGCCTCGGCCTTTTCGATGCCCCGGCGGTAGGTGTCCAGGGCGTCGGCCAGGGCGCCGGCCTCGGCCCGGGCCTTGCCCAGGAGCTTCCAGGCGGCGGAGTAGCCGGGATCGAAGGCCAGGGCGGCTTCGAGATGGACGATGGCGTCTTCGGTCCGGCCCAGCTTCAGTGTTTCATTGCCCAGGGAGTAACGCAGCAGGGCGTTGTCCTTGCCTTGGGCGAGGAGTTTCTCGAAGGTTTCCAGGGCGCTCATGGTTACGATTTCCAGAGGTGCGATTCCCTCCCCACCCCTGCCCTCCCCACACGTGGGGAGGGGGCGTGCTCCTCCCCCGCGAGCGGGGTTGGGAGGGGGAGATCACATAAACATAGAGACAACTCCGGGAAAACCAAGTTCACCGGGCTCCGGTGAAGCCGTTCTGGCGCCAGGCCTCGTAAACCGCCACGGCCACGGTGTTGGAGAGGTTGAGGCTGCGCTGGCCGGACAGCATGGGCAGGCGCAGGCGCCGTTCCGGCGGAAACTCGTCCAGGATCTCAGCCGGCAGGCCCCGGGTCTCCGGGCCGAAGACGAGAACGTCGCCGGGCTGAAAGCTTGTCTGGCTGAAGTCGGCCGAGGCCTTGGTGGTGAAGGCGAACAGGCGGCGGCCGGCCAAGTCGGCTTTCAGTTCCTGCCAGGTTTCGTGCACTTTCATCTCGGCATACTCGTGGTAGTCCAGCCCGGCTCGGCGCATCTGCTTGTCGCTGAGTTCGAAGCCCAGGGGCTTGACCAGGCGCAGCCGGCAGCCGGTGTTGGCGGCCAGGCGGATGACGTTGCCCGTGTTGGGTGGAATCTCCGGCTGGAAGAGGACGATGTCGAACATGGCCGGCATTTTCGGCCATCCGCGAGCCAGAAGACAGGCGGGCGATCCGGTCTAATATCAGGACAACCTGTTTCCGACTTGAACCCGGGGGCCAGCCCCGGGTACCTTCCCGCCATGGTTCCCCACCTCACCACCGCCCTCACCGGCCCCCTGCGCGAGCTGGAAAGGCACGTCATCGAGGCCCAGCCGGACATCGAGCACTGGTTCCGCCGGCAATGGATGGCGCACAACGCCCCCTTCTACAGCTCGGTGGACCTGCGCAATTCCGGCTTCAAGCTGGCGCCGGTGGACACCAACCTGTTCCCCGGCGGCTTCAACAACCTGAACCCGGATTTTCTGCCCCTGGCGATACAGGCGGCCCAGGTGGCGGTGGAAAAGCTGTGCAGCGACGCGCGCCGCTTCCTCATCGTGCCGGAGAACCACACCCGCAACCTGTTCTATCTGCAGAACGTGGCGGCCCTGGCCGACATCATCCGCAAGATCGGCCTGACGGTACGTTTCGGCAGCCTCATCCCCGGCCTGGAGGAACCCCTGGTGCTGGACCTGCCGGAAGGCGGCCAGCTCACCCTGGAGCCCATCCGGCGCGAGGGCGATCGCATCCGTGTGGCGGATTTCGACCCCTGTGCCATACTGCTCAACAACGACTTGTCCGGCGGCGTGCCGGATGTCCTCAAGAATCTGAACCCGGCCCAGGGCATGCTGCCGCCCCTGCATGCGGGCTGGGCAGTCCGGCGCAAATCCAAGCATTTTGCCGCCTACGATCAGGTGGCCCACGATTTCTGCGGCCTGCTCGGCATCGATCCCTGGTACATCAACCCCTTTCACGCCAACTGCGGCGAGGTGGACTTCCAGGCCCGGGAAGGCGAGGAATGCCTGGCCTTCCACGTGGAGGCCGTGCTGAACAAGATCCGCGCCAAGTACGCCGAATACGGCATCGACCGGGAACCCTTCGTCATCGTCAAGGCCGACGCCGGCACCTACGGCATGGGCATCATGACGGTGAAATCCCCCGACGACGTGCGCGATCTGAACCGCAAGCAGCGTAACAAGATGGCGGTGGTGAAGGAGGGGCTGGCGGTGTCCGACGTGTTGGTGCAGGAAGGCGTGCACACCTTCGAGAGCATCCACCACGCGGTGGCCGAGCCGGTGGTGTACATGATCGACCACTTCGTCATCGGCGGCTTCTACCGGGTCCACACCGGCCGGGGCGCCGACGAGAACCTCAACGCCCCGGGCATGCATTTCGTGCCCCTGGCCTTCGACACCCCGTGCAGCTACTGCGACTGCGGCGCCCGCCCGGATTCGCCGGTGAACCGCTTCTACACCTACGGCGTCATCGCCCGCCTCGCCGCCCTGGCCGCGGCCATCGAGTTGGAGCGGACCGCCCCGTGAAGCTGCTGTTCGTCGCCGATCCCCTGGAGAGCTTCAAGATCCACAAGGACTCCACCTACGCCATGATGGCGGAGGCGGCCGGGCGCGGCCATGGACTCTGGGCCATGGTGAGCGAGGATTTGGCGTGGCGAGGTGGAAGGGTGCTGGGCAAGTCCGCGCCCATCACACTCACTACGGAACTCCCCCCTTTCGTAAAGGGGGGCGGGGGGGGATTTTCGACGTCAGCTCCATGCGAACCGGGTGAAATCCCCCCTAACCCCCCTTTTTCAAAGGGGGGGACAGAGGCGGCGTGGTTTGCCCGGGGCGACGACGCATGGCGCGACCTGGCGGACTTCGACGCCGTGCTCATGCGCCGCGACCCGCCCTTCGACCAGGCCTACCTCTACGCCACCTGGCTGCTGGAGATGGCGGAGCGTCAGGGCGCCCGGGTGTTCAACCGGCCCCGGTCCCTGCGCGACTGGAACGAGAAGCTGGCCATCGCCCGCTTTCCCGGGTTCATCGCCCCCACCCTGGTCAGCGGCGAGGCGGCCCTGATCCGCGATTTCCTGGCCGGGCAGGGGGACATCATCGTCAAGCCGCTGAACGCCATGGGCGGTGCCGGCATCTTTCGCCTGCGGCCCGGCGACCCCAACCTGGGCGCGATCCTGGAAACCGTCACCCGCCACGGCGCCGAGACCGTCATGGCCCAGCGCTATCTGCCGGAGATCAGCGCGGGCGACAAGCGCATCCTGCTCATCGACGGCGAGCCAGTGCCCCATTGCCTGGCGCGCATCCCCATGGAAGGCGAGACCCGGGGCAACCTGGCCGCCGGCGGCACCGGCGTGGCCCGGCCCCTGTCGGAACGGGACCGGGAGATCGCCCGCGCCCTGGGTCCGGAGCTGAAGGCCGCCGGATTGCTGCTGGTGGGCCTGGACGTGATCGGCGACTGCCTCACCGAGGTCAACGTCACCAGCCCCACCTGCTTCCGGGAGATCACCGACCAGACCGGTTTCAACGTGGCGGGTATGTTCCTGGATGCACTGGAAAAGGTGGTGAGGGGGTGAGGAGTGAGGCGCTGAATCATCGCCCCTCCCCCCTGGAGGGGGAGGGGTTGGGGAGAGGGGGGGGCGAGCGACGCTCGCCTTGCCACCCTCACCCTACCCTCTCCCCTCAAGGGAGAGGGTTCTGTTCTGGGTGCCGCATGCTCCACCACTCGCACTTTGTTCTCCTACTGGCCCTCCTCGCCGGCCTGCTGCTTTCCGCCTGCGGCAACGGGATCCACAAGCAGCAGTCCTACGTCTTCGGCACCCTGGTGGAAGTGACCGTCTACGGCGAACCGGAGGACAAGGCCCGGCGGGTGACGGACCAGGTATTGCGCGACTTCGATACCATGCACCGGACCTTTCACGCCTGGCAGCCCGGCGACCTGGAGCGGCTCAACGGCATCCTGGCCCAAGCCCGGCCCGGCGTTCCGGCCCAGGCGGACATCTCCCCCGAGTTGGCCGCCATGCTGAAGGACGCCACCCGGCTCTCCGAATTGGGGGAGGGCCTATTCAACCCGGCCATCGGCAATCTGGTACGGCTGTGGGGTTTTCATTCCGACACCTTCGAACCTCGCCTGCCCGACGCCAGGACCATCGAGAGCCTGGTGCGGGCGAAGCCGCGCATGACCGACCTGACGATCGCCAGTGGCCATGTCACCGGCACGAATCCCGCCGTGCGCCTGGACCTGGGTGGTTACGCCAAGGGCTACGCCCTGGACAAGGCGGCGGCGTATCTACGCAGCCAGGGGGTGAAGAACGCCCTCGTCAACATCGGTGGCAACATCCTGGCCCTGGGTGCCAAGGGCGGCACGCCCTGGAGGGTGGGCATCCAGCACCCGCGCCGGGCCGGAGCGCTGGCCACCCTGGAGCTGAGGGATGGCGAGGCCATCGGTACCTCCGGCGACTACCAGCGCTTCTTCGAGGTGGGCGGCAAGCGCTATTGCCACCTCATCGACCCGCGCGACGGCTGGCCGGTCCGGCATACCCAGGCGGTGACGGTAGTCACGCGCGGCGAGCAGGCGGGTACGCTCTCGGATGTGGCCAGCAAGCCCCTGTTCATTGCCGGCCCCGGCGAATGGCGGCACCTCGCTGAACACATGGGGATCGACGCCGCCCTGCGCATTTCCGCCGACGGCCGCATCACGGTCACCCGGGCGATGCACGACCGTTTGACCTGGGAAAAGAACCTTCCGACGGCTGAAGTCACCGATTAGGCCGTCCCGGATATAGTTTTTACGTATAGCTTCGCTGACTGGAACCCATGCAAGCACTGGAGCCGAAGATGACGTACTCTTGGAAAAGCTACTTTGTCGTGCAGGCCGATTACCAGCATTGGGCGAACGAGGCCTTGTTCTCCGCACTGGATCATCTCCAAAGAGAGGTCATCGGCAGCGACCAGGGCCTTTGCTTCAACAGTATCCACCACACCGTGGACCACATGCTGGGGGCCGGCCAGACCTGGCTGGCGCGTCTCCAGGGCGAGAACCTGGCGCTGAACCCTCGGGTCATCAACAACCCCGACTGGCGCGAACTCAAAATCGTGGTGCGCCGGGAGACCCGCCGCCTGCAGTCCTGGCTGGAGTCCCGACCAGCGGAATTCTTCGATGCCCAGATCAGCTTCGTCGGGGGCGACGGCAAGGCGCGGACCCTATGGGTGCGCGATGCCCTGACCCATCTGTTTACCGAATACGCGCATCACCGCGGGCAGGTGTCCGCCGCGGCGACTCGTCTGGGCGCACCCTGCCCGGAGATGGATTTCGTCGACTACAGGCGGGAGATGGAACGGTTGCTCAACGAGACCCAGAACCCGATGGTGTCGCTAGCAGGGGCGTGATCAGCGAGTCCAGCCGGCCGGCATGGAGCTGGCCGGCGATTCGATGGCGGATCACGCCGTTGCGGTCAATGACGAAGGAAAGCGGCACCCGGTTCACGCCGCCGAAAGCCTCCGATACAGCCTGGTAAATCAGAGACGTCGGAAAGGTGTACCCCTCCTCCCGCATGTACGCTTCCACCTCGGCCTGGGATTTATCCAGGCTGTAGGCGACAATCTCGAATCCCTTGTCCCGGTGCGCCTGGTAGAACGCCTCCATGGCGGGCATCTCGTGGCGGCAGTAGGGGCACCAGGTGGCCCAGAAATTCACGAGCACGACCTTGCCCTTGAGGGCGGCGAGTTCCGGGATGTCGGGGGCCGGTCTGGCCATGTCGTCCACGAAGGCCGGCGGGCGGAACCAGAGATACGCGATCAGGCCGATCAGGAGGGCCGTGACCGGACTGGGTGTCAGTTTTTTGAGGAATTCCCGTGTCGTCATCGGATAAACCCAAACGCAGTGTCCTGACCATCAAACCCGAAGCGGGGGACAAGAAGCAAGGCCCGACCGGCCGGTCACCCGTGCGCGGCCGCCATCAGGCGCCCAAGCGGCCCACCCTGGCGGGCAAGGCCGCCGCGCAGGTTCCCGCAGCCGGGCCGGAAGCACCACGCCGGCGGGAGAAACCGGCCATGGACGGTACGCCGGCCAGCGGCAGCATCCCCCCCCGGCCGGAACACCCACCCCGGGAGGAAAGGAAGGGTCGGCGGCCGGATAACCGCCGACCGGGCAAACCCGTGCCCCGTGCCGCCGATCGCCAGCATTTCTTCGCCCCCTGCCCGCGTGGCCTGGAGGCCGAGTTGCTCAAGGAGGTCGTCGATTTGGGCGCCGCCGAGGCCGTTCCCGCCGCTGGCGGCGTCGCCTTCCGGGGGGAAATGTCCCTGGGCTGGAAGGTGAACCTGTGGAGCCGTCTTGCCGTCCGCGTGCTGTGGCGTGTAGGGGAAGGCCGCTATCGCATCGAGGACGACCTCTACCGGGGCGCCCTCAACCTGGAGTGGCCCGATTTCTTCGACGTGGCCCGCACGATGGCGGTCACCTCGGTGGGCCGCAACTGTCTCCTGAAGAGCCTCAACTTCGTCAGCCTCAAGATCAAGGACGCGGTGTGTGACCGCTTCCGTGAAGCCACCGGCCAGCGCCCCAGCGTGGATACCCATGCTGCCGACGTGCCTCTGGTCGTCTATCTGACCGACGAACGCTATTCGATCTACATCGACCTCTCCGGCGACCCCCTGAACCGACGCGGCTACCGGGTGCAGGCCGCCGCCGCGCCCCTCAACGAAAACCTGGCGGCGGGCCTGCTGAAGCTGGCCGGCTGGCGTCCGGACATCCCCCTCTACGACCCCATGATGGGCGGCGGCACCCTGCTGCTCGAAGCGGGCCTCATGGCCCTCAACATCGCCCCCGGCCTGAAGCGGCACTTCACCTTCGAGAACCTGAAGAACTTCGACATGGTGGAGTGGCAGCGCCTGCGCAAGAATGCCCAGGCCGCCATGGCGGAACCGCATCCCCTGCCCATCTTTGGCTCCGACATCGACCCGCTCATGGTCCGCGCCGCCGGCCTCAACCTGAAGGCGGCGGGCCTGCTGGACTGCGTGCGCATCATGGAAGCGGATTTCCTCAACGTGAATCCGCCCACGCCGGGCGGCCTCATCGTCACCAATCCGCCCTACGGCGTGCGCCTGTCCACGGAGGACATGGCCACCTTCTACCGGGACATCGGCGACAACCTGAAGCAGCATTTCCCGGGCTGGACCGCCTTCATCCTGTCCGCCGATGCGGAGTTTCCCAAGCTGGTGGGCCTGAGCGCGAGCCGGCGCACGCCCTTGTTCAACGGGCCCTTGGAGTGCCGGCTGTATGAATACCGGCTGGTGGCGGGCGGCAATCGCAAGCCACGCGCGGGAGGGTGATGTGCCCTCTCAGCAGTATCAATAACTATCAATCATTATTAATTTGATAGTTGTATTAGGGGGGCTAATCTATCAATAAATTATCAATGAATGATGAATTGATAGATGAAGCTCCCCCTCGCCCCGCCCCCGCTGCAAAAGCTTTTCGAGGCCTCCCCCTCCGAGGCCATCGCGTGGGCATTCATGCAACCCCAGCCGGCCTTGCCCGAGGGCCGCTACCTGCATTGGGACGAATTGCGCCATCGCGCGCCGCCCGAGGGGCTTTCCCACGAACAATGGTGGTGGAGCGTGAAGCTGGCCCGCCTGGCCCAGGCACAGATGTTGCCGTTGCGGGACAAGTCCGGCCGACAGTTCAGCTACACGCTGGCGGCGCCGGTGGTCCAGGCCTTGCATGCCATTGACCGTGACACCTCTGGCCAGATCCTGATGGACGGGCCGGTGGCCACGCCCCAGGACCGGGACCGTTACCTGGTGAGTTCCCTCATCGAGGAATCCATCACCTCCAGCCAGTTGGAGGGGGCTTCCACCACCCGCCGGGTGGCCGAGGACATGCTGCGCGGTGGGCGCCGACCGCGCACCTCCGGCGAGCGCATGATCTTCAACAACTACCAGGCCATGCGCCACATCCGGGCAATCCAGCGGCAGCCCCTCACGCTCGGGTTGATCACGGACCTGCACCGCATGCTGACCCGCGACACCCTGGACGATCCGGCGGACGCGGGACGGCTGCGGCAAAGCGACGACATTCACGTGGTCGATGATCGGGATGGCCAGTTGCTGCATATTCCCCCGCCCCACGCTCTGTTGCCGGAACGCCTGGAAGCCCTGTGCGCGTTCGTCAACGGCGGGGACGAGGATATTCCCTACGTCCATCCGGTGGTTCGGGCGATCCTCCTGCACTTCATGCTCGGCTACGACCACCCCTTCGTGGACGGCAACGGCCGCGCCGCTCGGGCTCTGTTCTACTGGTCCATGGCCAGGCAGGGTTACTGGCTGCTGGAATATCTTTCCATCTCCAGCATCCTGCGCCGCGCGCCGGGCCAATACGCGCGGGCTTATCTACACACGGAAACGGATGACGGCGACACCACCTATTTCCTCCTCCACCAGTTGGACGTCATCCGCCGGGCGGTGGCGGCGCTGAAGACCTATCTGGCGGAAAAGTCACGGGAAACGCGCGCCATGGAAAAGCGCCTGCAAAGCGCGGAACTTCGTGCCCAATGCAACCACCGGCAAATCGCGCTCCTCAACCACGCCTTGAAGCACGCGGATGCCATCTACACCGTGGAGAGCCATCGCGCGTCCCACGCGGTGTCCTATGCGACCGCCCGGGCCGACCTCCTGCAATTGGCGCAACTGGACCTGCTGCGGGAGTCCCGTCAAGGAAAACGTTATGTTTTCAGTGTCCCGGAAGACCTGGGAGAACGGCTGAACCGCCGCACAACGGTATAGGTAATGGAAAAGGGCATCTTTCGATGCCCTTTTTTCAAATTGAACCGATTGGCGCGCCCGGCGCGATTCGAACGCACGACCCCTGCCTTCGGAGGGCAGTACTCTATCCAGCTGAGCTACGGGCGCATGGGGAGGCGGAGGATAGCACAGGGCGCTTCCGGCGGGCAGCGTATTGCCCCTATAATCCGCCGGTTTCCCAACTCCAGACCCCAGGGACCGCATCATGGCCGATCACATCGAAATGACGAAGACCACCCCGAAGGATTTTCTCTATGCCACGCTGGGCGGCCTGTTCGCACCGGGCTTGGCGATCTTCCTGATCGTGATGCTGTTCATCGGTATCCAGGGCCGGATGGGCCAGCCCGATGCGGCGCCCATGAGCGACAAGGCAGTGCGTGAGCGCATCCAGCCTTTCGGAAAATCCCTGGCCGTGGACCCCAATGCGCCCAGGGTGGAGCGCACCGGCGAACAGGTCTACAACGAGGTCTGTTCCGGCTGCCACGCTTCCGGCGCCCTGGGCTCGCCCAAGTACAAGGAAAAGGCGGACTGGAGCAAGCGACTTTCCAATGGCTACGATGTGTTGTTGACGCACGCGTTCAAGGGCTTTAACAAGATGCCGCCGCGCGGCGGCGATCCCGACCTCAGCGACCTGGAAGTGGCGCGCGGTGCCGTATACATGGCCAACGCAGCGGGTGGCAACTTCGAGGCCACCCTCAAGAAGGAGCCGGAACCCAGCGCCGCTGATCTGGCCCGGGGCAAGGCGGTTTATGCCGATAACTGCGCCGGCTGCCACGATGCCGGTGTCACCGGCGCCCAGAAACTGACCGATGCCAAGGCCTGGGTGCCGCTGCTCAAGGAAGGCAAAGACTATCTCTACAACGCCGCCATCAAGGGCAGCTTCGGCGGGCCGGCCAAGGGCGGCAACGAGAAGCTCTCCGATGCCGATACCCGCGTCGCGGTGGACTACATGGTGGCGGAAGCCAAGGCGGCTGTCGAAGCGGCCGCCAAGAAACCGGCCAAGGAAGCCGCCAAGCCGGCCGCCAAATAAGCGGTTTCGCAGCGGTGACGCGGCCTTCGGGCCGCGTTTTTATTTGTCCCGGCCGCCGAGCATGGCCTTGAGGGCGGACAGCTTGCGGCGGCCATCCTCCTTGACTTGCCCGCTTTCCTCCTGGTTGCCCACCCGCCGAACATGCGCGGGGTCGATCTCCCCCAGGAAGCGTGACGGCTCGCAGACGAACATATCGCCGCCGCGCTTGCGTTTGCCGCACCAGGTCAGGGTCAGGCTGCGGCGGGCACGGGTGATGCCGACGTACATCAGCCGGCGTTCCTCTTCCAGGCGCACGCCCTCCTGGCATTCCCGGTGGGGCAGGATGTCCTCCTCCACACCCACCACAGTGACATGGGGGAATTCCAGCCCCTTGGCGGCATGCAGGGTGGAAAGCCGCACGGCGTCAGGTTCCGCCTCCTCGCGGCCCTCGAGGAGGTTCATCAGGGCCACGGTCTGGGTGAGTTCAATCAGGATCTTGCCATCCTCTTCCCCTTTTTTCGCCAGCCAGTCCACGAACTCGCGCACGTTATCCCACTTCACCCTCGCCGCCCGATCGTCCTCGGAGTCATACAGCCAGGCCTCGTAATGGATGGCGGCAAGCAGTTCCTCCAGCAGGCGGCCTGCAGGTTCCTTCTCGGCGCGCTGGGCAAGGCGGTTGATGAAGGCGCAGAACGCCAGCAGCGGTTCCAGTTGGCGCGGTGGCAGGTGCGTCTGGAAGCCGGCTTCGAAGGCAGCCTCGAACAGGCTGACATGGCGTTGGCCGGCGTGGGCGCCGAGCTTCTCCAGGGTGGCGGCGCCGATGCCCCGTCGCGGCGTGGTGGCGGCGCGGATGAAGGCGGGGTCGTCGTCCTGGTTGGCAATCAGGCGCAGGTAGGCGGTCAGATCCTTGATTTCCGACCTATCGAAAAAGGATTGCCCCCCCGAGATCTGGTAGGGAATTCTGGCCTCGCGCAGGGCCTCCTCGAACAAGCGGGCCTGGTGGTTGCCGCGGTAGAGGATGGCGTAGTCGGCGAAGCGGGTACGGTGCTCGAACTTGTGGGCGGAAATGCGCAGGACAACGCTTTCCGCCTCATGGCGGTCATCCCGGCATTGCACCAGTTCCACGTGCTCGCCCAATCCGAGTTCGCTCCACAGGTTCTTCTCGTGCAGGCGGGGATTGTGGGCGATGACGCTGTTGGCGGCACGCAGGATGCGCTGGCTGGACCGGTAGTTCTGGGTCAGGGGGATGATTTTCAGGCGCGGGTAGTCATCGCGCAGCCGGCGCAGGTTCTCCGCATCGGCGCCACGCCAGGCATAGATGGCCTGGTCGTCGTCGCCGACGGCGGTGAAGCGGCCCATGGGCCCGGCCAGGAGCTTCATCACTTCATATTGGGCGCCGTTGGTGTCCTGGTATTCGTCGACGAGCAGGTAGCGCAGGCGGCCCTGCCAAGCCTCCAGGATGTCGGCATGCGCCCGGAAGAGGTCCACAGGCAGGCGGATCAGATCGTCGAAATCCATGGCCTGGTAGGCGCGCAGGGTGTCCTGGTAGGCCTGGTAGGCGACGGCGATCTGGTGCTCGCCTTCATCCCCGGCGAGATCGCGCGCGACGTCGGGGGACAGCAGGGCATTCTTCCAACTGGAGATCAGGCCGGCGGCCCGGCGCAGACTGGCTTTGTCCGGGTTCTTCAGGACGTCGGAGAGGATCTGCTGGGTATCGCCGGCGTCGAGCACGGAAAAGCGGGGCTTGTAGCCCAGCCCCCGGGCCTCGGCCCGCAGGATGCGCAAGCCCAGGGCATGGAAGGTGCAGACGGTGAGTCCCTCGCCCCGCTTGCCCGGCAGCAGTTCGCCCACCCGCTCGCGCATTTCCCGCGCCGCCTTGTTGGTGAAAGTGATGGCGGCGATATGCCGTGCCTCGATGCCGCAATCGGTGACCAGGTAAACGATCTTGCGCGTGATCACCCGGGTCTTGCCCGAGCCGGCCCCGGCCAGCACCAGCAGCGGGCCGTCCAGGTATTTCACGGCTTTGCGTTGTTGCGGATTGAGGTCTGCGAGCATGCGGCGGAAATGAAAACGGCCCGCGCGCGGCGGGCCGTCGAAGCGTGATGGGGCGTCTCAGCGCAGGCCGTTGATGTACTCGGCGGCAGCCTTCATTTCCTGGTCGGTCATCTTGCGGGCGATGACCTGCATCATCTTGCCGCCGTCGTTGGCGCGGTCGCCGCTGCGGAAGTTCTTCAACTGGGACAGCACATACTTGTTGTGCTGGCCGGCCAGGCGCGGGAACTGGGAGGGGATACCGGCGCCGGCGGGGCCGTGGCAGGAAGCGCAGGCGGGCACGCCGCTGCCGGCGTTGCCACCCTTGTAGAGCTTCTGGCCTTCCGCCACCAGGGCGGCGTCCTTGGCCTGTTTGGCCTTGGCCTGCTGCGCGGAGAAGAAGGCGGCCAGGTTGAGCATGTCCTCTGCGCTCAGCTTGGTGACGTTGGGGGCCATGATGGCATTCTTGCGGGCGCCGGACTTGAACTCGTTGAGCTGTTTGGCGAGGTATTCGGGATGCTGGCCCGCCAGGTTGGGGTAGGCGGGGGAGGTGCTGTTGCCGTCGGCGCCGTGGCAGGCGCCGCACACGTCATTCACGATTTTTTGCGCCTTGGCCGGATCGCCCTTGGCGGCGGGAGCCGGGGTGGGGTTGGCCGAGGCGGAAGCGGCGATGCCCGCGGCGAACAGCAGGCCGGTCAACAGCGCGAAGGATTTCATGTGGATGCTCCTTAATCCGGGATTTCAGCAAGGGAAAATCGCGGCATTCTAACGGCCTGTTTGTTATAGTGCCAGCCTTTCGCGCGGACCCACTCCTTTCCCGCCCTGTCCGCCCACGCCATGCTCAACGCCAGTTTCCATGTCACCGTCGCCAGTGTCCGCGACTTGCCCGCCGACAGCCTCGCCGAGGTGGCCTTCGCCGGCCGCTCCAACGCCGGCAAGTCCAGCGCCATCAATACCCTGTGCAACCACAAGCGGCTGGCCTTCGTCAGCAAAATGCCCGGGCGGACCCAGCATCTGAATTTCTTCCGGGTGGAGGAAGGCCGCTTCCTCGTGGATTTGCCGGGTTACGGCTTCGCACGTGCGCCGAAGGACCAGAAACATGTCTGGCAGGCCCTGATCGGCGGTTATCTCGCCAACCGGCCGCAGTTGGCCGGACTGGTGCTGATCATGGACAGTCGGCACCCGCTGACCGAACTCGATCGATCGCTTCTGGAATGGTTTCGGCTGTCGGGGAAGCCTGTGCACGTGCTGCTGTCGAAATCCGACAAGCTGTCGCGCGGGCCGGCCCAGCAGACCTTGCGTCAGGTGCGTGCCGAGTTGTCCGACATAGGGCTGAATGCCACGGTTCAGCTATTCTCCAGCCTGAAGCGCGACGGTGCCGAGGAGGCTGAAGCCGTTCTGCGAACCTGGCTTGGCGTCACGAAAAAAAGCCCGGCTCAAGGGGAGGGAGCCGGGCAACTATAGCCTTAATGTTGCATTAAGGCACCCGCTCAGGGAGGAGAAGCGGGAGACGAAGCGACTCGTCTAAACCCATTGATCAATAGGCCTTGGGTTTTGTTCCCGAGCTTGAGCAATTTCCTCGGGAATGCGCGGCGGTATCTTCCTCCCCGCCGGAGGACAGGACGGGGTGGGAAAATGCCCGTTCCCGCAAGACAATATCCGCGCAGCCGCCGCCATGAATGGCGGGTAGGGTGCAAGTCGCGCCCGGCGCATTCTTGGCAACCTGGATCTTGGAGACCGCAGTCATGTTCGATTTGTCGAGCTTTCCCCGTAAACGTATGCGCCGGATGCGCCGTGACGAGTTTTCCCGGCGCCTGATGCGGGAGAACACCCTGACTCCCGCCGATCTGATCCTGCCGGTTTTCGTGCTGGATGGCGATGACCGGGTCGAGGACGTGGCCTCCATGCCCGGTGTGCAGCGCATGAGCCTGGACCGGCTGTATGGCGTGGCAGAGGCCTGCCTCGATCTGGGCGTGCCGGCCGTGGCCCTGTTCCCGGTGGTCGACATGCCCCTTAAAAGCCTGGATGCGGCGGAGGCCTATAACCCCAAGGGCCTCGTGCCCCGCGTCGTGTCCAGCCTCAAGGCACGCTTTCCCGAACTGGGCGTGATCACCGACATCGCCCTGGATCCCTACACCAGCCATGGCCAGGACGGTCTAATCGACGAGTCCGGCTACGTCCTCAACGACGAGACCATCGCCGTGCTCACGCGCCAGGCCGAATGCCACGCCGCCGCCGGCGCCGACGTGGTGGCGCCCTCGGACATGATGGACGGGCGCATCCATGCCGTGCGCGAGGCCCTGGATGCCGCCGGCTACATCCACACCCGCATCCTGGCCTACTCCGCCAAGTACGCCTCCAGCTTCTACGGCCCCTTCCGCGATGCCGTGGGCTCCGCCGCCAACCTGGGCAAGGGCAACAAATATACCTACCAGATGGACCCGGCCAACTCCGACGAGGCGCTGTGGGAGGTGGGCCTGGATCTGCAGGAGGGCGCCGACATGGTGATGATCAAGCCGGGCATGCCCTATCTGGACATCGTCCGTCGCGTGAAGGACACCTACCAGGCGCCCACCATGGTCTATCAGGTCAGCGGCGAATACGCGATGCTCAAGGCCGCGGCACAAAACGGCTGGCTGGACGAGAAGGCCTGCGTGCTGGAAAGTCTGCTGGGGTTCAAGCGCGCCGGTGCCGACGCGGTATTGACCTACTTTGCGCTGGATGCCGCCCGCTGGCTGGCGAAAGCCTGAACGAGTTCCAGCAGTTTTCCCCCTCCCCGCGTGCGGGGAGGGCAGGGGTGGGGAGGGATTTCCCGATGGCCCGGCCGATAACGCATTCTCCTCCTCCCACCCCCCCCGCCGGCGGGGGAGGAGTAGGGCATCCGGGGGTAAGCTGAAAGGGCACTGACTAGACGTAACGTGCCCTGCGTTCCCGTTCCACGCGGATGATGTAACGCTGGATGGCGGTTTCCACGCTCGGCGGCAGGTCGATGAACTGACAGCAGGCGCGGTGGGTTAAGCGGCCGTTCTTCAGGGTGATGTCGAAGGTGTTCTGCACGGCAAGGCTCAGGGCGAACTCGCCGGTACCGGGCAGCGCGATGCGGCAGCCGTGGAATGCTTCCCCGGCTTTCAATAGGACGCCGTCCTGGTAGGCCAGCACGCCAACGCCGCCGATACTGATGTCCACCACCACGGTTTCCAGCAGGCCGGCGGCGGTGTTGATCAGGCATTTCACGGGATTGAGCACGGACGTGACCAGCCGGTAGTACTCCCGGCGCTGAAGGCGCAGCAGTTCCCGCGGCATGGCGATGCGGAAAGCGGCTTCCCCGCCGATCTCCACCGCCTGGAGGGGGCCGCCGGAAAACTGGATATGCACCTGGTCATGGGTGGTGGCGATAGTGCAACGGGTGCCGGCCAGCAATCGGGCGTTCATCGCCGCGTCGACACCCTGTTCCATGAGCAACTGGTCCTTTTCTTCATCCACGGCCAGCAGGGTGGAAAGCACGAAGTCCTTGCCATTCTCGCCATAAATGGCAACGATGGTCTTGCCCTCCATGACTTCGCGCAGGTAACGCTGAATGTCCCGAGGATGGCTGACCAGATAGCGTCCCCGATCCTCGGAGGAAATCAGTTCGATTTTCATGGACGTGATTGTAATTGAGGGTGCGCTAAACTTAAGTTGTGATAAAGGGTATCAATGGCTTACTTATGCGGCGGTAATAGGAGGGCAGTGAAGTGCTGAGGTTTTGTAGGTAAGAGATGGAAAAGACAAGGCGTTTTTGACAGCGAGTACGGCAGTAAGAGCAGTACATGACGTGCCCGGGTGGAAATAAACGCAGAGAGGAAAGTGTGGGAATTTTCGAAAAACTACGCTTTGGCAGCAGGCAATGGGCGAAGACCATCGCAGTGGTCGAGTCGTCCAGATTGAAAAATGTCGGACTGACGACACCGCAAAGCAGTTTTGTGCCAGACGCCAACATTGAGAACGTGCGGCGGGATGCTTTCAAGATACGTCTGGCCCACGATGCGGCGCGAAGCCGGGATGCCCGCTTTCTGGTGGAGAAGCGTTATGGCGAAAAGGGCTATGCCGTCGCCAAGGAAAACGGTCACCCGGCCAGCCCCGAGCGCATCACCCTGGCTACCTACAAGGACGAGGAAGTAGTCGGCACCCTGACCGTCGGCTTCGATACCGGCGCCGGGCTGTTCGCCGACGAGTTGTACAGGGCGGAGGTGGATGTCTTCCGGCATCGGCCTGGGAGTTTGGTCTGCGAATTCACCAAGCTGGCGATCGACACCAAGCGCGCGTCCAAGCGCATGATGGCCGGCCTGTTCCATATTGCCTACCTCTACGCGCATCGCCTCTGGGGCTACACCGACATCCTCATCGAGGTGAACCCCAGCCATGTGAGTTTCTACGAACGCATGCTCGGCTTCGAGGTCTGCGGCGACGAGCGTATGTGCGCCCGGGTTGGCGCACCCGCCGTCCTCCTGCGCCTGGACGCCAGCCACGCCCGACGCATGATCCTGGAATTCGGTGGCCGCTCCGCTCAGAACAGGCACGAGAAGACGCTCTATCCCTACTTCCTGTCCCCCGAGGAGGAAGAGGACATCATCAAGCGGCTCGCGCAGTCCTGAATCTTTCCCCAGGCAGCCGAGGAATCCACTGTGTCCGCGTTCGACTACTCCCAGGCCTTCTCCCGCAACATCGGCTGGGTGACCGAAGCCGAGCAGGCTTGCCTGAAAACCAAACGGGTGGCCATCGCCGGCATGGGCGGCGTCGGGGGGGCGCACCTCCTGACCTTGGCGCGCCTGGGTATCGGCAAGTTCCACATCGCGGATCTGGATACCTTCGAAGTGGCGAATTTCAATCGCCAGGCGGGTGCCTCCATGGCCTCGGTGGGGCGCCACAAGGCCGAGGTGTTGGCCGAGATGGCCCTGCAGATCAATCCGCAATGCGCAATCGAGGTGTTCCCTGAAGGCGTCGACGGCGGCAACCTGGAGCGATTTTTCCGGAACGTGGACCTTTACGTCGACGGGCTCGATTTCTTCGCTTTCCAGATCCGGCAACAGGTCTTCGCCCATTGCCACGACAACGCCATTCCGGCGACCACCGTGGCTCCTCTGGGCATGAGCGCGGCACTGCTCAACTTCCTGCCCGACCACATGAGCTTCGAGGACTATTTCCAATGGGGCGGCCGGGCCGAACTGGAGAAGGCCATCCGCTTCCTGGTGGGGCTGGCGCCGGGCCTGCTGCACCGCCACTATCTGGCCGACCCTTCCCGGGTCGACCTCAAGGCGCGCAAGGGCCCCTCGACGGTCATGGCCTGCCAACTTTGCGCCGGGGTGGCCGCCACGGAAGCCCTGAAGATTTTGATCGGGCGCGGCAAGGTTTGGGCCGCGCCGCACGGCATCCAGTACGACGCTTACCGCAACAAGCTGGCCCACACCTGGCGGCCGGGCGGCAATCGCAACTGGCTCAACCGGGCGGCCATCGCCATCGCCAGCCGGCAACTGGGTATCCGTGCTGGATAAGCCTTCGCTTTGCTCACTACAATGCACTCCCCCTCCCAATCTCCCCCGCCAGCGGGGGAGGGGTTTGCTCCCTCCCCGCTGGCGGGGGAGAAGGCGGGGTTTCACGAAGCATCGCTTCGTGCCGCCGCAGCCGGTGGGCGATGCAGCGCCCGCCGTGGACGGGCTGGGGTGGGGAGATGCTCGCCGACAATAGCGAGCATGGCGTTACCTTCGAGAAGATCAGTAAATAACGATTTCAGAAACAGGGGGCGTGACCTCGCTTCGTCTTGCTTCTAAGTTTTTTTTGGACCGAACCGATATCCCGTGAAGAACCTGAGGGTTTTCTCCCGGCGGCACGCCCGAATACCGGCCGCGTCCTCCCCCGCTTGGCGAAACCGTCGACCCACGTCAATACAAGGAACCCGTCCATGTTTTCTGTCCGAAACCTTGCCCTGTCGAGCCTGCTGGCTCTCGCTCTGGCCGCCGGCCTGGCCGGATGCGGGCGCAACCTCACGCCGGAGGAACACATCGCCAAGGCGAAGGAGCAGATCGGCAAGGGTGAACTGCGCGCGGCGTCCATCGAGCTTTCCAACGCCGTCGAGAAGAACCCCAAATCCGTCGAGGGGCGCTGGCTGCGCGCCAAGGTGGCCCTGGACCTGGGCGATGGCGCCACCGCCGAGAAGGAAGCCAGGAAAGCCGTGGAACTGGGGCATCCGCGCTCGGAAGCGCAACCCCTGCTGGCCAGGGCCTTGATGCTGCAAGGTGAACCTGACAAGGTGCTCAAGGAAACCGAGAAGATCGTTGACCTGCCCACCGCCAAGAACAAGGCCACCATCCTGGCCCTGCGCGGCGAGGCTTTTGTCCTGAAGAACCAGTTGGACCTGGCCAGGACCACCCTGACCCAGGCGCTGGAGGTCGATCCGGAGTCGACGGACGCTATGATCGGCATGATCGCGTTGCACGGCGTCAAGCGCGAATACGACGAGGCCAGGCAGTGGGTTGGCAAGGCGCTCAAGGCGGCGCCCAAGCTGGCAGATGCCTGGAGCGCCCTGGGCGACATCGAACTGGCCCAGGGTCAGCCGGCCAAGGCGGCGGAGGCGTTTGGCAACGCCATCAACAACCGGCCCATCGCCACCCTGGACAACGCCAAGCGCGCCCTCATCAACGTCCAGCTCAACAAGCTCCCCGAAGCCGACAAAGATATCGAAACGCTCAAGAAACAGGGCGTGGGCAAGCATCCCTACGTAAGCTACGTTCAGGGCCGCAGCCTTTATGCGCGCAAGCAATATGTCCAGGCTGCAGAAGCCTTCGAAACCAGTCTTGCGGGTGATCCGCACAATGGCATGAACCGGCTCTATCTGGCAGCGACTTACCACCACCTCGGCCAGAACGAAAAGGCGCTTTCCCTGGCCAAGAGCCTGAACGCCGACGCCCCAGGCTCCCTGAGGGTGAAGCGCCTGCTGGCCGGCATCCAGATGACCCGCTCCGAATTCGATGCGGCCAGGGAAACCCTGGGCGCCGCCCTGGCGGCTTCGCCCAAGGATCCCAATTTGTTGAACATGCTCACCAGCATCGCCCTGATGGAAGGTGACAAGGCCAAGGCCATGGAGTACGCCACGCGCCTGGTCAACCTGGTGCCTAATTCCGCCGAAGCCAAGAACCAGCTCATGTTGGCCAAGCTGCTGGCCGGGCAGGCTCCGGTGGCTGCCCAGGGCGGTGCGGATGCCTACACTGCCGAATTCCTCACCGCAGCAGACGCATTACGCAACAAGCAGCCCCTCAAGGCCCTGGAACTGGCGAAGAAGTTGCATGCCCAGTACCCGGACAAGGTCGATCCGGTCAACCTGATGGCGGCCTGTTACCTGATGTCTGGCCAGGCCGACAAGGCCAAACCGGAACTGGAAAGGGCACTCAAGCTCAAGCCCGGCGATCCCACCGCGACCCGCAACCTGGCCAAGATCGAGGCGCTCAAGGGCAATGCCAAGCGGGCCCGGGAACTGTTGCAGCCCTTCGTCAAGGCCCAGCCCGGCGACGAGGAAGCGGTGCTGCTGCTGGCCGACGTGGAAGCCCGCCTTGGCAATGCGGCGGCTGCGGCTCCCATGCTGGAGCAGGCCCTGCAGAAGAATCCCGACGCCCTGGCCATCCGGTCCCGGCTTGCGCTCGAGAACCTGCGGGCCGGCAAGCCGCAGAAAGTCATGGAATTGACCCAGGGCCTGTCCGAGGCCCAGTTCCAGCGCCAACCCATGCTGCTGGAACTGCGCGGCAAGGCCTTCATGCAGTTGGGCGACGTGATTTCCGCCCGCAAGGCCTTCGAGCAATGGGCGAAGCTGGCGTCCAAGTCCGCGTCGGCCCATTTTTATTATGGCGACAGCCTGGCCCGCACCGGCAACACCGCCGCTGCCCGCAAGGAACTGGAACAGGCGCTCAAGCTGGCGCCGCGCTACCTGCCGGCGCGGGTGGGCGAGGTGAAGATGCTGGTGCAGGCCAAGCAACTGGAGCTCGCTAGGAAAGCTTTGGCCAAGCTGCGCCAGGATTTCGGCGATCACCCGGAAGTGCTCGGCCTGGAAGGCTGGTTTGCCTTGGGCACCGGCGATTTCGCCGGCGCCGAGAAGAGCCTGACCGCTGCCCTGAAGAAGAATCCCAACTCCGAGCTGGCCATCCTGCTGGCGCGTGCCCAGCTGGCACAGAAGAAGGCGGACGCGGCCCTGGCCGGCATGGCGGACTGGCTGAAGAGCCACCCCGGCGACCTGGCCATGCTCATGCACCAGGCCGGGACCTACCTGGGCCTCAAGCGCAACGAAGAGGCGCGTGCGGCCTACGCGCGCATCGTCGAACGCTACCCAAACCACGTGCCGGCTCTCAACAACCTGGCCTGGCTGGGGCAGGACAAGGATCTCAACCTGGCGATCAAGCAGGCCCAGCAGGCCCAGTCCCTGGCCCCCGGCGACCCCTACGTCAAGGACACCCTGGGCATGCTGCTGCTCAAGCGCGGCGACGAGAAAGGTGCCGCGGTCCTGCTGCGCGAGGCCGCCGACCTGGCGCCGGCGGTGCCTTCCATCCAGCTGCATCTCGGCCAGCTGCTGGCCAAGCAGAGCCGCCGAGGCGAGGCGATCAAGGTCTTGCAGGCGCTGGTGAAAAAGGCGCCGGACAGCGCCGAGGCCAGGGAGGCGAAAACCCTGCTCGCCGGCCTGGGAGCGAAGCCCTAGGGCAAGCCGGCATGCGTGTCATCGCCCTGGCCAACGCCCATGCCCTGGCGCATGTCTCGCGCCTGCTGGAGATCGCCAAAGTCTTGCGAACGCGGGGCCATGAGGTGCTGTTCGCCGGCTTCGGCAAGTACCTGCCGGTGGCCGGCTGGGACGGCTTCGCCACCCGGGAGCTGCCCTACATCACGGTGGAGCGGGTGGTGCACGCGGTGCGCACCCAGCGGCTCTGGGAACTCTACCGGGAGGCGGAGCTGGAAGGCTTCATCGCGGCGGAGCTGGCGCTCTATGACGAAGTCCGGCCCGACCTGGTGCTGATCGACAACCGTCCCACGGCGCGCACCTCGGCGGAAAAGGCGGGCATCAAGAGCGCGGCGGTGCTCAACGTGCACATGAGCAACTACCGGGCCATCCCGTTCCTGAGTTATGTGCAGCTGGCCAACGGCTTGCCGATCCCCGGTCTGGTCCTGGCCGACCGGCTGGAAAACGCCATCGAGCGCCAGGTCTACGACCGGCTCGTCATGGGCGGGCTGAACAAGGTCCGCCACCGGATGGGCCTGCCCCGGTGCTACGCCTACGAGCACGAGGAAGGCGACATCAGCTTCCTGGCCGACATCCCCGAGTTCAACCCCGTCAGCCGGCTGCCCGGTCATGCGCGCTTCATCGGTCCCTTGACCTGGCGCAATACGCTGCCGCCGCCTGCCTGCCTGCAGCGGCTGGACCCGGATCGGCCCACTGCCTACTTCACCCTGGGCAGCGAAGGCCTGGAGGAACTGGTCGCGCAA
>Ga0233425_10004826_pt1 | contig 22061 bp, 14 predicted proteins | sample Watercolumn_Towu_2_FD_181712 | JGI IMG/M metagenome (GOLD analysis project Ga0233425, IMG submission 181712) | Freshwater microbial communities from Lake Towuti, South Sulawesi, Indonesia - Watercolumn_Towuti2014_140_MG | ecosystem: Environmental > Aquatic > Freshwater > Lake | place...
CCATGCGGATCGTGGCACGAATAACATTCGAGCGAGAACGTTGTGCCCGCGCCGCTATTGATCGCGCCGATACCCCAAATCGTTCCGGGTGTGTAACCGGTCATTCCGTTGACCGCGTGTTTCGATGTAACCGCGCCGGTCGTCGCGCTCGCGCTTAGATTCGTATTCATCTTCGCGGTAACAAAGCCGCCACCTTTGAGCGGCAAATTGCCGGCGACATAGATGCCGTCTTTCACATCCGTGTTCGCACCGCCCGACGTTACACCGTGACACGCCATACACAAATTGTACGATGAAGTATTTTTCAACAACCCCGCGCCGGAACCGGTGTGTGTGCGATGACACCCGGCGCACGAGTCGGTCGTTGCCGTGTAATTGCCGTCGTGCGGAGGATTATCGGCGTATGCCGGGTTGCTCCACACAATCGTCAAGAGTAAAGCCAATCCGCAAACGATCAACCAGCGATGGTTCATAATTTTTTCCTCCTGGGATGTGATATGATGCGGGCACGAATGCCCGCGCCACATTTTTCAATTGATCAAGTGACAAGTCGCACACGTATCGTTCAAGCGTCCGCCGTGATCGCCGGGCGCCGCGCGCGCGCCGTTCTTGCCGAGCAAGTGACAGATCAAACATCCTTCGCGCCCGGCTTTCGGATGCGGCACCGCGCGCGGCGGACTCGACGTTGGCGCGTGGCAACCGAGACACGTTTGATTCGTCCTGATCGCGTGATCGGCGGGCACGCGATAATACGTCGGACCTTTGTGGCAGTACAGACAATCTGATTTGCCGACCAGGTTGTGCGAGACTGCGCGCGCTTTGGGTAACGGCGTCGGCGGCAACGCGGTCGCCCAGGGTGCAGGCGTCGAGGTCGGACCTTGATCGCTGGTCGCGCTGATGCGTTGACTCACCGGCGTTTTCGCTTCGCCTTGCTTCGACATCATTCCTGGGATCGCAGTTGGCAATTCCGGGCGTTCGCCAAAACCGGTCGCGCAACCGACCAGCGCAAGCGCAGACGCGATCAGCAAACCAGGTCGCCACATTTAGTACGCCCAAACTTGGATGCGATTGCTCGCGCGGTCGGCGATGTACAATCGCCCGGTCGTATCCACCGCGATATCGTTTGGATAATTGAACTCGCCATCACCCGCGCCGTAATCGCCGAACTCGAATAAAAATTCAGGATCGTCGCCGGTCACATCGAACACGCGCACGATCTGACCGATGCCATCCACGATGTATAGTCGTTGCTCCGCGTCAATCGTCATTCCGCGCGGCAAACTAAAACCGCGCAGAGTCGCGAGCCAGGTTCCGCTTGAATCGAGAATTTGCACGCGCGCATTGTTGCTATCGCTGATGTACACGCGTCCGCGCGCATCCACAACCATCGAATTGGGAAACCACAATTCATCTTTGCCGGTGCCAGTGCCTTCGCGACCAAAGAGCAACGCGAGGCGACCGTCTTTGTTTATTTGCGCGATGCGATGTTTGCCTTGCGTTACATCGGTAACGAGCAAACGATCACCATCGAGGCGGATGCCGAGTGGCGACCAACCGTCGTTCATCGGCGGCTTGATCGCCGATTGAAAATTTCCGCCCGCGTCGTACACGTCAACCGCGTGGCGAATACGATCCGTTACATAGATTTTGCCGGACGCGTGCGACGCCAAATACACCGGCGCGCGATTGAGCGGTTGCGAATTGGGCGGCGCGAAACTAAATAGTTGTTTGCCATCGCGGTCAAACGCGCGAATCATTCGCTCGCCGCCGCTCTCGGCGACATAGATGCGACTGCCGTCCGGCGCAACCGTAACGCCGATCGGTTCCGGGATGCCTTGAATCGAAAAGAGATAATGCGGCGCGACCGAACGCGTCGCGGCTTCGACGACCGGCAATGCCGCGAGCAAGGGTTTGTGCGTCGCGAGATAGTACGACCACGCCGCGACATTCGCGACCAGCACGAGGGTTAGAAATTCTAAAACGATCAAACGGCGCCAGCGCGAGCCGCGTTTTGAATTTGGTTTGGTCATTTTAATTTCCTCGTTGCACGCGCCCCAGGGCTTGGAGCGCGGCGATGTCATTTGGATACGCGCGCACAAATTCGCGCAATGCTTGGACGGCTTGATCGCGCTTGCCGAGTTTTTCGTACGCGAGACCGAGACCAAAGTACGCGCGTTTCAAATCGGGGGCGTGTGTCGTCAACGCTTCCAATTGCGCGGCGGCTTGATCGAACTGACCTTGCCATAGCAACACCATCGCGCGCGCGTACGCGGATTCCGTTACGTCGCCCTGCGCGTTCGCGCTCGCGGCGAGTTTGTCGTACGCTTCGACGAAATCGGGAATGAAGCGAATCGCCTCGCGAAATTCGACGACTGCGTGCGCGTGTTCATTTTGTTTTTGATAGACCGTACCGAGCATATAGTGCGCGTCCGCGTCGGCGCGATTGATTTCGAGCGCGAGTTTCAACGATGCGACCGCTTCGGCATACCGTTCTTGTTTTGCAAAGAGTGTGCCCATCTCGTAATGCACCGTTTCTAGGCGCGGATCAATTTTCGCGAGCGGATTGTCCCGGTTCAAATCCAGGACGCGTTGCAAATACGCCAACGCGTTGTTAATCTCGCCGGTCTTTTGATACGCGCGCGCGAGCAGAACCAGCGCGCCTTGATTTTTCGGATCAATCGCGAGCGCTTGATGGCTCTGCTGAATGGATTGGTTGATCAGTCCGCTTTCAAGATAATAATCCGCGGCGGCGACGCGCAAGTTTGGATTTTGGGGATTCTCGCGCACGGCGATTTCAACATTCGAAAGCTGGTGTTCGATGACGGTTTGATCGGAATGATTGTACCGATCGAAATAATAATAGACGCTGAACGTGATCGTCGAGAACAGGGCTAGCCCGGTTAACATCCACACGGGCAAGTCCACTTGGCGCATAACGACCTCCTTCTCTACAGTACCTTCCAAGCATGTCATGCTGAACAGAGTGAAGCATCTCGCGCGCACACATCGAGATTCTTCGCTTCGCTCAGAATGACATTCGGAAGCGACTGCACCAAAAATAATTTTCTGCGCGCGGGCGCGCGCAATCGCGAAAAAAATTTTTCGTATTGAAGCAACGTCAAACATTCGGCGTGTTGTCGGGAATGTCAACGTTAACAATCCAAACAACAACTCTTGCGAGTTGCCGCGCGTTCGTCAATTCAATTTTGCAATGATGTTGGGATGATTCACCCGGGAGGGGTGAATTTTCGTGCAGAGGCGTCTTTGCCGCTTATCCTCGGCATTGGGGCAAAAGCGTAGAAACTTTTTGATTGGGAGTATAACGAAAGTTGATACCATTTTAACGAGTTTATTAGCCCGGTCAATAGTGCCAAGGTACTGTAGCCAAATTTTTGACACGGATCATAACAAGCCTTTGCTAAATTCAATACCTTCGCCAAAAAATCTTTATCCGCGAATCTTCGCTAATATTTTTCTTTTTATTCGCGTCATTCGCGAGATTCGCGGATGGAAAAACAACCGCAAACGATTTGGCGAAGGTATTAAAATTGATCACCCAATCAAAACTTTCCGCTGACAGAAAAAAACACGGACAATTAAAAAATGAGAGAACAAGTCTGTGTTCCTTTCCGTCAACGGAAAATTATTCCGGTTTTTTTTGTTTTCGTTTTTGTGATATACTTGTGCACGATGTAACGCGGGCGGCTCGCCCGCATCGAGAAAAAAATGGCGCAACGCTGGCTGGACGAAGAAAACGAAATTCTTACCGAACAAGAAACGCGCGAGAAAATCGAAACGCCGCGTTTGTTCAAAGTGTTGCTTCACAACGATAATTACACGACGATGGATTTCGTCGTGATGATTTTGCAACGCGTCTTTCACAAGCCCGAAACGGATGCCGTGCGAATTATGCTCGACGTGCATTACAAAGCCGTCGGCGTCGTCGGTTTGTATCCGCGCGAGGTCGCCGAAACAAAATGCGAACTCGTGCGCCAGCTCGCGCAGGACGCGCAATTTCCGCTTTTGTGTACGATGGAGCCAGAATGAGCGAGGTCATCTCCAAATGAGCGACCCAACGATTCCGCAATCGTTGCGAACAAGTTTTACCGAAGCCGTGAACGACGCGCGCACACGCCGCCACGAGTTTATCACGCTTGAACATCTGTTGCTCGCGTTGTTGCGCGAGGAACGCGCGCGCGCGATTTTGAAAGCGTGCGGTGCGGACCTGAAAAAATTGCACGGCGATATCAATCAGTACTTGGATAAAAATGTGCAAGCGCTTTCGCGCAATGTGCGCGCCGAGCCGCAACAAACCGTCGCGCTCAATCGCGTTCTGTCGCGCGCGGTGTGGCACGCGCAAAATGCCGGGATGGAGCAAATCGAGTCCGGCGATTTGCTTGCGGCGATGCTCGATGAACCCGATTCGCACGCGCGTTTCGCGCTCGAACAAAACGGCGTGACGCGACTCGCGGTGCTGAATTTCATTTCGCACGGCATCGCGAAAGATGAACCGGCGAAAGAAATCGTCGGCGGCGAACGCGAAGACGAAAAACCGGCGCGCGACCCGCTCGCGCAGTACACCACCGACCTGGTCGCGCTCGCGGAAAAAAATAAACTCGATCCGGTGATCGGTCGCGAAGCGGAACTCGAACGCGCGATCCAGGTCTTGTGTCGGCGTCTGAAAAACAATCCATTGTTCGTCGGCGATCCGGGTGTCGGCAAAACCGCGATGGCGCAAGGACTGGCATTGCGAATCCACGCGGGCAATGTCCCTGCCCTGCTCAAAGACGCGCGCATTTTCGCGTTGGATATGGGCGCGGTGTTGGCGGGCACAAAATATCGCGGCCAATTCGAGGAACGCGTCAAGGGTGTGTTGAAAGCGTTGGAAAATAAACCGGGCGCGATTTTGTTCATTGACGAAATTCACACGCTCGTCGGCGCGGGCGCGGTGAGCGGCGGCTCGGTGGACGCGTCATCGTTGATCAAGCCCGCGCTCGCAAGCGGCGATCTGCGGTGCATCGGTTCGACGACGCACGAAGAATTTAAAACGCTCGAACGCGATCGCGGCTTGGCACGGCGATTCCAAAAGATCGAAATTCTCGAACCGACGATTGACGAGACCGTGCAAATTTTATTCGGACTGAAACAACATTTCGAATCGCATCACGGCATAACGTACAGCGACGACGCGTTGCGCGCCGCGGCGGAACTCGCGGCGAAACACATCAACGAACGTTTTTTGCCGGACAAGGCGATTGATGTTCTCGATGAAGCCGGCGCGCGTCAACGCATTCGTCCCGAAGCGGAACGCAAACAAATTTTGGATCGACGCGATGTCGAAGTCGTCATCGCGACGATGGCGAAAATTCCGGCGGAAACCGTGTCGGGCAACGAACGTCAACGTTTGGAAAAACTCGACGCGACTTTGCGCGAACATATTTTTGGTCAGGAAAAAGCGATTGATTCGATTGTCGCCGCGATTCGCTTATCGCGCGCGGGCTTGCGGTTGCCTGGCAAGCCGGTCGGATCGTTTGTGTTTTTTGGACCGACCGGCGTCGGCAAGACTGAACTCGCGCGTGTCCTGGCGCGCGCGCTTGGCGTCGAGTTACTGCGGTACGATATGAGTGAATATTCTGAAAAGCACACGGTCAGTCGTTTGATTGGCGCGCCGCCCGGTTATGTCGGTTTCGATCAAGGCGGTTTGCTCACCGACGCGGTGCGGCGACAACCGTACTCGGTCGTTCTGCTCGATGAGATCGAAAAAGCGCATCCCGATTTGTTCAACATTTTGTTGCAAGTGATGGATCACGCGACGCTCACCGACAACACCGGGCGCAAAGCCGATTTTCGAAATGTTGTTTTGATAATGACGACGAACGCGGGCGCGCGCGAATTGACTGCCGCACCGATTGGATTTCGCGCACAACAGAGCGGCGACCCGGCGAAGAAACCGATCGAGCAATTGTTCAACCCAGAATTTCGCAATCGGCTTGATGCGGTTGTGCGTTTCGACACGCTCAACGCAGATACGATCAAGCAAATCGTGGACAAACAAATTCGCGAATTGCAGGCGACGTTGAAATCGAAAAATGTTTCATTGGAATTGTTGCCCGCCGCGCGTGATTGGCTCGCGGAAAATGGCTATAATAAAGATTTCGGTGCGCGTCCGATGGCGCGCTTGATTGACGACCAGGTTCGCAAGCCGCTCGCGGAAGCGATCTTGTTCGGCGCGCTCGCCGATGGCGGCGGCACTGCAATCGTCGCGGTGAATGATGGCGCTTTGAGTTTGAATTATTCATCCGCGCATAAAAATTGATCTGCGATGAGCCGCGTTATGCGCGGATCATTTTGTTTGCGTTTTCGATTCACCGGGCTATAATGGCAAGCGTGAATTTATGGAATCGAGCGTTTACGCGGTAGATAGATCGGATTCCGCTCAAGCGTCGAATCTTGGATTTGTAAACGAGGTCACCTATGGCAAAACGAATCGGAGTTCTCACCGGCGGCGGCGATGCGCCGGGACAAAATGTGTGTCTCAAAGCGATCACGTATCACGCGATTGATCACGGCTGGGAAGTGATCGGCATTCGCAAGGGCTGGGAAGGATTGTTCAATTTCGATCCCGACAATCCTTCGACGCGCGGCGACAACACGATCGAATTGACGAAACTGCGCGTGCGCGATATTGATCGCACCGCGGGTTCGTATCTTCATTCGAGCCGCGTCGATCCTGGTTTGCTGAACGCGAACGCGATCCCGGCATTTTTGAAAGCGCGCGCCGCGAGCGAAGGCGCGACCGATTTGACCGATCACATCAAACGCGCCGCGCTCAACCTTGGTCTCGACGTGTTGATCGCGTTGGGCGACCGCGCGACCTTGCAGTACGCGGCGCGGCTCGCGGGCGAAGGCGTGCCGGTGATTGGCATTCCGAAAACCGTGCACAACGACGTGAACGGAAGCGACTACTCGCTCGGCTTTTCGACCGCGCTCGCGCGCGGCGTGCGTTTCGTTCAAGAGATGCGCGCGATCGCCGGCTCGCGCGAAGAAATCGCGGTGATCGAAGTCCTGGGTCGCACGTCCGGTTTGACGACGATGCTGATCGGATTCCTCGCCGGCGCGGATCGCACGCTCGTCCCCGAAGTGCCGATCAACCCGGAGCGACTCGCCGCGTTACTGCTCGAAGACAAAAGTACGAATCCGACCAATTACGCGATCTGCGTGATGAGTGAGGCGACGCACATCGAGCCGGAACAAATCGCGAAATACGTGCCACAGTTGACACAACTCGCGAACACGCGCGCGCACGGCGAAGCCATCGCGACCAAAGGGCAAGGTTTCACCGGCGACGAAATTCTTTTCGAGTTGGCGCAAGACCTCAGCGCGCGCGTCGGCGGAAGTGGTCCGGTCATCACCGAAATTTTGGAGAACATCACCGGGCAACATGTGTTGTTTCAACCGTTATCGTATATGATTCGCACCGGCGAACCGGATGGACAAGATTTGCTTGGCGCGCAAAATTTCGCGGCGGCGGCGGTTCACTTGATCGCGCAAAATAAATTCGCGCGCGTCGTCGTGTATCGGCAAGGCGACAATTACGTGGACGTGCCGATTGCGACGGTCGCGGAAACGCCTAGCACGGCGAACGTCGTGGATCATTACGACGCGCAGGCGTATCAACCCAAGCCCGGCATTATTTGGGCGGCGCGCGTGTAGTGATCGTGTCACCCTGAACGAAGCGAAGGGTCTCTTGTTGTGCACGAGACACTTTGCGTTCGCTTCGTTCAGGATGACAATGGTCGCGCAAGGAATTTCAAATGGCAGAGCAAAACGAAAAGCAACCCATTGTCGAAATTAAAGATGTCGTCAAAAGTTTTCCACTCGGAAACACCAAGATCACGATCCTCAAAGGCATTTCCTTTACGGTGCAACGCGGTGAATTTGTTTCGATTGTCGGACCATCGGGCAATGGCAAATCCACGTTGCTCAATATGATTACCGGGATTGATCGTCCCTCGTCCGGCGAAATCATCGTTACCGGCAAGCCGGTGCACAAGATGAGCGAAGACAAACTCGCGGCGTGGCGCGGCGAAAACGTCGGGATCATTTTTCAATTTTTCCAAATGTTGCCCGCGCTCTCGATTTTGCAAAATGTGATTTTGCCGATGGACTTGGCAAGCAAGTACACGCCGAAAGAACGGCGCGAACGCGCAATGCACTTGCTCGAAATCGTGGGAATGGCGGAGCAGGTTCACAAATTGCCGAGCGCGGTGTCGGGCGGTCAACAACAACGCGCCGCGATTGCGCGCGCGCTCGCGAACGATCCAGCGCTCATCATCGGCGACGAGCCGACCGGCAATCTCGATTCGCGTACGTCGCAAGACGTGTTTGAATTATTTTCGAGCATCGTTAAGCAAGGCAAGACGATGTTGATGGTTACGCACGATAAAGAACTCGCGCGCCGCGTCCCGCGCGTCGTCGAAATTCTCGACGGCAAGATCACGCGCGACGAATACGTCGGCAGACCGAGTTGGGCGGGTTATTAGGCGTAATTGGTAAATGGTAATTTGCAATTTGAATTACCATTTACCAATTACTAATTACAAGCATGAGCGTCATCTGGGCTAAAGTTTGGTTCGATCTCTGGCATCGCAAAACGCGCACGATGCTCGCGGTGTTGTCTATCGCCGCGGGCGTGTTTGCGATTGGCGCGATGTTCGGGATGAGCGATCAAATGTTGAGCGGGATGGATGAAGCGCATCGCGCGGTCAATCCATCGCACATTACGATTTCGTTCAACTCGCTCGTTGATCGCGACACGGTGCTCGATCTCAAAAATGTGCCGGGCGTCGAGGGCGTGCAACCGCTCAGTCAAAACACGGTCAAGTACAAAATCGCGCCGGACGCGCCGTGGAAGCAAGGCGTCGTTTTGACGCTTGATGATTTCGATGAACAAAAATACCAGGTTGTGCAGTTGAAAGCCGGGCGCTGGCCCAAACGCGATGACATTGGCATCGAGCGAATGGCGGGACAATTTTTGAACAAGGATTTTGGCGACACGATCATTTTCAAAATCGGCAATGCGGAACGCGAATTTCCAATCTCTGGAAAAATTCGACATCCGTTCGTACCGCCGCCAATGTTTTTCGATCTCGCATTCTTTTTTATGGACGCGCAAGGAATGGAACGCCTGGGCATACCCGAAGGTCGGTTCAATTCCGCGTACATCAACGTTACGCCGTACAGCGAAGACCACGCCAAGCAGGTGATGACGGCGGTCAAAGAGCGGCTTGCGAAACAAAACATTGGCATCGCCGCGGTGCAATATCAAGACCCTGACAAACATTGGGGACGAATGTTTATGGAAGGGTTCGCCCTCGTGATGCAATTGCTCGCGGTGATCTCGGTGTTGATGAGCGTCGTCCTGGTGTATAGCACGGTCAACGCGCTCGTTACGCAACAGACCGATCAAATCGGAATTTTAAAAGCGATTGGCGGACGCGCGATCACGATTGTCCAGGTGTATCTCACCGGCGTGTTCGTGTACGGATTGCTCGCGCTGTTGATCGCGTTGCCGCTCGGCGCGATGGTCGCGTTTAGCATCACGCAATTCTTTTTGAATTTGTTCAACATTGATTATTACGATTTTCGCATCTCCGACAACGCGATCATTTATCAAACGTTTTCCGCGCTCGCGGTGCCATTGCTCGCGGGCATCGTCCCGGTTTTAGGCGGCGCGCGGCTCACCGTGCGCCAGGCAATCGCGAGTTATGGGCTGGGCGCGGATTTCGGCACGAGTTGGTTGGATCGCGCGGTCGAACGCCTCGGCGCGCGCTTGTTGCCCGCACATTACGCGACCGCGCTCGGCAATATGTTTCGCCGCAAAGGTCGTTTGTTCCTCACGCAAATCGTCCTGATTGTGGCTGGCACAATGTTTCTGATGGTGATGTCGCTCGGCTCTTCGATTTCGCTCACGCTCGACAAAATTTACGAACGCCGCAAATTCGATTCGACGATTCAATTCGCGCGCTCGCAGTGGGTTGATCGGACGATTGAAATTGCGAAATTGGTTCAGGGTGTTGAGAGCGCGGAGGTTCGGTACGGGCACAGCGCGAATGTGTTGGTCGGCGGAAAACAAACGAAGGAAGCCGGCGTGGGCGCGTCGATTCAAGGTGTGCCGCCCGGCAGTGATTTTCTGATTCCGTTTATGATCGGCGGGCGCTGGTTGCAACGCGGCGATGGCAATGTCGTTGTGCTGACGAACGATCTCGCCAAGCGAAGCCAGGTCGCGGTCGGCGATACGATCACGCTCGACATCGGCGAACTCGGCAAAAGCGATTGGCTCATCATCGGCTTGTATGATCCAATTTTTGCCGGTGGATTCAATGACGATGTGATCTATGTGCCGCAAGACACGTTGTTCACGACGACGCAACGTTTGAGTCGCGGCGGCGTGATGTACGTTCGCACAACCGCGCACGACCGCGAATCGGTGACCGCGATCAACACGCGCTTGAAAGAGTTATTCGAATCGCGCGGCATCCAGGTCGCGATCAGCATAACCGAAGTGGAAAATCGCACAGGCAACGAAGCGCAATTTAGCATCATTACCTCGATGATGTTGGTGCTCGCGATCATCGTCGCGATTGTTGGCGGACTCGCGTTGATGAGTACGCTTTCGATCAGCGTCGTCGAGCGCACGAAAGAGATCGGCGTTCTGCGCGCGGTCGGCGCGCGCTCGCGGACGATTATGGGAATGTTCTTGATGGAAGGCACACTGCAAGGTTTTGCGAGTTGGGTGATCGCGGTGCCGCTTTCGCTTATCATCAGTCCGCCGCTCGCGAACGCGCTGGGGCAAACGATGTTCAACGCGAATTTGTATTATCAATTCAACGGCGGCGCGATTATCACCTGGCTCATCATCATTCTCATTATCTCGACACTCGCTTCGATTTTACCGGCGCGCAACGCGACGCGCATCAGCGTGCGCGATAGTTTGGCGTATAGTTAGCTCTGTCATTCCGAACGCAGTGAGGAATCTCGCGCGCAACGGTGGAGATTGCTCACTGCGTTCGGAATGACATTGAATCCAAAGGAGCAAAAAATTATGGAGCGTGTTTCACTCGCGGTCATCGGCGGTAGCGGTGTCTATCAAATGGAGGGCTTGACCGACATTAAAGAGATCAAGGTCAAAACTCCGTTTGGCGATCCGAGCGATGCGATCATCGTTGGCGTCTTGGGTAACCAGAGAATCGCGTTTCTGCCGCGCCACGCGCGCGGTCATCGCGTCAAACCGAACGAACTGCCGGTGCGCGCGAACATTTACGCGCTCAAGTCGCTCGGCGTCGAGCGGATCATTTCGCTGAGCGCGTGCGGCAGTTTGCGTGAAGATTTCGCGCCGCTCGACATCGTGATCCCCGATCAACTTTTTGATCGCACCAAAGTTCGCCCGACGACATTTTTCGACAAGGGCTTGGTCGTACATATTTCATTCGCGGATCCGTTTTGCCCGGAGTTGAGCGCGGTTCTGCACGATGCGGCGCAAAAAGCCGGGGCGCGCGTGCACAACGGCGGCTCGCTCGTCGTGATTGATGGTCCGCAATTTTCGACGCGCGCCGAGTCCGAAGTGTATCGGCAGTGGAAGATGGACATTATCGGAATGACCGCGCTCCCGGAAGCGAAACTCGCGCGCGAAGCCGAGATGTGTTACGCAACCGTCGCGATGGTGACGGATTACGATGTGTGGCATCCCGATCACGCGTCGGTTACGGTCGAGATGGTGATCCAGAATTTGTTGAAGAACGCGGAGATGGCGAAACGCATCGTGCGTTACACCGCCGGCGAAATTCCAACTGCGCGCGAGCACTGCCCCTGCCCGCACGCGCTCAGGGATGCGATCATCACCTCGCGTGAGCATGTTCCCGCGAAAATTCGCAAAGACCTGGGATTGTTACTCGACAAGTACTTGCCCGCGCAAAAACCGGCGCGTGGCGTGAAAAAATCGAAACGGTAAAATAAAAACCCGTCAGGTTTTTTGAAACCTGACGGGTTTTTATTCGCGTAGCATCTTTTTCTTCGTGTGAAAAATTTTTTGTGGTTGTTTGTAGTGTATTGCCTACGCGAATAACCGTCCAATAAAAGACCCGCTAGATTTCGCATCGCGAAATCTAGCGGGTCTTTTATTTTTCGCTTTTACAGGGGCTGGGTCTGTTCCGCCATTTCAAATTCCTGTTGAGCAAATCGGGGATTTGCCTTACACGCGCGCCGCCCAAATGATGCCGGGCTTGGGTTGATCCGCGTGCGCGTCGTAATGGTCGATCACATTCGCGGTGCTGGAAGACGGACGTGATCGGCTTGACCGGACACTCCGCACCAGGTCTGTCCGTTAAATCCCATGACGTCCGTTGTCATCCCCTTGCGAGGTTTGATGTCATTTCAACTAACCCGGCGGACTGGACACGCTGGTGTTTGGCGAAGTCACAATCCCCTTGCGAGGTTTGATGTCATTTCAACTCGTGGCACAGGTCCAGAAATGGATTCAAAAGCAAAACGTCACAATCCCCTTGCGAGGTTTGATGTCATTTCAACGGATACACCGACGAGCAAACAGTCCGCTATCTGCGTCACAATCCCCTTTGGTGAAAAATCGCCCTCTATAAATTTTCCAGAAACTGTCAAGTCGTTTGATGCGCGCATCATACCACGAATTTTTTGAAAATTCAAGCCCAAATTTTGCCGGGGTGTAGTTCAGTTTGGGGGCAAGTTTTCCAGCGGATTGGCTTCGCCGAAGCGGAAAGCGGATAATGTCGCACGACACTCATCCGCTTACACAAAACAGATCGCCAAGGCGCGACGCGTCGGATTCCGTTTTCCGCTTCGCCTGCGGCAATCCGCTGAAAATCGCCCGCCGAATTTTCGCCCCCAAACTGAACTACACCCTTTTGCCACGAAAAAATTTGGATGCCGACACAATCCGTGGAACACGGATATTTTTTATCCGTGTTCCTTTGTATCAATACCTTCGCCAATTTATTTTTGATCCGCGAATTACGCGAATCTTCGCTAATTTTTTCCTTTTATTCGCGTGATTCGCGGATCAATTTCTAGTTTTGGCGAAGGTATTGTTTGTATCCGTTGGAAAAAATTTCGTCCGCGCCCGTTCACACAAACTCTTCGCGCCGCACCGTTACGCGCTCCAACCGATCCAGCGCGACCGCGACACCGATCCCAGGATTCGTCGGCACTGCCATCATTCCGTCCGCGTCCGCCACAAATTCCGGATCAACGATGTCCACCTTGAAATAACGTTTGCTCGCGGAGATGTCGCCGGGCAATGTGAAATTCGGAAGCGACGCGAGCGCGACATTGCCCGCGCGCCCGATTCCCGATTCCAACATTCCGCCGTGCCACACCGCGACCTGGTGCGCCGCGCACAAGTCGTGAATTTTTTTCGATTCGGTAAATCCGCCGACGCGACCAGGTTTGATGTTGATGATTTTGCAACTGTGCAATTCGAGCGCGGCGCGCGCGTCGTCAACCGTGTGGATACTTTCGTCGAGACAGATCGGCGTTCGCAATTCGCGTTGCAATTTCGCGTGATCGAAAATATCATCGTGGCTGAGCGGCTGTTCGATCAGCAACAAATTCAAATCGTCCATCGCGCGGAACACATCCACGTCGTCGAGCGTGTACGCCGAGTTCGCATCCACCTGCAGTAAAATGTTTGGATATGCTTTTCGCACCGCGCGCGCAAATTCAATGTCGCGTCCCGGCGCGATTTTGATTTTGATCCGCTTGTATCCTTCGCCGAGATAACCCGCGACGCGCTCGACCAACTTTTCCGGCGATGCTTGAATCCCGATGCTCACACCGACCGCAATCTTGTCGCGCGTGCCGCCGAGCATTTTCGAGAGCGATACACCGCGCGCCTTGGCGAACAAATCCCACAGCGCGGATTCCAAACCGGCTTTCGCCATATTGTGTCCGCGCACGCGCGCGCATCGCGCGATTGCGTCGTCAACGCTCGCGATATTTTGCCCCAGCGCATTCGGGATCAAAAAATCGCGCAAGATGTGCCACGCGGTTTGCGTCGTTTCGTACGAATAAAACGGCGTTGCCATCGCGACGCACTCGCCCCAACCGGTGATGCCTTCGCTGTCCACGCGGACGATGATATGCTCCTCTTCCGTCTCGACGCCGAACGAAGTTTCAAACGGCGCGACGAGCGGCATATTAAAGTGGCGTAGTTCAATCCGTTCAATCCTCATTTTCTCATTTCCTTTATTTCCCTCATTTCCTTAATTTCCTTTTACGGAAATAAGGGAAATGAGGGAAATGAAAATCACGCTCCAAATTTCGTGAGCCGCCCCGCGTTCGCGAGCGCGATCGGCAAAATATCTTTCGACGGCAAGCGACCGAGCGAGCCGCGCGCGCACGCGCGTTCGCCAAATTCCGCGATGCCATCCGCGCGCACAAATTTTGAATAGAGCAATGTCGGCACCGGATGCCAGCTGTGCGCTTTGAGCAACGCGGGCGTCGAGTGATCGCCGCTGACGATAATCACATCCGGTTTGAGCGCGAGCAAACGCGGCAATTGCGAATCGAGCTCCTCGATGACATGCGCCTTCTTTTCGAAATCGCCGTCCTCGCCGGCGGAATCGGTTTTCTTGACGTGCAGATAAAAGAAATCGTGCGCGCTCCAATTTCTTTCGAGCGTCGTAAATTCGTCCGCGATCGTTTCACCTTCGACCGGCAAAACTTGCATCCCCAATGTTTTCGCGATGCCGCGATACATCGGATAGACCGCAATCGCCGCGGCGTTCAAACCAAAACGATCCTGGTATGAAGGAATCGCCGGACGTTTCGCGAGTCCGCGCAACATCACCATATTCGCGGGATGTTTATCCGCGAGCAATCGCGCGGCGTGCTTGATGAATTGATTCGCGAGCCGCGCGCTCTTGCGCGATTTCGGATCGAGCGCGCGCACCGGCATTGGCGCGACGCCCAAGCATTGCGGATCCGTTTCGGTGAGCGCGTCGCCCAAGCCCGCGCCGCGCAAAACCAGGACGAAGCGATAATCCTTGACGGTTTCGACAAACACCTTGACGCCGGGAATTTTGATCGCCCGCAAAATTTTCACGAGTTCGACATTCAACTCGGTCGCGATGCGCCCCGCGCGGCGATCGGTGAGTTTGCCGTTCGCATCCACCGAACAAAAATTGCCGCGCGCCGCGAGATCGTTTTTGCCCAAATCGAAATCAATGCCGAGCGCTTCCAGCACGCCGCGCCCGATTTCGTACTCGAGCGGATCGTATCCAAAAATTCCGAGATGTCCCGGTCCACTTCCCGGCGCGATTCCCGGTCCGACTGGATCCGCGAGACCGAGCGCGGATTGCGCCGCGAGTGCGTCCAGGTTTGGCGTGCGCGCAAATTCGAGTTCGGTTTTGCCGCCCGCTTCCATCGGCAAACCGCCAAGACCATCCAGCACGATCAGCGCGATTTTAGTTTGCGCCGGGATGAGCAAATCTTTTAACACGTCTGTCATTTCGATCCTCCGCGTTCTATTGTCATTCTGAGCGCAGCGAAGAATCTCCCGTGTATCGCGCGAGACCCTTCGCTCCGCTCAGGGTGACAATCTATGCGCGCAGTTTATCATTTGCACTGCAAGATGTCAAAACAAATTTGCGCGATTTGCTCGTCCATTTTTGATCCCGGGTGGAAAATAGCCCGCCGGAAAGGTTAAGAAATTTTGACTTGACTTTGACTTGGATGTGTGTTACTCTCATTCCAGATTGTTTCAAAAACCTATCTGATTGATTCACGGTCATGAAGAGCCGCGACACCCTAGTCGCGGTATTTTTTTTGATGGCAAGGCAGTGAAATAAAAAAACAATCCTGGTTTTCTCTGCCGGAACAATTCCATATCCGGGTTTCGATTTCTGGATGCGATGAACCGTGATGTGACTTTTTGGCCACTTGAATCACGGGGAGCGAATAGTGGAACCGACCAGACATTCGTCTATGTTTGGTCGGTTTTTATTTGGAAAGGAGGAACATCCGCCCGGTTTTGTCTTTGCGCTTGATTGAAAACAATTTTCGTTGATGCAACATGTCTCCAACTTTTCCACTTCACATCCTCGCTCACCCCGCAAGCCACGCAAAGCCAAGCCACGCAAAAATGATCCACTCGGAACGTCTGAACTTTCGATCTGTGAATTAGCAACCCTCACATGAAAAGCAAGATGGAGAAACCACCTATGAACAACCGAATTTTGACGGCCGCTTGTGTCTTGGCAATGTTGCTGATCCTCTCGACCGCGATGACCGTGAGCGCGGCGGGAACGGCAACACTGACTGTAAATTTTCCCGGTATCGCCGGCGCGCATGTGTATGTGTATAACAGCAATGGCGTTGCTGGCACAGTGTCCGGCGCGCAAATCGCTTCGCAAACATACAAAAACAATCAGGCGATTCTTACTGGATTAACCAATACTACCGTGGATGTTGTCATCGTACAGGGCGCGAAACAAATCGTGGTCGACGCGGTAGATTGCACTGGCGCGACGTGTACGGTGGACGGGATCGTCGCGACGATGACGGTGAAATTTCCCGGCATCAATGGCGCGCACACGTACGTCAAAGTGAACGATGGCGCGGCTGGCACTGCCGGCGGTGGTGCGGTCGTGGAAAGCACGTACAAAAATAACGAGACCGCGCTCGTCGTCCTCAAAGCCGTGTACGATGTAATTGTCGTGCAAGGCGCGAAGCAACTTGTGATCGACGCGGTAGATTGCGCGAGCGGCGCATGCCTGGTCGAAAACCTGGTCGCGACGATGACGGTGAAATTTCCCGGCATCAGTGGCGCGCACACGTACGTCAAAGTAGATAACGGTGTCGCGGGTACCGCAACCGGCGGCGCGGTCGTGGAAAGCACGTACAAAAATAACGAGACCGCGCTCGTCGTCCTCAAAGCCGTGTACGATGTAATCGTCGTGCAAGGCGCGAAACAACTTGTGATTGATGCGGTAGATTGCGCGAGCGGCGCGTGCCTGGTCGAAAACCTGGTCGCGACGATGACGGTGAAATTTCCCGGCGTCAATGGCGCGCACACGTACGTCAAAGTGAACGATGGCGCGATTGGCACTGCCGGCGGCGGCGCAGTCGTGGAAAGCACGTACAAAAATAACGAGACCGCGCTCGTCGTCCTCAAAGCCGTGTACGATGTAATCGTCGTGCAAGGCGCGAAGCAACTTGTGATTGATGCGGTAGATTGCGCGAGCGGCGCGTGCCTAGTCGAAAACCTGGTCGCGACGATGACGGTGAAATTTCCCGGCATCAATGGCGCGCACACGTACGTCAAAGTGGATAACGGTGTCGCGGGTACCGCAACCGGCGGCGCAGTCGTGGAAAGCACGTACAAAAATAACGAGACCGCGCTCGTCGTCCTCAAAGCCGTGTACGATGTAATCGTCGTGCAAGGCGCAAAGCAAATCGTCGTTGATGCGGTCAACTGCACAAGCGGCGCGTGCCTGGTCGAAAATCTCGTCGCCACGTTGACTGTAAAATTCACCGGTTTTAACGGCGTGCACACGTACGTCAAAGTGGATGATGGAGTTGCCGGCACCGCCGCGGGCGGCGCAGTCGTGGAAAGCACATACAAAAATAATGAAACCGTGCTTGTGCTTCTCCGCAGTTTCTATGATGTGATCTTGAACAATGCCGGCAAGAATTACATCTGGGATTCGGTCAACTGCACCGGCGCTATTTGCACACTCGACAAATCCAACTTGACGGTTGACTTTCCGGGCATCAGCAGTGTGCACGTCTACGTGTACAACAGTAACGGTGTTGCCGGCACAGTGTCCGGATCCGCGATCGCATCGCAAACCTGGAAGAATAATCAAGCCGTGTTCACCGGTTTGAACAATGGCAAGTACGATGTCGCGGTCGTCAAGGGCGCGAAAACATTGATCGTTGACGATGTGATCGTGTTCGGTAGCAACGCGAACGCCGGCGACATTGTCGCGACGCTCACCGTCAACTTTCCGGGCATTAGCAGTGTGCATACCTACATCAAAGTAAATGATGGCATAGCCGGCGCGGCAGGCGGCGCCGCGGTAGACGAACGCACATGGCAAAACAATACGGTTTCGCTCCCCGTATTGAAAAGCACGTACGATATTGTGGTCGTCAAGGGTTCGACGCAAAAAATTATTGACGCGGTCAATTGCACCGGCGAAACCTGCGTCGTAGAGAACCTGGTCGCGACGCTCACGGTCAACTTCCCCGGCATCAGCAGTGTGCACACCTATGTCAAAGTGGATGACGGCGGATCGGGCGCGACCGGCGGCGCGGTAGACGAACGCACATGGCAAAACAATACGGTTGCGCTCGCCGTGCTGAAAAACGTTTATGATGTCGTGGTCGTCAAGGGCGCGAAATCTAACATCGTGAATGCGGTGGATTGCACCGGCGCGACCTGCACAGTCGGCGACCTGGTCGCGACACTCACGGTCAACTTCCCCGGCATCAGCAGTGTGCACACCTATGTCAAAGTGGATGACAGCGTTGCCGGTGCGGCTGGCGGCGGTGCCGTAGATGAACGCACTTGGAAAACCGACACGGTTGCGCTCGCCGTGCTCAAAGGCACGTACGATGTAACCGTCGTGAAAGGGGCGAAACAAAAAATTGTGGACGCGGTGGATTGCACTGGCTTGACCTGCACTGTGCAAGACCTGGTCGCGACGCTCACGATCAAATTCCCAGGTGTCAGCGGCGTACACAACTATATCAAATTGGATGATGGCGTTGCCGGCACGGCAACTGGCGGCGCGGTGGATGAACGCACCTGGCAAAACAATCAAACCTCGCTCGCCTTACTCAAGGGTTGGTACGATCTTGTGATCGTCAAGGGCGCGAAATCCAACATCGTTGATAGCGTGGATTGCACCGGCGTAACGTGCGTCATCGAAAACCTGGTTTCCACGTTCACGCTAAATTTTCCCGGCAAGACCGGGGTGCATGTCTACCTCAAAGTGAATGACGGTAGCGCCGGCACAGTTGGCGGCGCAGTGGACGAACGCACTTGGCAAAACAACGCGACCTCATTCGCCGTGCTTAAAAATTCGTACGACCTGGTCGTGAAGGTTGACGGCGTAAACTATGTGGTGGACGCGGTGGATTGCGCCGGCACTAGTTCGGTGTACACGCTCTCGATTGTCAAACTGCTCAACAGCGCGAACGCGGGCATTGCAAACGGCGCGGTCAAGTATTACGATGGCAGTTGGCACACGGTCGGCAACACCGACGCAACCGGCGCGATCGCGTTTGTGCGCGCGGGCGCGCCGGCAAATCTGCTCTTTGGAATGGACTATGCCTTTACCCACACCGAAAAATGGCAAAACATCGCGACTAACATTGTTATCGTCTTTCAAACCAAAAAGGTCGAAGTCCAGCTAAAGAATAGCGGGGGCGCGTTCATTGATACCGGCGCGGTCAAGTATTACACCGGCGCGTGGCACGATCTCGGCAACACCACGGGCGGTAAAGTTTCTGCCGAGCTCTTGCCGGCGAACATTTTGTTCGGCATGGACAACAATTTTGTTCACAACGAAAAATGGCAAGATGTCGGCGCAAACACGACCGTGCTTTTCCAAACCAAGAACGTGGTGGTTCAGCTGAAGAACAGCGCGGGCGCGTTCATGGATACCGGCACGGTCAAGTATTATACCGGCGCGTGGCACGACTTTGGCGCCACGTCGAGCGGCCAGGTGAGTTTGGAATTGTTGCCGGCGAACATCTTGTTCAGTATGGACAATAACTTTGTTCACAACGAAAAATGGCAAAACACCACCGGCGATGCGACCGTCGTGTTCCAAACTAAAAATGTCGAGGTTCAACTGCAAAAGAGCGATGGCACATTGTTCGACACCGGCGCCGTTCAATACTATACCGGCGCGTGGCACGCGATCGGCAACACTGCCGGCGGCAAGATCAATATCGAGTTGTTGCCGGCAAATATTCTGTTCAGCATTGAGAATAACTTTGTCCGCAATGAAAAGTGGCAGAATACCAACACCGATCCGCTTGTGATCTTCAAAACCAAGCAAGTCATCGTGCAATTGCAAGATCACAATGGCAACGCGCTCGATACCGGCACGGTCAAGTACTATACCGGCGCGTGGCACAATTTTGGTACCACCGCGAGCGGTCAAGTGAGTCTGGAGTTGTTGCCGGCGAATATCCTGTTCAGCATGGATTACGCGTTCACCAACAATCAAAAATGGCAAAACACCACCAGCAACGAAATCGTCGTGTTCAAGACGACCCAGGTTCACTCGAACTCGAACACCAGCACACAGTACTATACCGGGGCATGGCATCCCTTTACCAACGATATGGAATTGTTGCCTAGCACCATCCTATTCCACTTTACCGATGGCACGCCAGATAGTTGGTATGCGGTAAATGGCGTTACGTTTAACATTCACTAACGCAACGACACACCACGCGGCGCAACCCGATTAAAATAAACGAGGCGGGCAAAAACTCGCCTCGTTTATTTTTGCGCGTAAAGCACTTTTCTTTTCGTATGATTTGACTTATAATACGCGCGGTTGGAAACGAGGCGAATTAAAATGAAAACACCAAAACTGATCAAACCATCCGACGCCGTGCTTAAAAAAGTTCATGCTCTGCGCGGCAAAAAGGGAATGATCGCGGCGGTTGAGCCGAAAAGCGGCGAATGGTTTTTGGGGGAAACGCTTTTGCAAGCCGTAGACAAAGGTCGAAAGAAACATCCGACGTCACAGTTTTACATTATCCGGGTCGGATACAACGCGGCATACTCCCTGGGAGGAACATTGCGCCGAATATGAAAACCATTCTGCGCGGACACATCGCCGAATTTGTGCCTTCTTTCGGCGGTCGCATCGAGAACGGACAACTTGTGCTTGACGAGAGTGATGATCTGCGATTAACTGTGGACACCGGCTTTGGAGGCGGTATTGCCTTGCCGCCAAAAATTTTGAAACAATTGGTTACGGATGAAATCTTGCCAACCGATTTTGTTTTAGCGAATGGGCAAGTAGTTCGACTGCCGGTGTATCGCGGAATCGTGATGGTGAATCAAAAAGAAATCGAAACCTGGTTCATTCCCGGCGATTCGTTGATCGGCATGGAATTTCTCGCCTCCGCCGGATCGGCGCTTTCGTTCCACCTCAAACATCAAACAGTGAGACTTGCAAAATGAAACTACGCTCCATTTTTTTCCTCTTATGCGCTTTCGCATTTTTGATCGTCGCGACGCCGGTGCACGCGCAGAGCCGCAGTGTAACTGTGCCGCGCCGCGACATTGACATCACGATTCTCGCGAACGGCGACGTTCAAGTGAAGGAAACATGGCAAGTAAAATTCTCCAACAGTTCGGGAAGCAAGCCGTTCACATTCGCGTTCCTGGGCATTCGCATGCGCTACGTCAACTCGATTGACGGGTTCGCGGTGTCCGAGGGCGGACGCGCGTACCAACGTTCGGGGAGCGAATCCGCGTACAATTTCCAACTGTATCAGGAAAAAGGTCAGCAATTCGTGCGCTGGTATTTTCCCGAATCGTCCAACTCGTCGCGCACGTTCAATATTCAGTACACCCTGCACGGCGCGCTTCGCATTTACGACGGCGGCGATCAATTTTGGTGGAACATTATCGAAGGCGAGCGCGGGTACGAAATCGAAAATGTGAATGCGACGGTTCACCTGCCGGCGAGTTTTCCGGTGGATCAATTGCGCGCGGCGGTAACAACCGGCAGTGGCAACGCGACCGTCAAGGACGGGCAAACGATTCTCTTTTCGAGCAACAGCGTCGGTAGTGATGGCGCGCTCGAAGTGCGCGTGCAATTCCCGCACGGCGTCGTCACCGCGACCGCGCCGGCGTGGCAAGCCGCCGCCGATCGCGAAGCCGAAGCGCGCGAGCAACAAGAAAAAATGAAATCGGTTTTTAATTTGCTCGCGCTCTTTGTCAGCATTCTGATCCTGGTCGCCGGACCGATCGGCTTGTTCGTGTTGTGGTA
>Ga0233425_10004827_pt1 | contig 22059 bp, 22 predicted proteins | sample Watercolumn_Towu_2_FD_181712 | JGI IMG/M metagenome (GOLD analysis project Ga0233425, IMG submission 181712) | Freshwater microbial communities from Lake Towuti, South Sulawesi, Indonesia - Watercolumn_Towuti2014_140_MG | ecosystem: Environmental > Aquatic > Freshwater > Lake | place...
CGGCACCGGCGTTTCGGGCGGCGAAGAGGGCGCCCTGTGGGGCCCGGCGATCATGCCCGGCGGGCAGCGTCCGGCCTGGGAGGCGGTTGCGCCCATCCTGAAAGCCATCGCCGCCAAAACCGAGGACGGCCAGCCCTGCGTGGAGTACATGGGACCGCGCGGCGCCGGCCATTACGTCAAGATGGTCCACAACGGCATCGAGTACGGCGACATGCAGCTCATCGCCGAGGTCTACGACCTGCTCGCCCGCGGCCTGGGTCTTTCCGCCGGAGAACTGCACGAGATCTTCGCCGAATGGAATCAGGGCGAGCTCAAATCCTATCTGATCGAGATCACGGCCGATATCTTCACCAAAATGGACGACGGCACCGGCCGCCCGCTGGTCGACCTGATCCTGGACGAAGCCCAGCAGAAGGGCACCGGCAAGTGGACCTCGCAGAACGCCCTGGACGTGGGCGCGCCCATCCCAACCATCAACGCCGCGGTCGAAAGCCGCATCCTGTCCAGCCTGAAATCGCAGCGCATCGTTGCCAGCAAGGTGCTGCGCGGCCCGAAGTCCGCCTACACGGGAGATCGGCGCAAGCTGATCGAAGCCGCCCGCCAGGCGCTCTACGCCAGCAAGATCACCTCCTACGCCCAGGGGCTCGGACTGCTGCGGCTCGCTTCCGACGAATACCAGTACGACCTGCAGCCCGGCACCATCGCCGGAATCTGGCGGGCCGGCTGCATCATTCGCGCCGGGTTGCTCTCCGACATCACCGCCGCCTACCAGCGCGATCCGGCCCTGGTCAACCTGCTGCTGGACGATGCATTCCGGTCCGTCGTGGAACAGCGCCAGGTGGCCTGGCGCGAGGTCGTGCAGACCGCCGTCGGCCTGGGCATCCCGGCCCTGGCGCTTTCGGCCTCGCTGGCTTACTTCGACGCCTACCGCAGCGAGCGCCTGCCCGCCAATTTGACCCAGGCCCAGCGCGACTATTTCGGCGCCCACACCTACCGGCGCATCGACCGCGAGGGCGTGTTCCATACGGAGTGGACTGAGTAAGGGCAAAAGGTCATGCACGGAACAAGTAAGGGCACAACAAGTATGGGCACAATATATGCCCCAAGGAGAACCTATGAAATACGGCCTCAACATAAAACCGGATGGCAATCTTGACTTCCTCTCGCTGGGCGCGCTGGTCCACCGCCTGGATCCGGGTGTGATCCCCTTCCGCAAGGCGAGCGAGTGCCGGATCCACGTCAGCGGCGGGGAGTTCAACTGCGCCGCCAACCTGTCGGACTGCTTCCGCCTGAACACCGGCATCGCCACCGCCATGGTGGACTACCCGATCGGCGACCTGATCGCCGAACGCGTGCGGGCGATGGGCGTCCGGCCGTTCTACCGGCAGTTCAAGCACAACGGCGTCAACGGCCCGAACATGGCGACGGTCTACAGCGACATGGGCTACGGCGTGCGCGCCCCGGTCGTCTTCTACAACCGCTCGAACGAGGCCGCCGCGCAGCTCAAGCCGGGCGACTTCGACTGGAAGGCCATCTTCGCCGGCGGCGTGCGCTGGTTCCACAGCGGTGGGATTTTCGCCGCCCTGTCCGAGACGACCGGCGAGGTCATCCTCGAAGGCATGCAGGCCGCCAAGGCAGCCGGTGCAGTGACCTCCTTCGACCTGAACTACCGCGCCAAGCTGTGGAACATCTGGGGCGGGCAGGAACGCGCCCAGGCGGTCATCCGCCGCATCGTCGAGAACGTCGACGTGCTGGTCGGCAACGAGGAGGACCTGCAGCTGGGGCTCGGCATCCCGGGTCCCGAGGCCGCAGCCAAATCAAAACTCGATCCGAGCGCCTTCTTCGGCATGATCGACAAGGTCAACGGCATGTTCCCGCAGGTCAGGATCGTCGCCACCACCCTGCGCGCGGTTCACTCGACCAACCGCCATTCCTGGGGCGCGGTCGCCTGGATCGACGGCCGGTCCTTCGTCTCCCCGACCTGCGAACTGGACGTCCACGACCGGGTCGGCGGCGGGGACGGCTTCGCCTCCGGCCTGTTCTACGGCCTGCTCTCCGGCGAACCCGAACAGGAGGCCGTCAATCTGGGCTGGGCCCACGGCGCGCTGCTGACCACGTTCCCCGGCGACACGACCATGGCCACCCTGGAGCAGGTGCGGGCCTTCGCCCAAGGCGGATCGGCGCGCATTCAACGCTAGCACGCCCGTTCCCCTCTGTGCTCTGCGCATTCTCTGTGGTAAAACAGGGCAGGTATACCCATGAAACTATCCATCCTCCTTTCCACCCAACCCGCACAGTTCCAGGCCGCCACCTTCAAGGGCGACCTGGAAGCCAACCTGGCCCGCATCGCCGCTCTCGGCTACGACGGCGTCGAACTGGCCATCCGCGACCCCAAGCTGGTCGATTACGCCGAACTGGAACGCCTGACGCGCGCCCGCAACCTGTCCGTGCCGGCCATCGGCACCGGCCAGGCCTGGGGCGAGGAGGGCCTGTCGTTCACCGACCCGGACGAATCCGTCCGCCAGGCCGCCATCCAGCGCATCAAGAGCCATCTGCCCGGCGCGGCGCGCTTCGGGGCGGTCGTCATCCTCGGCCTGATCCGCGGCCAGGTCAAACCCGGCGTGGACCCGGCGCAGGCCATGGACTGGCTGGTCGCGGCCATCCGGGATTGCGCCCGGGCCGCAGGCCAGCTGGGAGTGCGCCTGGCGCTCAAGCCGATCAACCGCTACGAGACCACGCTGATCAATTCCGCCGCCCAGGGCCTGGAACTGGTCGAGCGTGTCGGGGCGGACAATTTCGGCCTGCTGCTCGACACCTTCCACATGAACATCGAAGAGCCGTCGATCGAGGCCAGCCTGTGGGAATGCCAGGGACGCGTCTTCCACTTCCACGTGGCCGACTCCAACCGCTGGCATCCCGGAGCCGGGCACCTCGACTTCCAATCGATCCTCGAGACGCTCTTCGCCGGCGGCTACCGCGGCTGGATCTCGGGCGAGTTCCTGCCCCAGCCGGATGCCGAGACCGCCGCCCGGGAGAGCATTGCCCATCTGCTCCAGCTTCCGGTCCTCAAACGCCCGGAATGAACCGTCCTGAACCCTTCCCCCCGGACGGGATCCTGGCGATCCTGTTCGACATCAACGGCACCCTGCGCCGGCGCGTCCCGGATGCCGCCTTCCAGACGCAGGCGCGCGATCGGCTTGCCGCGTTGCTCGGGGAAGCGGACCTGGACCAGGAACGCATCGACGAACTGAACCGGCGCTACAAGGCATACACCACCTGGGCGGACGAGCAGGGGGTCAACCTGCCCGAAGCCGAGTTCTGGCGGCGCTGGATATTGCCCGAACGAACCGATGAGACGCTGGCCGCCCGGGCCGCCGAACAGACCATGGCGCTGCGCGACAGCCGCGGCCGCACCGTGCTGAAACCGGACGCCGTCCGCGTGATCGGCGCACTGCGCCGGCGCGGCTACCGCCTGGGCGTGATCAGCAACAGCCCGTCCACGCTCGATATCCCGCGCTTCCTCCAGGAAACCGGCCTGCAGGATGAATTCGACGTCATCCTGCTCTCGTCCCAGTTCGGCGTGCGCAAACCGGACCCGTCCATCTTCCTCGAGGCCGCCCGGCGCATGCGGGTCGGACCGGGCCAGTGCGCCTACATCGGCAACAAGCCCTCCTGCGATGTGGCCGGCCCGCGCCGGGCGGGTTTCGCCCGTACCGTGCTGGTGGACGCCAAACAGGACGACCCCGAATTTCAGCCGGACCGCAGCCTGGCATCCCTGGGGGAACTGCTCGAGGTTTTCCCGCCCCGGAACTAGACCAGTTCCGTGGTATTCTTTCTTGCTGTACTGTCTTTGATCCAGGAGAGGAAGATGAACGAAACCCCCTATGCCAAATTCAACCCGGAGGACCTGATCCTGCGCGACGAACTGGCCATCGACCGGACCTTGCTGGCGAACGAGCGCACGCTGCTGGCCTACCTGCGCTCGGGCATTTCGCTGGTCATCGCGGGTGTCTCGATCGTCCATTTCAGCGAGACATCCTGGTTCCTGGCCATGGGATTCGCCTGCATCCCGATCGGCATTTTGACCGGCCTGATTGGCACCGTTCGCTTCCTGCGTATGAACACGGCCATCTCCCGCGTCCGGCAGCCGGGTACTTTCGGGAAGGGCCGCGCCTGACCGGCACCTGAGACAGCCCCGGCAGCGCATATGGATCGCACTGAAGCACTTGTCTTGCTGAACAGACACCCGGACCAGGCCGAACAGGCCGGCTCTGCCGGCCTCGCTGACGGCCGTTGGCCGCGACGCGCATCGCTGAAAACATCCGCGAGCTGGAAAGCTGGATGGTTCGCAAGGCCAAAATTGGCCAATAATTCCAGCTCTGCAATCTGCACAAGGAGATGACACGATGATTTTCTACTATGTCAAACTGTACCTGGTCACCCTGCTCGCCTTTTTTGCCATCGACATGCTCTGGCTGGGACTGGTGGCGCGCACTTTCTACCGGCAGCAGATCGGTTACCTGCTCGCCCCGAAGACCAACTGGCTGGCGGCGATCCTCTTTTACCTGTTGTTCATCGGCGGCATCCTGGTCTTCGTCGTCGTGCCTGGGCTGCAGGGCGGTTCCCTGGGCGGCACCCTGCTGCGGGCGGCTTTCTTCGGCCTGGTGACCTACGCCACGTATGACCTGACCAACCTGGCGACGGTCAAAAACTGGCCACTGACGGTCACGCTGGTCGATCTGACCTGGGGCAGCGTGTTGAGCGTGCTGGTCAGCCTGGTCTCCTTCCTGGCCGGGAAGTGGCTCGGGTAGAGCGTCCCTCGGGAAGACTCACGGGACCGGCCTGGAGGCCGGTCCCGTTCTTTTATCCTCCTGGCGAATGCTCCGACAGGAGAAACCAATTTCCCTTGCACGGTGTCACAGTCTGTGCCCGCGGAAATCGATCTTCAGGCCGACACCTGCTTGCGTTGGTAGCGCTTCAAGGCCTCCCAGCCAACCATGATGCGTCTTTCTTCATCGTACAAACGCATTTTTAATGAACTCAGGCTGGCGCGGATCGTCATCGGGCGGACGTGAAAGATGGAGTTTTCGCGATAGCACTTCGACAACTTGTAATTGGGGATCTTCGGGCTGAGGTGATGGATGTGGTGGAAGCCGATGTTACCGCTGAACCATTGCAGAATCGATGGCAGCTGATAGTACGAACTGCCCTCGAATCCGGCCTTGACGAACTCCCACTTGTCATGACGTTCCCAGTAGGTCGGGTCGAAATTATGCTGAACGTAGAACAACCATACACCGGCCGATGCGCCCAGAAATAGGACCGGCAACTGGACGAACAGATAGGTCTTCCAGCCGACCAACCAGACCAGCAGGCTGACCAGGAGGGTTAGGGCCAAATTCGTTCCCCAGACGCTGGCGCGCTCGCGACTGCCGCCATTCGGCCTGGGAAATCGCTGGGCGACCAGGAACGACAGGAACGATCCGATCGTGAACATGATCAGCGGGTTGCGGAAAATCCGGTAGCCGATCTTCTTCCACCAGGGTGCCGCCAGATATTCCTGGACCGTCATCGTCATCACGTCCCCCACTCCACGCCGGTCCAAGTCGCTGGCGGTGGCATGGTGGATGGCATGGGCGTGGCGCCATGCAAAATAAGGAGTGAAAACCAGGATGCCGGTGAAGATGCCCAGGGCGTGATTCGCCTTTTGGGATGGAAAGAACGAGCCATGCCCGCAGTCGTGAAAAAGGATGAACGTGCGCACCATGAACCCGGCGGTCAGGATGACCAGGGGCAGGGTCAGCCAAAGGGAAATATGTACACTGAAAAGGCTCAGAGCCCAGAGTGCAAAGTACGGGATGAGCGTATTGGCTACCTGCCACAGGCTGCGCTTCATATCGGCGTGAGCATAGCGGGCCGCGATCTGATGCCAGCGCGACCTTTCGGCCTGGGGAGATTCATTGGATACAATACTCATCTGATTTCTCCTTTTTTACATTGTACTCAAAATACGGGAGGCCATCCCGGGCGGATCGCGAGTTGATTGGTATCGATTAGCTGGTTGATAGGAAACAGCCCACTTGCACCGAGTCGGAGGCCAGTTCCAGGGTCTTGACATCTATTCGAATCTGTCATAGAATGCTCTGTAATATAGAGCACTCTAACACAAAGACTCAAAGGAGTTCCCATGAACCTCTCCCCTTCCGAAGCCGAAGAAGCCCTGACTGCCATCCAGGCCATGGTGCAGAAGACCCGCCGGGCCATTTCCAGCAGCGGCGCATACCTGTTCCTGCTCGTCTGGGGCAGCGTCTGGTTGCTGGGATTCCTGGGCTCGCAATTCCTGCCGCAGGAAGCCGGCGGGTATGCCTGGATGGTCCTGGACACCCTGGGCGGGATCCTCTCGGCGGTGATCGGCATCCGCATGAACCGCGGCGTGCGCAGCACATCAACGGTCACCAACGGGAAGCGCATCGGCCTTTTCTGGCTGCTGCTTTTCCTGTATTGCCTTGCAGCCATCGCCGTATCCTGGCCGGCGGGCGGGAAACAGATGTCCATGTACATCGTCCTGTTCGTCATGGCCGGCTGGATGGCGATGAGCCTACTGCTCTCGTTCACCTCCGCCTGGCCCGGCCTGATCCTGACCGCCCTGGCATTGATCTCCTACTTCGCCTTCCCGGGAGTTTTTTACCTGCTGATGGCCGTCCTGGGCGGCGGCGGGATGATCGCCCTGGGCCTCTACATCCGCTCGAGGTGGTAGCACATGGCCGGGCTGAACGAAACCATCCACCAGCCGGTACGGCTGCGCATCATGGCCGTCCTGGTGACCCTGGAGGCGGGCAACGAGGTGGACTTCACCTACCTGCGCGACCTGCTGGAGGTCACCGACGGCAACCTGGGCGCCCACCTGCGCAAACTGGAAGAGGCCGGCTATATCGCCGTCAACAAGACCTTTGTCGAGCGCAAGCCGCGCACCTATGTCACCGCCACCGCTGAGGGACGCAAGGTCTTTCAGGAACACGTGGCCGCGCTCGAATCGATCTTGAAAAGCAAGTGAGGTGAACATGAATCCGATCGTGCAAGTACAGGAACTGCGCAAGGCCTACGGCAGCACTGTCGCCGTGGACGGGATCTCCTTTGAAGTACAGGCAGGCGAGATCTTTGGCATGGTCGGCCCGAACGGGGCCGGCAAGACCACCACCATCGAATGCCTGGAAGGCCTGCGCAAGCCGGATGGCGGAACGGTGCGCGTCCTGGGCCTGGACCCGCAGTCCGAGAGCCACAACCTGCGGGAACGCACCGGGATGCAGCTGCAGCAATCCAACCTGCCGGAGCGCATGAAGGTCTGGGAGGCGCTCGACCTGTACAGCTCGTTCTATCCAAAGGCCGCCGACTGGAAGGAACTGCTGGTCCAGCTCGGGCTGGAGGAGAAGCGCAACGCCCCCTTTGCCAAACTGTCCGGCGGGCAGAAACAGCGACTGTTCATTGCCCTGGCGCTCCTGCCCGACCCGCAGCTGGTCTTTCTCGATGAACTGACCACCGGCCTGGACCCGCAGGCGCGACATGCCATCTGGGACCTGGTGCGTGAGGTGCGTCTCAAGGGCAAGACGGTCCTGCTGACCACCCACTTCATGGAAGAGGCCGAAAAGTTATGCGACCGGGTCGCCATCCTCGACCACGGCAGGATCGTTGCGCTGGACACCCCGGCGGCGCTGATCCGCGGCCTAGGAGGGGAGGAACGCGTCGTCTTCAGCGTGGAGGGGTCATTGCCCGACGGGTTCGAGAAGGGCCTCACCGGGGGGGCGCGGCTCGAGGTCCGGGGCGGTCAGGTGACCGTCCACGGTAGGAATGGGCGTCCGGTTCCCCTGGTCAGCGAAGTCGTCAGTCTGCTGACCAGCCAGGGTGTCCGCTTCAGCGACCTGCGCACCGAGCAGCCCAACCTGGAGGACGTCTTCCTGCGCCTGACCAGCCGGGAGATGCGGGAGTAGGTGTGCGATGAAAAGTCTGTGGAAAATGACCTGGATGGAAGCCAAGCTGTTCCTGCGCGAGCCGGTGGGAGCCTTCTTCACGCTGGTCTTCCCGCTGATGATGCTCTTCCTGTTCGGCAGCATCTACGGCAATGAGCCCACCCCGATGTTCGGCGGCCGGGGGACGATCGACATCTCCGTCCCGGCCTACACCGCCATGATCGTCGCCACCACCGGTCTGATGTCATTGACCATCACCATGGCCGCATCCCGCGAGAACGGCGTCCTGCGCCGCCTGCGCACCACGCCGGTCAGCCCGCTGGTCGTCCTGGCCGCCCAGGTGATCGTGCTCTTCCTGATGACTACCCTGGGGATGCTCCTGCTGGTCGTCGCCGGAAAACTGGTCTACCGCATACGTTTCGAGGGGAATGCCCTCAGCGTGCTGGCGGGCTTCACCCTGAGCAGCCTGAGCTTCTTCGCCATCGGCTTCGTTCTGGCCGGGCTGATGCCGACGGCGCGCACCGCCCAGGTGGTCGGAATGGTGATCCTCTACCCGATGTTGTTCCTCTCCGGGGCCGGTTTCCCCACCGAACTGCTGCCCGAAGCGATCCGCAAGGTCTCGGCCTTCCTGCCGCTGACCTATGTGGTCAACCTGCTGCGCGGCTTGTGGATCGGCGAGCCCTGGGGACAGCATTCCGGCGATGCCCTGGTCCTGGCGGGCATCCTGGTTGCCGGGGTCTTGATCTCGGTGCGCACATTCCGCTGGGAATAGGATCGATCGGCACAGATACTCCCCCATAACAAGCTAAGGACAAACGCGCCTACAAATGGTAGGCGCGTTTTGCCAGCCCGGCCGCCAGCTCGGTCATCATCCCGGCGGCCGCCTGCTCATCGACCAGTCCGCGCACCACCAGCCCAGCAACCCAATCGGCGCTGACCCGCCGCCAGACGTCGTGGCGGGCGGGGATGGAGCAGAAGGCGCGCGTATCGTCGTTGAAACCGGTCGTGTTGTGGAGGCCGGCCGTTTCCATCACCTGGTCGAAGTAGCGGCGCATCCCGTTCGGGCTGTCGTGGAACCACCACGGCGGACCGAGGCGGACGGCCGGGTAATGGCCGGCCAGCGGGGCCAGTTCGCGGGCGTAGGCGCTCTCGTCCAGGGTGAACAGGATCAGCGTCAGGCGCGCATCGTTCCCGTATTTGTTCAACAGCGGCTGCAGATTGCGGGTGTATTCGGTGCGGACCGGGATGTCGGCGCCCCGATCCGGGCCGAAACGCTCATAGACCAGCCGGTTGTGGTCGCGCAGCGAACCCGGATGCAGCTGCATGACCAGCCCGTCCTCGATGCTCATGCGGGCCATTTCCATCAGCATGTGGGCGGTAAAGCGAACAGCGTCTTCGGCGCTGGCTTCCCCGGCGAGCGCCCGCTGGAAGACCGCTTCCGCCTCCCGCGGGGACAGTTCGCCGGTCTGCGGCGTCAGGACGGCATGGTCCGTCGCCACTGCGCCCATTTCCTTGAAGAAAGCCCGCTGCTTCTCCAGCGCCAGGGTGAACGCGGCAAAGGAGCCGATCTCGATCCCGCTGACCCTGCCCAGCGCGTCGATGTTCTCCCGCCAGACGGCGGCACCCAGGTTGACGACGCCGTCGGGGCGGTAGGTCGGGACGATCCGTCCGTTCCAGCCGGAGGCGCGCAGCGCCCGGTGGTGGTCCAGGGGATCGGAGGCCGCGTCCGTGGTGCTCAGGACCTCGATGCGGAAGCGCTCGAACAGCGCCCGCGGACGGAATTCCGGCGCGGCGAGTTTTTCGGACAGGTGCTCATAGAGCCGGTCGGCGTTTTCGGCGCAGGGGGGTTCCTCGATACCAAAAACCGCCCCCAGTTCGTGGCGCAGCCACAGCCCGGAAGGGGTGCCATGAAACAAATGGAAATTTTCGCAGAAAGTGCGCCAGACCTTGCGATGGTCGCCTTCGACCGGTCCGCCATCCCGGCGGGGGATGCCCAGCTTCTCCAGCGGGATGCCCTGCGAATAGAGCATGCGCGTGACATAGTGGTCCGGAATGATCAACAGGTCCGCCGGGGAGCCGAAGGTCGCGGCCGGGTCGGCGAACAGGCGCGGGTCGACGTGCCCGTGCGGGCAGACCAGCGGCAGGTCCGCCACCCGGGCATAGAGATCACGGGCGATCCCGCGCCTGGCGGGATCGGAGGAAAAGAGGCGGTCGGGGGAAAGCATCGGCAGGGGTGTGTCCTTCGTTCGGCGCCGGCTGTTAATCCTGAGCGAGCGTTGCGCCCAGGAAATCCAGGATCAGCTGCATCGGCAGGGGATCCAGTCCGGGGGAGAGAAGGCTGTTACCGTGCCCGCCACCGGGGATCTCATGAACCTGCAAGGCCGCGTTCCCGCTCTCCAGGGCGGTATTGCAGAAGAAGATCTCGCCGGGTTCCGCCAGGCACCAGGCTGGGATGGCAGGATCGGCCTGACCGAGCCGTTCCACGGCCTCGGCATACTGAATGTCCAGGTAGCCGCCGGGCGAGAGCGAAAGCGCCCCGCGGCAGGCGCCGGGATGGTTTTCCGCCAGCCAGGCGCAGCCGTCGATGGCCCCGTCCGCGCCGATGCTCGAGCCGATGAAGGCGATCCGCGCCGGATCCACGCCGGGTAGGGTCAGGGCAGCGGCTGCGGCGGCCTGGGCGTCCAGCAGCCATTCATCCGGTTTCCATCCGGTGCAGCCGGAGCCGTCACAGCCGCGGAAGGAGAACAGGAAAACGCCGTAGGAGCTGTCCGGCGGGACAGGCGGGAACCAGGTCGGGTCCAGCCAGGGAACATCGCCCGCTGTGGGGAAGGGATTGGCCAGGCCGCGGTTCTGCAGCCAGGGGGCGATCTCGTACCAGTCGCCCCGGTCGCCATTGACCCAGTGCAGGAGGACAACCAGCGGAGCCGGGTCGACGGTCGCCGGATAATACAGGCCGTTCAAGGCCTGCCCATCGGCAGCCTGGAATTCGATCGCCTGCGGCTCGGGAGGCAGCACCGGCTCGCCCGGCTGTACTTCGGGCTGCCCGGCCTGCTCTCCAGCCGGTTGCTCCACCGCCGGCGTCACCGACGCCGGTCCACAGGCCGCCAGGAAAAGGGCCAACAAGAAAAAAATGGAAATCACGATCGTCCGCAGCATGGCAACCTCCTTGACATGAATCCATTGTACCGATTTCCCCGAAAAAGGCAAACGAAAAGCGGCCTGTCGCCAGGCCGCCGGGGGATCAACACTCCGACTCTTTGAATTCCGGGACGTAGACAACCCGGGCCTTTGCCCCCTTCAGCACGCCGGGACGCAGCTCGCGCGCCTGGAACTCGTCCCCGTCGCCGTAATCGCTGGTCAGGCCGAACTCGCGCCCGGGGATGAAGCCGAACCGGCAATAGTAGCGCGGGTCGCCGAGCAGGACGACGAAGTCGATCCCCTGGTTGCGGGCCATTTCCAGGCCGAGGTCCATCAGGCGCGAGCCGATGCCCTGGCCTTGCAGCTCCGGCAGGACCGCGATCGGGCCCAGCCCCAGGCCGTGCCAGCCCGGGCAGGGCGGCTCGCAGCTCAACGGGGTAAAGAGCAAGTGGCCGGTCACGCGGCCTTCGTCCACGGCAACCAGCGAGAGCGAGACATGCCCGCGGCTGCGGCACAGGTCCACCAGGTCGGCTTCGTTCGGCCGGCCGAAGGCGGCCTCGTTCACCGCCCGGATGCCGGGCAGGTCTTCGGGCGTTTCGGGGCGGACTTTAATGGTTGACTTTTTCAAGCAGTTCCTCCAGGGTCAGGTCGGCCAGCGAATCGAGCAGGATCTCGGCGCCTTCGATCTCGAGCAGCGCGGTGACCGGGTTGGGCACCGCCACCACGCGGATGCCGGCCGCCCTGCCGGCCTTCACGCCGTTGGGGGAATCCTCGAAGACCAGCGCCTCGTCCGCACCCACCCCCAGCGCGCGCAGGGCGGCCTCGAACAACTGCGGGTCGGGCTTGACCCGCTCGACCTCCTCACGGCAGACGATGGCGTCGAAATAATCGTACAGGCCCAGGCGTTTCAGCTGGCCGTCGACCCAGGCATGGGTCGAACTGGAGGCGATGGCGCAGCGCAGGCCCAGCCGGTCCGCGGCCTGCAGCATCTCCTCCACGCCCGGCAGGGGACCCTGCTCGGCCACCAGCTGCCGGTCACGGACGCGCTTGTCCTCGCGTTCCAGAGTCCCGTCGATCTCCCGGCCGGTCTGCGCGCGCAGGTACTCGATCGGGTCGAAGTCGTTGTTGCCGTTGCCGCCAACGATGCGTCCCCACAGCAGGACCGGGAACTCCACGCCATAGCGGGAATAGACCTCCTGCCAGGCGATCACCTCGGGGGTCTCGGTATCCAGGATCAATCCGTCGAAATCGAAGATGAGTGCCTTGATCATGTTTCTCCTTGAGCGCGCCCATTATACCGGAATTCTCCCGGCGCCCAAAAAGGGCGCCCGCCTTGCGCCGCCGGGGTCTTTCAAGGTAAACTGGACCCAATCCCATGCGCACAAATTCCGCTTCGCCCGTCCGCCCCCTGTCCCTGCTCATCCTGCTGACCCTGCTGGCCGGCTGTTCGGCTCCGACGCCCACCCCGGCCCCGCTCGCCCCCACGCAGACCGCCTCCCGCGTGCCGGCCTCCACCCCGACCTTAAGCCTCCCGGCCGGGGAGGTCGTGCCGCTGCCCCTGACCGGCGTACTGCCGAAGCCGGTCTCGGTCGAAGCCGCCGGCGGAACCTTCGTTCTGAACACGGAGGCCGTCATCGCCATCCGGCCGGACACCCCGGAAATGCAGGAACTGGGCCTGTACCTGGCCAGACGCCTGCGCCCGGCCACCGGCTACGCCCTGTCGGTCATCGGTGCGGACGAAATGCCGGCCGGCGCGATCCTGCTGGAATGGAACGCGGTTCCGGATGCGGAACTGGGCGCGGAAGGCTACCAGCTGACCGTCACCCCGGAGGGGGTCCAGCTGCAGGCCAACCAGCCGGCCGGGTTGTTCCACGCCATCCAGACCCTGCGCCAGCTCTTCCCGGCCGGGATCGAGAGCGGGGACGTTCAACCGGGCCCCTGGGCGCTCTCGACCGGCGTGATCCGCGACTGGCCGCGCTTTGCCTGGCGCGGCACCATGCTGGACGTGGCCCGCCACTTCTTCACCGTCCGGGACGTGACCCGCTACATCGACCTGCTGGCCTACTATAAATTGAACCGACTGCACCTGCACCTGGCGGACGACCAGGGCTGGCGCATCATGATCGAGTCCTGGCCCAACCTGGCGCTCTACGGCGGCAGCCTGGAGGTCGGCGGCACCGCCGGCGGCTACTACAGCCAGGACGACTATGCCTACATCGCCAGCTATGCCGCCAGGCGTTTCATCACCATCGTGCCCGAGATCGACATGCCCGGGCATGTCACCGCCGCCCTGGCCTCCTACCCCGAACTCAACTGCAGCGGGCAGGCGGCGGAGCTCTATACCGGGATCGAGGTCGGCTTCAGTTCGCTGTGCATCGGCTCCCCGGACACCGACCGGTTCCTGGTCGACGTGATCGGCGAGCTGGCGGCGATCACCCCCGGCCCCTACCTGCACTTCGGCGGGGATGAGGCCATGGCCACCAGCGGCGCGGACTACGTGCGCTTCGTCAGCCGGGTGCAGGAACTGGTCAGCGCCAGCGGCAAGATCATGGTCGGCTGGGAGGAGATCGCCCAGGCGCCGCTGGCCGCCGAGTCGATCGCCCAGCACTGGCACCTGGACGACGGCTACGCCGCGCTGGCCCTGGCCCAGGGCATGCAGGTGCTCATGTCCCCCTCCGGGTATGCCTATCTCGACATGAAGTACGATCCATCCACGCCGCTCGGCATGGTCTGGGCCGGCTACATCGGCCTGCAGAGGGCCTATTCCTGGGACCCGGCGCAGATCGTGCCCGGCGTGGACGAGGCGGACATCCTGGGTGTGGAAGCCCCGCTGTGGTCCGAGACGCTTGAGACGCTGGAGGACGTGCAGTACATGGCCTTCCCGCGCCTGGCCGGGCACGCCGAGATCGGCTGGTCGCCGCAGTCCGCCCGCAATTGGGAGGAATACCGCCTGCGGCTGGCCGCCCAGGGTCCCAGGCTGGACCTGCTGGGCGTCAACTATTACCGCTCGCCCGAGATCGACTGGCCCTGATCGGAAAGGGATCAGAATGAAAAAGCTTTCCAACTGGCTGTACCGGATGTCCACCGGCTGGCTGACCCTGGCCGCGCTGGCGGGATTCCTGCTCTTCACCGCCCTGGTCCTGCCCGGCCAGTCGCAGCAGGCGCGGGCGAATTCGGGCGGTGCCAGGACCCCGGACCTGTCTTTCATCTACACAGCGGATGATCTCTACCGCATGGCCGAGGCCTACGGGCCGGACGGCCGCCAGGCCTACATCCGCGCCCGTTTCACCTTCGACCTGGTCTGGCCTCTGGTCTACACCTGCTTCCTGGCGACCTCGCTGAGCTGGGCGCTTGGCCGGGCCCTGCCCGAGAGCAGCCGCTGGCGGACGCTCAACCTGGTCCCCCTGGCGGCGGCGCTCTTCGACTACCTGGAGAACGTCGCCACATCGCTGGTCATCGGGCGCTACCCGGCCGCGACGCCCGGGATCGACGTTCTTGCCACGTTTTTCACCCCGCTCAAATGGATCCTGCTCGGACTGGGCTTCGCCTTCCTGGCAATCGGCCTGGTCCTGGCAGCCGTGCAGCGCATCCAAAAACCAAAATCCTGATCGACCCAGGCCCCATCGATGCCCACTCCTGAAGAAACGAAATCCCATCTTGCCCGCGGCTATACTTATGCCCTGATCAGTGCAGTGGTGCTCTCGACCACGGCCATCCTGATCCGCTACCTGACGCGCAATTTCGAACTCCCCGCGCTGATCCTGGCCTTCTGGCGCGACGTGATCGTCGGTCTGACCCTGCTGCTCGGCCTGGGCCTGCTGCGCCGCGGCCTGCTGCAACTGGATCGAAAGCACCTGCCCTATCTTCTGATCTACGGCCTGGTCATGTCGGTCTTCAATTCCCTGTGGACCCTCTCGGTGGCCTTGAACGGCGCGGCGGTGGCGACCGTTCTGGCCTACTGCTCGGCCGCTTTCACCGCCCTGCTCGGCTGGTGGCTCCTGAAGGAATCGCTGCGCTGGGAGAAACTGCTCGCCGTGGCGGTCAGCCTGGCCGGCTGCGTGCTGGTGGCGAACGCCCTCGACCCGGCCGCCTGGCGGGGCAACCTGCTCGGCATCCTGACCGGTGTGATCTCCGGCCTGCTCTGGGCGGTCTACAGTCTGATGGGCCGCTCGGCCTCGCGCCGCGGCCTGAACCCCTGGACGACGCTTTACTACACCTTCACCTTCGCCGCCGTCTTCCTGCTGGCCTACAACCTGCTGGGCGGACGCTGGATCCCCGGGGCGGCCGCCACCCCGGCGGAACTGCTCTGGCTGGGGAACTCCTGGATGGGCTGGGGCGTGCTGGTCCTGCTGGCCGCCGGCCCGACCCTGGCGGGTTTCGGGCTGTACAACGTCAGCCTGGTGCATCTGCCCTCCAGCGTGGTCAATTTGATCGCCACCTCCGAGCCGGCCTTCACGGCGGTGATCGCCTACTTCTTCCTGGGCGAGCGCCTGACCTGGGTCCAGCTGGCCGGGAGCGCCCTGATCCTCGGGGCGGTGGTCTTCCTGCGCATCAGCGAGCGCCGGACCGGGGCCACATAAAACCCGGGATGAACGTGTTATGATGAACGGTGTTCCGTCTTTCAAAGGAGAGGCAGATGAGCGATGAGAGCTACGTCCAACTGGCCGAGGCAATGGACCGGCTGCCGAACGGCTTCCCGCGCACGCAGGCCGGGATCGAGATCCGCATCCTGAAGAAGATCTTCCAGCCCGAACAGGCCGCCCTGGCCGCGCACCTGACCGGAACCTTCGAAACCCCTGAGGCGATCGCCGCCCGCGCCGGGCAGCCGGCCGGCGAGGTCACCCGGGCGCTCTTCAAGCTGGTCCGCCTGGGCGCGGTCTGGCTCGACAAGCAGGAAGGGAAGATGCTCTTCCGCCTGGCGCCCTTCGTGGTCGGGCTGTACGAGGCGCAGGTCCAGTTGATGGACCATGAACTGGCCCACCTGGTCGAGGACTACTTCGCCAGCGGCGGCGCGGACGGCATCATGAAGCCCCAGCCCGCCCTGCACCGCGTCGTCCCGGCGCACGGGACCTACAAGTCCGAGGCGATCCTGCCATATGAAGACGTGCGTGCCCTGCTGGTGGACGCCAAAACCTTCAGCGTGCGCGACTGCATCTGCCGCGCCCAGCAGGAGCAGCTCGGCGAGAAGTGCGCCTATCCCGCCAGGGTCTGCCTGAGCTTTTCGGGCTACGAGCGCGCCGCCCAGCCCGGCGACCTGAGCCGCGACGAGGCGCTGGCCCTGCTCGACATGACCGAGCAGGTCGGGCTGGTGCACACGGTCAGCAACGTGATCGAGGGGGTCGGCTACGTCTGCAACTGCTGCGGCTGCTGCTGCGGCATCCTGCGCGGCATCACCGACTGGGGCATCGCCGAGTCGGTCGCCTACGCCAACTACTACGCCGAGATCGACCCGGCCTTCTGCGCCGACTGCGGCAGCTGCCGCGAACGCTGCCAGGTGAACGCGATCAACTCCGCGGACGGCGTTTCGGTCGTCGAGCGGGCACGCTGCATCGGCTGCGGATTGTGCGTCAGCGGCTGCCCGAACGACGCCGCCCGGCTCCTCCGCAAGCCGGAGGCCGAGATCGTCCATCCGCCGCAGACCTTCGCCGAGTGGGAACACCAGCGCCTGCACAACCGCGGGCTGGCGGACTGAAACAAAAATGTCCCCGAAAATTCGGGGACATTTTTTCAGCAATGCGCTGCCAGCGATTCCCAGTCAAACTCGATGAAGGGGATGCCCCTCTCGATCTTCGCCCGGCGGCCATTCATGTAGCCGGCGCACCAGGCGTTCCCGGGGGTTTCGCCCATGGCGAACAGGATGACGGCAAAGAGGTCGATCTCGCGCAGCTTCAGGAAGTGCGGCATTTCCCTGAGCCAGGCAGGGTCAAGACGGTTGAATTCGCGGTAGCCCTGCAGGAAGACCGGCATGAAACGCCCGGTGAACGCGCGGGCCTCCTCCGGGTCCCCCGGCGAAGTGTAGAACAGCACCATGGCAATGTCGTAAATAAAATGCCCGTTGACGCAGTCATCGAAATCGAAGAGCGTCAGGGTGTAGTCCTCATCCACGAACAGGTTGCCGAGGTGGGCATCCTGGTGGATCATGCCGTATCCGTCCCGGTCGCGCGGCAGGGTCTGCAGGTGCGCCCACAGCCGGCCATACTGCTCCCGGATGGCGGTCGCGTTCGCCGGCAGCTGCCGGTCGGGGGTGTTGTTCTCGGGAGCGTCCCAGGCATAACGCTTCCAGGCCGGTTGCGAGGGGACATACTCCTTCGCCAGGGCATGCATGCGTCCGAGCAGGCGGCCGTAGTTGAGGAACAGGCGGTCGTTGATCTGGTCCTTCCCGGCGACCCCGCCGCGCGCCTTGACGAAAGCCGTGCACAGGAACTGCCCGCCGTGCCCGTCAGCGACCGGCTCGACCAGTTCCCCGCCTTCGGACTGGACCGCCCGGGCAACGGTCACACCGCCGTCGGCCAGGTAGTTGATCCAGTCCACCTCACCCCGGATCAGGTCCGGGGTGCGCCGGGCAGAGTGCCCGATGCGCAGGATGAAGTCGCCGTCCGGGCGGTTGAACTCAAAGATGAAGCTCTCGAATCCATCCAGCAGCCTGACCTGCTCCCGGGAAACAGCATAGCGCCGGCAGGCGGTGGTCAGGATCTGGTCGTTGAAGAGGGCGGTAATTTTGGGGTCCATGGATATTCCTCACGAAGGGCAATTATATCCACAAGTCCGCTCCAGGCAGCCTGCTGCAGGAGCTTGTTGCCAAACCTGGATGGTGTATGATGGAAGCACGCCAGTTCTCAGAAAAGGCCAAGGAGAAGCAATGAACGTAACCCAACCCAAAAAACAGATGCTTGATGAGCAAAGTGAGATCGAGAGAGCGATCCACGACGCCATCGGCTGGGCCCTGACCAAGGACATCCAGCGCTTGTTCAGCATCATGGCCCAGGATGAGGAGTTCTTTATCTTCCACCCGGACTCCCGGTCGACGATCCTGGGCTTCGAGGCCTTCAAGGCGCTCGGCGAAAAGTTCTGGATGCAGGACGCCTTCAAGGCCACCGACTATGCCATCCGGGAGCTGCGCCTCAAACTGTCCGCATCGGGGACGGTCGCCTGGTATTCGTGCTACCTGGACGACCATGCCGAGTGGAACGGCCAGCCCACCGGCTGGGACAATGCCCGCTGGACCGGCGTGCTCGAGAAGCGCAGCGGGCAGTGGGTGATCGTGCAGATGCACTTCTCCTTCCCCAGGGATGACTGACGGAAGTCTTTCGATTCGCGTCCATCGGTTGTATACTGCCAGCATGGAATTCACCCATACCTTCCACGCCACGGACCGGGCCGCCTGGCGGACCTGGCTTGGCAAGCACCACGCCACCGAAAAGGATGTCTGGCTTGTTTACGACAAGGCCGGGAGCGGCCTGCCTTGCATTACTTATGAAGAGTCCGTCGAAGAAGCGCTGTGTTTCGGCTGGATCGACAGCTTGATCCAGAACATCGATGAACGGCGCCACGCCCGCAAGTTCACCCCGCGCCGGGAGGGATCCGCCTGGTCGGACAGCAACAAGCGCCGGGTGCTGAAGGCGATCGCCGAGGGGCGCATGACCCCGGCCGGCATGGCCAAGGTCGATTTTCCTCTGGAGGCCCCGCCGAAGCCGCCGGTCAGGGCGGAGATCACCATCCCCGCCTGGCTGGCGCTCGGGCTGCAGGCCGATCCGCAGGCCTGGGAGAACTTCAACGCCCTGCCGCCTTCGCACCAGAAGCGTTACATCGGCTGGCTGTCCGCCGCCAAGCGGGAGGAGACCCGCCAGAAGCGGCTGGAGGAGGCGATCCGGCTGCTGCTGGAAAAGAAACGCCTGGGCATCGGCCCGGGCGAAGTGCGCAAGTAGGATCAAAAACGGGACGGCCGGTCGGCCGTCCCGTTTCATTTTTCACGCGAACGCTAGAACAGTCTCAGCACGGCCCCGCTGGCCCATGCGAAGAGCGCCATGGGGACGAAGCTCAGCACGACCGTCGCCAGCGCCATGCCGAAGGTGGTGAAGTCCAGCCAGAATTCCTTCTCGACCTGGATCTCGCCTTCGCGCATCCACATCATCACCACCACACGCAGGTAGTAGTATGCCGAGATCAGCGAGGTAAGCACACCGATGACCGCCAGCCAGATCTGCCCGGCTTCGACCACGGTGCGGAACAGGAAGAACTTGCCAACCAGGCCCAGCGTCGGCGGCATGCCGGTCAGGGAGAGCATGAAGACCGTCATGGCAACCGCCAGCAGCGGCTTGCGGCGGCCCAGCCCGGCGTAATCGTTGATCTCCAGCCCGGCGGCATTCTGCTTCTCCAGGGCGATGACCACCGCCCAGGCGCCGAAGGAGGTCAGCGCATAGGCGACTAGATAGAACAGCGCCGAGGCGACCGCGTCCGCCTGGACGGCCGGGTTGCCGAAGGCGACGAAGGCCATCAGGATGTAGCCGGCATGGGCGATTGACGAGTAGGCCAGCATGCGCTTGATGTTGGTCTGGGCGATGGCGATGACGTTGCCGGCGAACATGGTCAGCGCGGCCAGGCCCCAGACGACCGGCACCAGGTCGAGCTGCAGGCCGGCGAAGGTCAGCACGAAGATGCGCAGCAGGGCGGCGAAACCGGCCGCCTTGGCACCGACGGCCATGAAGGCGGTCACCGGCGTGGGCGCGCCCTGGTAGACGTCCGGCGTCCACATGTGGAAGGGCACCGCCGCCACCTTGAAGCTGAAGCCGACCAGGATCAGGGCCGCACCGACCAGCAGCAGCGGGGAAACGCCGAATTCGGCGATGTGCCCGGCGATCGCGGCGAGCGAGGTCGAGCCGGTGGCGCCGAAGACCAGGGTGATGCCATAGACGACGAAGCCGGTCGCGAAGGCGCCCAACAGGAAGTACTTCAGGCCGGCCTCCTCCGAATCCAGCCGCGGGCGGGCGAAGGCGGCCAGCACATAGAGCGGGATGGAGAGCAGTTCGAGCGCCAGGAAGATGACGATCAGGTCGGCGGCCTGGGCCATCAGCAGCATGCCGGTCACACTGAACAGCAGCAGCGAATAATACTCGCCGCGTTCGATGCCCATGCGCCTGAGATAGCCGTATGCCAGGGCGATGCCGAACAGGCCGCTGCCCAGGAAGAGCGCCTGCAGGAAGGAGGCGAAGCGGTCCAGGCTGACCATGCCGCCAAAGGCGGACTGCTCGGCCCCGGCCTGCATCAGCACCAGGCCGAGGGTGGCAGCCAGTCCGGCAGCGGCCAGCAGGGCCGTCCAGCCCTTGCGGCCGGCGGGGATGAAAAGGTCCACCAGCAGCAGGAGGCAGGCCCAGGCGACCAGGACGAGCAGCGGGAGGATGGTGTTGAGATCAGATAAGCTCATACATGCTCCAGGTGGGTCGGCGGATGGCAGTCGATCCGTTTAGTGAGCAACGGTCTGGACGACGGCGACCAGCTTTTCCACCGCCGGGGCCATCAGGGCGAAGAAGGGCTTGGGGTACAGGCCGATCCAGAAAATGAAGACCAGCAGCGGGACGATGGTGATGATCTCGCGGGCGTTCAGGTCGCGCAGGGCATGGCCGTGCTTCTTGACCTCTTCGACGATCGAGCCTTCCGGGCCGAGGAACATCTTCTGGAACATGTACAGGATGTAGACGGCGGCCATGATCACGCCTGCCGCGGCGATCCCGGCGAACCAGGGCGAACCGATCGCCTCGGAACCGAATGCGCCCAGCAGGATGGTGAACTCACCCACGAAACCGTTCAAGCCGGGCAGGCCCATCGAGGAGAGCGCCACGATCAGCATGATCGAGCCGAAGACCGGGGTCAGCTTCCACAGCCCGCCGTAGACGGCGATCTCGCGTGTGTGGGTCTGCTCGTAGATCATGCCGACCAGGAGGAACAAGGCGCCCGTGCTCAGGCCGTGGTTGATCATCTGCAGGATGGCGCCTTCCAGGCCCTGGGCGTTCAGGGCGAAGATGCCCAGCATGACAAAGCCGAGGTGGCTGACCGAGGAGTAGGCGACCAGTTTCTTGACGTCCTTCTGGGCGAAGGAGACTGCCGCCCCATAGATGATGCCGATCACGGCAAGCACTGCCATCCAGGGCGCCGCCTTGACGGCCGCCTCCGGGAAGAGCGGCAGGTTGAAGCGCAGGAAGCCGTAGGTGCCCATCTTCAGCAGGACGCCGGCCAGGATGACCGAACCGGCCGTCGGGGCTTCCACGTGCGCATCCGGCAGCCAGGAATGCAGCGGCCACATCGGGACCTTGATGGCAAAGGCGGCGGAGAAAGCCAGGAACATCAGCATCTGGGCGCCGAAGGCGATCGTCCCGGCCGTGTACAGGCCCGGCAGGACCGTCATCAGTTCGGGCACCGAGAACGTCCCGGCCTGGATGCCGACGTACAGGATGGCCAGCAGCATCAGGATCGAGCCGGCCATGGTGTACAGGAAGAACTTGATCGCGGCGTAGATGCGGCGCGGTCCGCCCCAGATGCCGATCAGGAAGTACATCGGGACCAGGGTGAACTCCCAAAAGATGTAGAACAGGAACAGGTCCTGCGCCATGAAGACGCCCAGCATGCCCACTTCCAGCAGCAGGAAGAAGAGCATGAAGTCCTTGACCCGTTCCTCGACCGCCTTCCAGGTGGAGAGGATCGAGATCGGGGTCAGGAAGGTGGTCAGCAGGACGAGCAGGATGCTCAGCCCGTCGATGCCCATCGAGTAGCTGATGTTCCAGCCGGCCACCTGGATCCACGGCAGGGCGATGCCCAGCTGCAGGTCCGGGTTGGTCCGGTCGAACATCGTCAGCATCCAGATGGACAGGCCGAAGGTCACCAGGGAGATGAGCAGCGCCGTCCAGCGCAGGAGGGTTTTCTTCCCGGAGGGCAGGAAAAGCAGCACCAGCACGCCGAGCAGCGG